>Ga0153915_10004306_pt1 | contig 13086 bp, 13 predicted proteins | sample Opewatmetagenome_2_FD_107003 | JGI IMG/M metagenome (GOLD analysis project Ga0153915, IMG submission 107003) | Freshwater wetland microbial communities from Ohio, USA - Open water 3 Core 3 Depth 3 metaG | ecosystem: Environmental > Aquatic > Freshwater > Wetlands | place: USA: Ohio, Lake Erie... | reverse complement strand
AACGCGATGTCGTTCTCGGTCATCTTGAGGATGTTCCCGGCGTAGTACACACACGTGTACAGCATGTCGCGGTGGCGATGCACCGCGCCCTTCGGCTTTCCGGTCGAGCCGGACGAGTACAGCCAGAAGCAATCGTCGTCCGCGCTCGCGCGCGCAGGTGCAAGGCTCGCCGACGACGCGGCGGCGCGCTGGTTCAGCGCGTCCACGGTGAGAGCGTGAACCGCCCGGCCCTTGGCCGCATCCAGCGCGGGCGTCACCTCGTTCGCGTATTCCGGCGAGTACACGATCGCCGCGCAGCCGGAATCGGCGATCAGGAAGCGATAATCGTCGGCGCGGAACAGCGTGTTCAGCGGCACCGGCACGAAGCCCGCCTTGATCGCGCCCCAGAACACATAGAAGAATTCGGGGCAGTCCTTCACCACCATGAGCACGCGGTCGCCGCGCTTGAGGCCCAAGGCCGCGAGCGCGTTGCCCGCGCGGTTCACCTGCTCGGCGAGCGCGGCGTAGCTCACCGCGCCGTGCGTGGTCCGGATCGCGTCCTTCGCGCCGCGCCCTTCGGCGAGATGCCGGTCGATGAACGGCACCGCCGTGTTGAACACCGGCGCGAACGCGATGTCCTGCGGCTCGGGTCCCGAGATCCGCACGGTGTGATCCCGCATCGCTGTCTTAACGGCCGCCATGGCGCCTAGAAAATCTTGCGGCCGCGGTCCGCCGGCGGCACATCGAGACCGATCGTGCGGATCCGCTCGTCGATGTCCTTTTTGTACATCTGGCGCAGCTCTTCGTTGCCCCAGCGGCGGATGCCGTAGCCCACCGCGAGCTCGGAGAACTTGGATTTGGCCTTGCCGAACGTGTCGAGCGCGTGCGGATACCATTTGTCCACGGTCGCCTGCGCTTCCGCCCTCCCCGCGCCCGCCAGCCGCTGATACTCGGGGTCCTGCACCAGGTCCTTGATCCGGCGGTAGCCGAACGAGGCGTGAAACTTCTCCTCGCCGACCATCGTGGTCATCTCGCGCGCGATCGGCGCGTAGGAGCAGTTCTCCATCGCGATGAGGTGGTACCAGGCGACCAAGTCCATGACGAAGCAGAAGCCGCAGGTGTCGACCCAGCTCTCGAACGGCACGTTGAACGCATCGATCGGGTGGTTGCCCCTGCGCAGCGTCAGGAGCTCGTCCGCCATCGCGGCGCCGTCCGGCCCGAAATGCCGCAGCATCCGGCAGTCGATGAAGCCCTGATGCGCTTCATCGGCCGCGATCTGGGCCTGGATGAAGCGGTCCTCCGCCGTCGGCCCCTGGTTGATCCAGGGATGGTGCTGCTCGACCGAGGCGAATTCGGTCGAGGCGAGCGCATAGATCAGTTTCAGCACCACCTCGCGGTACTCCGGCGTCATCTGCTCGGCGGTCTCGACCTTGCGCATTCCCGTGAGCTCGCCCCACTGGATCGCGCGCGACACGCTCATGATCCGAAACTCCTTTGGATACGCGGGATTCGTAGCACAACTCGGCCCCGGCCGGGCGGAAGATCGCCTAGGCGGCTTCGCCCCGCGATTTGTCGGCGCGTGTCACCAGCGCGACTCCGAGGGTCGCGACCGCGAAGCCGGCCATCGCCTCCGGTGTGAGCGCCTCGCCGAAGCCGATCCATGCCAGCACCGCGGTGAGGCCGGGCGTGAGGTAGAACAGGCTCGCCGCCTTGGTCGCGGCGCCGCGCTTCAGCATGAAGAAATACAGGTTGTTGGCGCCGATCGAGATGAACAGCGACATGTAGACGATGGCGGCGAGCATCGGCCAGCTCCAGCGCACCACCATGTCCTCGAACGCGAGCGCAAGCGCGAGCTGGGTGGTCCCCGCCGCGCCGTGCTGGATCACCAAGCCGCTCCACATGTCCATGCTGCCGCAATATCGTTTCTGATACAGCGACGCGGCGGTGATCAGGAACGGCGCCGGCGCGATGAGCAGGAAGGCAAGCGTGGATGCATTGCCGGACACCCGATCGCCGACCACCAGGGCGACGCCCGCGAGCCCGAATGCGATGCCGAGCCATTGGCGCCGACCGAGGCGCTCGCCCAGCAGCGGACCGGCGGCAACCGCGGTGATCAGCGGCTGGAGCCCCGCGATCAGCGCCGCTGTGCCTTGCGGCATGCCCTGGTAGAGCGCGTTGATCATCGAGGCGAGATACACGGTCTGCAACAGGATGCCGGCGATCGCGATGTGCGCCGCCTCGCGCCAGGAGCGCGGCCAGCGCGCGCCGATCGCAAGCGCCACCGGCAGCGCGATGGCGATGTTCAACGCCGAGCGGATCGCCAGCATGGTGAACGGCTCGATATCGCGCACGGCGATCACGGTGCCCTGAAAGCTCAACGCCCACAGCAGCACGAACACCGCAGGAACAAGCGCGGTCCAGAACGGCCGTGTTGCTGGATCAGACATGCGGACCACGGTGCGGCGGATTATTCAGGTCGAAGACTTTCCGCGCGTCACCAGCGCGACGCCGAGCGCGGAGGCGACAAAGCCGAGGACGGCGCCAATCGTCAGGCGATCGCCGAAGCCGACCCACCCGAGCAGCGCGGTGGCGCCTGGCGTGAGATAGAACAGGCTCGATACCTTCGACGCCGCGCCGCGCTTCAGCATGAAGAAGTAGAGGTTGATCGAGACGATCGAGATGCCGACCGCCAGGTACGCCGTGGCGGCGATGAATTCCCAGCTCCATTGCACCACCATGCTCTCGAACACGAACGCAAGCGCGACCTGGCTGACGGCGGCAACGCCATGCTGGATCACGACGCCGCTCCACATCTCCATGCGCGCGCAGTAGCGCTTCTGATACAGCGAGGCGAGGGTGATCAGGAACGGGGCCGGCGCGATCAGGAGAAAGCCGAGGGTCGTCGCGTGCGCCGAGACGCGGTCGGAGACGACCAGCGCGACGCCGACGAATCCCAGTATAAGGCCGAGCCATTGCCGGTGGACGATCCGCTCGCCCAGGAACGGGCCGGCGGCGAGCGCGGTGATCAGGGGCTGCATGCCGGCGATCAACGCCGCAGTGCCCTGCGGCACGCCGTGATCCAGCGCATTCACCATGCAGGCGAGGTAGACGGTCTGCAGAAGGAAGCCGGCGAGCGCTATGTGCGCGATCGCGCGCCAGGTGCGCGGCCAGCGGACACCGAGGATCAGCGCGACCGGGAGCGCGATCGCCACGTTGAGGCCGGAGCGGATCGCCAGCAGCGTGAACGGCTCGGCGTAGCGCAGCCCGACGACCGACGCGGAAAAGCCGAGCGCCCATAGAACCACGAAAACGGCTGGCATGAGCGCGGTCCAGGACGACCGCGCGGAAGGCTGGGACATGAGGCGGCGGAGTTTACCGGTACCGCCAAAGCCGAGTCACCTTTTCCCGCCGGATCGGGGCGGGTTCGATCGTGCTATACACCGCCCATGCGTCGCGGATTGATCATCGCGATCGGCGTCCTCGTCGTCGCCGTAGCCGGCTACACCTGGTGGTGGTTCGAAGCCGCAAGCCAGGTGCAACGCGGTTTCGCCCGATGGGCGGACGCGCGCCGCGCCACCGGCTGGACCGTCGACTATGTGCTGAGCGTGTCCGGCTACCCCTTCGCGCTCATCGCGACGATCGATCAGCCGCGCATCGTCGCGGAATCGGGCAAGTGGCGCTGGCAGGGACCGCGCATGGTCTCGCGCGCGGCGCCGTGGCGCGTATCCGAGGTGACGGTCGAATTTCCCGGCACGCATGTCATTGCCCTGCCGGCGACCGGGCCCGAGATGACGGTGACCGCGAACAAGGCGAACGGCGCAGCGGATGTCTCGGTCGCGGGCGCGATCGAGAACATCACGGCCGAGATCAGGGATGCGACGCTCAAGTCGCCGGAGCTCGGCAGCTTCCATGCCGACCGCATCGCGTTGCGCGCCAGCCAGGCGCCGCCGGGCGCGCAGATGGAAGCCGGCAGCCCTACGCCGCCGCCAGGGCCCGCGGTGGTTCTGGAAATCGAACGGCTGGTGCTGCCGGATGCGGCGCGGGGTGCGCTCGGCCAGACCGTCGAGCGCGCGACGCTGAACGCGCAGCTCACCGGACGGATTCCGCCGGGACGCAAGCTGGCCGAGGCGATCACGGCATGGCGCGACGACGGCGGCACGCTGGAGATCCGCGAGCTCAGCGGCATCTGGGGTCCGCTCACCATCGCCGCCGCCGGCACGCTCGCGCTCGACGGCAACATGCAGCCGCAGGGCGCGTTGAACGCGCGCGCCCGCGGTTTCAACGAGACGGTCGATGCGCTGGTGAAGAGCGGGCTGGTGCGCCCGCGCGTGGGAGCCACGGTGAAGCTTGGACTGGGCGTTCTCGCCAAGCAGCCGCAGGGCGGCGGCCCGCCCGAGATCACGGTGCCGATTACCGCGCAGAATTCCTGGATTTACCTCGGCCCCGTCGGGCTTTTGCCGATCCCGACTTTGGTTTGGGACTAGCAGATCGGCGCGCAGAGCGTTTCGCTACTTTCTTGCCGGTGAGACGTTTGGGCGGCGGCGGCGGCGCGGGCGGAATGTGCTGTTGCGCCTCGATCACGCCGCGGCGGATCTCGCGCGTGCGGGTGAACAGGTCGAACAGCGTCTTTCCGTCGCCCACGCGGATCGCGCGCTGCAGGACCGAAATGTCCTCCAGCAGCCGGCCGAGCATCTCCAGCACCGCATCCCGGTTCAGCAGGAATATGTCGCGCCACATCGTCGGGTCGGAGCCGGCGATGCGGGTGAAATCGCGGAACCCGGCGGCGGAGAACTTGATGACCTCGGACTTCAAGTGCTCCTCGAGATCGATCGCGGTGCCGACGATGGTGTAGGCGATGAGGTGCGGCACGTGCGAGGTGATGGCGAGCACATGGTCATGATGCCCGGCATCCATGCGCGCGATGCGCGAGCCGGCGCGGCGCCACAGCTCGGTCACCTTTTCGACCGCGGCCTCGTCGGTCCCCGGCGGCGGCGTGGTGATGAACCAGCGGCCTTCGAACATCTCGGCAAAGCCCGCTTCGGGCCCGGAGTTCTCGGTCCCCGCGACCGGATGGCCGGGCACGAGATGGACGTTCGGCGGAAGATACGGCTTCAGCGAGTCGATCGCCGGCTGCTTCACCGAGCCGATGTCGCTCACGATCGCGCCCGGCTTCAAATGCGGCGCGATCCGCTTGGCGATCTCGGAATAGACGCCCATCGGCGTGCAGATGACGACGAGGTCCGCGTTCTCGACCGCTTCGGCGGGATCGAGCGTCGTCTCGTCGGCGATCTTGAGTTCGCGTACCGTCTTGAGGGTCGCCTCGGTGCGCGCGCTCGCGACCACCGTGCGCGCGAGCTTGTCGCGCTTCACCACCCGCGCGAGCGATGAGCCGATCAGGCCGATGCCGATGAGCGCGATGCGATCGAACAGGATGGTCATTTTCTGCCCATGAACTCGGCGAGCGCGGATGCCACCGCGCGCATCTCGTCTTCGCGGCCGATGGTGATGCGGAGGCAATCCGGCAGCTTATACACGCCGGTCTGACGCGGGATGATGCCGCGCGCGTTCAGGAACTGCATGGCCGCCGCGGCATCGCGGCCCGAATCCTTGGGAAACCGCACCAGGATGAAATTCGCGACGCTCGGGTGCACGGTAAGACCGGCTTCGCGAACGCGCTCGGCAAGCCACGGCAGCCAGGTCGCATTGTGATCGCGCGAGGCGGCGATGAACGCGGCGTCCTCGAGCGCCGCAATGCCTGCCGCCTGCGCCGCTGAGGAGACGCTGAACGGCGAGCGCAGCCGGTTCATGACGTCGACGATCGCCGGCGGCCCGTACATCCACCCGAGCCGCAAGCCGCCCATCGCATAGATCTTCGAGAACGTCCGCGTCATCACCACGTTGTCGTGCGCGTCGACCAGTTCGATCCCGACCGAGTAGTCGTTTTTCATCACGTATTCCGCATAGGCGCCGTCGAGCACCAGGAGCACGTCCTTGCGCAAACCCGCGTGCAGGCGCTTCACCTCGTCGACCGGAAGGTAGCTGCCGGTCGGGTTGTTGGGATTGGCGAGGAACACTGCACGCGTCCGCGCGTTCACCAGCGCGAGGATGTTGTCGACGCTCGCCGTGAGATTCACTTCCTTCGCCTCGACCGGCTTGGCGCCGACCGACAGCGCGACGATCGGGAACATGTTGAACGCATGCTCGGTCATCAGGATCTCATCGCCCGGGCCGGCATAGGCGCGCGCGAGGTTGTAGAAGAATTCATCCGATCCGGCGCCGCACACGATCCGCGCCGGATCAAGCCCATGCCGCTGCCCGATTGCCGCCCGCAGCCTGACCGCGCCGCCGTCGGGATAGCGGTGCATCTCCGGCGCGAGCGCCGCGAGCGCCGCGAGCGCCCGGGGGCTCGGCCCCAGCGCGCCCTCGTTCGACGACAGCTTCATCGGCTTCGCGACCCCGGCTACGGCGGACTTCCCCGGCGTGTACGGCTCGATGTCGAGAATGCCCGGACGCGGTGTGAGCATCAGCGGCGCAACTTGGCGGCCGCGAGCGGCGTCGCGAAGCCGCCGACCGGGGTCGCGGTCACGCCGGCGGCCCTGGCGAGCGCCGCGAGGCGCGGGTCCGCCGCCGGCACGAAATCGTCGATCTCGGCGAGGAACTGAGGTGGGCTGGCGCGCCCGGTGAATGCGATGACCGGAAGCTTGCACTTGCGCAGTGCCTCGGTGAGACGGGCCCGGCTCACCTCTTGCGTGGTCTCGATCAGTAGAAAGCTATGATCATCGCCGCTTTTCTCTTGCGCCATGCGGCCGACCACCAGGGCATGCGGATCGCCGCGCGCGCCGCTCGGCACGAAGGGAAGCTTGCCGACGATGAACAGCGGATTGGTCGTGCCGCCGAGATCGGGCCACCACGGATCGGCCTCGCCCTCTTCCGGGACCGGCAGCAAGCCTACGGTCGCCATGCGCTCGCGCACCGCCGACATGACGCTCCGCTTGGTCTGGTGCGCGGCGATCTCGACCGTCACGCCGAAATGGCCGCGCGCCAGATCCCAATAGCCGGGCCGGTCGTCGGGCACGAACGCGGCGACGCTGAACGGCCCCTGCAGCCGCGTGATCGCCGCCATCATCTCGCGCCACATGCGCGCCAGCGATATTTTCGGGAACGATCCGCTGTGCCGCGCCATCAACCGCCGCACGATCTCGGCCTCGCGCGCCGGCCGGTAGAACCCATCCCCGGTCTTGGCGGCGCGGATCCGCTCCACAAGCCCGGTACGGCGCATGATCAGATCGTGGATCGAGTCGTCGATCGAATCGATCTCGCGACGTATGGTGGCAAGGTTGGGTTCAGGGGGGGTCATGGTGGCGCCCGCTATCTAGTCGGCAGCGCCGCCAAATGCAAAGAAAACGTTGACAGCAATGGGCACACCTCATAGCTAGCAACGTCTTAGGGCGTTTCAGTCATCACATGGCCGTACCGACGCGATTGGTTGCTATGCCGCTGCTCTCCACCGACTCGCTCCCCGGCCACCGGGTGACGTTCGGCGCGGATCAGCCGCTCAAGCTCGATTCGGGCATTACGCTCGCGCCTTACACCATCGCCTACCAGACCTACGGCCGGCTGAATGAGCAGCGGTCGAACGCGATCCTGGTGTGTCACGCGCTCACCGGCGATCAGTTCGTCGCCGAGACCCATCCCGTGACCGGCAGGCCCGGCTGGTGGGAGGCGGTGGTCGGTCCCGGCAAGCTGATCGATACCGACCGGTTCTTCGTCATCTGCGCGAACGTGATCGGCGGCTGCATGGGCACGACCGGCCCGCGCGAGATCAACCCCGCCACCGGCAAGGTGTTCGGCACCAAGTTTCCGGTCATCACGATCGGCGACATGGTCCGGGCGCAGGCGCGCCTGCTCGATCATCTCGGCATCGAGCAGCTGTTTTGCGTGATCGGCGGCTCGATGGGCGGCATGCAGGCGCTCGAGTGGGCATCGAAGTTCCCGAAACGGGTGTTCGCCGCGGTGCCGATCGCCTGCGCGACCTACCATTCGGCCCAGAACATCGCGTTCCACGAGGTCGGACGCCAGGCGATCATGGCCGATCCCAACTGGTGCAGCGGCAACTACATCGCGCGCGGCAAGAACCCGACCAAGGGGCTTGCGGTGGCGCGCATGGCCGCGCACATCACATATCTGTCGGAAGCCGCGCTCACGCGGAAATTCGGCCGCAGGCTCCAGGACCGCGACATGGTGACCTACGGCTTCGATGCCGATTTCGAGGTCGAGAGCTATCTGCGCCACCAGGGCATCACCTTCGTCGAGCGGTTCGACGCGAATTCGTATCTCTACATCACCCGCGCGATGGACTATTTCGACATGGAGGCGGAGCACGGCACCGTGGCCAAGGCGTTCGCCGATACGAGCGTGCGGTTCTGCGTGATCTCGTTCACCTCCGACTGGCTGTTCCCGACTTCGGAAAGCCGCGAGATCGTGCACGCGCTGAATGCCGCGGGCGCCAATGTGAGCTTCGTCGAGATCGCGACCGACAAGGGGCACGACGCGTTCCTGTTGGACGAGCCCGAATTCCACAAGACGCTCGGGGGATTCCTGGACGGCTGCTGCGAGCATCGAGGCCTGCCGCGCCGATGACCGCGACGGTGCGTGCGCGCGCCGATCTGCGCCCCGACCTACAGCACATCGCCGACATGATCGCGCCGAACAGCCGGGCGCTGGACATCGGCTGCGGCGACGGCGCGCTGTTGGAATATCTCGTGCATGCCAAGCAATGCGACGGGCGCGGCGTCGAGCTGTCGCAGACCGGCGTGCACGCCTGCGTGAGCCACGGGCTTTCGGTGATCCAGGGCGACGCGGACACCGACCTCGAGCACTATCCCGACCAGGCATTCGATTACGTGGTGCTGAGCCAGACCCTGCAGGCGACGCGCCAGCCGCACGTGGTGCTGAGCCACCTGGTGCGCATCGGCCGCCACGCGATCGTGTCGATCACGAATGTCGGATACTGGCGCACCCGTCTATCGCTGCTGATTCAGGGCCGCATGCCGATCGTCGGCGCGCCGGACCATCGCTGGTACGACAGCCCGAACATCCATTTGTGCACGACGCGGGATTTCCTCGACCTGTGCAAGGAGCTCGATTTCGTGGTCGAGCGCGGCCTGTCGATCGACCGGCGCGGCTCGGCGCGGCAGGTCACGATGATCGATCGGCTCGCCAATCTGCGCGACGAGCAGGGCATCTTCATGCTGTCGCGCGCTAAGCGCTAGGCTGACCGCGGCGCCCGGCCGATCCCGCCGGCAACGCCGGGGCGCGCGGCACATACAGCCGCCGCCGCTTGAACGCCGGCACGGCGGTCGCGGCATAGACCTGCTTCTGCGCCTCGACCACCAGGACGCCGCCGAACACGCTGAACCAGCGGCGCCCGATCTCCTCCCACGCCGGCGCCGATGCGACCAGCATGCGCGAGCGGAACGGCGGCGCGAACAGCGCCTGCGACCAGCTCGTCGGCGTGAACATGTTGTCGCGCAGCAGCCGCGAGATCTGCGCCAGCGAGTACGGGTTGCCCTGGCCGAATGGCGTGAAATCGATGCGCGCCCAGATGCCCCGGCGGTTGGGCACCACGATGAGCAGCCGCCCGCCCTCCGCCAGCACGCGCCAGATCTCGCGCAGCATCGGGCGCGCCGCGTCGGAGCACTCCAGCGCGTGAACCAGGAGCACGCGATCGATCGCGACATCGGGCAGCGGCAGCTCGCCCTCATCGGCCAGCGTGCAAAGGCCCGGACTGTCGTCCGGCCAGGCGATGACGCCCTGCGGCGCCGGCATGACGCTCAAGACGCGCTCCGCCTCGTCACGGAACGTTCCGAGGTAAGGCGTGGTGAATCCGATGCCGAGGATGCGCAGGTTGTGGACGTCGGACCACATCGCCCGAAGACGTCGGCGGATCAGCCGCCGCGCCATGCGGCCCAGGCTGGTGCGATAGAAATCGCGCAGATCGATGGCATCGGTCCACATGGCGCGAAATTTAGCACAGGCTCGTTAAACTCCCGTTCGTCCCTGTAAGTTGGACTCGTCCGTAGGGCCGCGTATCGCAGTACGAATCGCCCGACTTGCCTTCGGCATACCGGCGTTCCCCCACCTCACCCTCCCGCTTCGCGGGGCCCTCCCTCTCCGCCCCGCGGGGCGGAGAGGGTTGGGGTGAGGTGGGGGAACGACTGCGCCGCTACTCAGCGCGAACGGAGATTGCTAAGGTGTCGCCATGTCAGCCTTTGAAATCCATCAGATTCCGACGCGGAAGGACAACTACGTCTATCTCGCGCGCGAGAAGGGCGGCGAGGGCAAGGTCGCGGTGGTCGATCCGTCCGACGCCGCGCCGGTGCTGGAGGCGCTCGACCGGCTGGGCTGGACGCTCACGCATGTGCTCGCGACGCATCACCACAACGATCACATCGGCGGCGTGCCCGAGATCAAGGCGAAGACCGGCTGCATCGTCGTCGGGCCGCGCGCCGACCGCGACCGCATTCCCAATATCGATGTCGAGGTCGGCGACGGCGATACCTATGCCGTGGGGGACGCGGTCGGTCGGGTGTTCGATACGCCGGGCCACACGCGCGGCCACATCACCTACTGGTTTCCGCAATCGCGCGCGCTGTTCTGCGGCGACACGCTGTTCGCGCTCGGCTGCGGGCGGCTGTTCGAGGGCACCGCGCAGCAGATGTGGACGTCCTTGAGCAAATACCGCGCCGTCCCGGACGAGACGCTGGTCTATTGCGCGCACGAATACACCCAGTCGAACGCGCGGTTCGCCTTGACCGTGGAGCCGAACAACGCGGCGCTAGTGGCGCGTGCGAAAAAAATCGACGAGGTGCGCGCGGCGGCGAAATCCACCGTGCCGTCCACCATGGGCGAGGAGCGCGCGACCAACCCGTTCCTGCGCGCCGACGACCCTGCCCTCAAGAAGGCGATCGGCATGGACGCGGCCGATCCGGTCGCCGTGTTCGCCGAAATCCGCGGGCGGAAGGACAAGTTTTAAGCGCAAGGCCCTCATGGTTCGACAGGCTCACCATGAGGGCCATTTGATCGCGAAGCGATCAAACCCTGAGCCTGTCGAAGGATGAGGCACTGTCATGAAGCTGCGCTATTCCACCACCTCGCCGTTCGTCCGCAAGATCGTCGTCACGCTCAATGAGCTCGGCCTCGACGGACAGGTCGAGCGCATTCCATCGGACGTGCTGAAGCGCGAGGTGCGCGAGAAGCTGCCTAATCCGCTGGGCAAGGTGCCGTGCCTCGAAACCGACGACGGCATGGTGCTGTACGACTCGCCGGTCATCGTCGAATACCTCGACTCGCTGAAGGGCGGCGGCAAGCTCATCCCCGCCAGCGGCAAGCCGCGCTGGGACGCGCTCCGGCGCCAGGCGATCGGCGACGGCATCCTGGAGAACACGGTGCTGTGCTTCATCGAGACGCTGAGAAAGCCCGAGCGCCAGTCGGCCGGCTGGATCGCGCACAACCGCGGCGGGTCGGAGCGCGCCATCAAGGCGCTGGAGGCCGAGGCCGATCAGCTCTCCGGGCCGGTCAATATCGGAACCATCACCATCGCAGTGGCGCTCGACTTCTTCGACATGCATTTTCCGGATGCCGGCTGGCGCGCCGCCGCGCCCAAGCTCGCCAAGTGGTTGGACGACTTCAAGGAACGGCCTTCGATGAAGGCGAGCGTTCTGGTCGATCCACGCAAGTCTGCCTAATCCGACCCGACACGCGTTGTTTCGGTACCGGGAAGCCTAACAACCTGTAGAATCCACCTACGGGTGCCCATATCGGTGGCAACCATTCAGGGAGGCCACCATGCGTCGGTCGCGAACGATCAAACTGGTGCTGCTGAGTTCGACCGCACTGCTGCTGGCATGCGATCAGGAGGATCCGCTCGCCAAGAACGGCTTCGTCGCCGACCAGGCGGAGTGCGCCAAGGCGTTCGACGCCGACGTGTGCCGCCAGAAGCTCGCCGATGCACGCGCCGAGCACATGAAATCCGCGCCGGCCTTCCCGTCCAAAGAGGCGTGCGAGGAGCAATTCGGCGCCGCGAATTGCGAGCCGCAGACCACGGTCGCTTCCGCGGGTACCGAGTCGCGCCCGCCGGGCGCGGGCGGCACCGGCAACGATGGGCAGACGGTGCATGAGTCCGGCACCGGCATGTTCGTCCCGCTGATGATGGGGATGATGATGGGTCGCATGATGGGCGGCGGATACACCGCCCAGCCGGTCTATCGCGATGCCAACAACACGGCCTATGCCGGCGGACGGGCGGGCTATGCGCCGGCCGGCACCTTCGACAGCCGGATGAGTCCGCCGTCGCGATCGAGCCAGTTGGCCACCAATACGCCGCGCGGCGGCTTCGGCCAGGAGGGCGCCGCCCGCAGCGGCGGCAGCTGAACCGCTCCCGATGCAACGTCTGACCCTGGCGCCGCGCGCGGACTGGCGCGCGCGCGCCGATGCGCTCGGCTTCCAATTCCACACCATCGACGGCGCGGCCTATTGGGACGAGACGGCCGCCTACGAATTCACCTCCGCCGAAATCGACGCGACCGATGACGCGACGGCCGAGCTCGAGCGCATCGCGCTGCTGGCCGTCGACAAGGTGGTGAGGGAGCGGCTGTACCAGCCGTTCGGTCTCGACGCCTATGCCGCCGGGCTCGTGGAGCGTAGCTGGACGCTCGGCCACAAGAACCTGTACGGCCGCTTCGATCTGTGCGTGCGGCCGGATGGAACCCCGCCGAAGCTCCTTGAGTACAACGCCGATACGCCGACCGCCTTGTTCGAAGCGAGCGTCGTGCAATGGGAATGGCTGCAGACCGTGATGCCCGGAACCGACCAGTTCAACTCGATCCACGAGAAGCTGGTCGACGCCTGGTCGCGGTTCGGCCTCGGCGGCCGCCGGGTGCATTTCACCTGCGTGCGCGACCATGCCGAGGATCGCGGCACGATCGATTACCTCGCCGATACCGCGACACAGGCGGAGATCGAGCACTGCATCCTCAATCTTGAGGACATCGGCTGGAACGGCCGCCAATTCATCGATCTGGAGGACCGGCCGATCGAGGTGCTGTT
>Ga0153915_10004305_pt1 | contig 13088 bp, 12 predicted proteins | sample Opewatmetagenome_2_FD_107003 | JGI IMG/M metagenome (GOLD analysis project Ga0153915, IMG submission 107003) | Freshwater wetland microbial communities from Ohio, USA - Open water 3 Core 3 Depth 3 metaG | ecosystem: Environmental > Aquatic > Freshwater > Wetlands | place: USA: Ohio, Lake Erie... | reverse complement strand
GCCGTGGCCGAGCGCATCGCCCAGGCCGACGCCGCGCTCACCGAGGCCCGCCACTCCCTCTCCCTCACCACCATCTTCTCTCCCATCGACGGGGTCATCGTCACCCGCGCCAAGCAGGTCGGCGAGCGCGTGCGCGGCTCGGACCTCTCCGAGGACGTGATCGTCATCGTGGCCACCCTCGTCTCCATGGAGGCCAAGGTGGAGGTCGGGGAGCACGAGGTGGTCTTCCTCAAGGAGGGCAACCACGCCGACGTGGAGATCGACGCCTTCCCCGACAAGAAGTGGCCGGCAGACGTCATCGAGGTGGCGAAGAACGCCAACATCAAGAACCCGGGGACCGAGGCCGAGGTCACCACCTTCCCGGTGCGGCTGGCGCTGACGAGCCCCGTCCCCGGGGCGCTCCCGGGCATGAGCTGCCAGGCCACCATCTCCAGCGAGACCAAGGACGACGCCCTGGTGGTGCCCATCCAGGCGGTGACGGTCCGCTCCGAGCGCGAGCTGAAGAAGAAGGAGGGAACGGCCGCCGCCGATCCTCCCCCGCCGCAGGGAACCGCCCAGAAGGCGCGGAAGGAGCCCATGCGCAAGGTCGTCTTCGTCGTCGAGAAGGGCGTGGCCAGACCGCGCCAGGTGGAGACCGGCCTCGCCAGCGAGAACGAGATCGAGATCACCGAGGGGTTGAAGGAAGGGGAGACCCTGGTGGAGGGGCCGTACAAGGTCCTGTCGCGGGACCTCGCCGACGGCAAGAAGGTGAAGGAGGAGAAGCCGGGCGGACCGGAGGGGAAGAGGAAGGAGTCATGAGCGCTCTCCTCATCGAGGTCCAGGACCTCCGCCGCGTCTACACCGTCGGCGGCGAGGAGGTGCGGGCGCTCGACGGGGTCTCCTTCGACATCCGGCGGGGGGAATGGGTGGCGGTGGTGGGCCAGTCGGGGTCGGGGAAGTCGACGCTCATGAACATCCTCGGCTGCCTGGACACGCCCAGCGGTGGGAGCTACCGCATCAACGGCTCGGACGTGAGCGGGCTCGGCGACGACGAGCTGGCCGACCTGCGCAACAAGGAGATCGGCTTCGTCTTCCAGACCTTCCAGCTCCTGCCGCGGTCGACGGCGCTGGCCAACGTCGAGCTGCCGCTGGTCTACCGCGGTCTTCCCCGGTGGGAGCGGCGCCAGCGCGCCGAGCAGGCGCTGGACGCGGTGGGGCTCTCGAACCGCAAGCACCACCGCCCCAACGAGCTGTCGGGCGGCCAGCGCCAGCGCGTGGCCGTCGCCCGGGCGCTGGTGGGGGAGCCGTCGCTGCTCCTCGCCGACGAGCCCACCGGCAACCTGGACAGCGCCACCGGAGAGGACATCATGCGGCTCTTCAGCGAGCTGAACGCCCGCGGCCACACCATCGTGCTCGTCACCCACGAGCCGCGGCTCGCCGCGCGCTGTCCGCGCGCCATCCGGCTCTCCGACGGGAAGGTGGTGGCCGAGGGGGCCGGGCGCGATGTGGCCTCTCTGGGAGCCGTCGAGGCCCGCGCATGAAGCGGCGCTTCTACCGGCTGGCGGCCGAGAGCGCCGAGAGCCTGCGCATCGCCGTCTCGACGATGGCGAGCCACCGGCTGCGGAGCGCCCTCACCACCCTCGGCATCGTCATCGGCGTGATGACGGTCATCGCCATCATCGCCATCATCCAGGGGCTCAACCAGGGGTTCGAGGCCTCGGTGGCGAACTTCGGCACCCATACCCTGCATGTCCAGAAGTGGCCGTGGATCATGGGTCCGGACAACTGGTGGACCTTCCGCAACCGCAAGCCGGTCGGCCCCGCCGAGGTGCGCGCCGTCCAGCGCGAATCCACGCTGGCGCTGGCGGTGGCGCCGCAGGTCTTCTCCAGGGTGGAGGTGACGCGCGGGGACCGCGAGTTCTCGGGGGCGTTGCTCGATGGCACCAACGAGCAGTACCTCCTCACCGGCGGCGGCATCATCCGGGCCGGGCGCTTCCTGCTCGAGACCGACGTGGACATGTCCAGGCCCTCGGCGGTCCTGGGCGCCGACGTGGCCGATCAGCTCTTTCCCGGCTTCGACCCGGAGGCCATCCCGGGGCGGCGCATCCACGTCGCCGGCCGGCCCTTCACCGTGGTCGGCGTGCTGGAGCGCCGCGGCCGGTTCCTGGGCATGGCCCTCGACAACAACGTGCACGTCCCCTACAGCACCTTCCAGGCCATCTTCGGGAGCAAGCGCTCCATCAGCATCTCGGTGCTGGCCCCGCCGGGGCGGATCGCCGATCTCGAGGACGAGCTCACGCCCATCCTCAGGCGCGCCCGGCAGGTGCCGCCGGAGAAGGAGGACGACTTCTCGCTCAATCGCGGGGAGCAGCTCCTCAAGCTCTACCAGGGGCTCACCGGCGCGCTCTACGGCGTGGCGGTGGGAGTGGGGCTCATCACCCTCATCGTGGGCGGCATCGGCATCATGAACATCATGCTGGTGTCGGTGCACGAGCGCACCCGCGAGATCGGGGTGCGCCGCGCCATGGGTGCCCGCCGCCGCACCATCCTCATGCAGTTCATGCTGGAGTCGGCCGTCGTCTCGGCCATCGGCGGCGCCATCGGAACCGCCCTCGGCCTGGCGGTCGCCAAGGTGGTCTCGCTGGTCTCGCCGCTGGCCGCCGCGGTCACTCCCTCTGCGGTGGTGCTGGGCCTCGGCTTCTCGGCCGCGGTCGGGCTCCTCTTCGGCAGCTGGCCGGCCTGGCGCGCCGCCAACCTCGATCCGGTGGAGGCGCTGCGCTACGAATGACCTCCCTCGTCGACAACGTGACCATGGCGCTCTCGACGCTGCGGGCCAACCCGCTGCGCTCCCTGCTCACCCTCCTCGGCATCGTCATCGGCGCGGCCACGGTGGTGGCCATGATGTCGTTCACCGAGGGGTTCCGGGTGAAGCTCAACAGCGACTTCGCCCTGCTCGGGTCGGCCGCCTTCCAGGTGCAGAAGTGGCCGGCCGGCTTCGGGCCCCAGGAGCGCTGGAAGTACACCAAGCGCCGGGATCTCACCCGCGAGCAGGGCGAGGCCATCAAGGCGCTCCCCCACGTGGCCCACGTCTCCATCGAGGCCTACCACTTCACCACGGAGCGGCTCTGGACCGCCGAGCGCTCCACCCGGCCCAACGTACAGATGGGAGGGGGCACGCCCGGCTACGAGCACGCCAACGGCGTCACCGTGGGCAGCGGCCGGTTCTTCAACGACCTCGACATGGCGCTGGGGCGGCGGGTCATCTTCCTCGGCGCCGACGTGGCGGATCTGCTGTTCCCAGGGGAGGACCCCCTGGGCAAGGAGGTCAGGCTCCGGCAGGCCCCCTTCACCGTCATCGGGGTGGCCGAGCGCCAGGGGACCATCTTCGGCGAGTCGAAGGACAACTACGCCATCGTCCCCATCGACCCCTACAACGCCGTCACCGGGCGGGTGACCAACCACAGCATCGCCATCGAGGCCACCAGCCCCGAGGACGTGCCCAAGGCCATCGACGAGGTCACCTACCTGCTGCGGCGCCTGCGCGGCGTCAAGGAGGGGCAGGCGAACGACTTCGAGATCTTCACGAACGACACCTTCACCGAGACCTTCAACAACATCGCCGCCATCGTCGGCGCGGCGACCTTCGGCGTCTGCGCCCTGGCCCTGCTGGTGGGGGGCATCGGGATCATGAACATCATGCTGGTGTCCGTCAGCGAGCGGACCCGCGAGATCGGCATCCGCATGGCCCTGGGAGCCCGGCGCCGCCGCATCCTGACGCAGTTCGTGCTCGAAGCGGTCACCCTCTCCCTGCTCGGGGGGCTGCTGGGCGTGCTCCTGGGCGGGGGTGGGGCCATCGTCGCCCGCGAGCTGGACGTCGTTCCGGCGAGCATCCCGCTCTGGGCGGTGTTACTCTCTCTCGTTTCCGCCTCCGGGGCCGGGCTCCTCTTCGGGATCTACCCGGCCGTCAGGGCGAGCCGGCTCGATCCGGTGGAGGCCATGCGGACCGAGTAGGGGCGGCGAGAGGTTTTCGACAGCGTGGACACGGCGAAGCTGAAGCGGGAGATCCGCGGCTGGGTACTTACCATCGCGGCGGTGCTGGCGTTCCGTACCTTCCTGTACGAGGCGGTCTACATCCCGTCGGGATCGATGATCCCGACGCTGCAGATCGGCGACTACGTCATCGTGGAGAAGTGGGCCTTCGGCGCCCGCCTGCCCTTCACGGAGTCCGCCCAGCTCCTCTGGAGCACCCCGCAGCGCGGTGACATCGTGGTGCTGCTGGCGCCGCCGGGCAACTCCCGCGGCGACGACCTCATCAAGCGGGTGGTGGCGGTGGCCGGCGACGTGGTCGAGATCCGCGACGGCGCCCTGGTGCTCAACGGCAAGCCGGTCCCGCGGCACCGGCTCGACGGCGCCTGCAGCTACTGGAACCGCCCCGAGGGGGGGACCTGGCGCGAGGAGCCCTGCCTGGCCTTCGAGGAGACGCTCGATCGCCATCGCTACCGGAGCTACTGCACCCCCTTCGTCCCCTGCGGCGACGTTTCGCCGCAGATGGTTCCGCCGGGGACGGTCTGGCTGGCCGGGGATCACCGCGACCACAGCGCCGACAGCCGCGTCTTCGGCCCGGTGCCGGTGGGGCGCATCAAGGGACGCGCCTGGGTGGCGCTCGTCTCCTGGGGGCCGGACGGTCCGAGGTGGAGCCGGCTCTTCCACGGCGTGAAGCACTGACTGCCGGAAACGCCCGTTCGCCCCGAGCGCAGCGGCGCGAAGCGCTGCGGAGCCGAGGGGCGCGAATTCGCAGGCGCGTGCCCCGACTTCGCGCCCGCTGCGCGGGCGCCACGCTCGGCATGAACGGGTTCCGAGATCTCGAATCGGGACTTCCCGTCTAGAACGGCAGGTCGAACTCGATCTCCAGGGGCACGAGGGCGTGGCTTCCCTTGACCCGGGCGGCCACGTGCAGCACCCGCTCGGCGCCCTCGCCGCGGATCTCGGCGCCGAGCCGGGAGGCCTCGGCCATGCCCGGGAAGAGGAAGACGCCGGCGGCCTGCTCGAAGAGCGTGGTCAGATCGGCCGGCGACATGGCCGGGTCGAGCTGGCGCCGGGCCCATCGGGAGAAGCGGACGATCCGGCCGGTGAGCAGCTGCGCCGGCAGCGGAGCGGCGCCAGGGGCTCCCGAGACCATGGGGACCGCCGAGAGCACCACGCGGTCGCTGTCGCGCTGGCTTCCCAGCGCCACCAGGCCCTGGCCGGCGAGTGCCTGCTGGGCGCGGATGGGGAGGAAGGCCTCGGTGGGGGCGCGCGTGCCCTTGAACGGCCCCTCGGGAATCGTCCATCCCGAGGGAGCGGGAAATGAGCCCGGCTGTCCCACCAGCGCCGCGAACGAGCCCTGCGAGCGGTAGCTGGCGGCGAGCATGGCGGCCAGGGCCCAGACCGGCGACCCGAAGACGGTTCGCTTGTAGGCTCCCGACCCCTCCGAGAAGAGCGCCATCGGGTTCACCGCCGCGCACAGCCAGCGCGAGGCCTCGTCGGCGCGAACCTCTCCCCAGCCGTCCGGCACCCGCCCCCCGGCCTCGAGACGCCCCGACAGCTCGGCCGGCCCGTCGGCCTCGAAGATGCGCAGCGCCGGCGCCACCAGGCAGGGGGCGAGCATGTCCTGCGCCGCCTCGGCCAGGTCGGAGAGCAGCTCCGGCCACCCGATGGGATCCACCACCACCACGGCGTCCGGCTCCTGGAACTCCTCGTCGGCCGGGCGCGCGCGCAGCGCCCGCGGCAGGTCCTCGGCCGCCACGTCCAGGACCTCCACGTGCATGTCGGACGCGGCCGGGCACTGGCCCAGGAACGTGCGCAGGCCGCGCCAGACCGCCTCCAGGTCGGCCACCGGCCGCGCCTGCAGGACGTCGAGGGCGGTGCCGTAGACGGCCGCCTCCATCGCCTCACGCACCTTGCGCGCGGTGGGGCCGCCGGCGCCCCCGGGCCGGCCCGAGATCGCGCCGACGACCGCGTCCATGGCCGCGGCCGGACCATGCGCCGGCCCACTGGAGCCTTGCGCCTCGCCGGCGGCGTAGGCCGCCGCGCAGGCCGCCGAGAGCTTGCCCGGGCCGGCGATCCGCTCCACCTCCGCGAGCAGCGCCTGCCGATCCGCCGGCGGCCGCTCCGAGAGGGTGAGCAGGGCCTCGAGCTCGGGCACGCCCTTGACCACCCCGCCCAGCGTGAAGCTCCGCAGCGACCGGATCTCGAGTGCCAACTCCCGCGTGGCGGCCGAGCCCAGGCGGTCGGGAACGCCGACGTGCAGGGTCTTCAGCCGCTTCGCCAGCGCCTCCTCCACGCCGGCCAGGGCGACCTCGAAGGAATCGCCGCCGGGGCGCTCCGAGAACCGTCCCGCCACCAGCCAGTGCACGCGCGCCGCCGAGCGATCGCCGCCGTTCGCCATCGTCCGTCTCCCCGGGGATGCACCCCGCTCCGCTGCGAGCCCTCGGCAGTCTACCTCGCCGGGCGCGAACCGGGCGCCCTACCCCTCGGGGTCGGCGGAGGCGACGTCCCTGCAGGCCCGGCCCCGGTCCCGGCTCCTGCGATATGATGCGCTCGGGTGGCAGAGCTTCTCATCGCGAACGGCGTCAGCGCGGGGACCGTCTTCTTCCTGGCTCACGACCCCACGGTCGTCGGGCGCTCGGAGGAGTGCCACGTCTCCATCTCCGATCCCTGGATCTCGAGCCGCCACGCCCTCTTCGAGCAGCGCGGCGACGAGCTCTGGCTGGTCGACCTGGGCAGCCGGAACGGCACCTTCGTCAGCGACCGGCGCATCCACGAAGCGCAGGTCAAGGAGGGAGTGCAGGTCTCCTTCGGCCGCACCTCCGCCCAGGTGCGCTCGCTGCGGCCCCAGGGACCGACCTGGCAGGTGCCGGAGCAGGCCACCGCCATCCGCTACCTCGCGGACGTGGAGAAGATCGTCGCCAAGCCCGGGGAGTCGACCCCCGGGGCGGTGGGGGGGGAGTCGGCGCGCCGGCAGCTGGCCGTCCTCCACGCCATCGGCCGGGCGCTCGCCGACGCACCCGGGCTCGACGAGAGCCTGTCCAAGATCCTGAAGACGGTGGCCGGGGCGGTCCGCGCCGAACGCTCGGCCCTCCTGCTGCTCGACGAGAAGGGGGCGCTCGTCCCCAAGGTCCACGAGCCGGAGGACGCACCTCCGCGCGTTTCCACGACGGTCGTCTCGGCGGCCACCCGCTCGCGCGCCGGGCTCCTGGTCATCGACGCCCAGCAGGACGAGCGCTTCTCCGGCAGCCAGTCGGTCTTCTTCCAGGGAATCCGCTCCTGCCTCTGCGTCCCCATCTGGGCGGAGAACCGGATCCTGGGGGTGCTGGTGCTGGACCGGGGGGTGGTCGATCCGTTCACCGCCGACGACCTGGAGCTGGTGACGGTGGCGGCCTACCAGGCGGCCCTGGCCATCGAGCGGGCGCGCATCCTGGAGCGGGCCCGCGTCGTCGACGCGCAGCGGCGCAGGCTGCTGCGCCATTTCTCGCCCGACGTCGCCGGCCTCATCCTCTCCCAGGAGGAGCTCGACGAGGATCCGCTCACCGTCTCCATCCGCGAGGAGGTCACGGTCCTCTTCTCGGACGTGAAGGGCTTCACCAGCCTCACCGAGCGGCTCTCGGCGCTCGACACCGCCCAGCTGCTCCGCGAGTACTTCCACGAGATGACGGTGGCGCTCTTCGAGGAGCGGGGCACGCTCGACAAGTTCATGGGCGACGGGCTCATGGCCGTCTTCGGAGCGCCGGTGGCGCAGCCCGACGGGGCGCTCCGGGCGGTGCGCTGCGCCTGGCGCATGCTGGAGCGGCTGGCGGCCCTCGATGCGCGCCTGCCGGCCGACCGCCGGCTCAGGATCCGCATCGGCATCAACACCGGCAGGGTGGTGGCCGGGAACTTCGGCTCGCCGGAGCGGCTCGAGTTCACGGTGCTGGGGGACGCGGTCAACGTGGCCTCGCGGCTCGAGTCCATCGCCGAGGCGGGCACCATCTACGTCGGACGCCCCACCTACGAGCGGACCAGCGCCCACTTCCGCTACAAGCCGCTGGGAATGCGATCGGTGAAGGGCCGCACCGCCCCCGTGGAGGTCTTCGAGGTGGTGGGCCCGCTCTAGTACCGGGCGTCCTCGGTCTCGATGAGCCGGTAGATCTCGGCCGCGTCCTTCGCCTCGAGGATCGCCTGGCGGAAGGCGCCGTTCCTGAAGATCCGGCTCACCCGCGCCAGCGCCTTGAGGTGCGCGCCGGCGCTGTTCTGGGGCGCGAAGAGCGCGAAGAACAGATGCGTCGGCTTCCCGTCGATGGCCTTGAAGTCGAGACCGGTCCTGGAGAGGCCGAAGCTCGCCACCAGGTTCGGCAGGCCCGCCACCTTGCCATGGGGGATGGCGACGCCGTCGCCGATCCCGGTCGATCCCAGCTTCTCCCGCTCCAGCAGCGTCTCCAGGAGCTTCTGGGCATCGATGCGGCAGGCGGTGGCGAGGGGGCGGCACAACTCCGCCAGGATCGCGGCCGCGGTCCTGCCGGCGAGGTCCGCGATGACCGCGTCGGGGCGGAGGATCTCGACGATCTTCATGCCGGGTCCGGCGAAGCTAATCACACGAGGGCCGAGGCGGCAACCGCGGCTCCACGCGGCCGGCGCGCGCCACGATCATCCGCACGGGACCCGGCGAGCAGGGGTGGGGCCCCCGACGAGCTCGGCTCTGCGGGGCGGGGGCGCAACCCCGCGGTGCTCGGCAGGGAGGGGCCCCACCGCAGGTGGGGAGGGGCGAAGCCCCTCCCGCCGGGGCGCCGCCGCGGAAGCGGCGAAGCCGCTCGCGGTGGCGCAAGGGACCCGGCGAGCGGGGTGGGGCCCCGACGAGCTCTGCTCGGCGGGGCGGGGGCGCAGCCCCCGTTCTTACGACGGCCGGGCCTCGATGACGCCGAGGGCTCCGTCCTCCCGGCGGTAGAGGACGTTGATGGCCCGGTTCTCCGAGTTCTGGAACACGTAGAACTGCACGTTCATGAGGTCGAGGTGCACGATGGCCTCGTCGAGGGACATCGGCCTCGCCTGGAAGCTGGAGCTATTCACCACTCGTGAGCTGGGCGCCGGCTCCCGGGCGAGGATGTCGTGGCGGACCTCCACGGGCCTCCAGCCGTCGGGCGGCGGGCTCGACTTGTGGTTCTGGAGCTTCTCCTTGTGCTTCTTGAGCTGGCGCTCGATCTTGTCGGCCGCCAGATCGATGGAGGCGTACATGTCCTCCGACTTGGCCCGCCCGCGGACGAAGAACGGTCCGGCCTTCATGGTGATGTCGGCGTGATGGTCGAGGTTGTCGAGATAGAGCACGGCATGGGCCTCGCTGGGCCGGTCGATGTAGCGGTGGATGTGCTCGACCTTCTCCTTGACGTGGGACTTGAGGGCTTCGGTGGGCTCGAGGTGCCGGAAGGTGATGTTCACCTGCATGGACCGTCTCCTTGATGGGGGAGCCGCGAAACACTTCGGCCGCGCCCCGCGCGCCTCCGCAGAGGGAGGCTCGCGAGTCCGCGGCCGAGTTGCTGCCTGATGCCGAACGGCATCATGCCCGGTCAACATTCTACCAGAGCGAACCCTTGCACGGCCGGGAGCCGGCTATCCCTTTCCGGGTCGCATCCGGCCTGGATTCCACTGGAATCATCAGCAAGGCCAGACTGTTACCTGCACGAGCTAGAAGTACTTCTTGCGCTTGGAGGAGGGCAGGATCCCGAGGACCTCGCGGTACTTGGCGACGGTCCGCCGGGCGATCTCGATCCCCTTTCCGCGAAGGATCTCCACGATCTTCTGGTCGGAGTGGGGCTGGCGCGGATCCTCCGCGGCAACGATCTGCTTGATGTGGTTCTTGACGGCCTCGCTGGCGATCTCGTCGCCGCCGGTGCGGTTGATGGCCGAGTTGAAGAAGAACTTGAGCTCGTAGATCCCCTGCGGCGTGTGGACGTACTTGTTGGTGGTGACGCGCGAGACGGTCGACTCGTGCATGCCGATGTCCTCGGCCACGTCGCGCAGGATGAGCGGCTTGAGATAGGCGATGCCCTTGTCCAGGAACTCGCGCTGGAACTTCACGATGGACTCGGTGACCTTGTAGATGGTGCGCTGCCGCTGGTGGATGGAGCGGATGAGCCAGACGGCGCTCCGCAGCTTGTCCTGGATGTAGTCCTTTGCGGCCCCGGCCTTCCCGTTCTTGAGGGCCTGCCGGTACATGTTGGAGACGCGGAGCTTGGAGAGGCCGTCGTCGTTGAGAACGGTGACGTAGCTCTCCCCCATCTTGTAGACGTAGACGTCGGGGGTGATGTACTGCGCTTCCTCGCCCGAGTAGGCGCGGCCGGGCTTGGGGTCGAGCTGGCTGATGACCTTGACGGCCCTCACCACCTCGTCGACGGAAATCCTGAGGTCCTTGGCGATGGCCGCGTAGTTCTTCGACTCGAGGTGCCTGAGGTGGCGCTCGATGATGGCCAGGATCTCGGGCGTGTCGGCGTTGATGCGCCTCACCTGGAGGAGCAGGCACTCGCGCAGGTCGCGGGCGCCGACGCCCGCGGGATCGAACTCCTGGACCTTCTTCAGCACCTTCTCGGCGAACTCCACCCCCATGCCGGACTCGAAGGCCACCCGCACCAGCGGATCGCTCGCCATCGAGTCCTCCGCCTCGCCGTCGACCGCCGGCATCCTGAAGTAGCCGTCGCCGTCGAGGTTGCCGATGATGAGCAGGGCCACCCGCTCCTCCTCGGCGGAGAGGCCGGAGAGGCGCAGCTGCCACTCCAGGTGGTCGTAGAGATCCGTCTTCCGGGTGAGGCTGGACTCGATCCCGGGGAGGTCCTCCTCGACCAGCCCGCGGTTCGAGGGGGCGGTGTGCCCCTGGAGCTGGTAGTGGTCGAGGTACTGATCCCAGTCGATCTCGTTGGCGCCCTCCTCTCCCTTCACCTCGACCGACTTCTCGGGCTCCTTGGGAGGCGGCGCCGCCTCCTCCGCCTGCTGCTCCGCCGGGCTCGCCCCCTCGGCCCGTCCTTCCTCCTCGCCCTCGCCCGGTTCCTCGAGCAGGGGGTTCTCGGTCATCTCGGTGCGGATGAGGTCCACCAGCTCCATCCGCGACAGCTGCAGGAGCTTGATGGCCTGCTGCAGCTGGGGGGTCATCACCAGCTGCTGCGTCATCTTGAGGTGTTGTTTCAGCTCGAGGCTCATCGGCTATGCCCGGTGCTCCGTCTCGTGGTCGTCCAGCCTGAATCGCTCGCCGAGGTAGACCGCCCGCGCCCGCTCGCTCCGCGCGATCTCCGCTGGCGTCCCCTCCTCCAGGATCCTTCCGGCCACGAGGATGTAGGCCCGGTCGCAGATGCCGAGGGCCTCGCGCACGTTGTGGTCGGTGAGCAGCACCCCGATGCCACGCGCCCGCAGCGAGGCGATGAGCCGCTGCAGCTCGGCGACGGCGATGGGGTCGATTCCCGCGAACGGCTCGTCGAAGAGGATGTAGCGCGGCTCGGCGAGCAGGCTCCGCGCCACCTCGGCGCGGCGGCGCTCCCCGCCGGAGAGCTGCTCGCCCAGGCTCTCCGCCACGCTCTCCAGGCGGAACTCGGCGAGCAAGGCCCCCGCGCGGGACTCGCGCTCCGCCCTGCCGACGCCGAGCGCTTCCAGCACAGCGGTGAAGTTCTGGCGCACCGTCAGCTTGCGGAAGATCGACGACTCCTGCGGCAGGTAGCCCACGCCGAGCCGCGCCCGCAGGTGCATGGGGAGCCGGGTCAGGTCCCGCTCCCCGAGCCGCACCCGCCCCTGCTCGGGCTCCAGCAATCCCACCACCATGTTGAAGCTGGTGGTCTTGCCGGCCCCGTTCGGCCCGAGCAGGCCCGCCACCTCGCCCGGCCCGACGCGGAAGGAGACGTCGTCCACCACCCGCCGGCGCCGGTAGCGCTTCACCAGCCCCTCGGCGACCAGGGCCTCGCCGGTCATGGCGCGTCCTTCTTCCGCGCGGTCCGGCGCTCCTGCTGCTCCGTCGGCACCATGGTTCCGCGGGCCTGGGACATCGTCACCCTGTCGGCATCGAGGTCGTAGGTGAGCAGCTGCCCCCGCATGACCGACTCGCCATCCCTGAGGACCGGGTTCCCGGTGCAGACCACCCGTCCGGTGGCGTTGTCGAAGGTGGCCCGCTCGCAGGTCGCCGTCTTGGGGCCTCGGACCAGCTTCACGTCGCCGGTGCAGACGGCGCGCCGGATGCCACCCTCCTCGTCGTTCTCGGTGTCGAGGCGGCGGCAGGTCAGCACCGCGTCCTCCCGCGTCAGCTTGACCAGCGGCCTGCCGTGGAACACCGCCTTGCGGTCCTGGTACTGGTACTGGACCTCGTCGGCGTCGACCTGCACCTTGGCCGGCCGGGACCGGCCGCCGGGGCTCGCGGCCAGGGTGGCCGCCGCCAGGGCGAGAAGGATCATCCTCACCGTTCCCCCCCACCTCCGGCCACGACCCGCGCTCCTCCGCGGACGCGCATGGCCCCGCCAGACGGGTCGAGCAGCCAGGTGGGCCCCTCGAGGACCCAGTCTCGTCCCCGGAGCAGCAGCGGGCGGTCGCCATGGACCAGCCGGTCGCCCGGTTCGTAGCGCGCCTCGTCGGAAAGGGCCGTCTCGCCGTCCCGCTCGAAGCGGACCCCGCCGCTGGCCATCAGGTCCTTCGTCCCCGGGTTCCCGGCGGCGCGGGGGGCGGTGAGCCGGGACCACGATCCCTGGCGGTCCCCGGAAAGGAAGGCCTCGACCCCCTCGGCGCTGTAGTCGCCGCTGTCGCGCCGGTAGGTGGCGCGGGCGGCGGTGCCGCGGGCCACCAGACGGGCGTCCCGGAAGACCCGGAAGTGGACCTCCTCCAGCCTCAGTTCTGGCGCCAGGCGACTCTCCTCCCCCGTTGCCGGGGCACCGCAGCCGAGGATCTGCGAACTCAGGGTCATGGCCGTTAGGCAGTTGGCGAAGCGCATGCAACCTTGCTGAACCATAGCACTCTCCAGCCGGAGCAGGCTAGTGGCACAACATTTGCTAGTTTGCCCGGGAAGGAGGCAGCTAGTCGCCGGAAAGCCCTCGGTTTTTCGGCATCGCCCTTGCTTGCTCGTCCGCTTCCGGCGG
>Ga0153915_10004304_pt1 | contig 13091 bp, 13 predicted proteins | sample Opewatmetagenome_2_FD_107003 | JGI IMG/M metagenome (GOLD analysis project Ga0153915, IMG submission 107003) | Freshwater wetland microbial communities from Ohio, USA - Open water 3 Core 3 Depth 3 metaG | ecosystem: Environmental > Aquatic > Freshwater > Wetlands | place: USA: Ohio, Lake Erie... | reverse complement strand
CGAGATAACCTTCTGGCCAGCTGGATAGACGCCCCTGAGAAGTCGACACCGGTCACAGTTGCCCCTTTGCGTGCCCATGACAGCGTGTCTAGACCAAACTGACACTGCAGATGCAAGAGTGTCTTTCCTTTGACTTCACCCAGTTCTTGAAGCTCTACAGGATGCAGAACAATTGATCCTTCAAGGAACTCCTTGGTCTTGTAGGTCTTGGAATCGAAATGGAGTCTGGCAAGCTCATCCCACAGCTTCTGATTGGCCTCAAAGGCTCTGTCCGGTTTATTCATAGTGTGTCGACTCCGTCACAGGACTGGAAGTATCGTCGATTATGCCTTTTCCTCAATGCGCAAGCGGTTGTCTTGCTCGATTGGCGAGGGTCGATTCAGCGCATGGGAGTGCGTTACCATTCTCTTTAAATTGTGGATTCTGAGCGTCAAACGCGTCGGACTGTTCAAGTCCGTTGACAAAGTCATTCAAGAGAGGACAACCATGATTTGGAAGGTAACTGAGAAGTGCACGGGATGCGGAACATGCGTTGATGTATGTCCAGTTGACCCTTCACTCTACGTTTTGAAAGAAGACAAGAAGACGAAGAAGAAGACCTCAGAGTACCAAGTCCAGCGTAAGGACGAATGCACGGAATGCTATGCGTGCACTGACAGTTGCCCTGAGGGCGCGATTGTCGAAGGACAGTAAGGACTAGGCAAAGGGCGCCTCTGCCAGCAGGTCATCCGCCCTCCAAGTGGATTGTAGACGGACTCGGGAAAGAAGCATCCTCCAACCAGCGCATCGAGTTGTAAACAAGTATCCGAGGCTTAGGCATTTGGGCCCTGCACTGGACCTCCCCAATGCAGAAACACTCTGACGTCAACCAGGTCGGCGGCCGCCTTCAGAGTCTGTTTCAATCTAGACTTGAGCGCACCTCAAAGACTCTCACCTCTCCGACGAGTCTTCAAGTAGATCTGAGGAACTATCACGCAGTGGGAGAAGAACCTGCGCTAATCGGCCAAATGGTCAGAGATTTCCTTATCTTGGGTCTGGCACTTTGAAGCACGGCTATATTGCAGCGCTGACGTGGGTACTTTGACCGAGCAGAGAGGAGCTGCAGCAGAGAAGCCACTGGTGAGAACGTGGTGGCTCTACGGGATTGCTGCACTAGCAGTGTTTGAAACGTGGTGGTATGTATTCAAACCAATTGACGCAGGTCCAGCATCGGTCTTCGAAGGGTTCGTCTTCGTTGCGCTCTCTGGGCTTTGCATTCCTGTCTTTGGCTTGCTCGCACGCCAGTTCGGCTTCACAAGCACAAAGCCTGGACAGATCATGTCGACGCTCGCTTTGGGCTTTGTCCTCTGGTGCGCCGCCGAAGCCAGCTGGCTCGTGCTCACAGTGATGGACCAGATAACCAATCCTTCAATCGCAGACGTGTTCTGGCTCGCAGGTTATATGATGCAGATTCTTGCCCTCCTCATGAATGTGCGTGCAATCCACGTCGGATTCAAGCCGAGCGTGTTCATCCTGTGGATTGCTCTCTCGATTCTGATTGCGGTAGTGGTGATCTCAATAGACGTGGCCCCACTACTCACGGAAACCGTTGGCCTTGGCACGATAGTTTCGATGGGCTATCCCTTTTTTGACACGGTCATCATCATTCTTGCTCTTGTGATTGTGCTGAAGTTCAAGTCCGGACAGGTTGCCAAACCATGGGCCGTCCTCGTTCTTGGGTTCCTGCTGACAGCTGCGGGCGACGTCTGGTACATGTATGCTGACATGATGGGAGAATACACAAACGTGTACAGCCCGATGGACTACCCCTTGGCGATTGGCTATATCGCCTTTATCCTGAGTGGCGGCCTGTTCATCAGGCTATACAGGAAACAGAGGGCGAGCAGTCGAGATGATTAAGGGTCTTCTAGTGATTCAGCAGGGGGGCATCCCTGTATACTCCTTCATGCAAGAGAAGACCACAGATGAACAGGAGCTCTTCATCTCAAGCTTTGTGACCGCTATACAGTCATTCGCCAAGATGGTGATGTCGCGAGAAGAAGACGGGGTTCTCCGAGTGGTCATGCCGCACGCGGTCTTCGTGTTTCGAATCCTGACCTTGCACAACGAGAAACAAAAGGACGTGCAGTATTGCTTTGCACTTCTGGCCGATTCCGAGAAGAAAGGCGAGGATCTCCCGGAAATGCTGGAATACCTCATGGTGTGTTTCCTGGCGCATGAATCAGGAAGATTCAACAAAGAACTCAGAAAGACATCACAAGACCTAGTTGTCTACAAGGCGTTTGACGAATTCATGAAGGGGTTCCTGAGGTCAGACTGGAAAACGGTGAGGAAGAAGGTCAGACCAGCTCCTGCTTCAATACTCCAAGGTATCCTCAATGAGCTAAGAAACTACATGCCAATTGAACAGATAGTCACACTTCACCCCAGAATACAACGACTTGGTCCCTCATATGCGTGGCTCTCTGACGACATTCCCGCAGGCGAAGAGGAGGACCTAATGAAGAGGATTGGTCAAGAACTAGGGCAGACGTATGGCAAAGGGGTGTACGAGTCTCTTGTTGATGGCATCCGGAAACGACTCTCCACATCATCTTCGCCACGTGACTAGGCCAAGAAGAGGCGGCGGAGTCGTGCATAGCTCGCGGGCATGTCGTCTGGGTGCAGGCTACTTCGTCCTTTGGCTTCTGTGTCGTATTCGTATCTGCCTTCCTGAGAGAGCAAGATAGAGTGCTAGATTTCCGAGGATTTGTGTGAGTAGCGCAAAGACACCCACGAACACTACGTCCGGAATCACGGTGAGGATGCTCGCGCCCTTTATCATGACTGCTCTCAGCCCGTCTACAGCATATGTCATCGGATTAAGGTACACTACTGTCCTCAGCCATGTTGGCAAGGATTCTACCGGGTAGAATGCACCTGAAAGAAAGAACACCGGGAAGTTGATCAACCCATTGACGAACTGGACTGCCGTCAGTTCAATCTTCACACTCATTGCTATCGAGATTCCCACGAAGCCAAGACCGAGAAGTGTTGCCAACACATAGATGTACAAGAGCGAGAGGGGGGTCAGGGCCATGTGGATGCCCAGAACAATGGCAATCACGAGAACAAACGTCGCCTGCGCAATGACCTTCGTTACTCCTGCCAACGTGAACCCCAGAACGATATCGCTGCGGCGCGTTGGCGTCGACAGCAGCATGTCAAAGTAGCCCACCTCTCGGTCTAGAATGATTGGCATGCCTGCGGCGAATAGCGAAGTGAAGAGTACTGTCATGAGCAGTATGCCAGGGGCGAGGAAGTCAATGAATGTGAAGCCCGTTGCGTACCTGTCAACCTTGCCTATGGACAATTCCGACAGGCGGAATGGCAAATGTGTTACGTCAGTGAACCACGATGCAACCCTATTGTCGTGCAGTGTTTCATTCAGCACTTGCGCAGTCAGTCCTTCCAATGCCTGTGAAACCATCAAGTTGGTATTGTCATCGGTGACATTGATTCTGGTGCTCGGGCTAACAGTCACGCCCCAGGGCAAGGGCAAGAGGGTCTTACTGAAGTTGACAGGTATCAGTATGAATCCCAAGATTTTCCCATCGTCTATCATCGCCATTGCATCGGAAATGGAGATGTTAGTTGCAACAACGGATAGTGAAGTTGAGTTCTGAAGTGCCTCCTGAAAGACCTGTGCCGGGGTTTCAGAATCAAGATTCGTGATGGCCACGGGTATGTCCGAGAAGGTTCCCGAATAGGCATTACCTATGACCAGAAGAAACAGGATCGGCAGAAGCAATGAGCTGATCAGTTGTGTTCTGTTTCTCCTCCACTTGCGCATTTCGCGCTTCCATATTGCACTGGTTGCTCTGAGAACCATGTTCTAAACTCGCCTCCTCATTCTGGCCATCATCATCGCCCTCTGCTTCTTCGTGTCCTCACTATCCTGTGCGCCCTCGTCCTCTCTGATTCCACGCCCTGTGTACTTTATGAACACGTCATCGAGTGAGGGGCTCCTAACCGAGATAGACTCGACCCCAAGTCCTACGGACTCTATTCTGTGCATTATCAAGGGCAGGGCGGTCTTACCATTGGGAACACCAAGCCTGACCTTCCGGTCGCTCACAGACAGGTCAGTACCAAGTTCCAGACTCAAAAGCTTGGACTTCAGTTGTTCCCCAGAATCGCCTCCGTCAGTGGACTTGATAACGAGCTCTACTACGTCCTTGCCGAATTCAGTCTTCAAGTCTTCAGGCCGTCCCATGGCCATGATCGTACCCTTGTCGATGATTGCGACCCTATCCATCTCGCGCTCTGCTTCGTCAAGGTAGTGGGTCGTCGTCAGTATTGTGAGGTCCCAGTCCTTCTGGAGCTTGTGAATGAATTCCCAGACGACACGACGACTCTGAGGGTCCAAACCCAGGGTCGGCTCATCCAAGAAGAGTACTTGAGGAGTCGGAAGCAGACCTCGGGAGATTTCAAGGCGCCGCTTCATTCCGCCGCTGTAATGTGCGACAAGGTCGTTCTTTCTCTTGTCCAGATCGACTAGCTCGAGGACTTCGTTTATCCTCGGCTTGATCTCACTCTTGGGCAGTCCGTAGAGCTCGGCGAATAGCTCGAGATTCTCGGCCGCGGTCAGCCTCACGTCAAGTGCCGATTCCTGCGGAACATATCCGATTCTTCTTCTGACTTCATCAGCCTCCGTCAAGACGTCAAAACCTGCAACAAGTGCCTTGCCGCTGGTTGGCTTCAACAACGTAATCAGCATCTTTATCGTGGTCGTCTTTCCCGCGCCATTCGGTCCCAACAACCCGAATAGCTCGCCTTTCTCGACAGACATATTGACCTTATCCACCGCAGTAAGCCCGTCAAACTGCTTGACAAGGTCGATCGCTTCTACAGTCTTCACCAAGTTCTGTCCGACCTCCATGCAAGACTAGATAGCATCGTATCCAGTTGCGTTCTTACTGTAGGAAAAAAAGATTGCGCCAAGACCACAGCTGCCCGATGAGCCGCGCGTCGTGCTCGTAGCTCTTCAGGTCCCTGTGCCGCAAGGCTGGACAAGCTCAAAGGAGTCGGTAGTGGCCCCGGCTCCCTGTGATAGTTGGGTGCGGTACGGGAGAAGTGAGCCTTTTGACTGTGGCTCTCGATGACCCTAGGTCAATCAGGAACTCGTCTTTTCTCAGATGTGTGGACAATAAGGTTGCCACGTCCGCAAGCATTTCATGACAGATACCTAGATTTCTCGCCAAACGCGAACAGTGAATTCCCTTCAGGCCTGTTTTATCATGTAAGGAGTGCCGAACACCGAGTCAAAGAAATCCTTAAGCTTCTTGTCGACCAAGACAACTCTGACAAGTGCTTTCTCATCGCATCTTGGGTCATAGCTGCCAGTGACGAGCTCAATCTTGGACTTGTCCTCGAGCAGCAAGATCGTCTTGTCCTCGTCGACCTCCTCATGCATGCTGAACTGCTGGCGAACCTTGTCCATGCGTTCTCTGTACACTGAGGGGTCAACATGATAGAAGAGCTTCACGATACTGACCATTGCACAACCAGATAATAAGTTCTTTCAGAAGGTATAAGTGGTTCAGAAGACCTCGCCGGCAACACACCATCTTGGAGGATTAGACCTTGGTTGGTTTTCGCTCTAGGACTATCGGCATTCTGCTTGTTTTCCTGATGACATTAGGACTAGGTCCCGTATTCTCACAGACCACGTTCGCCATAGGTGGGCAGGAACCATCCGTACCTGCCGCCTTTCCATGGCAGACGTTCAACAAGAACATGAATGTTACCACATTTGTTGCACCCGACGGCAGTCGCGATCAGTTGTGGCATTTCCTGCAGAGTGCTCAGCAGAGCATTTACGTTGAGATTTTCGGTATTAATAACCCATACATAGTCGATCTCATCCATCAGCTGCACAGCCAGAAGCCATCGTTGCAGATGAAGTTCCTGATTGGTTGGAACAGTCTTGGATATCCTGATCCCAACAAGTGGGTCGCAAACAATCTCACAGAGTTGGGACTCCCAGTCAAATGGACCAAGTCAGCTGACTTCGCCCAAGCCCATCAGAAGTTCATAATAATTGACAATAAGACAACAATCGTCCAATCAGGAAATTGGGCAAAGACGAGCTTCCCCGAGAGTGGGAAGATATCTAACCGTGAATGGAACATAGCCATGACTGATGTTGATGTGACTACGGTCTATCGATCGGTCTTCGATTACGATTGGGGCAGGGGTAAGGACTACAGTACCGGAGACGGCACCGGAGTTGCCTTGTCTTACACTGAGAGTGGCAGTAGCTACCCGCGTCCGTTTTCCGCGGCAGGTACTTTCAGCGGTCAGATGAATGTAACACCAATCTTCAGTCCGGACACTAGCTTGCAGGGGATTCTTTACTGCATAAACAACGCTCAAGTGACGCTGGACATCCAGATACCGTACTTTACGAGCGTATACGACGGAGGCCAAGTTGATCAGGTCATAAACGCTATCGTGGCGGCCAAGAACCGCGGGGTGACCGTTCGCATAATAACCTCAGATGTGAAGGACTTCGAGAATATATCGTCTATCTGTCTGACTTACGGCATACCGATTGCTTGGCAAGACACAACTTGGTTCTCTGAGATTCATAACAAGGGCATCATCGTTGACGGGCGACTTGTTCTGATTTGCAGTATAAACTTCAGTGACGAAAGCATCGCCGAGAACAGAGAAGCCGGCGTCATTATCCAGAACCAGAACGTTGCTCAGTGGTACCAAGCAGTCTACGACTATGACTGGAGCATCGCTTCTGCCGATGTTGAGAGTTATGTGAACCTGTATTGGCACCCGAACATTCCTAAGAGTACGACAGCAATCGATGTGACCGTCTTTGCGGAAGAGCTCTATGCAAGCTCGATCACAGAAGTGATTCTGGGGGTCAAGATAGGTGCCGGTGCCTGGACAAATCACACGATAACCGCGAATGTGATAACATCGCCCAAGGGGCACCCAGAGTTCTTCACATATCAGATTCCGGCGCAAGCTGACGGCACGAATATTACAGTCGTTGCCTACGTCCAAGTCAACCCAGGAGTTGCCTCTTGGTACAGGGGGTTTGAGATGGTGATACATGTCCGGGACTCACTGGGGTCCATAGTGACAACCACGACTGAAGACTTCATTGGCCAGTATGGCCTATACATTGCCATAGCGGTCATATTGCTTCTAGTCGTCTTCGGCGGAAAGCTAACAACTGGAAAGAAGCATCATTGACAGTCGCATGCAATGTTGATTCCTAAGACACTGAACTGGCCCATCAAGGGAGGCCAATAAGCATAGGCCTATGGTTTCTCGACAGGATAGGGCATGGCCCCTCCTGCGACACATAACATCGTGCCCCCCGCGGTGATCGGGATTTGTGAGCACAGTCTATGCCATGGACTCTGATGAGTCTTCCGCCATCTGAGCGAACTTGAAGCAGCTCTCGGCGTCCTGCAGCTCTCCACGCTTCTTATGCAGATTGGCAGCAATCCTGTAAGCCCTGGCAACCTCAGTCCACTTCTCCTGTGCATCTAGGCAGAGTGCAAGTGCTTTCCATATCCCAGGGTCGGCGGAGTTGTACTTGAGGGCCTCATTGTAACAATCGACCGCGTCTTGGATCCTAAGAAGGCTCTCCAGAGCTCTTGCCTTTCGTGCCCATAGGGTTGCATTGGTCGGCGCATGTTTGAGTCCTTCCTCAGCTGTCTTAAGCGCGTCATCGAAAGAGCCGACTGTCAGGTAAGCTTCCGCCTTGTTCGCATAACCTTCTGCGTCGTTGGGCGCAAGTGATATTGCTTTCTCAAAGGCTCTGATTGCCTCGTTTTGCTCACCAACATGCACATGAACCAAGCCCATCTCGTTCATGGCAACGACGGAACTGGGGTCAGCCTTGAGTGCTTTCTGATACGCCTCGATGGACTTCTTGTTCTGTCCTTTCTGCCTGAGGGAACGTGCACTTGCCAGCCACTGTTCAGAAGTCTGACCCTCGAAAGACATGAGGCCAACTCGGCCGTCGAGTGTTTTAACAATATTGCATGCGGACTTCATAGGTCAGGCGAGAAACGCGACTTGAAAGCCTTCGTCGTGTGGCTCGACTAGGTTTGGACACAAGGGTTTTAACGAGAACATTTCACACTCGCGCAGTCAGAAGCCCGAGGCCAGCATATGAGTCACAAGGACAAGACCCCCACTGACGACGAAGGAATCTATGAAGAGGGACAAGAAACCTTCCCAGATGCAGAAGAGGCAGAAGGGTCGGAGGAAGAGGAATTTGTTTCCACCCAACCAATCGAAGAAGAGAAAGTGCCTTTCGTAGACGACCCCTGGCCTAGGATAGTCTTCTTTCTCATGGTCATCGGGTTTGTGTTTGTGATCTTCACCCCTCCAGCCGCGTGGGCAGCCTGGAGCTGGACCTTCGTGGGTGCCTACTTTCTAGTCATGCTTGTTACAGCAGGTATGACCTTCGGCTTCCTGATCTGGGTCAAAAACCCAGAAACAAACCTGAGGTTTGGCGGTTTCACGAATATGATAGTCATCCTCATCTGTGGGATGCTGGGAGTTGTAGACACTACCTCGCTAATTGTGGTCGGCGTTCCTCTTTTCCCAGCTCTCGGCACGTCCCTCATGTCCATCTGTACGCTGATTGTTATCATGTGCATGTACAGTCTATGGCTGATCCAACGCACGCTCTCCAAAGGGTAGAAACGCAGGTGCCATAGGTGACTCCCTCAGAAACCTCACTGGAGGAGCTCTTGCTCCAAGTGCGCCGATTCGTGGAGGAGAGGAACTGGCAGAAGTATCACAAGCCTTCAGCACTCGCAATCTCAGCCGCCATAGAAACGAGTGAACTGCTCGAACTCTTCCAATGGCGCACCGATGAAGAGATCGAGTCTCAGCTGAAGTCAGACGAGTATCGAACAGCAATTGCAGATGAGGTCGCAGATGTCATGATATACCTGCTCAGAATGTGTGACAGAGTTGGCATCAGTCCCTCCAAGGCCATAACTGACAAGCTTGTGAAGAACGCCAAGAAGTACCCTGCTGAGGACGTGCGGGGCAGACTTCCTGTCAAGGTCAGGAAACCCGCGTGAGCCTCTTATAGATCATCGGCCGCCTGTCGTTGAGCACGTGATTGTACTCTGTGATCATCTTGTCGTCGGCGTCGTTTGGATTGACGTCGACCCAAAACAAGCCCTCATCCATAGCACCCACTCTGACCAGCACCTCCCCTCTTGGACTCGTTACTTGAGAAACACCTGAAAAGGTCATACTCCTCTCTCTCCCAATGCGGTTCGCCGTGGCAGTGAATACCCGGTTTTCAACCGACCTGGTTATCATTGCATTCTGGCAATAGGGCAGCACAAGGTTCGCGGGGTGCAGAATCACCTGAGCTCCTTTCAAGGTCAACACGCGGGCCATCTCGGGGAACGCCCAGTCAAAACAAATCATCAGACCGAACTTGAAACCTCCGTACTCGAAGACAGGGGGCTCTTTGTCGCCCGGCAAGAACCACTCGCCCTCCCTGTTGAACAGGTGTACTTTGTGGTAGGTTGCCAAGAGCTTTCCATTTCCGAGCGCGGCCGCCGAATTGTACAGATTGGTGCCTTCTCTCTCACATATCCCGCTGACAACGAGTCGGTCCTGCTTTGAGAAAGTCTGTAGAAGCTTTGAGAATGGCCCCGCAGGTACCTCCTCCGACAGGCCAATGGCTTCATCTCGCGAATTGAATACATATCCGGAGTTCGCCAGTTCTGGCAGCACCAACACGTCCACACCGTTGACTTTAGCGGATCCGAGGAGCGACTCAACCTTCCGCATATTCCCTGCCAAGTCACCCACTCTAGGCTCGAATTGCCCCACAGCCAACCGAATCACTGTTCTTGCACCAAGATGATTCGTTGTGTTTGAACCCTAAGACTGCTTTGGTGAGAACAGATCTCGACATCCGTCAGGACTTGTCGGTCTCAGTCGCGTTGGTGGGGCTGAGCTCCAAACGTACTTCAGAGGAGTTACCTGTGTCGTGAAACGGCACTGAACCTTCTACCACTGCCGCGATCTCGTGGCGTGTCTTCAATACTAGGCTATACGTCCGCCTCAGGTCCTTCTGGGTGTCATGGTGCCATATGTTTTGGACAACCGTGAAATTGGCCCTGAGAACCCTGAATCTCCTGGCGAGGACAGTGAACCGCTCCTTGAGCTTTCTCGGCGGAACACCTGGCTTCGCGGCGACTTCTCGCAGCCGGGCGAGTTGAAACTCAATGGATGAGAGCTCAGTTGAAACCATTCTCTGTATGGCTTTGCCCACAAGCTCCTCGCTAGAGGGACCAATCAGCCTCAGCCGAGACCAACGTCGTACGGTTGCACCGTTCTCGACCATTTTCGTCACGAAGGCCCTTGCATTGTAGAGCTGATGCTTAGCGTCCCTGAGGTAGTACCTCTCAAACTCCTTCTTTCTAAGATGAGGAAACAAGAGGACGCCCGGTCTCAGCCTGACACATGGCGACCTGCGGATCAGCCTCTGGGCCTGTGTCTTCTGCTGTGCAGAGGGGCCATCAAAGCTATAGGACACAACCGTGTAGGTCCTGTTCTCAGAAGCACCAAGGCTTGCCTCCTTCACTCGCGGGATTGCTCTGGTCTTCTTGAAAGAGATGTGACGAATGCCAGTGACTAGGTCCCTTGCCTCTGAGGACTTGGCGTGGACCATGTAGACTCCTCTGCCCAAGGCCTTGATTCCATCGATTCTCTCCGTCGCAGCCGCAAACTCCTTCATGGGTGCAAAGAGAACGACTAGGTGCACCTGACCATTGAGAGAGATTTGCTTCGAAGAAAGCGATGGCGTACTGGACTCGGTCGAATGAATCACATCCTGCCGCAGCACGGGTTTTTCAGAAGAAGCCTCTGCTGCTTTCATGGGTCCCCATACTGATAACGTTGATGACGTGGTCACAATCCCGAATCGGTGACACTTCCCAATTGGCGCATTAAGTCAGATATTACCTTTTCGTTCATATGAATGGGCAGAGTCACGCCAAAAGCAGGGATAATACTCGAATGGCGCCGGGGAGTGATAGATCGTCTTTGGATCCGCCAGAAAGGAATATCATCTGCCCAGTTGGTCTGGGATGTGCTTAATACTTATTCAGAGGCGAAGACCCGCGAGGTGAACCGGTTGTTCTGGTTCCGCGATGAAGACGATGGTGACGATGGCGACGATTGGGGCGACGAAGACGATTGGAGCGACGATGACGACTGGGACGAAGACTGGTGAACTCCAGAGCATCGCTTCCACAGTTATCGAGTTTGTTCGCACTCAAGTCTGACGCCCACTTCCAACGAATCGACGGCCGTTCGGCATCTTGCCGACTGCTTTTTGCCCATTAGAAAGGAGCTGCAGCCGTCTGTTGTCAAGTCGACAGATTCTAGCTGCGCTCCGAGTGGGCAATCCGTAGTGCCGGTCTGGAGCCGTTCTTGGTTGTTTTGTGACGACGAACCTATTCTAGTGAATCAGTGATAGTACTTGTCCGAGTAGGCTGGGGCCTGAGGACGAGATCTGAAGTACCTCGCGGCAGCTGCGAGGATGAATATGACCAATGCGGCAATCCCTATCGAAGGAAGATATGGCAGCACCATTGTCCAAATAGTGGGCGTGACCGTCAAGATCACCCAGTCTGCAGCTGAGTTTCCTGAACTGTCACTCACGATTATCTGAAAGGCGTAGACACCCGGCAGATAGCCATCTACATCGATTCCGATTGTTGACCCATTCCAAATACCAGAATGTTTCAGAGTCCCGTTGACATAGACAGCATACGAAATCGGTTTCAAGTCTGATGGATGCCAGATGAGATGATTGCCGGTTGATCCTTCCAAGTATGTTAGGTCGTTGATTTCATCTATCAGAGGATGTGTAGTGTCCACAACCAAAACAAACACTGTGTCTCTAACAGTGTTACCGTACAAATCCCTGAACACTATCGTGAAGTTGTGGTCGCCGAGGTCAAGAGCATCAATGCTGAATTCAACGGTAGACTCAGTCCAAACGTCAGAGCGATTGAGAACAGCGTTCTGGTAGATGAAGTACACCCCAGGGTACAAATCGATTGCTGTCCAATGGATTCTGTGCCCAGTTGTTCCAAATTCGTATTCAACGTCAACTGGGTGAGAACTGACCGGAGGCGTTGTGTCAGTCACGATTACGGTCACAGAGTCAGTAGTAACATGCCCGGAAGTGTCATTGAGCTGCAGCGTGAACAGGTACATGGCAGGATCAAATCCCGTCACATTGAGCGTGATTGAGACACCGTTCCAGTTGCCGCGACCATAGTCAGTTTCGTTCAAGGTGATCCAGTAGGAGTCCGGCAACACATCGCTTGCGTTCCACACTATGAAATGGCCTGGTGTCCCGGCTTCGTACACAAAATCACTCGGACCTACCAAATACGGGGCTGTCGTATCTACAATCCACACCGTGATCAGGTCAGCAGTGACATGTCCGGAGGTGTCATTGAGATGCAGGGTGAACAGATACATGCCAAGGTCAAGCCCGGTCAGATTGTAGGCCACTGACAAACCATTCCAGTCACCATGGCCATAGTCAGTTTCGTTCATAGTGATCCAGTAGGAGTCCGGCAACACATCGCTTGCGTTCCACACTATGAAATGGCCTGGTGTCCCGACTTCGTAAACAAAATCACTTGGACCGAGCACATAGGGGGCTGTCGTATCTACAACCCTTACCATGACGACGTCCGAGGCCTCTGTACCATTAAAGTGAATGACGTTGGTATAGTTGTAGGTCCCAAGTGAAAGATTCTCTATGTCAGCCACAATCGGACCGCCATCCCAGACGCCTGAGTCAACCAGCGACTCGTTGCGCCAGACCTCAAACGTTTCCGGCAGAAACGACGTGTGTGACCATCTGAGCTCGTGGGCCTCTGCGCCCTTCTCATACAGAACATCGCTCGGGTGATCTATCTCAACGCTGACGGACTCATACACCCAGCTGCCATGAGTTGGCTCAGGTGCGAGGTAGTTCCTGATGTAGACATCGTCGGTCCAGTAGCTGTTGG
>Ga0153915_10004303_pt1 | contig 13091 bp, 9 predicted proteins | sample Opewatmetagenome_2_FD_107003 | JGI IMG/M metagenome (GOLD analysis project Ga0153915, IMG submission 107003) | Freshwater wetland microbial communities from Ohio, USA - Open water 3 Core 3 Depth 3 metaG | ecosystem: Environmental > Aquatic > Freshwater > Wetlands | place: USA: Ohio, Lake Erie... | reverse complement strand
TTTTCTCTCAAGATCGAAGAGGTCAATCGGCTTATGGCCGCGAAAGCGGGAAGATACATCAATTTCTTCTGGCGGTTTCGAAGAGACTTGCGCGTTTTTCGAGCTGATTTGGTCGTCTTCTTTATTTCATCACGGCGACTGGGATTGTTGGCCGAATTTCCGTTTGTCCTATGGACCCGAATTCACCATGTGCCCTATGCCCTTTATCTTCACACCCGGGGATACGGGAGGCTGTACTCCCGAAGTCGAATGTTCCGGGAGATTCTCCGTCGCATGTTCAGGCCGGCGCTGGCCTGTTTCGTCCTGGCCGATCGACTCAAACAAGAGATCCAAGGCTTTTTCCCGGGCAAGATCTTTGTCCTGCCGAATTGCGTTGATGCGCCTGAGCCGTTCAACCGGGCGCCCGTTTCGGCGACTGCCCGGGTTTTGTTTCTTTCCAACCTCCATGAAAGCAAGGGCCTTTGGACGCTGCTGGCGGCCATGCCCAAAGTGATCGCCGCATCGCCGGATGTCTTGTTTGTCCTGGCCGGCCCCTGGCAAGATCGGTCTGTAGAAAAGGAAGTCCTGGAGTATATCGAAGGCCACGGGATCCGGGAGTCGGTCCAGCGGACGGGATCCGTCTTCGGGAAAGACAAAGAGAATGTCCTCGCTGCTTCGGATATTTTTGTCTTCCCTTCCCATTATCCGTTTGAGGCCATGAGCCTCGTCGTGCTCGAGGCCATGCGGGCCGGGTTGCCGGTGATCACCTCCGATGTCGGGGCTTTGCCCGAAGTCGTCATCGAAGGAAAAACGGGCTTCGTCATTCCCCCCAAGGATCCGGAGGAGCTCGCTCGGAAAATCCTCCGGCTTGTCAAAGACCCGGAACTCCGACGACGGATGGGAGAGGCGAGCCGGCAAAGATTTCTCGCCCATTATTCAGCCGCCGTCTATAAGAAGCGGGTCGGGCAGATCCTGAAAGAGCTTTGTTTTTTGCCTCCTCGGTGAATGCCATGAACGTCCTGGTCTCAGCCTACGCCTGCAATCCCTTGGCCACGGAAGATTCTTATCCCGGTGAGGCCATCCTCGGCTGGAATCTCGTCCGGCAGCTCAGCCGCCGCCACCGGCTATGGGTGATCACCCGGGCCTATAATGTCAAAGCGATCCAAGAGGCCCAGAAAGGCGGGGAAGCAGGCCAGGTTGTTTTCCACTATCTCTCTCTGCCCAAGGCCTTTTCGGGACTTCTCAGGAATTTTTTCGGCTTTCGCGTCTACTATTTGTTCTGGCAGATCCACGCTTACCGGGTTGCTCGCAGGCTGCACAGGCAGGTCGGTTTCGATAGCTTTCATCAGATCACCTTTAACAACGATTGGATGCCAAGTTTCATCGGCGCCTTCTTGCCGATCCCTTTTCTCTGGGGTCCCGTCGGGGGAGGCCAGCGGGTTCCGGCCGGCTTGCTCAATGAGCTGGATGTCAAGAACCGAGCCTTGGAACGAGCCCGGTCGTTGGGTCAATCGTTTTGGCGACACAGCTATTTCCGGAAAAGAGGCGCCCGAAAGGCGGCGGCCATCCTTGTCTGCAACCAAGAGACGAGGCAGAAGCTCCTTCCGTACAACCGGAGCCTCTTTTTTTTCCCGGTGAACGGAATTTCGCCGGAGGAATTTTGCCAGGGGCCGGCCCCCAGTCCCCATCCCGAGGAACGCTTCCGCATATTATTTGCGGGGCGGCTGGATCCCATCAAAGGGCTAGGGCTGGGCCTCAAGGCCTTCGAAATATTCAGGCGGAAATTCCCGCGAGCCGTTTTCGAAATCGTCGGGAGCGGCCCGGAGGAAAAGTCGCTTAAAAAATTCGTCGCGGAGAGAGGGCTTCAATCCAACGTGAGCTTTATCCCCTGGCTGCCGCGTCCGGAGCTTTTCAGGAAGATGGAACAATGCGATATGCTCCTTTTCCCAAGTCTCCGCGATGGGGGAGGGGCCGTCGTCGTGGAGGCGATGAGCGCCGGAAAACCCGTCATCGGACTGGATTTGGGCGGGCCGGGCTTCCATATCCGGCCCGAATGGGGCTTTAAGATTTTGCCCCGGAATCCGGGACAGGTCGTCCGGGAGATGGCCGAATCTATGGAAAAGCTGTGTCTGGATGAAGGTTTAAGGGCGAGCTTGGGCCGGGCGGCCCGAAGACGGGCCCTAGAATTTTATGCCTGGGACCGGCTCGGCGAGAGGCTTTTTGACATCTATAGAGAGGCCGTTCATTCCGGCACGGATCACGCGAGCTTGTGATGTTTCTCGTTTTCCTCTGGCTGCTGGTGTGGGGCGCCATGTTTTCCGGCCCATGGTATATTGATTCTCCAAAGTTCCTGGTCGATCCGCTGGTGTTTTTTCAAGGCGTGCGCGCTTTCCTGCCGTTGGCGGCCATTTGTCTTTGCTTCCTGTGGATCCTGGCCAAGCGGCCGAAGTATCTGTTTCGGGGGAACGCGATGAGGTTCCTCGGCGCCTACTGCTTGACCGGCGTTTTGACATCGCTGTTTCTGTCTCAGGAAATAGGCACCGCTCTCTATTGGGCGGGGTTGTATCTTTCCCCTCTTCTCGTGACCTGGTGCGCCTTCGAAGAAGAGGATGCCAAGGCCGGCATCAAGAGGCTGATCTATGTCAATTATGCCGTTTTTTTCGCGATCACGACGAGCCTTCTTCCCGAGTCTCTTCGTGTGGGGTGGGGCAACACGCCCTTGAACCAGCAATACCGGCTGCCTTTGGGCGTGGGCAGTATTTTGACCAATGGGGCTGGACGTTTTGCCCTGGTCGTGATCATCGTCTCGACCGTCCGGATGATCACCCAAACAAGAAAATGGCGATGGCTTTGGCTTCTCGTCCTGCTGCCCGCATTGTTCTTATTGACCCAGACCCAGTCGCGAACGGCGCTCTTGGGCCTGGCCGTGACCAGCGTGCTTTTTGTCCTGATGAGGGGAGTCGACTGGCGCTTCCTTTTTGTCGGACCCGCGGCCGCGGGCATCATTTTTGTCTCCGGGATCAAATGGAGAGTTCAAGGCAACCTCAGCCGGCTGATTCTCTTGAGCGGCCGCGAAGCCACTTGGGAACGCGGCCTCGCTCAGATTAAAGATTCGCCGTTCCTCGGCTGGGGCTTTCATGCCGACCGGATCATGCTTCAATCGGAACATATGCATAATTCCTATCTTCATGCCATGATCCAAACCGGCCTGGTCGGAGCCCTCTTTTTTCTAGCCGCTTTTTTGAGCCTCTGGTTTGTCGTTGTGAGATCCAGGCTTCTTTCCCGGGTCAAAGCCATGCCGCGGACAGACCAAGCTATAGTTATGGAATCCATCATGATCGTCGGGTATATGACGGCGCGCAGCCTCTTCGAATCGACGGCCGCTTTTTACGGCGTCGACCTTTTGCTCGTCGTCCCAGCCATGGCTTTTATCATCCTGGCCGGCCAAGAGGTTGGAGAGGCGGCGCCGGATTCTCCAGGCCCTGCCCCGGAAGTGTCATGAAAATCCTGATTCATACCATGTACTTTCTGCCCGAATTCGGCAGCGCTCCGATCCTCATGAACGAGCTGGCGACGCACCTGGCTCAGACGGGACACGATGTGGAGGTCGTCACTACGATTCCCAGGCCTCCCCACAATCGGGGCTACGAAGGGAAGTTCTTCGCCCGGGAGACGAGGCAAGGATTTCGAGTCAAACGCTTTCTGACCAATTTTACGCCGCATTATCTCGGCCGTCTGGTCGCCTGGACGATCTACACAGCTCTAGCGACCATCAATCTTGTCAGCGTAGGCCGGGGAGATGTTTTATTTTTAAGGCTGCCGCCTCTGCAACTGGGTTTGACGGGAGTCTTCGCCAGACGGCTGCGGGGCGCAAAGGTGCTGCTCAATGTCCAGGATATTCATCCCGACCTGTCGATCGAGTCCGGGCTCTTGAAAAATCCGTTTATCATTCAAGTGGCCAAAGCCCTTGAGAAATGGATTTATGATCACACGGAGAATATCATCGTCATCAGCGAGGGCTTCAAGAAGAACCTGGAGGCGAAAGGCGTGCCCTCCCGGAAGATCAAGGTCGTCCCCAACTGGGTGGATACGGATGTGCTCAAGCCTCTCCCTAAAAACAACGCCGTTTCACAAAAATTTTCTTTGGCCGATAAATTCGTCGTTATGTATTCCGGGACGATTAGTATCAGCAGCTATACAACGCTTGTCCGCCTTCTGGAGGCCGCGCGATCCCTCCGCCATGACCCGGATATCGTCTTCGTCGTCGTGGGAGAGGGACTGAAGCGAGACGACTTGCAATCGCAGGCGGTCGGGTCCAACCTGCCCAATGTCCGATTTTTGCCGTTTCAGCCTTACCAAGACCTGCCCGGACTCTTGGCGTCTGCGGATGTTCTGCTTGTGCCTTTGGATATAGAAAAATCCGAGCTGTCCGTTCCGTCCAAGCTTTACAATTTTATGGCTGCCGGGCGGCCTATCCTGGGCTTAGTGAGACAGGATTCCGAGGTTTTTAAAATCATCTCCGCCACGGCGTGCGGGACCTGGGCATCGCCCGAAGATCCATTCGGAATAGCGGAGACGATCTTGGCCCTGAAACGGTCTCCGGACCTGCGCGCCGACATGGCCGCCAGAGGCAGGGCTTTTGCCCTGAAAAATTTTTCCCGGGAACTTGTCTTGAAGACATTCGACGAGATCATCTCTTCAATGTCGTGAAGATCAAAGAAAGGAGCTGCCATGGAATGGAAAGATAGAAAGGTCCTGGTCACCGGAGGAGCCTCGTTCATCGGCTCTCATTTAGTAGACTTCCTGCTGGCCAAAGGGGCACGGGTCCGCGTCGTCGACGACCTCAGCAGCGGCCGGAAAGAAAATCTTGAAACGTCCCTTTATCGAGGCCGCCTCGAGTTCATCCGAGCCGACCTTCGCGAGCCGGGAGCGACGCGGCAAGCTCTTCGGGATATCCAGGTCGTATTCCATCTGGCGGCAGACCACGGCGGCCGAGGATATGTCGACCTCCATCAGGCCGGCCCAGCCTCCAACCTTTTCCTGGACGGCCTGGTTTTTTGGGAAGCCCGCAGAGCGGCTGTCGAGAAAATCGTCTTTGCCTCCTCGGGATGCGTCTATCCGAACTTCCTCCAGAAAAATGTGGCTGATGAGATCTTTTTGAGAGAAGACCAGGTAGCCCCTCCCTACGATGCCGACAACCTCTACGGCTGGGCGAAGCTCATGGCCGAACTGACGTTGAAAGCCTATGCCAAGGAGTACAAGGTCAAGACGGCCTCCTGCCGGTATTTTACTGTCTATGGCCCGCGGGGCGTCGAGAACCATGCCGTGATGGCAATGATCGCCCGGGCTTTTATCGGACAGGATCCATTCGAAGTCTGGGGAGACGGAACCCAGATTCGCAATTGGACCTATGTCGAGGACATCGTCCGCGGCACGGTCCTGGCGGCAGAGAAGATCGACGATGGCACGGCGGTCAATCTTGGAACAAGGGAGAGAATCCGGGTCATCGATGCCGTCGCCGAAACCCTGCGCTACTCCGGCCGTACGGCAAAAATCAAGCTCCTGCCCGAGATGCCCGTGGGACCGCTCAATCGGGTGGCCGACAACTCTCTGGCCAAAAGCCTCCTCGGTTGGGAGCCGGCGGTGAGCTTTTTCGATGGGCTTCATAGGACGATCGACTGGTATTTCTCCGTGAAAAATAAAGAGGACGTGAGGAGAATCCTTGGCCAAAAACTTACCGAGCGTTAGGCCGAGCATGTGGCGGGCGCTGTACCTTAAACGGCCTTTCGATATCGCTCTCTCTTCCTTGGGGATTCTCTTGTCCTCGCCGCTTTGGTTTCTCATCGCCCTCCTCGTCTGGCTCGAGGATCGAGGTCCGGTTTTTTATCCGCAGGCTCGCGTCGGGAAAAACGGCCGGATCTTCAAGGCCTTCAAGTTCCGCTCGATGATCAAGGAAGCCGAGCGAGACCAGGGAGCTGTCCAGGCGGTCGAAAACGATCCTCGGGTGACGAAAGTCGGCCGCATTTTGAGAGCGACGGCGATGGATGAGCTGCCTCAGCTTCTCAACATCCTCCGCGGCGACATGAGCTTTGTCGGTCCCCGGGCGCTGAGACCCCATGAGAAAGAAGTCCGGGCCAACCCGGAAACGAGGGACATCGAGGACATTCCGGGATACCGAGGAAGACATGAGGTCAGGCCCGGCCTGACCGGCCTGACGCAGGTGTATCTGCCCGGGGATACGCCCCGTCGAAAAAAATTCCGCTACGATTTGCTTTACATCAGAAAACGCAGCTTCTGGCTGGATATGAAGCTGATGGTTCTCTCTTTTTGGATCACGTTCCGGGGCAAATGGGAATCCCGCCAGTCCAAGATTTAAAATGCGAGGCGGCCTCTCTATGAATTTGAATTTGCCGGGAATAAGAATATAATAAAAAAAATTTTTGATGACAGGGCGAAACCGAAGAGACGATGAGCGTTTATGATGTGGCCGTGATCGGCGCCGGACCCAGCGGCCTCTATGCTGCAAAACTCCTGGCCGATGAAGGCCTCGATGTCGTCGTCCTGGAGAAAAAAACGGAAGTCGGGGCCGACGTCGTTTGCACCGGGATTGTCGGCAAAGAACTTTTCCGGGAATTCGCTCTTCCCGCCGGCTCCGTCATCCGAGATATCCAAACGATGGACATCCGCATGTCCTCGGGCCAGGCCTTGACCTACAGGCACCCGGGCGCGTTTGCCGCCGTCGTGGACCGGATGGCATTCGACCGGGATGTGACCAAAGAAGCTCAAAAGGCCGGCGTTGAAATCGACCTGGGGTGCCGGGCTTCCGGCATTTTCATAACCAAGGACGCCGTCCGGATTGCGGTAGAAAGGGCGGCCAAATCCCCCAAAAAAGTATCCGCCCGCATGGCTGTCGTAGCCACGGGCAACGATTGTCGTCTTAACAAGAAAGCCGGACTGGGAATCCCGAAAGATTTTCTTTTGGGCATCCAGGCCGAGATCTCGGGTGCCGCAGGAGAAATCCCCACGGTCTTTATCGGGAAAGACATCGCGCCGGGAGGATTCGCCTGGTCTGTTCCCGCCGGGAATAGGGATAAAATTGGGCTGGTGACCAAGGCCGAGCCGCGAGCCTGTTTCCGCAGCTTTTTGAAGCGGTTCTATCCCGAGGTCGCGCGGTCCTTCCCATCCGGGCGCCTCAGAGTGAAAGCGATCGCTCAAGGCCTCGTTTCCCGTTCCTACGGCGACCGCGTCCTCGTCCTTGGGGAAGCCGCGGGTCAAGTCAAGACGACCACCGGCGGCGGAATCTACTACGGATTGCACTGCTCTCGAATCGCGGCCGAGGTCATTCTCAAGGCCTATCACCAGGGATCGTTCCGGGCTCAAAACCTGGCCGAATACGAACGCTTGTGGAAGCGCGCTCTGGGCAAAGAAATCCTGGTCGGGTTTTACGCCAGGAAATTGTTTGCCCGGATGAGCCAAAGTCATGTCGAGAGATTGTTCGAGCTCGCCCAGACGGACGGGATCATCCCCTTGATACAAGAAAAGGCGAATTTTGACTGGCAGAGCGGTCTCATCCTGGACCTCCTCACCAGAGCTCCCGTTTTCCGGATCCTTCATAGGATTCTCAAGAATTCTTCCGTTTTCAAGAAGGATCTCTCTTAAGCGGCCAGAAAGACCATGGCTCCTCACAAAAAAATTCTCGTCCTCGTATATTCGGCGTGGCTCGCCGGATACGCTTTCGGCCAGAGCTACCGGGGATTCCGCGACGAATCCGAGAATATCGCTAAAAATGCTTGGCTTCGGCTGGGGCCGTTCCGGCTCTATCCCTCCCTGGCCCTCAGGAATATCGGATATGACGATAACATCTATTTCGAGGGCCCGGCTGTGGCCGATTATACGGGCGCCGTTTCGCCGTCGATCACCTGCTATTATCCCCTCCGCAGTTCTTTGATTCTGTCGTTCACGGACAATCCGGAATATCTTTTTTATTGGAAGGAAAAAAGCCAGAGGGCCTTCACCAACAGCTACGCCTTGGGGCTGAAGTATCTTCTCTTCCACCGGTTCGTCCTGACCGCGGGATACCGGCACAGTGAATACCGAGAGCCCGTTTCGTCGGAGCTTTTCCGGCCGACAACGAATATCATTAAGGGGTATAACCTCGGCTTTTTTTATGAAACCGCCCGCCAGACATCCCTGGGACTAACCGAGGAAGTGCTGACATTCGGATATCAGAATATTTCTTCCGGCACGGACAGCCTTCCCTTGTCCGAAACCCTGGATCGTCAAGAGAAACGGATCAGGTTTGAGTTCTACTACCGGCTCTATCCGGAGAGCTTCTTTTTCACCCAGGTGGGAACCACAGAATACAAATTTCTAAACGCCCAATCGACATGGCGAAACGCCTCTTCTTTGTCCGGGTCGATCGGAATCCGGTTTCCCCTGGCCGGCTTTATGAGAGGGCTGTTGTCTTTCGGATACAGGAAGTTCAACCCTTCGACGGAAGGGCAAAAACCGTTTTCCGGTTTTTTTGGAAATACCGGGCTGGAGATGAGGCGGGGCAAGTTCAGCGTCCGGCTCCGCTATGCCCGGGATATCTTTTTCTCGTATGATCCGGCCAGCTATTATTATATCGATCACAATTATGGACTGGGCGCTTCCTATTATCTGACGGAATTTTTGAGGTTGGATTACAACTACAGCCTGGGAATCCTGGATTATCCCCAGGCCATCCGGCTCTTGACGGCCGAAAACGGATCGGTCGAAGCCTATCGGAAAGACACCCAGACCGGACATTCGGCGGGGCTGACCGTCCGGATCTATCGAGAGGTCGGCCTGGGCTTGGCCTGGAACTATTCAAAATGGACGTCCACTCCACTGGGGTTCGCCAGAAGGAGAAATCTTGTCGGGGCTACGCTCACTTATCAGTTCTGAGGGAGCGGAGTCCTGTATAAAAAAAGGCCCGAACTCGGCTTTTTGAAGGAGCTTATCATGAGGAAATTGACGCCTCTGTTGCTATCGGCGATCGTGCTCGGAGTAATTCTTTGGTCCCGCCTGCCGTCGGCCGGTCAAGAGCCGCAAGAAAAGACGGTTACCGAGTATCTCATCGGGGCCAAGGACCTGTTGGAGATCAAGGTCCTCGGAGAGGATAAGCTAAACACCACCGTCCGAGTCTCCGAAGACGGCAAAATCACCTTCCCTTATTTGGGCGAGATCCAGGTCGATGGTCTTACCGCGGCCCAGCTGGAGAAGAAGCTGAGCCGGCTTTTGGAAGAGAAATATATCATTAATCCTCAAGTCAAAGTCTCGATCAAGGAATTCCGAAGCAAGAGGGTTTCGATCCTGGGCGCGATCGGCAAGCAAGGATCCTACGAATTGCTCGGCCGGACGACATTGCTCGAGATCCTGGCAGAGGCCGGCGGGCTGGCCCGAGACGCCGGCAAGGAGATCATCCTTATCCGGCAGCGGGCCGACGGGTCGAATGTATCCTTGAGGATTCCCGTGGAAGACCTGATGCAGAAAGGGGACGCCATGTGGAACATGGTCCTGGAGCCCAATGACATCATCAACATTCCCGCCGACCAATTGGTCCAAATCTATGTCTACGGCCAGGTGAAAACCCCGGGCGCTCTTCAGGTTCTCAAATCCAACATCCCGACCCTGGTCCGGGCCATCGCCCAGGCCGGCGGCTTTACGGAGCGGGCCGCCAAGGGAAGCGTGGTCATTCGAAGGAAGGACGCGCTGGGTAATGAAAAAGAAATCAAGGTCAACGTCAAAAATATCCAAAAAAATAAGGCCAAGGATGTCCAGCTCCAGCCCGACGATATCGTCTTCGTCCCCGAGACGATCTTTTGACTCTCCTCGCCTGAGGTGAGGAAAAAGCGGCGAAAATTCACCCTGGAATTCATCGAGGCAGACGATAGTCAGGCCATCGGGAGCGGGTGTATCCTGCTTTCTGAAAAGTCCGTGAGGAGGCGTACGGATTGAGACAGTCTCGAGAGGCTCATAAGTCGCCGGCGTCTGCCTTCCCGTAAGAGCGAAACCATGGCCCCCATCAACAAACCTGTCGGAAAGAAAGAGATCGACCTCGTCGAGTATTGGCAGATCATCCGCAAGCGGAAATGGGTTTTGGTGAGCGTCACGGCCATCCTGGTGGCCCTGGCGGTCATCATCTCCATCACCACGACGCCCCTCTATCAGGCTACGGCCACCATCCTCATTGAAGAGCCCGGGTCCAGCGTCCTGACGATTCAGGATCTGCTGAGTTCCAACGCTTATAGCACGGATGTCCTGGGCACCTATTTCAAGACTCAGCTCAAGATCCTCGAGAGCCGATCCTTGGTCGAGCGCGTCATCAAGAAGATGAGCTTGGCCAGCCGTCCCGAGCTCCAGTCTCTTCAGAGGCGACGGTCCAGTTTGTTTCAAATATTGAAGAGCTTCGTCACCTTGAGCTGGCTGGCTCCCCGCCGTGTTCCTGCGGCCGAACCGGAGTCAGCCCTCGCCGATCCCTACAGTCTCTATGCGAAAATGATTTTGGACCATTTAAGCATCCAGCCGATCCCGGAAACGAGGCTTGTCGACGTAAAATTCAGGTCGACGTCCGCCCGCTTGGCGGCCGACATCGTCAACGTTTTAACCCAGGAATTCATCAGCTTCACGGTTGAATCCCGCTTCGAAGCGACCAAGCAGACATCGGAATTCCTGAGTGACAATATTGCCAAGCTGAGGGACGATCTAGCCTTGAAGGAGAGGACGCTCCAGAGGTTCGGCGAGGACAAGAAGCTTCTCGTCACCAGCGACAAGGAAAATAGCGTCCTCTCAAAATTCAGCGACCTGGACAAGGCTTATACGGAAGCCCAGATCGCCCGGGTGGCCGCCGAAGCCCAGTACAGGGAGCTCAGGAGTCTGAGCCTGGATTCTCTGCCTCAGTCTATTGATAATCCCATCATCCAAAGCTTGAAGACGAGCTATCTTCAAGTCAAGAGCGAATACGAACAAAAGAGCCGCCTTTACAAGCCGGAATATATCGAAATGGTCCAGCTCAAGACGCGGCTCGATACCGCCAAGAGCCAGTTGGAGACCGAAATCCAAAAAGCCGTGGATGCGGCCCAATCGGCTTTTCGCACGAGCCAAGCCCAGGAAGCGTCCCTGTTCAAGATGCGGGAGGCCCAACGGGCCGATGTCAACAAGATGAACAGCGATGCCATCTTCTACAAAAGCCTGGAGATCGAGGTCCAGAACATGCAGGCTCTGTTGAACTCGCTCGTGGCCAAGCAGAATGAGACGGGCGTATCGGCCCGGCTGAGCGGCTTGAACACGAGCAACATCAAGATCGTGGACAAAGCCCTCATCCCGGAAAAGCCGGTTGCGCCGAACACCCGGAGAAACATCATCGTCGCTCTACTTCTAGGGCTCATCGGAGGTCTCGGGTTGGCCTTCCTGGCCGATTTCCTCGACAACACCGTGAAAGGGCCCGATGATTTGGAAAAACTGACGGGCTTGGTCTCGTTCGGCATCATCCCTCATTTTTCCCCGGGCCAGAAACAGACGAGGGGCGGATATTACAGGTCTTATGAGCCGGCCGATATGCAGGGGGCGGGGAGAGAGGCCCTGACCAATATCCGGGATGTGGAGCTGATCAACCATCTCTTCCCCAAGCTTCCGATTTCCGAGGACTACCGAACGATCCGGACATCCATCCTGTTTTCCCAAGCGGACGCGGGTCCCAAAACCATTACTCTGACGAGCGCCTCCCCTCAGGAGGGAAAATCGGCCACCATCGCGAATATGGCCGTTTCCTTCTCCCAATTGGGTGACAAAGTCTTGGCCGTCGACGCCGATTTGAGAAAACCCCGCCTTCATAAAATTTTCAAAATAAACGACGGGACCGGATTGAGCGGTTACCTGACGGGCCGCATGCCGCTCGCGGACGTGATCCAAAAAACGTTCGCCGAGAATCTTTGGCTGCTGCCCAGCGGCCTCCATCCGCTCAATCCTGCCGAACTCCTGAACTCCAAGCGCATGCAGGATCTGATGAAAATCGTCAAGGACAGCTTCGATGTCATCCTCATCGATACGCCTCCCGTGCTGGCCGTCATCGATCCGCTCATCGTCAGCTCTTTTTCCGACATGACCATCCTCATCGTCAAGACGAACAGCACGAAGCGGAAACCGCTCTTGAAAACGATTGAAGAGCTGAAAAAAGCCAAAGCTTCGATCGCGGGGGCCGTCTTCAATGACGCCAAAATCCGGAGCGACGGGTATTTCCGGAACTACTTTCAGTACGAGTATTACCAGGACAAAAAGAGCGACGAGGCGGCGGCCAAGGCCGAGAAAAGAAGAGCTCGCTGAGATCGTTCATTCCTGCCATGGTCGAAAACAAATTTCCGGACCGGGAAAATTCCAAGCCAGCCCTCGACCGGCTCGGCAGGACGATCATCGAATCCGGGATTCTGGCGCTTCTCGTCCTCAGCCCGCTTCCGGCAGCGTCCACGGACGACTGGGCCATCCTGATCATCGAGCTCTGGGCGATCGCGTTGACGGTCGTCTATTTTCTGCTCGCGCATCCGCCCCGAACGAACGTCCATCTCGCCCAGCGGCTGGGCCGGTTGAAATACGGGCTGGCGGCTCTTTTCTTATGGATCGGAGTCCAGCTTCTTCCCCTCCCGAAATGGATGGTCGGCGTCCTGTCGCCGCGAACCGTCGCCCTCCATCAACAATTCTCTCCCCGCTTTGCCGACCTCAAGTTTTTTAGCTTATCCCTCGTCCGGTCCCAGACACTGGGCGAAGCCCTGAGGCTTTTCTCCTTCATCCTCATCGCCTTTCTGGTGGTCAAAACCATCACCCACCGCCGGCAGATCCAGCGCCTGATGACGGTGATTGTGGCCATGGGATTATTCGAAGCTGTCTACGGTATCTTCGAGCTGAGCCAAAAAAATCCCAGAGTTTTTATTTATAAAAAGGTTTTCAACCTCGACTCTGCCACGGGGACATTCATCAACCGGAACCATTTCTCCGGCTACCTGGAGATGATCATCCCCCTGGCGCTCAGCCTGGCGATTTCCCGGCTGGATTTTTTCGGCGGGCCCGGGCGGAAATGGCGCGACCGCCTGTCCGCT
>Ga0153915_10004301_pt1 | contig 13092 bp, 17 predicted proteins | sample Opewatmetagenome_2_FD_107003 | JGI IMG/M metagenome (GOLD analysis project Ga0153915, IMG submission 107003) | Freshwater wetland microbial communities from Ohio, USA - Open water 3 Core 3 Depth 3 metaG | ecosystem: Environmental > Aquatic > Freshwater > Wetlands | place: USA: Ohio, Lake Erie... | reverse complement strand
GAAGTCATCCATTTCATATGTGAATCAGTCAACGACAACTGCAAGAAAGAACTGAAAACACTCAAACACAGAGTGGAAGTGCCAGAAACCCCCTTCAAGAGATTCACTTACAGTCAAATTCTGGACGAATTGAAGAAGCAAGGAATTGAAATCCCATGGGGCCAAGACATCACAACCGACGTCATAAGAACCGTTGGGAAGCTACATCCTTACTACTACTGGATCACAGAGTGGCCGACAAAGTCCAAACCATTCTACATAAAACCCAAAAACGGCAAGCCTGACATATGTGAGGCGTTCGACCTGATGTGGAAATGGATGGAACTGTCCTCAGGAGGAACGAGGGTGGCTTCCAAGGAGCTCCTTATCAAACGGTTGACGGAGCAAGGACTGAATCCGGATTCGTTCAAGTTTCATCTTCAAACCTTCGACTATGGAATGCCGCCCCACGCAGGTTGGGCGGTAGGCCTTGAAAGACTGGCAATGATGCTAACGGGAAAGAACAACATACGCGAAGTGACACTCTTCCCCAGAGACCGCTTCAGGCTTACACCCTAGAAGCCCGCAGCAACAGGGTCCTCGGGTTTCATAATCTCTCGTAGAACAACAGTAGCGTATGAACCCTTCCTGAGGTCAAATTCTAGAGTTATCATTCTCCTTTCTGGACTCGCGGAGTTCTGTGTTGACTCCATCTTGAAACCGATGAGGGGAGTCAAGGCGCTTCGCAGACTGCCCGAGGAGCTGATTTTCTCCATGCCCGGAACCTTGAATCGTTCAGGTCCAACACCTTCCATGTCGAGAAACTTCTTTTCAATCTCGCCTTGTTCATCGGCAGACAGAGACTGGTGATACCCGATGAGTGGAAGGGCAAACTGGTCTTCACCGTTGACCTTTACCGTGTACTCGCCGGCTTTGGGTTCCTTTAATGGCAGATCTTTCTGAATTCGATGGCTCAGGAATGTGTTAAAAAGATAAGATTGGTAAGCTTGCACAAAAAGCTGACACAGTTTCAATGGAAGGCGGTGAAAAGCCCCTTTAAAGTCTCCTGGACGACCTGCTAGGTGACTCAGCATCTGGCGTTCATACGTGAGTCTGTGAGGAAAACTCTCAAGCGCCTCTGCGTAATTCTGGGTGTTCCACAGACGCTCTCGAGCTTGTCTGGATTCAGGATGCTCGAAGGGACTTGGCTTTGCGAGAAATGTGAGTGCCGCTTTCTCCCATTCGCCTAGAAGTATTTGCTTTCCAACAAGATGCGTTATGGACCTTATTGTGCCAAAACGTTGGTGACCGAAGAAATTTGGGCATCCGCTGAGAGACGCAAGTTTCTTTGCAACACGTTCTGTTCGTTCTTGCATTGACTTTGACGATGAAGCAATGTTTCTCACTGTTATTTTGAAGTGGTTCCCCAAAAGCAGGCTGGAACTCATTTTCTCACTTGAGAAACGGATAGGATACAGGCGAAAACGGTCAAATTCAGTCCGCCCCACTTCTTGAGGGAGCATTCTTGATATGGTCACGTGCTGTGCCGTTACTGCACGAGCGTCTTTGATGCCAGCTATTTGAATACGTTCTGGGTCGATGTCGAGTGTCCTCGCGATTTCTTGGACAGCCCGAATGGTGTCGAGATTGCGTTTGACTAGCACACAGAGAAGGTAGCGACCTCTCTCATCGATTTTGGCAGGTGGCTGAGGCCCAATCTGAGCCCGTGAACCGTCATTCAAGATTTCTTCAACCTTGAAGTCCTCAGGAAATTGGCGTATTCTTCCGCCAATGCCCTCTGTTTCGGTTGCGTAGACTTCCATGCCAATTTCCTTGTCTAACGCGGGAACTTTCAAAGAAGTTTCAGCTTTCCTGTGATTTCGTCTACTCTACGTGATGGAGCTGGGCCGATGGCTAAACATGTAACCGTGCCAGGCTCAAGCTGAGTCAAGCCGCGATCTGAGATTAAGGCGTGGGGCAACCCTTGTTCTCTGGCTTCTTCCTCCAAGCCACGAAGTTCTTTTTCACTGCTGGCTCTAACGGCGATCTTGCATTGACCTTCCTCAAGCCAAGTTTTCCACCAGTTCTGAAAGTGCCTTCTAGCTTCTTCAGCCGCTGAAACTGCTGCATGTCCAGCTTGTGCGGCGATTTTTCCTTTGCCCATTTTTAGGTCAGAACGCATGACGATGACCTGTTTGTATTCAAATTCAGACATACCCAGTCCGCACTCGCCGACCTTATTGGCGCAAATGGATTTAAAGGTTGATTTAGAGGACTGAACAGACCGACAATGTTTGCCCCGTGAAGTAGCAAACGCATAGGAAAGCATGGTAACATCAAAGTATTGAGGCGAGAATGAAGTAGAAGAACACTGCCCACGATCTTGGACTCCAAATGATTGGAAGAAGACCTCTCCCTTGAAAGTCGATGTCTCTCACCTTCCGAAGACTTTCGCTGATCTGCAACTGCGAGCACAGTTTAATTATCTTGTCAAGCTTCACGTCGGACAGATCGTCAAGCATCGCGCGAATCTGCTTCATAACCATCATATCGAAGCTGATCTCATTCTTCCATGCTGATTGATATCGCGCCAAGAAGCTTTGTGAGAAATCGTTCTGTCTCATGGCTTGAGAGGCTGTTTCCCCGGCGATTCTCGCACACGTCAAACCCATTATGACGCCGCCTCCTGTTGTGGGCTTCACTTGAGAAGCAACATCGCCTACTGCTAGGAAACCGCTACTGTAGGTTCTGGATATTGGTCCGCCGAGAGGTATTAGGTGGTAAGAGAGGTTCTCTACCTTGCTGAAATTCAGTTTCTTCTTTGCTACAGGATTAGTCTGAAGGAAATTCTTCAGGTGTTCTCTGGGATTGCCGGTTTTCGTTGCCAGACCAATCTTAGCGGAACCGTTTCGTCTAGGTATTATCCAAGCGAAAAGACTAGGCGCAAAGCGCTGTCCTGGATAGACTTCAACCAGATCATTCTCTACATCGTCGACGTGTTCTACTTCGCCTTGAACTGCGCCAACAACAAATCTTCTGTCGAATTGCCGTAGTCCTACTTGCTTAAGAAAAGTAGATGCAACGCCTTCAGCATCGACGACGATTCTTGATGACAGTTTTTCTCCGTCTCTGAGAGTGACCCCTGTAGTGAATCCGTTTGCCGACTGAAGCGACTGTACTTTTGTTTCTAGGAGAATTCGGGCTCCTGCATTTTCTGCAAGCCGTGCCAGGTGTTGGTCAAAGAGAGCTCTGTTGATGACGAAGGTGATTGGAGATGCAACTCTGAGCTTGAATTCGTAGCCAGAGGGAGAATAGAATATTGCTCCACGTATTTCGTTTTCAATAACACTAGAGGGCAGGTTGATGCCGAATTGCTTCAGTCCTTTGATGCTGATGTGCCCGGCGCAGTGGCTGGGGATGCCGACTTCTTTGTGTTCTTCGCATGCGATTACGTCCAAGCCTTTTCTAGCCATTGTTAAGGCTGAGAATAAGCCTGCGGGTCCAGCGCCGATGACGACTGCATCAGCCTTATTGTTCACTTTTTGTCTTTCTCCGGTCCAATCCGGACAATGTAAGGGTTAAGTACGCTTAAAAGCGCACACGGGCACTTTCCCTCAAGGTCTGATTCAATGATTGACTGGCTCAGCATATTGAAACTCTGTGCAGAGAACATGAAGAACAAAGTTCGTCCATTGTTGGGATCGGCCGAAGCGGGAATGGGACATGGTCGCGGAGCCGGTGGAGACATAACGAAGCAGATTGACAAAGTGGCTGAGGACGCGTTGTTTCAGACTCTAGCGCGAACTGATGTGTCGTGCACGGTCATCAGCGAAGAGTCCGGAACTAAGGAGTTTGGTCCGCATCCATCACAATTCTACGTTGTGACTGATCCCGTGGATGGGACGACAAATGCTGTGAGAGGCTTGCCTTTCATTGACATTTCCATAGCAGTTTCAAAGGAACCATTCCTTGAAGCTGTAGAAATAGCGTTGGTGGCCGATGTGCTCAGAGACATCACCTACACTGCTGAGAGCGGCAAAGGAGCTTTCCGAAATGGAAGAGGAGTCAAGCCTTCTGGAATTGCTGAGCTTGGCGAAGCCATAATCGGAGTCGACTTCAACAATCTCAGGGCAAGACTGATCGTTGACAGACTTTTGGCGGTGCTTGAGAAGACGAGACACCTGCGGCATTTTGGAGCCAATGCTTTGGAAATATGCTATGTAGCAGATGGTACAAGCGATGCCTTCATCGACATCAGAGGAAAACTCAGAGTAACTGACATCGCTGCTGCCCAACTGATTCTCAAAGAGGCCGGAGGGATCATAACAGCTCCCACGGGGAAGCAACTCATTGCACGACTAGACCCAACCCGACGTGTGTCATTTATCGCAGCAGCAAACAAATCGATCCACGAAGAAATACTAAGACAGATCAAGCTGTCGAAGAAACGCAACCAGGAGCGTTAGTGGAGTTGCTGTCTCCTCTGCCGCCCTATCCTGCGATGCTGCTTCGAAAGGGCAGAGAAAGAGTGCTAATCATTGCTGATCTGCACGTTGGTTGGGAAGTTGCCTTAGCAGATAAAGGCATTCATGTTCCTTCTCAGACATTTAAGATGCGAGATAAGCTGCTCAGATTGATAGACTTCTGTGATCCCACACGCATTTTGATGTTGGGAGATATTAAACACACGATCGCCAGAGTGGAACTCGGAGAATGGAAGGATATTCCAGAACTGTTCGAAACGCTGACTCAGAGAGTGAAAGACATCGAAGTTGTATTGGGCAATCATGATGGGAATCTGGAGCCGCTTTTGCCTTCATCCGTGAAGATATTCCCGTCGACAGGCACAGCCATAGCAGATGTTGGTTTCTTTCACGGGAACGCGTGGCCTTCGCCAGAGTTGCTACAGTGTCGCAGCTTGGTAATGGGTCATGTGCATCCGACCGTGATGTTCCGCGACCCACTAGGCTTCAGGATAACGGCTCAAGTGTGGATCAAAACTGAAATAAACCAAAAACGACTAGCCAAAGCTTTCTTGAACAGCACAGGGCTAAAAGTGAAACTTGACGAGGACTCACTGGAGGCCCTTCAAGGGAATTTTAAAGTTCGGTTGAAGGCATCCGAACTCTTCATAATGCCCTACTTTAACGATTTCCTCGGAGGCAGACCTATAAACCGCAGGAGTTCTGTCAAGAAACCTGAATCGGTGGAATATCTCGGTCCCATTCTACGCGGCGGGAACGTCGACATCGAAAACGCTGAAGTATATCTTCTCGATGGAGCATTTCTCGGAACAGTCAACCAGCTCAAGACTTTGAGCTGATTCAAACCTGGGTTCTGGTGCTGCAATTTATGGCAAACGCTTAACAATATCGCGAACCTAGAAGTCGATTTAGAGTGTAGCCATTGAGTGCAAAAATCGTCTCAGCGAGGGAGTACGTCGAATCACTAAGGCAGACGTATCCGGGTTTTGAATTCCCGTCTTACAAATTGAGGCGATGGTTTGAAATGGCGCTTCATATCTTCTTCGATTGCAGGGAAGCAGACAATCAAGTGTGTCTACAGGGGATACTAAGAAAAACTGGATTCGAGGCTTTCACGATATTCTTTGTGGTCAAAGAAGCGAGCGGCACCTACAAGTTGATGGATGCAAGTTTCAGAAATCTAGGAACCGAAACTCTGGAGCATTTTATTTCACGCTTTCACTCACAGCTGGAATCTATGACTAAGCTTGGCGTACAAGCGGCAGGATTAGAGTACGTTGAATGCATAGGACACAGTTATGAAGAACCAATCACCTAGCACAATTGATAGGCTCTCACACAATATAATCTTGATTCGCTCTCTCGAAATCCTTGACGATTTCTATAACTCGTTTGGGAGCTTCTATTCTGTTCAGCGGGACGCCCTTTAACAACGACCATGGACTCTTCTCTGCCAACCGAGTCACAATGTAGTCTTCTCCAAAGCATTCTCTGGAGATTTTGTAGACTAGTGAGCGAACCTCAGTTTCAGGGATATGCCCAGTTGCATGTAGATACTCATGTACCAACAGACTGTAGACGAAAGCGTTTACCAGCTTTATTGATTGGGTGGCGGCCTCCGCGATTTGAACTAGAGTCCTGTTCAACACGATGTTGTTTGTTCCTAACGGGTGGTACGCGCCTACCTGAAGTGGCAAGTCATCTAGAAACAACATCATACCAACTCTGTGTTCCCCTAATGAATCCCTCACAGTGTCCTTGACTGTTTCCCAAACATCACTGTAACCCTGAGCCTTCTCAAGTCTTGAACGATTTTCATCGATTTTCTCAGGATCAGACCTCGCTTCACTCACGCATCTGCACCTGCAAGCTTCTGAGTAACCTTCAAAAGTAACATCCAAATAAGCATATAAAGACAAATGCGTGAATTGTTTGGTCTCCTACTTCCCGCTAATATCAGGAATAATCTCCGGAGTGTTCACGATTCTGCTGGCAACACAATACATTCGAAGAAGAAAAACTAATCAACTAATGTGGACTGTTGCACTGGCATTGTTCACTCTCGCATACGCGCTCGAGTTCTCTTCGGAATTATACGGATGGACCGAAACCGCTTATCGAGTCTATTATGCCTCAGTGAGCCCATTGGTCGCCCTCATGGGCGTTGGGACCCCGTTTCTCCTCATGCGCAGGTCCTTAGGCAAGTGTTTTCTGGCTTACACTATTCTAGTGTCAACAGCGCTGGTGATCTTAGCGTCCACGGCGTCAATAGACACAATAGCTCTAGTCACGTATTCACCGCCTTCCGAGATTTCCGGCACAGCCATGCCCAGCTCGGTGAGATTGATTTCGCCCCTGCTCACTATTCCAGGCAGCCTGATACTGATTATCGGGGCACTCTACAGTTTCTGGCTGGATAGATCCAGGAGCTACGTTTTGCTCATTGCCTTAGGTGGAATAATATATTCTCTCGGCGGATCCATGGCGAGACTCGGTGAACTCACTTACGTTTCCATCTTTCAAATAGTCGGCATACTGCTCCTGTTCATTGGATTCCTGTTAAGCACCGAGTACATCAAGAAGCGCGAGAAACGTGAAAAGGCACTCGAAAAAACCGAAGTCAGTGAAACAGTTCATTAGTTCAAGCTTACAGAACGGAAATGCAAAACTGTGGATTTGAAACGGAATCATGGATCCGTAATGTTTCACGTCTCTAATTCGAAGTTTTCGAAGGCTTTGCTTCGGGCTTGAACAAGCGTTTTTCATACGCGGATCTCGAAGGCAACTTGGTCAGCATTCGACCGCCTGCTGTTTGGCGCTCAATGTTTCGAAGCCTTGCTTGAACCTTGGCGATCTTAGTCTTGGAGGGAAACATTTGTTTTTTGGGCCGGGGAAACGTCAACGGTCTCTTGAAAAACTCCGTCTTCCTGTTCTCCTTTGTCTTAGCTCTCCGTCTAGTCCCTTTTGGCTGGGATACTCGCACGAACGAGACAGTACGCTTACTCATGTCGATACTTTCAAGCGCCCATCCCACGTCCACCCATGCCCGTCCATGAGCGGTGGAGTGCGTGTTTCTCCACCAGTTAGGATCTCTGAGAGCTGCAAAGGGCAGGGTGTTGCCGATGATTCCTTCAATATCTGCGAACCGAAGAACAACTCGATCAGTAAACATCCCACGGCGTAGGAGGTACCGGCTTAATGAACTGTATTTTGTGCCAAGTCTTGTCGGTGAGACTGCTCTTCGGGCACAGTTCAAGCATATTGTGTAACCTTCTTGGTCATACGTCGTGCAGTCAAAACAGTAGAATCTGCCGCATCTGAAACAGCGTCTCAAATAGGAATTTGGAGCAATTCTCTTGCATAAGGCACATTCATCTTTCGAGAGGAGCATCGGAGCTCGCATATATCAGATGGCGCACAGGTAATCCATTAACATTACGTCTTTATAGCCCAAAAAATATGGTCAAAAATCAACAAAGCGTGCGCAACTTGGTCAGGGATAGAGGTTGTTGACGTTGTTCTAGGACTAATCTAGATAGGGCTCGTGCCGATCTTCTTTCCTTCGGCAACCATCATGGTCACCGTTGATCGCACACCGTTCAGTTTTCGAATGTCATATGAGACAGCGTTCTTGAGATCATCCATTTTGTCAGCTTCCACGAATGCTACGGCATCGTATACGCCGTACACCGTGTAGGCTTCTTTGACATACTTCATAGCTTTGAGTTGATTAACAACTTCCTGCTCCATTCCAACCTCAGTGTTTATGAGGACAAACGCTTTAGCCAACAGTACTCTCCTCAGGTTTCGTATATGCTCGTGATTCGGTTAATAAAAGATTCGGAAAGCACCACCAGTTGCCTTACGGGGCTTGGACCAGAAGAAGAACGGAATTAATCATGCTGCGCAGATAGACTGTCTCGTTATGAAACGAAACCGACCAGTCGTATTTTGCTACCGCATTTGTTACACTGAATTGTAAGTTCTTGCAAGCTATCACCATTGACCTTGGTGTCGACGATCGTGTAGGTGTTCTCGGTCTCATCTTCAGGCGAGATCGTCACGCCACATCTGGGGCACGGAAAGTCGCCGTCCCCCTCTATTTTTGACAGGTCTATAGTGAACATTTGCTGGTTTTCTTGCTTCATCGTCTGCCACCTTCTTTATTCACGATTTTTGCTGTCTTGCGTTCTGATTATTATAACTTTATGAACTAGGAGTATTAATTTTTGTGCCGCACAATTAAAATATCGTTATGTCGAATACCAACAGAATTTTCAACATTAAAGACCCTCTCATGAGATCCCTATATCATCAAACTAAGCATTCGCATCTTCAATGAAGAGTTGCAATGTTCATGAAAGTGCCTAAATAGTTCTCAACGTGGAGAAAAAGCTTGATGATTCAGCAACGACTTCGGGTTGTCTGCTACGGTTCGGTGATCTTTATCGCTTGAGTTGGGCACTGGACCTCGCATGCTCGGCAGAAGATACATTGGGGTTCGTTGACTGGGTCTGATTTTTTTTCAGAATTGGGGTGGCCCGGTGATTCAACCCAGTCGAAGACGCTGACCGGACAGACTGATATGCATATTCCGTCTCCGTTGCAGACATCTTGATCTAAGGCTACTTGTGTGCCGTGGATTCCAAGCTTTTCGGGTGGCTTTACTTCGCCTCTTACCTTGTGTCCGTTGTGTTCGCCACTCACTTGACTGTTCTTCATGAAGTCTGGATCAATTGGCATTTGTTTTCGCACCTTCTTTTGGAATGAGTAATTCCGCGCACGCTTGCATATATGTTTTTTCCGTGAATCAGTACATCTCGAATTTGGTCGAGGAATACACACTCGGGACTTGCCAAACGATCACGGCATCCGACTCGTTTTCTTTAATAGAGAGTTTCCTGTTCTTCTTTTCAAGCAGGAAGTTGGGATTTGAGCCATTCAAGCGTTGACGCACAATCTTGGAAACATTTTTTTGCGTTGTTCAAACTTGCCGAGATGGGAGCTTCGCGCCGAACGGTCAAAGTCTCAACTGAGTACTTTGCTGAAAAGATGGGTTTGTCCCAGCAAACAGCGTCACGCTACTTAATTCAGCTTGAGACGAATGGGTGGATAAAGAGAGAAATAACGGCTGAGGGTTGCCTAGTCCGAATCACAGAAACTGGGCAGGAAAAATTGAGGCAGTTGTACTCAAACTTGCGGTTGGTTTTTGAAGCCGCCTATCCGCCCTCCGTAACATTGGAGGGAGTGTTGTTCACAGGCTTGGGCGAGGGAGCTTACTACGTCTCCAAGGACGGCTACCGCAAGCAGTTTATGGAAAAATTAGGCTTCGATCCATACCCCGGAACCTTGAACCTCAAACTCACAAGCGACTATGACATTAAGACCAGAATGGAACTAGAGGCATACCCAGCGATTGAATTGCAGGGATTTATGAATGAATCAAGATCATTCGGCAACGTCAGATGCTACCCAGCAGTAATCAACAACAAATTGAAAGGCGCGATTCTGACAGCCATGCGAACTCATTATGACGCTTCGGTGTTGGAGATCGTTGCACCCACGTTTCTTCGAGGAAGTCTCAAGCTGAAGGATGGACAAAAAATCAAGGTTGAAGTTCTGACGCTACCTTAGCCGAGATATCTCTGTGATCTTTCTCTTAATCTTGAAGGAGCTATCCAGCTCATCTCTTTCAAACTTGCTGACTCTCACGACTTCAACCGAGAGGTTCCTCTGTTTGATTGCCTTTCGGACCTGTTCTTCAATGCCGGTTTGGTCGTAGCCCACAGCAATTATGTCTGGTTTCAATTCCTCGATCACTGAGCCGATGTCGAATTTCTCATACCCTAGGATGGCTTGGTCTACAACTTTCAATGATTCAACCAGTGCTCTTCTGTGCTCCTCGGGCATTATGGGTCTTGCTCCTTTTCGTTCTTCCACTGTTTTGTCTCTTGCTACAATGACCAATAGTCTAGCGTTCTTGCCTGCTGCCTTCTTGGCTTCTTCCAAATACCTTACGTGTCCTAGATGCAGCAGATCGAAAGTGCCTGACGCCAGCACAAGTTTTCCTTTTTTCTTTACTGTCCTTCTTTCGTGTTTGGCCATGCGAATTCCACCATGCCTAACAGTCGCAACGTGTCTAAGAGACCCTCACAGTAGGCAACCGCCACCAATCCTGTTTCAAATTCCCTCTTTTCGCCATAGTACTTTGCATCGCTCAGATATTTCCTTGCGTAATCTATGATTTCTCGGATCTTGTCCTCATCTAGGACGATGACGTCCTGCTTGAGCTGAATTTCAGAGAAGACTTTCTCGGAATTTCTGACGTACTTCTCTAGAAGCGATTCTGCACTCACGTAATCATCTCCTTGACTGACTCGGGTGCCTTTGCCAATGTAACAAGGGCTTCAGCTTCCATGAAATGAAGTCTCCCTGGGAGGATGAGAGAATGGGGTGGTTGTCCGAAATCAAACCTTATGAGTTGAGGCGCGAAATCAGCCTTAATAAGTGAGTTTTCTGAGCCAGCCCTGGCAATGCCCACAGCTATGGTGTCGGACGCGATGATGCTCTGACGTCTTCGATTCTCCAATTTGAAAAGCGTCTCTAGTCCTTGATTTGCAGTCATGTATTGTTCCTCATCAGTCTTAATGTCTAGGAAACAAAGCGTGTGCAGTCCTCTATTCTTGTTTTCTTCGATTACGTCATATGGCGTTTCTGAGACAATTCCCGAACTCATGAATGGAATGGTTACGCTGCGTCCAAATTTGTAGTTTTGCAGCCCTGACAAGCCTATTGCGGCAGAGATTATGGATGCCCCGTGAATAATAGAAGTTCTTATGCCTTGCTTTTCAGCCCTGATTCTCAAATCCACATGTGTGGTGGCGATTAGTGGATCTCCGGGAACCAATAAAACCGCCTTCCCCTTTCTGGATGCATAAAGTATTTCCTTGCCTTCCTCTTCCTCCAGGTCTTTCCGAGTGACTACATGGATGCTTTTTCCTACAAGCTGTCGAAGCTCCTCATGGTTGAGACCGGGCATAAGACTGGTGTAGAACTCTGCGAAAACAGTGTCTGCTTCTTTGGCCTGACTCAATCCCTTCAGTGAAATCCCGTCATGACTGTGTAGGCCCATGCCGATGAAAGTTAGCTCGCCCAAGACTTCAATTCCACCGTTGGATAGTCTTCGAGACATTCTGCTTATAACGATTACAAATGCAAGTTCGAACGACGAGCTTAAGGTTTAGAGGATCTTTGAAACCAATTTGGCTACGCTGCCAAGGAACTCCTCGTCCTCATGGGTGAACGGTGATTTGACGTGAGAATCTATGTCTATTTCTCCAATGATTTTGCCTTTCTTGAAAATCGGCACGACGATCTCCGCTTTCACGTTTATGCTGCAGGATAGGTAGTTCTTCTCTTTCGAAATGTCTTGCGCCACAAATGTCTTGCGAGTTTCTGCGGCTTGACCGCATATGCCTCTCCCAAAGGGTATTCTGACATGCTCCGTTGGTTCTCCTTCATAGGGTCCAAGTAGCAGTTCGTCTTGTCTTTCCGGATTTACAAGGTAGAAACCGACCCAGTTGTAATGGAAGACGTTTTTCCTGAGTAGTTTACAGATAGCCGCCAACTTCTCTGTGCTTTCCGATTTGCTTGTCACGATTTTGCGTACATGTTCGAGAAGAGAATTGAACAATCTACGGCTAGTCACCCGTTTTCCCCGGCGCGGATCATACATACCGCGCATTTTGATGAGACATTAATCATAAGATAAAGATTCCGTGCAGGGGAAGACGCGCTTCGTCTTATGGATTTCGCTGCGTCTGCGTTGTGTGCTTATTCGATGAGTTTCAGAAGATCTTCCATGATGTAGTTTATGAATTCTTCAGGTGATGACTTGCTGAACAGAGTTACTACGCAGTTTCTTGTGATTCCAACCATTATTCCGCGTTTCTGAGCTTCAAAAACGACGTACCAGATTCTACCGTGTTGAAGATAATTGCGGTAAAGATCGGTGTCGACCAAGTCTGATCCAGCCAGACAGAGCTTTTCCACGCCTGGTATGTCGACTTCGTCGAACCATATGAGCTTCGTTGCTTGGGGATTGGATTCGTGAAGCTTCTGAAGAGACTCGTGTGGAATTTTCGCCTCCAGAATGGCATGGGGTGAAATGAAAAGAATCTTGCTGAGCTTGTTCGCAATGTAGTTTGTCAGCAACTGTTTTACTCCGCGAGCGACAGATGGAGCTGACACCATTAGGAAAAGTCTTTTTCTGAAGGGTTTGATCCAGAAAGGCGACTCTTCGGTTACTGGCGTCTCAATCACCTGTCGTCTGTAGAAACGTCTGCGTACAAAGTCCTTGCTGAAAACGCCAGAGACAGAGTTTTCCTTCAGGTTGAGATCCAGAATTTCGGTTGCAAGATTTATGCGCTCGCCCTCTTCAGTCTTGTATACTTCCTCCTCACGAAAAGTCTTGAGCTTACCAACTATGACGTCGATGTTCGCTTCTTCCTTTATTTGGAAGACCTTCGCCGGCAGGACCAATTCTAACACCGTACCACAGTTTTGCCTTCCGCCTTTAAAAGGTTGCACGATGCAAGCTGAATTGCAGCAAAACCCCTTGTCGGTCCAT
>Ga0153915_10004300_pt1 | contig 13092 bp, 11 predicted proteins | sample Opewatmetagenome_2_FD_107003 | JGI IMG/M metagenome (GOLD analysis project Ga0153915, IMG submission 107003) | Freshwater wetland microbial communities from Ohio, USA - Open water 3 Core 3 Depth 3 metaG | ecosystem: Environmental > Aquatic > Freshwater > Wetlands | place: USA: Ohio, Lake Erie... | reverse complement strand
TCGAAAAGTTGCGCAGCCTGCGCATCGAGCATCGGGACCTCGATGAGGTGATCTCGCGGCTGTCGCTCGACGCCCACGTCGATGAGCTGCAGATGAAGCGCCTCAAGAAGCGCAAGCTGATGCTGAAGGACCAGATCACGCGCCTCGAGAGCCAGCTCATTCCCGACCTGAACGCCTGATCCCGAATTTGACCCCTCGATCCGCCCGCGACGGTTTACATGGATAGCGCCGACAGCGCCTTGCAGAGCTTTTTCGCTAAGCTTGCCTCTCCCGAAGTGCTGGCTGAAGTCATCGCCATCGTGATCGCGAGTCTGATCGCGGTTGCCGGCACCCAGGCCGTACGTTCGTGGCACAAGCGCCATGCCCCGCCGGACAGCGACGCCGCCACCTGGGCGCGCGTGGTGGAAGGCGCCGTGCAGGTGGCGCCATTCTTCTTCGCACTCGTGGTGCTCGCAGTGGTGCGTGCCACGCTCGGCATCATGCGCATGCACACGGCGGTGGTAGACATCGCGTTGCAGCTCACCATCGCGTTGATCCTCGTGCGCTTCGCGGTCTACCTGCTGCGGCTGTCGCTCGGCGGCGCGAGCTGGATCGCGGGGTGGGAGAACCGTCTCACCTTCCTGCTGTGGCTGTTCGTCGGCTTTGAGCTCCTCGGCTGGTTCGACCTCGCCGAGAACACGCTCGACAAGATCGACCTGATTCCGGGCAAGGTGGAATTCAGCCTGTGGGCGCTGCTGAAGGGCATCGTCGTCGTGTCGGCGTTCGTGATCATCACGAGCCTCGTCGCGCGCGCGATCGAGCGGCGCATCATGAAGGTGGATGCGCTCGCGGTATCGACGCGCATCGGCATCTCCAAGTTCGCGTATTTCTTCCTGGTCAGCGTCGGCATTCTGCTCGGCATCAACGCCGCCGGCGTCGACGTCACCACGCTCAACGTGCTGACCGGCGCCATCGGCCTGGGGCTCGGCTTCGGCCTGCAGGCCATTGCCAGCAACTTCGTCAGCGGCTTCGTGCTGCTGATGGACAAGTCGATCAAGCCGGGCGACGTCATCAGCTTCACCGGTCACACCGGCACGAGCACGGAGAATTTCGGCTGGGTGCAGGAGCTGCGCGGGCGCTATGTGGTCGTTCGAGATCGCGACGGCGTTGAAACGCTGGTGCCGAACCAGAACCTCATCACCAACTCCGTCATCAACTGGAGCTACTCGGACCAGCGCGTGCGACTGCGGTTGCCCGTGATGATCAGCTACGACGACGATCCGGAAGTCGCGTTGCAGGCCCTGCTCGAAGCCACGCAGCACCATCCGCGCATTCTGCGTGACCCGGGTCCCGTCACGCGGCTCATGAGCTTCGAGGACTACGGCATGCGTATCGAAGTGCGCTTCTGGATCGCGGATCCGATGAACGGCGTGAACAACGTCCGTTCGGACGTGAACCGCGAAATCTGGAAAGTATTCCGGGAACGCGGCATCAAGATTCCGGTGGCGCAGCGCGAGTTCCGCATGCTCGAGCGCTCGGCGCGCCCCCCTTCGCAGCTGCTCGCGGGCGAGGCTGACGACGACGCGCGCGACAGCGCCCGCTGAGTCGCTGTGCCTTCCGCTCAGCGCATGGGTCTCGAGATTTCACCGCAGGTGACGATTCCGGACAGCGACCTGTCGATGTCGTTCGTACGCGCGTCGGGGCCTGGCGGGCAGAACGTGAACAAGGTGGCGTCGGCGGTTCAACTGCGCTTCGACCTCCTCTCGACGTCCGCCATCGACGAGCGCGTGAAGCTCCGGCTGCGAGCGCTCGCCGGCCGGCGCGTCACCGACGACGGCGCACTGCTGATCATCGCGAGAAATCACCGCACGCAGGAACAGAACCGGCGCGAAGCGCTGGAGCGGTTGGCCGATCTGATTCGCCGCGCGCTGGTGGAACCGAAGATACGCAAGGCCACGAAACCGACGCGCGCCTCGAAGGAGCGCCGGCTCGACACCAAGGTCCGCACGCGGCGCACGAAAGTGCTGCGCAGCAAGGTACGATGGGACGATTGAAACAACAGGGAGCGTCGCGACGCGCGGCGCCGAAAGCACCGCGGCGATGAAAGACCTCACTCAAGGATCGATCACCGGGCACATCCTGCAGATGGCGGCCGTCATGGTCATCGGCATGGTCGGACAGACTCTCTACTACATCGTCGACCTGTATTTCGTCGCGGGACTCGGAGCGCAGGCGATTGCCGGCGTCGGCGCCGCGGGCAACATCGCGTTCGTCGTGCTGGCGCTCACGCAGATTCTCGGCGTCGGCACGGTTGCGCTCATCTCGCATGCCGCCGGTCGCAAGGATCAGCCGGATGCGAACCTCGTGTTCAATCAGTCGCTCGCGCTGTCGGCCGTGTGCGGCGCGTTTGTGCTTGTCGCAGGTTACCTGCTGTCACCGCCCTATATGCGCATGGTCGGTGCAGACGCCGGAATGCAGCACGCCGGCATCACCTACCTCTTCTGGTTTCTGCCCGGCCTGGCACTGCAGTTCGCCATGGTGTCGATGAGCTCCGCGTTGCGTGGCACGGGAATCGTCAAACCCACCATGACCGTGCAGCTCGTCACCGTCGTGCTCAATGTCATCCTCGCACCGGTGCTGATTGCCGGGTGGGGCACCGGGCATCCGATGGGCGTAGCGGGCGCCGGTCTCGCGAGCACGCTCGCCATCACGGTGGGCGTGATCATGCTCACGGGGTACTTCACGCGGCTCGAGAAATACGTGGGATTTCACGGCGAGCAGTGGCAGCCGAACTTCGCGTACTGGAAACGCATTCTGAACATCGGCCTGCCCGCGGGCGGCGAGTTTTTCGTGATGTTCCTGTTCATGGGCCTCGTCTACTGGCTGGTCCGCGATTTCGGCTCCGAGGCGCAGGCGGGCTACGGAATCGGCTCGCGGGTGATGCAGGCGATCTTCATGCCGGCAATGGCAGTGGCATTTTCGGCTGCGCCGATCGCGGGGCAGAATTTCGGTGCGCGACGCTCTGCGCGCGTGCGCGAAACCTTTCGCGCGGCGGTCATCCTGGAGTCGGTCATCATGGCGGTGATCACGCTGCTGTGTCAGATCGCGCCGGGCTCGCTCATCGCGGTGTTCACACACGATGCGAAGGTCATTCAGGTCGGCACGGACTTCCTGCGCATCATCTCGTGGAACTTCATCGGCAGCGGCATCATCTTCACGTGCTCGGGCATGTTCCAGGCGATGGGCAACACGTGGCCGGCATTGTTGAGCGGCCTCAGCCGGCTCGTCATCTTCGCGGTACCGGGCGTGTGGCTTTCGATGCAGCCCGGCTTTCACCTCGACCAGCTGTGGCTGGTGTCCGTCGTCACGGTGATTCTGCAGGCGGTCATCAGCTACTTCCTGCTTCAAGGTGAGATGCGCAAGAAGCTGCGGTTCGCGCCGGCGTAGCTCGCGTCGACTCGCTGTCGAGACGCAGCGGCAGAAGTTACTTCAGCGTCGGCATCGTGAAGTCGGAACCGTGGCTGGCGCTGCCGGGCCAGCGGGCAGTGACAGTCTTGAGCCGGGTGTAGAAGCGCACGCCGTCGGGGCCGTGGATGTGCAGCGCGCCGAAGAGCGAGCGCTTCCAGCCCCCGAAGCTGTGGAAGGCCATCGGCACCGGGATCGGCACGTTCACGCCCACCATGCCGGATTGCACGCCGTGGCAGAAGCGGCGGGCTGTAGCGCCGTCGCGCGTAAAGATGGCGGCCCCATTGCCGTATTCATGCGCATTCACGAGATGCAGCGCCTGTTCGAAATCCTGAACGCGCACGATGATCAGCACGGGCCCGAAGATCTCTTCCTTATAGATGCGCATTCCCGGTCGCACGTGATCGAACAGGCACGCGCCGAGATAGAACCCTTCGGGATGTCCGGAGATCGCATGCTCGCGCCCATCGGCCACGAGCTGCGCGCCCTCCTTTACGCCGAGCTCGACGTAGCTCGTGACCCGCTCGAGATGCTCGCGCGTCACGAGCGGCCCCATCTCCACGCCATCCCGCATGCCCTCGCCCACCTCGAGCTGCGCGATGAGCTGCTTCAGCTCGGGCACCAGTCGATCTCCCGCATCACCCACCGCGACCGCCACCGAGATCGCCATGCACCGCTCGCCCGCAGAACCATACGCGGCGCCCATCAACGCCTGTGCGGCCTGCTTCGAGTCCGCATCCGGCATGACAATCATGTGATTCTTCGCGCCACCCAGCGCTTGGACTCGTTTCCCGTGGTGCGAAGCCGTTCGATACACGTGTTCCGCAACAGGCGTGGAGCCGACGAAACTCACCGCCGCGACGTCGGGGTCCGTGAGCAACGTATCCACGGCAACGCGATCGCCGTTCACCACGTTGAATACGCCCGGCGGCAGGCCGGCTTCGGTCAGCAGCTCGGCGAATCGCAGCGAGCAGGTCGGATCCTTCTCCGACGGCTTGAGCACGAACGTATTGCCGCAGGCAATGGCGATGGGAAACATCCACAGTGGAACCATCGCCGGAAAATTGAACGGCGTGATGCCGGCACACACGCCAACCGGCTGCCGCAGCGACCATGAATCGATGCCGTTTCCGGCCGAGTCGGAGAACTCGCCCTTCAGCAGATGCGGGATGCCACACGCGAACTCAACGACTTCGATGCCGCGCGTCACTTCACCCAGCGCATCCGACAACACCTTGCCGTGCTCGCGTGTGATGAGCCTCGCGAGCTCGTCCGCATGTTTCTCAAGCACTGCCTTGAACCGAAACAACACGCGCGCCCGCTGCAGCGGCGTGGTTTCCGCCCATCCGGGCAAGGCAGCGCGCGCCGCGCGAATGGCGGAGCGCGTTTCTTCCGCTGAGGCAAAGGCCACACGCGCAACGACTGCGCCCGTTGCCGGATTGAACACGGATCCGAAGTTTCCGGACTCTCCGGCGACCGCGCGACCATCGACAGCGTGACCGAGCGAGCGGATGGCGGATTCGCCACTCACGGGAACGACAGCGGTATGCGGAGGCATCGGCAGTGTCCTGATTCAAGGGCAGGCGCCCTCGCAACCGAGCCTATACCGACGCTCGCGACCTCACCAGCCACGTGGCAAGCGCGGGGAGCGGGCAGATTCCATAATCCACGCCGATGCCCGCGCCCAGTGCAACCTCGGGGAGCGTCGAGATATTGAGGCCGATGCCGACGATCTCCGTCACCGCTACCACCGCGCGCTCGATCGATTCGGCACGATGGTCTTTCAGGAACATCACTAATCCGGGCGCAGCGATCCCGCACATGAGCGCGACAAGACGCATGTTCACGTCCCGTCGGGCCGAGCATCAGCGCACGCCACGTCGCTGCAGCGCGTTTGGCTGGTAGTCGGCAGTCGTGCGCTTGATGGTGAAGTCGTACGACCTTGCCTCTTCGTTCTGGAGGCCGAGCGCCAGATATCGGCCGTTCGAGAGGTCCATCACCAACTCGAGCGTCGTCCAGAGATTCGGCAACTCGTAGTAGTTGATGACGTGCCCTTCCTGCACGCGGTAGAGCTGGCCGCGCCGGTCGTAGCAATCCACGGCGAGAATTTGCCAGGAATCCTCATCCACGTAGAGCGTGCGCCGGCTGTAGAGATGGCTCGCGCCCGGCTTCAGCGTCGAATCCACCACCCACACGCGATGCAGCTCATAGCGCGCGAGATCCTGGTTGATGTGGTTCTTCTTCAGGATGTCGTCGTACTTCAGCGCGTTGCTGTGAAGCTTGTACGAGTTGTAAGGGACGTAGATTTCCTTCTTGCCGATGAGCTCCCAGTCGTAGCGCCCCGGGTTGCCGTTGAGCATGTCGAACTGGTCGGTGGTGCGCAGGTTGTCCGCGTTCGTGCCGGGATTGTCGAACGCCACGTTCGGCGCGCGGCGCACGCGGCGCTGGCCGGGGTTGTAGATCCACGCGCGGCGGTTCTCTTTCGACTGGTCGAGCGTCTCGTGCACCAGCAGGATTTCGCCCGCAAGACGCGCAGGCGCCGTGGTCTCCTGGATGAACATGGCGATGATGTTGTCGAGCGACTGCTCCGTCATTCCAGCGGCGGAATACTGAAACAGGAACTCGTCGCGAAACTTCACGAGCGTGTAGGCGCCACCCGCCGCAACGGGCGCCTGCCCGATGGTGCGCTGTGCGGTTTCGGCGCGGAAACGCAGCACGTGGTTCCAGTACACCTCGACGCCCTGCTTCGGCATCGGGAACGGAATGCCTTCGACAGCTCCGGACACACCATTGCCGCCCGGAACGAGATTGACAGTGGTGGCCACACGCTTGGTCGCATCATAGATGCGCTGAGGGAACGCGGCGCTGCGCCGCGTCGGGTACACGATCATCTTGTACGTGCTCTTGTACTGCTGAAGGAGCTTCTTGTGCCCCTCCGTCAACTTCGCCGCGTACTGACCCATGTTCTCGGGCGTAATGGTGAACAGCGGCTTATCGTTCGCGAACGGGTCGCCGTGATGCTGGCCGGTGCGATAGCTCGGAAATCCCGCATCGCTCGGGTTCTTGAGGCCACCGGTCCACTCGGGAATGGTGCCGTCCGCGTTGCCGGCCTTCTCCGCACCGAGCGGTGTGAGGTCCGCACCGAGTCGCGCTGCTTCCTGTTGGGTGATGGCCGCCCACGCTGGGGCCGCGGCGAGCAGCGCCGCCGCTGCGATCCAACCGGTTCGGCACACGCCTGTCTTGTTCATCATGAGGACCGCCTCGTTACGGCTTGCGAAATCAGAACGACACCTTGACGCTGGCAGCCGCGAAGTCGCGATCGTTGAGAGCGTTGTAGCGGCCCGCGCCCCCGAACTTCGCGTACGCCACCTCGAGCTCATATGTGGCGCGCAAGCTGGCCGCCACTCCGAGCGTCAAGCCATCCCGGCCTTCTAGACGTGCGTCACCTGCAGGATGCTGTGCCGGATCTGCTCGTTGAGTACGAGTTGGGCATCGGCGGCCACGCGCATCAGCACCTCGTCGAACTCGAGCTTGCCGGCGGCCGAAACGCGCACGACGCCGCGCGCGCGCAACAGGTCGATGAAGTTCTCGAACATCGTCCGGTCGAAGAACTCCGGCGAATGGAAGCCGTAGAGCAGCGTCATGCGCTGGCCCATGAGCTGGCAGCGCTGCTCCAGCGCAGATTGCGTGATCTCGCCGCTGCCCGCCTGCAGCAGCAGCGCCACGGCGAGGTAGTAGCGCTCGATGGTCTGGATGGTGGCCTGTGCCAGCAACGAAAGCTGGAACGCCTGCGCGGAGCTCGGCGGCGGCCGTTGCCACCCGGTGCGCTCCGCGGTGGCGTGAATGAGCCCGTGCTGGGCCAGCGCCGCGAGCACGCTGTCCACTACGCCGGACAACTCGCTCTCGTTCCAGCGCAAAAACAATTCGGAGGCAATGTAGGGATAAATGCGCCACGCAAGGCGCTGGATGTCATCGGTGCGCATCGACGTGTTGCTGTCGAATGCGCAGGCGATGAGCGAAGGCATCGCGAAAAGATGCAGCACGTTGTTGCGGAAGTACGTGGCGAGCACCGCGCTCTCGTCCCGCATGCGCACGAGGTCGCCGAGCGGATGCTTCTCGCGCGTGATCACCTTCATCGATTCCCCGTAGGCAACGATCTCCGCAGCCGTGAGCGACGTGACGGTGATGCGATCGCTGTAGGGGAACGTGCGCAACAGCGCCAGATAGAGATCGATCTGGCGAAGCAGATCCTGTTCCGGCAGCGCCTGACGCGGCGTGGCCAGCAGCGTGACGGCGAGCAGGTTGATCGGCGACACGGCAGCGGCCGCGTTGATGTTGCGCATGATCTTGCCGGCCAGCACGTCCACGGCGGGGTTGATCCACGGCAGCCGCGCGTCGTCTTCCAGCGTGCGCTTGCGCCATTGCGGATCGAACTGCGCAAGCACGTCGCCCAGCACGATGGGCTCACCGATGTTTACGTACACGCGCCCGAACTTCTCTCGGAATTTGCGCAGTGTGCCGAGCAGCCCCAGCACGCTCTCTTTTTCCTTCGGTTTGCCGGAGAGCTCGCCGATGTAAGTCGTGCCTTCCACCACGCGCTCGTAGCCGAAGTACACAGGCAGGAACACCACGGGCCGCTGCGGGTGACGCAGGAAACTACGCACCGTCATGGACAACATGCCGGTCTTGGGCTGCAGCAGACGACCCGTGCGGCTGCGCCCGCCTTCGATGAAGTACTCGATCGAATGCCCGCGCCCCATGATGGCGGCGAGGTAGTTCATGAACACGACCGTGTAGAGCGCGCTCCCGCGAAAGCTCCTGCGAATGAAGAACGCGCCGCCTTTGCGCAAAAACCGCCCGACCACCGGCAGGTTCAGATTGATGCCGGCCGCGATGTGCGGAATGGCAAAACCTTGGCGAAAGATCGCATACGACAGCAGCAAGTAGTCCATGTGGCTGCGGTGACAGGGCACGTAGATGATCTCGTGATCCTTCGCGAGCTTCTCGAGCGTCTCCACGTGCTCGACCACCACGCCGTCGTACAGCCGGTTCCAGAGTCGCGTGAGCGCGTATTCCATGAAGCGCACGAATGCATGCGAATAGTTCGCCGCGATCTCCTGCGCATATTTCTGCGCCTGCAGCATCGCCTGCCGGCGTGTGGATTTCTTCTCGCGCATTTCCTGTGCCACTGCCGAACGCACCGCGTGCGTGCGAAGCACGCGCGTGACAATCGTGCGGTGGTGTGACAGATCCGGCCCGATGCGGGCCGTTCGCTGCCGCGCATACTGTGCGCGAAGCGCTCGCGCCACGCGGCGGCCCTGCATTTCCAGGCCTGCGTCTTCGCCGAGCAGACTGCGCAGCGACACCGGCTCGGAAATTTCGATGAGCGTGTTGCGACCGTTGAAGAGCACCTGGAAGAACTTGCGAATACGGCTGGTCAGCGCCCAATCCTCGACCAGCAGCAGGCGGAAAATGGAAGCCTCTCTCTGTGGTGCGCGCCCCCAGTACACCGACACGGGCACCAGATCGACATCGAGGTCGGGGTAGGTGCGCAGCGTGCGCGCCATCTGCACCAAGGAAGGGGGCGGGCGCCGGTCCAGCCGCTCGCCCAGAACACCGTGCGCTCGGCTCAGGTAGAAGAACGAGCGCAACTCGCGGGATTGCGCGACCAACAGCTTTTGCGGCCACGGCAGCTTGTACCGCACACAGGCATTCTGGAGCACGGCGAGGTCGGTGATGCTCCGGCGCTCAAGCACGTAGCACACCGCGTTGGCGCGGTCGTGCAGGCGGGCCACCGCATCTTCGGGGCGAACGGTAAAGCGCACCCACAGTACGAGCAGCCGTCGCAACAACCAGTTAGTGATCATGGGCTGCGCCCAGCTCTCCCGGGATCCGCGGCACACCGCGCACCCCGCACGTCATTTGCAGAAAACAAATTGGCGGCGGAGTGTAGTGCGGGAATGCCGCATCGCGCGACCTCGCGCTTGCGGACCGGCGGCTACTCGAACGCCGGCGCGGGCAGATCGAGCGCGATCAGGAAATACTCGAACAGATATCGGATCACGCGCAGCTGGTTGTGCAGGCGGTGGTCACTGTCGAGCAGGTGAAGCGCGGCTCCGTATTCCTTCGCGAATCGCACGCTGTGGTCGTAGGGCACCACTTCGTCCTTCCAGCCATGCACCAACGCCGCGGGGCAATCCAGCACGCCGGCGCGCAGCTCCGGCAAGCCGTCCATGTACAGCGCCGGCGCCATGAGGAACACGCCGCGGGCATGCAGCAGCGACGCGGATGCGACCGAAACGAATCCGCCCATGCTGGAGCCGACGAGCACGAGATCGCCCTGCAGCTCCTTGCAGAAATCCACCAGGCGAGTGATGCGCGCGCGCGGATGATCGATGCCGCGGTAGTCGACGGACTCGGTTTCGTAGCCTTCGCTACGCGCAACCTCTGCGAGCGCGGAAATCTTGCGACCCCACGGCCCGCTTTCCTGACCGTGCGAAAAGACGACGTATCGGCTCACGGGGCCCCCGGAAGTCAGCGCGGCTTCCACAGTATTGCATCGAGATCGGCCGCAGTCCGTCGCGCCACCCGTCCATTCGTCACTTTAATGCCTTCCGCGCGCAGCCGCCGGCTCTGCTCGGCGTGCTGGCGTGAGCTCCTGGGAAACGTAATGCGCTCGCCCGCGGCGACCACGCGGTACCACGGCAAACGCAGCCGGGCCGGCGCCACTTTCAACGCGTGCCCCACCAATCGCGCGCGCCCGGGAAGACCGGCCTGGCGCGCAATGGCGCCATAGGTTGCGACCTGTCCGCGCGGGATGCAGCGCACCGTGCGCCAGATCGCTTCGAGAGCATCCGTCCTCATGCTCGGATCATCGGGTTCAACGCGATGCTCAATATTCCCACTCCGAGCTGTCGGTCCGCCAGCGACATTCCGTTACGGCGTGACGGCGATCCCGATCCGACGTACATTCGCGCCTTCTGGCTCGGCACCGGAAGGCTCCACCGCCGAGATTCGGCTTGGCTCGCACAGGATGGACTCATACGCCCGCGGACCTCGTTGCCACCCGTCACCAGATGGATGGGCTGAATCTGACGCACACGACTTCAATCGGCCCCGTTCTGAGCGCTTGGCGCCGCGCATCGCCGTCGCGTCTCGGGCGCTGGCTGTTCGCACGCACGGTGTGTCACCGCGCGCCGTACTTCGGCACCCTCCGCCCGCGTTTTCTCGAGCTCGAGCCGGCGCTCTGTCGCGTGAGCATGCGCAAGCGGCGCGCGGTCGAGAATCACATCCATTCGGTACACGCGCTCGCCATCGGCAATCTCTGTGAGCTCGCCGCCGGCATGGTCACCGAAGTGACTCTGCCCTCCACGCTGCGCTGGCTGCCCCGCGGCATGACCATCGAATACCTCCGCAAGGCCGAGAGCGACGTCACCGCCACAGCTCGACTCAGCAAGAGCGAATGGAGCGGGCAGGCGGAGAGCATCGCGGTTCCCGTGAGCGTCTTGGATGCCACGGGAACCGAGGTTGTGCGGGCCGTGATCACGATGTACGTATCGGTCAAAAAATAGCCGGCTTTCTTCGTGAACGAGCCACTGCACTTCGCGGAGTCTCGATCGAGGAGGGGGTTTTGGGGACGTCAAAATGCAGGGATGCATTTTGAAGAGCCCCGCAGGGATGCGTCTTACGGGCGATCCCCAAAACCCCCTCCTCGATCGAGACTCCGCCTGCGACGGCGCAACCCCGTTCACGAAGAAAGCCGGCGCCCAGAAGACTCCCGAGACAGGCAGGCACGCCCCCTACTCGATGATCACGCCACGAAGAATCGCCGTTTCGATTTCCCATTCGAGGTGGCGACCTGACGTGGCCTGACGATTGGGCCACGACGGTCGGCAGGTGCTGGAGCCGGGCAGGTGGGTGATGAGCCACGCGTGGAAGTCGCACGGCTTGGTGATGGCGATGCCAAACAGCAGTTTGATCTTGCCCTCGGCGATCGTGCGCGGCTCATTGACACGCTCGTCGCAGATGACGAAGTAGCTCTCCTCGGGCACGGAGCCCGCGAACGCGCCCTGCGCGTCCAGCCCTTCGAGGAAGCGTTCCACCTGTGCCTGTGCACGACGCCACGTGGCCTCTTCGTTTTTCTCGAAGAGCAGCCAGCGCGTACCGCGCTCGATGCTCGCCGTGACGAACAATGCGAGACGGCGTGCGGACAGGTACTTCCAGTCCGAGGCGCCGGAGCTGCCCGCCGCGAGCGTGCGCGGGCTCGTGCCCGCGCGTGCGTTCGTGCGCACAGACACGAGCGTGTTGACGCCGGCCTGCGCGAGCCGTGTGCGATCGGCATCCACGACCGTAGCGTACGGGCGCAGCCCGGGCCGCAGAATCGAGTCTTCGCCTTCGGCGGCGGCCCACACGGGCCACGTCTCGTCCGAGCGCGCGATCATGCCAGCGGCCGCACCGCAGGAACCGAACGCCTCATGCCGGCCGCGAAGGCGGTCTAGCGCCACGACGCGCGGGAAATACATCACAGCGTTCTCGCTGCGGAACGGCCAGTCGCGCAGCTCGCTCAGCGCGGTGGTCGCGGAGGTCCATGTCGCCGGCGGATCCACGACCAGCAACGCGTGCTGATCGCGGCAGAACCGTGCGGCAATCATCACCGTGCCGAGCCCCACGTCTTGCTCGCGCGTCAGCGGCGGAATGCACATCAGGTTGAAGCCGGTCACCGATCGCAGCGCGAAAATGCCGGTGCCCGCCGTGGCGGATCCGATGACGTCGTAGTCCGTGAGCGGCGCGCCATCGTCGCCGTCCGAGTTCGAATTGATGTAGCCGACGACGGGCGATCCGGGATTGCGCACGGAGCGATCCGGCCGTTGCGACGGCACCTCGCCTGCGACGCGGGCGAGCCGCGAATCCATGAGAATTTCTTCGACGCCCCGGCCCGTCTGCGGTAGCACGGACAGGCGGCGGAAGATTTCCTGCTCTTCGATCAGCTCGGAACCGGCCGCGCGCACTCGCTGCAGCACGAGATTGAACCGATCGGGCTCGTTCTCGCCGATGCCGTCGTAGTCCACCGAGGCGCGGAGGTATTCGCGTGAGCCGGGGTTGAGTGCGATGAGGCGCAGCACGTGCGGACCGGCCGGTAGCGAGAGCGAAGGCGGCCGCGCGCTGTTCGCCACCCGCACGATGAAGGCTTCGCGTCCGCCGTTCTCGAAGAACTGCTCCACCGCATACGAAACCGTGGACGGCTGCCACAGCCCGCCGAAGGTCTGTGCGTATTCGGAGAAGCTCGTGACGGAGACAGGTTGATTGAGAGGACCTTTGAGCGTGCGGCCGATGAAGGCGGCGACGCCCGTTGGCACGCGGTCGATCGCGTGGTCCGCTCCACTTTGCTCTGCTATCTCGATGCCGGAGGCGCGGCGTTCGGCCACAAAGGGCCTCTTGTTATCGCTCCCTATGAGCCGCGCCGGACTCTAGCACAGCACCTCGCGCGCGAGTGAACAACTGCGCAGGCGCAAGCCTGCTCATGCGCGGCGTGATGCGTTCGTCTTGTGCTCGCGGGCGCGCGCCGCGTTCGCCTGCGAGTCTTTGGAAGACTCCTTCTGGCGAGCAAGCGTTTCTTCCTGCGCGCGCTCGGCCTCTTCACGCTTGCGC
>Ga0153915_10004299_pt1 | contig 13092 bp, 6 predicted proteins | sample Opewatmetagenome_2_FD_107003 | JGI IMG/M metagenome (GOLD analysis project Ga0153915, IMG submission 107003) | Freshwater wetland microbial communities from Ohio, USA - Open water 3 Core 3 Depth 3 metaG | ecosystem: Environmental > Aquatic > Freshwater > Wetlands | place: USA: Ohio, Lake Erie... | reverse complement strand
GTCGGCGATCGGGTGATCCGGATGGTCGCCCGGACCTTGGTGAACGGGATCCGGTCCTTCGACATCGTGGGGCGGTGGGGGGGAGACGAGTTTGTTGTCCTTGTCGTGAACGTTGACGAGGAACAGCTCCGCACCGTCAGCGAGAAGCTCCGTCGCCTCATCGAGAGTTCCGGATTCACCGAAGGGGGAGAGACGATCCGTGTCACCGTCTCCGTCGGGGGAATCTTGGCGGCGGCCGGCGAAGCCCCGGAGGCGGTCATTCGGCGGGCAGACCGGCTCATGCTCGCGAGCAAGACCGCGGGACGCAATCGCGTAACCATCGGAGATCTCCCGGGACCAGGTTGAGGGACCCCGCTGCGCGGCGTCCCCAGGCACTTCTATTGTCGTTTCATCGTCACGGCCTTTTCGATCACGTCGATCGTTCTTCGCATCCGATCGATCAGACCGCAATCCGGTGACACGGCCCCACCGCCTGGCGACGGTGGTATTTCTTAATGGACCCATTAATACTAAAATGCAGGTATCACGAGAATGCGGGTGGACCGACGAGAGGGCGGCGATTCCAAACATGGGAGGAAGTCCGAGAGGATGGCCAAGGGAGGTGACTACATGAAGAAGCTACTGGTGGGGACAATCGTTTTGGCGGTGGCCATTGTCGTTCCGATTCCGACAATCGCAGGGGTGGATGTGAGTATTGGGATCTCGCTGCCGCCGCCCATTGTCTTTGAGGCGCCTCCGGAAGTGATCGTGATCCCTGATACGAACAACGTGTACGTTGTTCCTGATTTGGATGTGGAATTCTTTTTCTGGAATGGCTGGTGGTGGCGGTTTTGGGAAGGCCGTTGGTATCGCTCCCATTATTACAACCGGGGTTGGGGTTATTATAGGAGTGTCCCGAGTTTTTATTATGATATCGACCCTGGTTGGAGAGGATACTACCGAGACCGCAATTGGTACGGACACCGTTGGGACTATGAACGGATCCCCAGCCGACGACTTCAACAGAACTGGAAGCGCTGGAACAATAATCGATATTGGGAAAGACAAAGAACCTACGGCGTGCAGGGCTATCAACCTCGACCGCAACCCCAGAGACAGGAACTGAGAAATCAAAGACAACAGCAATATCAACAGAGACCCGAAGTTCAGCGACACCAGCAACAGATGCAGCAGCAACAAAGACGACCACAGGTTCAGCAACCCCAGAGACGGCAGCAGCAACCGCAACAAGAAAGACAACCACAGGTTCGGCAACCTCAGAGACGACAGCAGCAACCACAACAAGAAAGACAACCACAGGTTCGGCAACCTCAGGGTCAGCAGCGGCCCCAGCAAGAGCAATCTCAACCTCGGGGCCAGCAACGTCAGGGGGAATCACAACGCCGACAGCCTCAAGAAAAACCTGATAGAGGGGATGAAGGAAATCGACGGTAGCAGAACCGGGACAGGAAATCCCTTTTTCCGCTCATCGTGGCCGGGAGGGTGCTTCGCCCTTCCGGCCGTTGTCTTTCCGAACAGTAAAAGTGGAGAACCCTGGCGTTTGGACCCCCTCCGCGGGGCCCCGGCGCAAAGTGTTTCACGCCGGCCCGGTGATCCCTACTGCGCGACGCCCAGGCTGGGATTTCTCTCCGTCAACCGCAGTCGCGCAAGCTGGCCGATCAGTTCCCCCGCCCACCGGTAGATGTTGTGTTCGCGGATGGTCGCGCGCATCCGCCGCATCCTCCCGGTCCTTTCCGCGGGCTCCATCCGGAGCGCAAGGAAGATGGCGTCGGCCATTCCCTCGATATCGTACGGGTTTACGATGACGGCATCTTTCAGCTCGCGGGAAGCCCCCGCGAAATCGCTCAGGATGAGGACGCCGTCCTCGTCCTCTCGGGCGGCGACGAATTCCTTTGCAACCAGGTTCATCCCGTCGTGCAGGGATGTGACCATGCAGACGTCGGACGCCTGGTAAAAGGGCCGGATCGCATCGTGCGAATGGTTCGCCTTCAGGAAGACGAGCGGCCTCCACTTCTTCCCCCGGAAGCGTGCATTGACCTTATCCACCGCCTCCTCGATCTCCTCCGCCAGATCGCGGTATCTTCCGATGCGGGTGCGGCTGGGGGCTCCCAGTTCCACGAAGGTGAACCGGCCAACGTATTCGGGGTATTTTTCGAAGAAACGCTCGATGGCGCGGAACCGCTCGGGGATCCCTTTCGTGTAGTCGATCCGGTCGACGCCCACGCCGAGATATTCCGCCTGGACCCCGAGCCCGCATAGCAGATCCTGCTTTGTGGGACGCTCCTCGGAACAGAGCGTCTCGCGGCGCTCTCCGAAGGCAACGCTGATCGGAAACGGCTTGATTAGCGTCGAGTGTTCCCAGCGGGTGACCGAGAACTGCTCCCAGTCGATCTTCGATTCGAGGAACCGGTCGACGGTCTGCAGGAAGTTGTTGCAGTGGAACTGGATGTGGAAGCCGATGATGTCCGCGCCGAGCATCCCCTGGAGGATCTCCTGTCGCCACGGGCAGATCCCGAAAGCTTCCGGATTCGGCCACGGGATGTGCCAGAAGAGCGCCACCTTCGCGTCGGGACGCCTTTCCTTGACCAACGAAGGAAGCAGAGCGAGGTGGTAGTCCTGGACCAGGACCAGGGGAAATTGCACCGCGGCGATCTCGTCCAGCAGGGCGCCGGCGAACTTCTCGTTCACCTTCCGATAGGAAGTCCAGTCGTCCAGGCGGAACACCGGACGGGTGTGGGTGATGTGACAGAGCGGCCACAACCCCTCGTTCGCGAACCCGTAGTAGTAACCCTGCTCCTCCTGCCGGGTCAGCCAGACCCTCTTCAGCGTGTACGCCGGCTCCTCGGGAGGCACGCGGAGCATGTCGTTGCCGTCGACCGTTTCGCGGTCCGCGTCCCCTGCCCCATGTGCAATCCAGAGGCCGTCGCAGGCGCGCATGACGGGATCAAGCGCGGTGACGAGGCCTCCCGCGGGGACGACGCACCGGATGCCTTGGCCATCCTTTTCGTGAACGTACGGCTCCCGGTTCGACACGAGGAAAAGTTTCTTTTCACCGAGTTCCACGCGCATGCGGACTTTCAGGCGGTCGGCCGTCCAGAGCGATTCCGCGCGGGCGTTCAGCATGGAAGCCATTTCGGCCTTTGCCCGCGCCGCGGCCAGGCTCTTTGCCATCCGGCTCGCTTCCGAGATCAACGGGTTGAGAGCCGGGTCCATCTTCGGAAGCGCGGCCGGCTCCGGGACTTTCGTCTTCCCCATCCGCAGATCCCGCATCCAATCCGCGACCTGGGCGATCGGTCCTGTGATGCTCCAGCGCACCACGATCAGGGTGATCGCGACGACGAGAAGGGACAGGACCAGGAAGCGGATGAGATTGTGCCTCCAGATCTCATCGAGTCGGACATCGATGTACGACGCGTCGTGGAAAAGCGTCAGCACCCCGACCGTCTCCTGTCCGGAGACGAGCGGAAACGCGTAGAGATAGATTCTTCGGTCACCGACGCGGACGAATCGGCCCGCCGGGCGGCCTTCCGTGACGCCCGTGGCAAGCTGACGCACATATCCGGGCATGCGCGGATCGAGATCGGCCGTCGCGCACATGACCTGCCCGCGGGTGTCCTGTACCGCGATTCCCTGGAACCTGTCGCGGTTGCCGAAGCGCTGGACGAGTCCGCTCAGTCTCTCGGAGGATTCCGACTGCACGAGGGGCGTAACGGATTCGTCGAGACTTTCGGCAAGGATGTTGACGCGCCGCTCCAACTCGGACGCCAGGCGGATCTTCTCCTCACGAACCTGGTGGAACGAGAAAGCGACCGCCGCGAGCGCGACCACCAGAACGAGGGACACGACGAGCCGGAACGTGATCTTCATGGGTAGTCTCCGGTACGATCCCCCCGGATCGTGAATCGCCCCCTCCTCACGTGGATTTACGCCGACCGCAGGTCGATGCGTGCCTCGCCGTCGACGCCCCGGCCCGGTCCGTCGTTCGGGTTTTCATAGAAACCTCCCCATCGGCGGCCGCCAGCGGCTGTCGATGGTCCGGAACGACCCGCGTCAAAGCCACGGTCACGCCCGGGCGTCGGAAGGTTCGGGATTACCCCATGCGGATGTATGCACATCCTGCGCCAGAGTGGATGTCGTGGAATCAAACCAATGATATCAGCCCGATAAACGGCATCCAGCGGACGACCTGCCATTTCGGGGTGCGGAAATTTCGAAAAACTGCTACGGAATTTTAGCAAATTTCAAAAGGAGGACTTCGATCGGCGCTGTCACCGTCCGGGGCCGCGGGGTCGACTGATTCCTTGGGGCGGATCGCACGCGCGGGAACGCTCAAGCAGGATTTGAAGAAACAGGGGAGCGTCTGAAGGCGCTCCCCTGCAATCAGGTGAAGGGATTTCCCTATTTCGTCCCGATCGGCCAGACAAAAATCGCGGGGTCGATCGTGGCCGGGTTCAAAAATCCCGCGATGTCGTGGAAGGGGGATAGCTCCTGGGAAGGATTCGGATCGGGCTTCGTGCCCGTGTCCAGCCATGATTCCATCGCTCGGATCGCGGCGAGAAGCTGCTCCGGCGTAAACGTGCAGTGTCCGAAGCCGTCCGTATAAACCTGCAAGAACCGGTCTTCACGGCCCGCAGACTGCACCTTATTCAAGAGTCTGGTTTCAAAGTAGGCGGGGTATATATGGTCGTTGATCGAGTGGACAGACAGCACGGGCACGCGCAGGTCGCCAGTCGGATCGAAATATTTTTCGCCATACTGCCGTTGGGGATTCGCGGGGGAAATGTTGGTCCCTTCGTTCATTGACGTCAGGTACCAATCCGCGTCTACTCCCAGGGAGAACAGATAATCTTTCTCGTCTTGCGTCAGCGAGTAGACGTGACCGGCGTTCCCGTAGATGTACCCCTTCGCCTTTGCCTCGATCTCCGCTTTCACTTCCGTAGCTGCAACCATCAGGAAGACTGCCGCGGGGCGTGGATCAGGGGACTGGGAGGGGACCTGATAGAATCCGTTGAGAGGCAAGTCGAACAGCAGGCGGGTGAACTCAAACTTTCCGAGGGTCTCGACGTAGCGAGGGTCGCCGGGGTTGCCGAGAATCATGAGTTGGCCATAGAGCAGTGGGAAAACGTCCCTGTCGAAGTCCAGGCCATCTCGGGCATCGTACCAGGTGCCCCAGTCGGAGGGCCATCCGAATACGGTGTCGTACGCGTAGGCAAAGCCGCCATCCCGGTCAACCCCCGGGGCCCCCACTACGGAACACATCGGGATCACGCCGTCATACAATGGACCCGCTTCGGCGCTTTTCAGGGCGATCAGGCTTCCCGCGCTGTAGCCAACCAGGATCCGTTTTGCCGGCTTACCGACCAGGCCATCGAAGAGCTCCGAGAGCGCGATGAGGTCCTGCGTTCCCTCCTTGACCTGCCATCCGGTACCCCGGAAGTTCGATCCCGCAAGGGCGTAGCCACGAGCGAGGAGCGAATCCTCCATCAGCGCTCCCCCCGGGGCAGCCTCGGCCTCAGCGGGAAACTCCGACGTCCTGTAATACCAGTGGGCGTAGAGAACCAGCACGCCGTTCCAGTCCTCGTCCGGCACGCGAATCTTGTAGGGAGCGTCGTTCAGGACGCCGACGAAATCCTGGCTCCCGACCGCGGCCGATGTGAGACCGATGAGAAGAATACCGAGGGCAAAAAAGACCTTCTTCATGGCAATCTCCTTCCTCGCGTCGAATGAGTGATCGCGTTGTCGCCCCGTCTCGCCGAATCCAGGAGGCGTGACCGCGAGTCGCTCCCTCAATCCCCTCCCGTAACCGGCGTCCGACCGGCGAAGCCCGGAAACTCGCCTGCTCGTCTCCTTACTTCCCACGTTAGATCGGGCCAGGTCACGGATTGGTCACGGATTCGGGAAAAAAAGGAGGAAGGGCAACTTTTAGTGAAACCCGGCGAAAATCCTCAAGGAGTGGCTTGCCCCGGACGCGGGTGCGCCGGGAAGAGGATCAGACCGTGGAGCGACCGAGCGAGGCCGCGACGGCCTGCGTCTCGGCCGAAGGGGCCACGCCGAGAACGGACGACAACGTCCGCCGGCAGCGCCGGTAGACGGAGAGGGCTTTGGCCTCCTGCCCCTGCCGGAGGTGACAGACCATGAGCCGCCGGTAGAGATCCTCGGCCAGGTCGTCCGCGTCGAGGCCTCTTCCGTAGCAGGCGACCGCCTCTTCCCACCGACCCGCTTCCTCGTGGCACCTCCCAACGTGCGTCACCGCCCCCAGGAATCCGCCGCGAAGCTTCTCGCGCAACGATACCGCCCAGGACAACTCCTCGAGGTGAAGAAAGGGCCCTCGATAGAGAGACATAGCCTTCTCGAGGTTCCGGAGCGACTCCGCCCCCTTCCCTTCCTTCTTCGCCTTCTCCGCCTGCCCCAGGAACCGCTCGAAGGCCCACGTGTCGACCCAGCAGTGCCGGTTCCACACGGAGAGCCGACCTTCCTTGAGAACCAGGGCATCCTCTTTCCCCAGGAGCTTCCGCAGGCGGCTTAAGGATACCGCGAAGGAGTGGTGGGCCAGGTCCCCGTCGGCTTCGGGCCAAAGAAGTTCGGTGAGCCGTACCTCGGACACGTCCCTCCCCCCGAGAGCGATCAACGCCTTGAGCAGCGACAACGGTCGCTGCTGGACTTTCCGGCCGAACGCGACGGGTCGGTCGTCCGCCAGGAGCCCGAACCGCCCCAGCGTGTAGACCTTCACCGGCCAGGGCCACTGCTCCAGGGCCGGATTCGCAGGGTCCGGAATGACGCGGTTTTGCCGGATGAGATCCCGGACATAGTCGACTTCGATCCCCTCCTCGAGCGCCTTGGCGGCGACCTTTTCAAAGAAAGTCGGCCGCCAAATGAACGGCGAGCAAAACCCACCGAAGAACCCGTGTTCACGCCCGGTCTTCAATCCTTTCTTAAGGAGCGCGACTGCCGACACGTCATCGTTTCCGGCGAGATCGAAGTAGGCTTCCGTCAGGTCGGAAAGCCAGGAAGCATGGGGGGAATCGATTTCCGAACCAACGGCGCGCGCCCGAGCCAGATGCCGGCTCGCCTCTTCGTGGTCGTGCAGCTCGTGGTGTATGTGAGCTGCGAGCAGGTGCGCGGAATGAGCCTGGAGGTTGTTTCCCGCCTCATCGTTAAGCCGAACGGACTCTTTCGTATGATAAGCCGCCTTTTCCAGATCACGCCGATACAGCGCCTCGTACCCGATGATGGCCTGCAACAAGCCCGATACCAGCGGTCCCGCGCTCACGGGGGAGGCGGCTGCCTTTCCGATATAACGGTTCGCGGTCTCGACATCGCCGATCTCCAGCGCAGCGAGCGCGCCGTATCCAAAAAGCAAGGTATCCAGAACGTGTACTCCCGTGGTTTCCGCGAACGCAAGTCCGTCGGACACAACGGCCAGGCATCGCGCCTGCATTGCGAGGCAGAGCGAAAGGGTCGCCTCCATCCAAAACACCCAGAGCCACATCCACGGCGTCGCGTCTGGCCTCTTGAGCTCTTCTTTCAAGGAAGCCAGTGAGACTTCCGCGTCTCGATATCCTCCCGCCCCCACTTGACAGCAATAGAAGTGGACGGCGGCCGTCTCGACTTTCAGGCGGAGCTCCGTACTTTTCCGGGCCATGGCGAGGGCACGGGCGGTCCACAACGCCACGTCGGCCCGGGGGAACTGCCGAAAGGAAATCGCCTTGAACATGCTGCATGTCACCTGGTCGTCGATATCCCTGGGCAGAAGGTGTCCGTATCTTTCCAGAAGGCCTGGAAGGAGGGGAATCCACCTGTCGAGCGGCCGGTAACTTTCCATCCCGGTGATTATCGAATCGACCACGCCTGCCCAGGCGAGGAACACCCCGGGACCATCATTCCGCTTCTCGAATTTCCAGAAAGCCTCCTCGAAACAAGCCTGGCTCTCAGCGAGAGCGGATGTAAGGAGGCCCACGCCGTTCCAATAGAGCAACCACGGCTCACTGTGGAGAACCTCCTTGGGAAGAGCCGCCAGCCATTCGAGGAGCGTCTGATTTCGCCCCTGCATGAAGAGGGAGCGAGCCTGGGAAAGGATCACCCGGACGAGCGCTGGCCAATCCCCGGCCCTGCGAAAGAGTCCCGCGGCGTCCTCGACGTACCCGCTTTCCTCCAGAAGGATGGCGGCGTCGTTGCGGATGCAGGCAAGCTCCTCGTCGGAGAAGACACCCTTGCCCTGTTCGAAAAGATATTCCCTGAAGAGTGCGTGGTACTCGTAGACCGGCTCCCGCTGCAGATGCTTCTCGGTAAAGTAATTATGACGATTCATGTCCGAAAGAAACTGACCGGCCCTTGTCGTGCCCGTCAGCCTCGCGGCCATCGATACCGTCATCTTCGGCAGAAAGGCGCTCCGGAGCAGAAAGTCCTTTCTTTCCTCGTCCAACCGTTGGAAGATCTCGCTCCCGAAGTACTCGAAAATCTCGGCGGGCACCTGTCGCCGGATCGTCCGGGGCTCAACGCTTTCCCCGTCCGTCCTCCTCAACAGGAGCACGAGCCCCGCCGCCCACCCGTCCGTCCGTTCGAAAAGATACCTCACCAGCTCCGGCGCAGGCCTTCCCTTCCGCTGGACCCTCGCGATCCCCGCCACCTCATCGATGGTCAATTGGAGGTCCTTCCAACCGACCGTCTCCATGAGTCGGTTGGCCCGAGCACGCGCAAAGGTCGGATGGGGATCCTTCCGACTGATGACGACAACCCCGATTCCCGGAGTCAGGCGGGAGATCCCCTCCCGGAGCGTTTCGAAAAACGGGGAATCGTCGTGCACGCGATGGCAGTCGTCGAGCACGAGCAGGCTGGGGACCCGAAGCCTCGCGGAGAGGTCCTCGAAGAACTTTTTCGCGAAGACTGACAGGCCAGGCAGGCGGTCGGGTGTCAGCAGGGGCAGGGGCTTCTTCTTACGCGGAGCGGCCTTCCCGGCGGCAAGCCCCAGGTAATAGAAGAAGGTCCCGATGTCCGCGTCCGCATCATCGACCTTGTACCAGAGACATGGGAGGCGCCGGGACTCGATGTAGCTGCTGACGAGGGCGGTCTTCCCGCATCCGGGTGGTCCTGTGATCCACAGCACGGGCACCTTGCGGGATTTGTCCAGAAGGCGAAACAACCGGCGCCGCGGGAAATAGCCGGCCGGGACGGGGCGGGTGACCTTCGCGATGGGGGGCGCGGATCTCAAGAGTTCCCCCAACTCGGATTGACCGGACTTGCGTCGGGTCAAATCTGCTGTTGGCCCGGGGATTCCGAACATCAGCGTAATATGGTTCGGCATGCAATGCCATGGGATTCTGACCGTCCACGCATCGCAGGTACTTCAAGAAGTCGCCCCCCTAATACTTTCCGCCTGCGTTAGACACTTTTTGGGTCTGATTCCCGCGCGGGGGGATCAAAAGCGGGGTGAAGTTAAGAACTTTTAAACGGACTTCTCGCCCAGGACGGAGGCCGTCTTCTTGTCCGGGGCGTGGCTCTCCGCGGCCGGCGGCGGATGGGACTTCTGCCACCGGCTCAGGGTGATCGACTGGGTCGCCGCGGCGAGGCCGAAGGAGAAGACGCTTAAGACCAGCGGTACGCCCTTGGTGTCGAAGAGGTCCGACGCGGACTTGACCGCCCCCGCCGCGATCACCAGGATGGCCACGTTGCGGATCTCCCGGTTATGGGCGCGGAAAGCGTAGAGGCCCAGTCCCAGCGCCGCCAGGTTGATGATGATCGACTGGGTGCACTGGAATGCTTCCGGCCCTCCGGACCCGGCGGCAAGGAAGCGCCAGGCGATCGCCCGCAGGAGGAAGAAGGAACTGATCAGGGAGACGAGGAGGGTGACGGCGCCGCTCAGATCGTGCTGGTCATAGGTCCCGAACAGCGGGGAACGGGCGGGCGGAGCGTGGTGCCGGCACCACCGGTAATGGCCCAAGGCTGCCACGGCCAGCGCGGCGGCGGGGACCGTTGCAGCGAGCGGCGTTGCGGCGGGACCTTTCGCCAGGAAATAGAGCGCCAGCGACGCGACGGCGTACGCCTGAAGCAGGTAGGAGGTCGCCCGGACCGCGCCGCTGCCCCATCGATCGGAGAGAACGGCCACGCCCAGGGCGGCGGCCCCCAAGACGGGGGCGGCCAGCACGCCGCCGAGGGCGGCGGGGAGAGCCAGCCCCAGGAGCGCGCTCCCGGCGACGACGAAGGAGTTGGTGCCGGGGGCTCCCTCGATTTTTCGCGTCGCGAGCCAGAAGGCGGCCCCGAAATGGAGAAGGGCGAACAGGATCGCCACCGCGTTGAGGGCGAGGGCGCTTCCGTCGGCCTCGATCACGACGACCCCCGCGGCCAGGTACGATCCGACGACGTTGATCGTGGGCAGGCAGAAATCAAACGCGGAGACCTGCTCGCGGTGGCTCCGGACGATACCCAGGATGGCGATCGTCAGGAAGGCGACGCTGACGGTCGCCAGAACCGGCAGGAACCACCCGGGGGCCAAGGCGGGCGCCGCAATCAATTTGCGGGCGGCAACGGCCTCGAGTCGCATTCCCCAAAGCAGGAACATGGCCAGGGTGACGACGAGCACGGTCCAGCGGAGCCAGCCGCAGCGCTTCAGGGTCCCCGCGTAATACCCCAGGAGATTGGCCGTCAGGAGGATCATGAACAGGTAGGGGAAAAAGGGATCGGGATAGTCGATGGCCGCGCCGGCCAGGCACATCCCCAGGGTCCCGACCGACACCGGCAGGAACACCGTGAACTGGCGGCTGACGAACGCCATGCCGGCGCCGGTGGCCATCAGCGTCCAGTAGGCGGGTACAAGGGGGAGCGACCGGAAGCGGGTATGGGTCTCGACCACGATGCTCGACATGAGGATCGCGCCGCACGCGACGAACACCGGAGCCAGGGGGCTGTTCCGGCGATACTGGTACCAGCCGGTCACCATGAGAGCCGCGGCGTAGCCCATGCCGAGCCCCATGCCAAGGAGCGGGTTGACGATGCCGTTGTCCGTGATCGTCCGCAGGATCAGGGCAATTACCATCAGGAAGCAGAGGGTCGCCAGGCGTGGAAAGAGCGACGCCCGGCTCGCCCAATGGATCACCTCGTCGGAGAGACGGCCGGGTTCGCCCGTGTCGGGCTTTCCCGGTCGCTTCCCGGGGCGCGGCGCACCAGCCGGCGGGATGATCGTCTCCGGGCGGACCGCGGCGGCAGCCGGTTGACCCGCGGGGGCAGCCGCCAGGCGTCCCTCGAGGTCGGCGACCCGGCGGTTCAGGCTCTCGATCTGGTCGTGGAGCCGGTCTACCTTCTCCTCGACCGTCAGGTTCTCACTGCGCATGAGGCTCCGTGGCGCTGCCGTGCTTGCTCGGTGCAGACAGGGCGAAAGCCCAGACTTATAACACGGTTATAATTATCAGTAGCGTTCGACGGCATGGCAAGCGATTTCTTTCGGCGGGAGTTCGGCGTACCGGTCAATCCAGAATAGACCGGAACCCTGCGTCAATTAGATCTGCCTCAGGCAGTTCCAACGGTGCCGATTGGCGGGGGAGGCATCAATTGACATGAACGTGAAATAGGAGTAGCAGGGCCTTATAAGGTTCGTGTCGCGTCCGTCAACCTGATCACCCTGTCGACATCGGACGACTTTCAGGCAACCGTCAACCTGTCATTCGAAGGGTGTCCTGGATTGTCTTCACCATTTCCCGGAGCGGCTGTCCTCTTCCTCCACCCGTCCGATTTGTGTCAATTTCACCCCCCATGACGGTCAACGGAATCCGTTAGATTCAAGTGGAGGGAAGATTCCACGAAGGACCCAGAGGGAGTCTGGCGCCCATCAACAGACACAAAGGTCACCGCGAGATGACTTCGGGGAGTAAGAGCAATGAAAGCCATGCGATGCGTATGCCTGGCCGTGATCCTCCTGTTCCCGCTGGCGGGGACCGCCCTTCCGTGGGGAAACGCAACAACCCATCCCGCGATCGCAGCGACGCTCGTCCGGAACCTTCCCGGTCTTCCGATCTTGGACGTTGACCTGGCCCGTTTCGTTCGAGCCTCGGCCTGCCCGGACATCGCGGACACTCAGTTGTTCAAGTCCAACGGTTTCGGGTACGTGCACTCGGAGGAGTTCGCCAACGTCCTGCTTGGCCTGGCCGCCAATGACTCGAAGAAGTTGTCCACCGCCTACGCCTGGGGAGTTCACATCGCCGCCGACAAAGTGGGCCACACGGAATACGTACCGGAGCCGTCCCTGTTGCATTCCCTGGTGGAGGTGGCCGTGGACACCATCATCTACTACGACGTCAAAACTTACAGGGACGGCCTCCTCGTCCCCATCGGTCTAAACAGGTGGGAGGACGCCGTCCTCCGGGGCGATGACTGCAGCCCCCGCCTCGTCTACGAGGCGTCGATCAGGTATCAGGCGGGCCACATCGGCGCCAGAGTGATCCAGCCGTGGCAGGTGTGGTGGGCGACCCTGAGCCTCGGTGTCGCAATCAACGGCGAGCTGGAATACATCCGGGCGAAGGGGGATGCGGCGTCGAGCGAGGCGTTCCTGAAGTCCCTCGGGCTCGGGCCGTTCACGCCAGCGCTCGAGAATTCGGTGGGAGCGGCGGAGGTTTGGATCGAGGGAAATCCTTAGCATGTGAGCCAGTAACCGATGTAAAGCGGATCCATCCGCCGCAGGAAAAAGGGCCGCCTCCGGGCGGCCCTTCGTTTTCTGAAGAAGAAGGGATGGCAGGGCATCCTCTTCACGGGGAGGCAGGCCGGGCAGGATGCCCGGCCTGCATTGGAAGGGAGCTATTTCGTGTGCTGGACGGTCAGCAGCTTTTCCTGGACCCCGAACGGATCTTTGAATTCCAGGTCTTTTCGGAAGGCGAGCTTCTTCTGCCCCCTTCCGTCGAGATACTTGTTCAATTCGAGATTCACAACCTGCGGCACGTCGATGCCCGCCTTGGCCAGCGCCTGGCGGAGAAGGCCTTCGGCTTTACCTGCGAAGGCCGTCGCGTCTCCGAGTATCCTCGCCGCCTCCGTCGGGTTGTGGAACCCCACCGAGTTCTCCGCCCCCACGTAGGAAGCGCGGTAGAAGGCCTCCTCGTAATAATCCTTGGC
>Ga0153915_10004298_pt1 | contig 13099 bp, 11 predicted proteins | sample Opewatmetagenome_2_FD_107003 | JGI IMG/M metagenome (GOLD analysis project Ga0153915, IMG submission 107003) | Freshwater wetland microbial communities from Ohio, USA - Open water 3 Core 3 Depth 3 metaG | ecosystem: Environmental > Aquatic > Freshwater > Wetlands | place: USA: Ohio, Lake Erie... | reverse complement strand
TGAGCACGCCCGCTATCTTGTCGAAGCAGTTGTGCCGTCCTATATCTTCATTGAAAACGGGAAATTTATCATGGTGAAAAAGAACGCTGTGGACTCCGCCGATGGCCTTGTATAATTCAGAGCGTCTTTCGAATTCCTTCATGGCTTGAAGTATGTCGCTAAGAGAAAATTTTTCATGATCGGGTACCGGCAGAAATTTATCATGCTTGAGGGGATTGATGTAAGTAAAGCATTTTCCACACCCTGAGGTTACGCTGCGCAGACTTTCACACTTATCAACTGATTTTCCGGGAGCAAGATCAACCATAACGGCAAAAAGGCGTTCGTTGTAAGTGATGGACGCTATATCCCTGAATGTGTCGATTACGCCTTCACTATAGAGGAATCCAATGGCCAGTTCTTCGGTTAACTGGTTGAGACAAAGAAGTGAGGCGTATTCAGTGCCATTGATATATATCTTCAGAGAAATTTCGCCGATTACGTCTTTTTCGCAATCGCGCAAACTGATTACGCCGTTATCGGAAGCAATTTCTTTTATATTAAAATTAGAGAATAGTCTTTCATCCATGTTTTTGCTATCCGTCATTTTATGATTACAATAACCGGATTTACTTAGACCAACTTTTGTTTTGCCGCCTGCTTCTTGTACTGCTTCGCGCCAAAAATCAGATCCTGCTTTTTAATAAATACCTCTGTATCCGGCGGGACGGAATGTGTCAGCCATACGTTGCCGCCGATAACAGAACGCGCACCTACAACCGTTTCTCCGCCCAGTATCGTGGCATTGGCATAAATAATCACATCGTCATCTATTGATGGATGGCGCTTTTTCGATCTTAATTTTCTGACTTCCGCCTTGGACAGGGAAATCGCTCCGAGCGTTACACCCTGATAAATACGAACGCGGTTGCCGATAACACAAGTTTCTCCGATTACAACGCCGGTGCCGTGATCAATGAAGAAACTTTCACCAATATGCGCGCCTGGATGAATGTCGATTCCGGTGTGACTATGAGCATATTCAGTCATAATCCTGGGTATAAGCGGGATATTCAGACGATAGAGCTCATGTGCAATCCGATAAATTGTGATAGCCCGGATGCCGGGATAACTGAAGATGATTTCATCATAACCTTTTGCCGCCGGATCGCCTTCCAGGGCGGCACGGATATCCCTGGCCAGCATCGTTCGCAATTGGGGAAGTTTGCTCAAGAAATCCAAAGTCAACTGATGCCCCAGCGGTTCGCAATGAATGCAAGTCTGATTATGACGGATGCAGTCATGTCTGATGGACAGTATAAACTGTTCGGAAATAATTTCATACAAAGCTGTCACTTGTTGACCAAGATAATATTCAAGATTGACTGAGTCCAGGCGGGTGCGGATAAAATATCCCGGATACAGAATCAAAGCCAGACGGTGCAGAATATCGATAATCGCTTCACGATGCGGAATCGGTTCGGCGCTGACGTGATCAAAGCATCCGCCGCTGTTACACGACGAAACCAGTTCATCTACGACATTCGGCACTTCGTCACGATAACTTTTCGCCGACTTGATTTCTTTTTTGCATTTATCGCCGTTTTTTGAACGCTTCATAATCACAAACTCCTATTGATTTGTACAGGTCTGCTGCGTCTGAGTCCAGAAGGGCGACATTCCCCGCAGCCTCTCAATGATTGCAGGCATTTTCTCAATGACAAAATCTACTTCCTCTTCCGTGTTGTAAACACTCAGACTGAAACGGATGGAACCGTGCGCCATCGTAAACGGCACACCCATCGCGCGCAGAACGTGAGAGGGCTGCAATGATCCAGAAGTACAGGCGGAACCGGACGAGGCACAAATGCCCAGTTCGTTCATCAGGAGGAGTATTGCCTCGCCTTCGACAAATTCAAAGCTAATGTTTGTGGTGTTGGGTAGACGGTTCTGGATATCACCGTTTACACGACTGTGTGAAATCCTGCTTAAAAGTCCGCGCTCCAGTTTATCCCGCAGACTCCTGACATGCGTATTTTCTTTTTCCATATTTTTAGCCGCCAGTTCGCAGGCTTTTCCCAGCCCTGCGATGCCTGCCGCATTCTCAGTGCCGCCGCGCCGTCCCTTTTCCTGATGGCCGCCGATTAAAAAAGGCGAAAATTTTGTTCCCCGCCGGATATAGAGAACACCTATCCCCTTGGGGGCATGCAGTTTGTGGCCGGATATGGACAGCATATCAATGACATTATTTTTCATATTAATTGGAATTTTACCGGTGCTTTGCACCGCGTCGGTATGAAAGATAATTCCTTTGTCATGTGCCATGCGGGCGGCTTCTTCCACCGGAAATATAACACCCGTTTCATTGTTCCCCCACATGAGACTGACAATTGCGGTATCGGGCGTCAGACTTTTTTCCAGATTTTCCAGATCAAGAATTCCATTTTTATCCACGGGCAGTTCGGTAATTTTATATCCCTGCGTACTTAAATGCGAACAAAGGGTGCGAATAGCCGGATGCTCCACACGGCTGATCACAATATGCTTTTTATCCGGTCTTGTCATTAATGCCGAGCGAATGGCGGAATTATCGCTTTCGGTTCCGCAGCTGGTAAAAACAATTTCTTCCGGCATAGCTCCCAACAGGAGCGCAACCTGCTCACGAGCATCGTGGATTCTCTGTCCGACCTGACCGCCGAATGTATGCATGCTGGATGGGTTACCATACAATCGGGTGAAGTATGGAAGCATTGCTTCCAGAACTTCATCGGCAACTTTTGTCGTGGCGTTATTGTCCATGTAAATGGTTTTCATTTGGATGCCTCCTCAACAATTATGTCCTGTGAGACAAGTTCTTTAAGCCTGTGTTCCACAAAGTTTTTAAGGGTTATGCCCGAAGCATTGCAGGTCGCACAGGCGCCTCGTGTTGCCACAATTACACGATTACCGATAATATCGATAACCGCGATATCTCCTCCGTCCTGTTTAAGCGAGGGCCGGATTTCCCGCTCGATGGTTTCTTCGATTAACCTTATTTTTTGAAGATTCGTAAGCTTCGGCCTGGCAATGGTTGTCGTTTCCGCCTTCACCCTCTCCAGAATCTGCGCAATTGCGTCCTGGCAGTTACCGCATCCTCCACCGGCCTTCGTGTAATTGGTCACATCTTCCACGGTGGAAAGATTGTTTTCACGAATTGCCCGTTCTATTTCTTTATCGGTTACGCCGAAACATTCACAAATAATCTTTGCGCCTGCTTCCAGCGCCGGGGCTCCGCGGTAATTTTCCACCGCCTTTTCCAGAGCCTGCTGGCCCATCACTGAACAGTGCATTTTTTCATCCGGCAAACCTCCCAGATACTGGGCAATATCCTGATTGCTGACTTTTAGCGCCTCATCCACAGTCATGCCCTTGATCATTTCCGTGAGAGCCGACGAAGAGGCAATGGCGCTGGCGCAACCGAATGTTTTGAATTTCGCATCCTTGATGCGTTTATTTTCATCAAGCTTGAATGTCAACTTCAGAGCGTCGCCGCAGGCCAGAGACCCGACTTCGGCCACGCCGTCCGGATTTTCAATTTCTCCCACATTGCGCGGATTAAGAAAGTGCTCTTTGACTTTATCTGTATATTCCCACATAAACACTCCTTTAAAATAATTTAAATGGTGCGTTCTCAATGTTTATTCGTTATAACAAAAACGGCGTTCAAAGCAAACAGGTTTGGTAAGATTCGCACAATTGTTTTTTTACCAAGGTAATGGGCCTCCACGATTCTTATTTTTTTCCGATCACAGAAATCGTTAAAGTCCGTAATACTCAAAAAACGCACATTAGGGGTATCATACCACAGATAAGGCAGCGATTTTGTAACCGGAGACCTGCCCTGAAAAAACAGCATAAACCGCGATTTGAAATAGGCGAAATTGGGGAACCCTATAATAACCTTTCTGCCGATTCGCAAAGCCTCGTCAATCACGTAGTCTGCTTTTCTTACTTCCTGCATGCTTTGGTTCAAAATCACGTAATCGAACGCATTATCCGGATATTCCCGCAGGCTGTTTTCTATATCATCCTGGAAAACGCTTAAGCCTTTTTTAACACATTCCTGAATGGCCTTGTCGCTGATTTCTATTCCCTGGGCGCGGATCTGTTTATCCCGGACGAGGGGATAAAGAAGATCGCCTTCGCCGCATCCCAGGTCAAGAACACGGGAACCAGGTTCGATAATCGAAAAAATAATACGATGATCCAGATGAATATTTTCAGTTGCCATAACCTTATTTTACCATGTATCCGTTAAAGGTTTTATCCAAAAAATGTTTTATCAACGTTGTCTGCTCTTCAATTTCCACCAGAAAGGCGTCATGGCCGTAGGTGGAGGAAAGTTCACAATAGGTTGCATCCACGTGTCTTCTTTTCAGCAGGCTTACAATGTCCTGGGATTGATAAGTCGGGTATAGCCAATCCGATTTGAAGGAAATTATCAGAAAACGCACATCAATTGATTTGCCTGCGGGAATCAGTCTGCTTCCCGACAGATCAAAGTAATCGATGGCTTTTGTGATATAGAGATATGAATTGGCATCGAAGCGCTTCACAAAGTTTGCTCCACGGTAATGCAGATAACCTTCCACCTCAAAGTCGGGGTCAAACCCGAAGCTGAATTGATCTTTTTTCAAGCGCCGGGAAAATTTCTTCTCCATGGATTGATCGCTCATGAAGGTTATATGTCCAATCATGCGTGCGACAGACAATCCCTTTTCGGGCTGGCCATACTCATAGTAGTTTCCCTCCCGCCATGCCGGATCGGACATAATGGACTGCCGGATAACATCATTGAAGGCAATCTGTTGAGGGGAATGCTTCAACGTTGTAGCAATAGGAATAGCTGCTTTAACACGATCCGGGTAAGAAGCTACCCACTGGAGAACCTGCATGCCCCCCATGGATCCGCCGGCGACGCACAGCAATTTTTCAATCCCTAAATAATCGATGAGATGACGCTGAGCGTGAACCATGTCGGCAATCGTAATAAAAGGGAAATCAAGGGCATATGGTTTCCCCGTTGCCGGATTTGTGGAAGAGGGTCCCGTGGAACCCTTGCATCCACCGATAACATTTGAACAGATAACGAAGTACCGGTTTGTATCAAAGGCCTTGTCCGGACCGATCATGTCATCCCACCACCCTTTATTATCTTCACCTTTATATACCCCTGCCGCGTGGGAATCGCCGGAAAGAGCGTGCAGCGCCAGTATCGCGTTTGATTTATCTTTGTTCAATTTCCCGTATGTCTCATACGCAAGCGTAACAGGTCCCAGCGTTTCACCGCTTTCCAGTTTATGCCCCTTGCCATGCTTTGCATAGGTGTAGTACTGTGTTTCCACAACGCCGACTGAATTACTATTTATAGATTCACTTTTTTTCTTATTCATAATTTATTAACTGTAGAGCTTATGCGCTCATTTTTTTAATGCCCTTCTAAATCAAAGATAGCGCTTTGATTTAGAAGGGCCATCATACGTTAGTTCTGAAAAAGCCACGTCGATAAATACCTCTCTCCGCTGTCGGGCAAAATAGCCACAATTGTCTTGCCTGCCGTTTCTTTTCTTTTGGCCACTTCCAGAGCCGCCCAGAGGGAGGCGCCGCTGGATATTCCGACAAGAATTCCCTCTTCTTTCGCGATCCGCCTGGCCATTTCACCGGCGTTCTCATGGGCTACCGGAATTATCTCGTCAATAATTTTTCTATCCAATACATCGGGGACAAACCCGGCGCCGATGCCCTGAATTTTGTGGGGACCGGGCTTTCCGCCGGACAGGACCGGCGAATCCACGGGTTCAACGGCAATCATCTTAACCGAAGGCTTTTTTTCTTTCAATACCTGACCTATACCGGTAATCGTTCCTCCCGTGCCGACGCCTGCTATGACATAATCTATTTTGCCGTCCGTATCCCGCCATATTTCCTCAGCCGTTGTCCTGCGATGTATTTCAGGATTTGCGGGGTTCTTGAACTGCTGGGGCACAAAACTGTTTTTATGCTCTTTTGCCAGTTCTTCCGCTTTATCTATAGCTCCCTTCATACCTTTGGCTCCTTCGGTTAAAACAAGTTGGGCGCCCAGAATGGAAAGCAGATGCCTTCTCTCCATGCTCATTGTTTCCGGCATGGTGAGAATAAGTTTGTATCCTTTGGCCGCGCAGACAAAGGCAAGAGCAATTCCCGTGTTGCCGCTTGTCGGTTCTATAATAACCGTATCTTCTTTAAGAAGTCCCGCTTTTTGGGCGGCTTCAATCATCGCAACGCCTATTCTGTCCTTTACGCTGGAAAGGGGATTGAAGGATTCAATTTTAACTAAAATCTCCGCATCAAGACCCTTTGCCATTTTGTTGAGACGGACCAACGGGGTGTTTCCAACTGTTTTGGTAATATCTGAAAATATGTTTGCCATAATAATCTCCTTAATTTTAGACCGTCTCTAAGGCCTGATCGATGTCGTCGATTATGTCGTCGATATGTTCCAGGCCTATGGAGAGGCGGATAAAATCCGGTGTAACACCGGTTGCCAGCTGTTCCTCCGCGGAAAGCTGCTGATGTGTCGTTGTTGCCGGATGGATCGCCAGCGTTTTCGCATCTCCAACATTTGCCAGGTGGGAGATAAGTTCAAGGAAGTTGATAAATGTCTTCCCTGCTTCCAGGCCGCCTTTGATTCCAAAGCCGATAATTGCTCCCGCACCTTTAGGCAGGTATTTCTGCGCCCTTTTACATTCAGGAGAGGACGTCAGACCGGGATAATTGACCCAGCTGACTTTTGGATGCTTCTCCAGATGTTGAGCTACGGCCTGCGCATTGGCGCAGTGACACGGCATCCTCAAATGCAGTGTCTCCAGACCCTGAAGAAGAAGAAAAGCGTTAAATGGAGAGAGTGCCGGGCCTAAATCACGAAGAAGAGCGACGCGCGCCTTGATAATATAGGCGATGTTTCCCTGTGGTTTCAGCGCTTCTACAAAATTAATCCCGTGATAGCTTGGATCGGAATCGGCAATCAGCGGGAACCTGCCGTTTGTCCAGTCAAATTTACCAGAATCGACAATAATTCCACCGAGCGATGTTCCGTGGCCTCCGATGAATTTAGTTGCCGAATAGACGACAATATCCACCCCGAAATCGATGGGGCGAAGTAAATAGGGGGACACCGTATTGTCTAAAACAAAAGGGATGCCGTTTTTATGCGCGATTTCGGCAATGCCTTCGATATCGGCAACATCAAGTTTAGGATTGCCCAGGGACTCCGCGTAAATCGCTTTCGTTTTAGGAGTGATCGCTTTCCTGAACGCGTCGAGGTCATTTGATTTGACAAACCGTACATTAATTCCCAGACGGGCCAACGTATAATGAAACAGGTTGTAGGTTCCCCCGTAGAGGTTATCCGCCGATACGATCTCATCCCCTGCCTGGGCGATATTGAGAAGCGCAATAGTTATGGCCGCCTGACCGCTTGCCACTGCCAGAGCGCCCACGCCGCCGTCCAGTAACGCAACACGTTTTTCCAGAACATCTGTCGTAGGATTCATTAATCGCGTATAGATATTGCCGAACTCGCTTAATCCGAAAAGATTGGCCGCATGTTCGGTATTTTTAAATTGATAGGACGTTGTCTGATAAATGGGAACAGCCCGCGCGCCTGTCGTCGGGTCCGCTTCCTGGCCGCCATGCAGTGCCAGTGTCTCTATCTTTAATTTTTTATCAATTTTACTCATTATATTCTCCTTAGTATTTCACAGTATTTTTATGGTTTGTAATCAATCATTCTTTGCAGGCTTTTTCTTGCCCTGCACATGATATCGGGGGGCACAGTGACTTCGTGCTCCATTTCCTCCAGGGACCATAAAATTTTTTCCAGGGTCGTCAATTTCATATTCGGACAACTGGCCCGCTCCGATAAGGGATGAAAAGTTTTCCCCGGATTCTCTTTTTTCAACCGGTGGAGAATACCGATTTCCGTTCCGATAATAAATTCTTTTGCCGGAGATTCCTGAACATAACGGCATATTCCTTCGGTAGAGAGAACCTTGTCTGCAAGTGAAGTGACACCTGCCGGACACTCAGGATGCACAAGAACCTCCGCGCCTTTATAAAGAGTCCTTTTCGCGGCGATATCCTCCGGCAGTATCTTCACATGCGTGGGACAGTATCCTTTCCACGAAATAAAACTTCGCCCTGTCACGGTCGATATATAGTGAGCCAGATACTTATCCGGAGCAAATATTATCTCGTCCTCGGTCTGAAAAGCTTCACGGACTATCTGTTGAGCGTTCCCCGATGTACAGCAGATATCGCATTCGGCTTTCACCTCTGCCGTTGTGTTCACATAACAAAGAACCTTTGCCCGGGGATGCTCCGCTTTGAGTTTCCTCAGCTGTTCGGCCGTAATCATGTCCGCCATGGGACAGCCGGCATTCCTGTCGGGGATTAAGACGGTTTTTTCCGGCGACAGAATTTTTGCCGTCTCCGCCATGAAATAAACGCCGCAAAACACGATGACATCCGCAGGGGTTTTTGACGCCTGAATGCTCAGCCCCAGTGAATCCCCAACGTAATCAGCTATATCCTGAACTTCGGGTATTTGATAATTATGGGCCAGTATAACGGCGTTTTTTTCTTTCTTTAATTTAAGTATCTTTTCTAAAAGTTCCATACAAACCTTCTTTATATTCCATCTCTCAAAAGCGGCAGCAGCATCTGCTGTTTTTTTTCAGTATTTATTGACGTGCTGAAAATTAGATTATTGCTGCATTATCGATTCCTGACCTTCTCAGATATTATGCATTATTGTCTTTTCCGCTTTTTCCTGATTCATCTTTACCAGCATATCCAGGGTAATTGAATTCAGAGTCTCTGAAATTTTCCCGCCGATAATTGCCCAGATGTCATGGCTTGCACAGATGGGAACTCTTGGACATGTGGAAGGATTTTTTACACAATCAACAAGGGAACAATCTCCTTCTAACACGTCGATAATTTCCTTCAAGGTTATCTGTGAAGGATTTTTCGCCAGGATGTATCCTCCATGGGCTCCCCGGATTGATTTCACCAAACCAACTGTCCTTAAAGGAATTATTATCAAGCTCAGGTACTTTTCGGAGATGCTCTGTATCTTCGCTATATCTTTTAAGTATACAGGTCCCTTATCGTAGGTTGCTGCCAGTTCAACCAATAATCTCACTCCGTACCGAGCCCTTGTAGAAAGCTTCATTATTTACCCCCTAATAGTAATTACTACTAATACTATCGTTTCGCTAGTAATTAAATTATAAATGAAAAGTTGTCAAGAAAAAAGTGATACATTACTTTAACATATCGGTATTACAACTGAATAAGTATAAACGATAACATAACTACCGCTTTCTTCTTAATATTAAATTGTTGAGTCCTTGATAAATTATATGGATCTAAGCATACAGGAATAACTGACTCTAATATGGATGTACTTTTAAAAAAGAAACAAAAAAAGAAAATTAGAAAGACGGAATAGTTCAACTTTATATAAAATACTTCAGTGGGTTATTAATTAGAACTTTTAATAATAACTTCCATTTATCACTTCTGGAATAAAACCATATCAATGATTTTTTTATGTTAAAAATATCATCACGTTTAATGTGATTGATATCATTAATGTCTGGTAAATAATCATTATTCCAGTATTTTGTTCCTGGTCTTAACATAAAAGGAGTGATTGTCAGCCAGTCGAGTTTTATTTTGTGCGCATATTCAGCAATTTTCATGGCAGGAATAGGATTTTCCTCCAGACCGAAAACAAAATGGCCGACTGTTTCAACTTTTGCTTTTTTGAGGCAGTTTAATTCCATTTCTATCTTATCAAAATCAGTTTTCTTATCGTTATGTTTAAGTGTTTCATGATCTATGGAATCAATTCCAAATTGAAGTATTCTGCATCCGGAATCATAAAGCATTCCGGCATTTTTCCCTATATTTTCAATTCTGGCGAATGCGTTCCATGTAAAATGAAATTTAGACATAATTTCGCAAATGTTTTCCAAATGTTTCTGCGTGCTGTTTAATGTAGCATCACGGATATAAATGTGCCTGACTCCGCTCTTCTCCAATTCCTTTAATTCCTCTTCGAATTCGTTTAAATTGCGGAGGGAAGACGGATACTGACTAAGGATGCAGTAGCTGCAATGATAAGGACATCCGACTTGTGAAAATACACTGGCAAAAGGTTCATGCACCGGGAAGGGAAGCCGATACAATTTGTGATTCCAAAGATTAAAATTCTGAGTGCCTGATAAAAAATTATTTTTTACAATGGGCAGTATATATTCATTTTGTTCAGGTCTCCAGATTCTGGAACTGTGCTTATCGGAAAAATCATCAACCGACGGAGGAACTGATAATTCAGGTATTATTCCCTGCAAACCGATCAATTGATCAAATACAATTTGAGGTGAATAGCGGCTTATATCTCCACTTAAAAAAAGCTTTGCGCCTGATTTTATTATTTTTGAATAAAACGATACGTGATCGTAAAAACCATATGCGCCTATGAGACCGATAATATAATCAAATTTATTACTGATATTATTTAGTTTGTGTTTATTAACAGTTCCCAAATCTAAAATGCTGATATCCGTTTCATTTCTCAAACTGGAAGAAAACGCGATAAAATCAATCGGATGCCATCTGAACAGGCCTTTCTGCGGCTGACTGCAATATCCGTCCAATTGATATTTGGAAGTGCCTGATGCAGGCGGGTGCAATAAAAGTATTTTTGTTTTTTTCATTTTTATAAGTGTTAAAAAATGTATTGAATATTTATTATAATATATATAAACAATTACAAAAGATATTATTTTATTATCATTCCGTATAAATTTTTAATATAAAAAATAACTGCTTGAATATGGACAATGCTGTTAATAAATTCTAATAATTGCTTCAATAAAATCTAATTATGAAATTGTTATTTATCAGACCGCCGCGCCATTACTGGCCTATCTTAAATGAGGCGGATAATTTTTTACTTCCTCTCGCTTATCCCACTCTTGCCGGATATGTAAGAAAACATCTGCCTGAAGTAGAAATCAACATTATGGATTGTTGTGCACACCAAATGGGCTGGAACAGTTTAAGAAATTTTATTTCAAAGTATAAGCCTGATGTTGTCGGAATTGGTGAGAAGGTCTGTTATTTCCATGAAGCAAACAGATGTTTCCAGCTTGTAAAAGAAGTTGATCCGAACATAAAAACTGTAGCGGGAGGGCAGTTTTATTCTCATGTTGTAGAGGAATCTCTGCGTAAAAACCCTTCGATTGATTTCATTCTCCGGTATGAGGGGGAAGTAGGTTTAACTGAATTATTAAAAGCACTGTTAAATAAGGAAGAAGATTTCAGCAAAGTTCCAAATCTGTCTTATTTAAAAGATAATCTTTTAATCCAGAATCCTGTTGCTCCTTTGCTGGATATGGAAACCATTCCCCTGCCTGCATATGATATCAGCCATCTTGATAAATATCAGCCTTTTGGCAAGCTCTGGCCGAAAGCTGTTACCGTTCAGCGAAGCAGGGGATGTACTAATAATTGCTCGTATTGTTCATGGATAGCTCAGGAATCCGTATTTACTGAAAAAGATAATAAAAAGCTGGTAAGAAAAGCGGTTTTTCGAACCAAGACTCCGCAGCAGATGATCAGGGAAATAGAATATCTATATGAAAAACGCGGAGTAAGATATTTATTCTGGGTTGATGCTTCATGGAATTACGGGGATGAATGGTTAAATGAATTCTGCGACGAACTGATCAGAAGAAAATATAAGCTGGGCTGGTGGGCATTTATCCGCCTTGATCTTATACCCGCCCAGCATAAAAACGGCACGTTGAAAAAAATGGTCAAGGCGGGATTAAGACATATTCTTTGCGGCGCCGACAGATCGGATTTTGATGATCTTGCTACACTGAATAAGTTCAGCCAGAATTACAGTATTGTTAAAGAGGCTTTGACTATATTTAAGAAATATTATCCTGAAGTTTTCAGGCAATGCACCTTTATAGCCGGATTGCCCGACGATGATGAAGAGAGAATCAAATCATTATTGAAATATGCTCACGATATTGATGTCGATTTTGCCGCATTTCATACTCTTTCCCCTTTTCCGGGGACCCCTTTATATGAAGAAGCAAAGGAATCGGGATTGCTGATGAACACCGATTTTTCTAATTATGATATGTATTATCCCGTGATGAAAACAAAATATTTATCACAGGATGAAGTAGCGCATTATACAAGATGGTGTCAGTCAAACTTTGTGGCAAAGAAGCCGTACAGATATCTTTTCAGACTTTTTTCTCCGTATAAAATAAGAAGAAAGCTTCACTGGTGGTTTGCTTTTTCCATATCAAGAGTCATGGTCATTCAGATCATAAACCACGTAAAGGGGGTCTCCCGTTTTGAAGGTTTCTCCGGTGTCAATAAATTATGGAAACCGTTATGGTATGATTCCTGAAGGGATTTTTCATCTATATGAGAATAACAGCCATTTTAAATTGTTTTTTATTTATAGTCTAGCCCGGTACTTACATTATTAACATCAAATGCCCACAATCGCTGGGAAATTGCTTGAAACAAGCGGGGCCATAAGCGGTAGCCTGCCACACCGATGCGAAAAGCAAAATTGACGGTGCGATACCTTTGTGATTGTGACAAAAAATGTTTATAATCATTGTCATCTGCCTCCGGCAAAGGAAAATCTTCCCACCACCAATCTACGCGATTCAGCGCTACACCTGTTGAATGCTGCACTTTACGGAGTGCCGCAAGATATTCCGGATTGTGTAAAAAGCGGCCGGCGTAACCTAGTACTATTTTGTACCCGCCATGATCCTGCGCCTGACGAATCCGTGCTATGAGACCGGCAGGATCACTGATTTTTGACGATGAATTGTGGCATTCATCCAATGAAAAAAGTAATTTACCGCCGTTGAATGCCTGCAATAATAAGGCTAATGGTTCTTCTCCCGGTTGACCATAAAATTCATATGATAAACTCAATGCATATTTTTCAGCCAAAACCTGCCGCGTATAATCAAGAGGAAGTATTGTT
>Ga0153915_10004296_pt1 | contig 13101 bp, 14 predicted proteins | sample Opewatmetagenome_2_FD_107003 | JGI IMG/M metagenome (GOLD analysis project Ga0153915, IMG submission 107003) | Freshwater wetland microbial communities from Ohio, USA - Open water 3 Core 3 Depth 3 metaG | ecosystem: Environmental > Aquatic > Freshwater > Wetlands | place: USA: Ohio, Lake Erie... | reverse complement strand
GCGGCTGGGGGAAAGAATCCTACAAGTGGTGTCGATCATGGCGTGAGGGGGGATCCAATAATTGGATTGTGAGGGAAACAAAATAGTATATTTAGGGTTAACAAAAACTCTGTCGGAGCGCTATTACCCTGGTCTCCGGGGGTTAAAACCCCCGACTGGAACGGCATTAAACCCGCAAAGCGGGTTAGGGTGAAGAGGAATGAGATCGCATCCAAGTGCCGGTGTCGAGGTTGCGTTGCTAAAGGCGAGATCATAGTGAAAGCATATTGACATAGTGAAAACATGGGGACACTACTAAAGCTGCGGGAACGCTGCCTCGCAATAACCAGTGAGTGAACGGGGAATGGAAAGCTTAAGGTTTGGTAAGACTCCATTTTTTATGAGATAATTGGATAAATATTGTAAAATTTAGACGGATTTATGTCGGTGTTTCTCCGTGGAACACCATCATCAGGTTGGGAAATATAAAGGAAACCCTATACTTCGGATGAATATTTTAGTGGCAGGTGCAAGTGGAGCTATTGGTAGACGTCTCGTCCCACGGCTGGAAGCTTTGGGGCATCACGTAATCTGCCTGGTACGGAATCCGGACCGGTTGAATCATCACGGGTGGGAAAATGTGGAGATCAGACAAGGTGATCTGCTCGAGCTTGACAGCCTGGGCGAGGTGATGATAGGAGTGGAAGCTGCCTATTACCTGGTGAACTCGATGGCTGATGGAGTGCGCGGCTTTATAGAGCGCGACTATACTGCTGCAGAGAACTTCAGTGCGGCCGCCCGAGAAGCAGGTGTAAAGCGGATCATCTACCTGGGAGGTTTGGGCGAGTGTAATAAATTTATATCCCCTCACCTGGAAGCCAGACAGCGCGTGGGAGATATGCTGCGTTCCTCCGGGGTGCCTGTGACCGAATTTCGGGCGGCCATCGTAATCGGTTCAGGCAGCATGTCGTTTGAGATGATTCGCTATCTCACAGAGCGATTACCGATCCTGTTTACCCCTAAATGGATAACCACACTCTGCCAGCCAATCGCGATCAATAACGTCATGGATTACCTGACATTAAGCCTCAGCGAGCCACGTTCGATCAATTCCATATTTGAAATCGGAGGTCCAGATATATTAACCTACGAAGATATCATGCTCGGATATGCGACAGTTCGCCAACTTAATCGAAGGTTGGTTAATCTGCCGATCCTCACTACACGTATGCTATCGATCGGAGCAGATGTGGTGACGCCTCTCCCGTTTCCGTATCTCCAAATACTCATCGAAGGCTTGAAAAGCGAGGTGGTGGTGCGTGACCCTAGTGCCCGAGAGGTTTTTGATGTGCAGCTTATCCCCTATGCTCATGCGGTGCAACAAGCTCTCGATCGAACAGGTCAGGGGGAAGTTGAAGCCTATTGGAACGGGGGAAAAGCTGGAATCATGCATGGCAGGACCCATAAGGAAACCGAGGGGATGTTCATCGAACAACGTCGCCTGGAAACACCGGCGGAACCTGAAGCAGTTTACAACGCATTTGCGGGTCTGGGGGGAAGCGAGGGGTGGTATTTCGCAGACTGGTTATGGCAGGTACGAGGCCTGTTTGACAGGCTGGTTGGAGGCCCAGGCATGCAACGAGGCAGACGAAGTCAGGTGGAGATTCAAGCAGGGGAGGTGCTAGGTGGTTACCGGGTGGAAACCGTGGAAACCGGTCACTTGATCCGCCTGCGGAACGAGATGAAAGCACCTGGCCCGGCCTGGATGCAATTCGAGGTTCAAGCGGGTGCGAATGGTGGAAGCCTTTACATCCAAACGGCTTTCTTCGAGCCACATGGATTAATAGGGCTGGTGTACTGGTATGCACTTTACCCGTTCCACCAGATTATCTTTAATGGCCTGGCGTGGGCCATCGTGAAGCGGGCCGAAGCTGAAGGAAAAGGAGAATGAGCTGAATCGAAGGGAATTAGAGATTACCTTGAAGAAGCAAAGGACACGAAGATATTTTGAGCTGTGAATGGAGCGAATCTCTGCGACACCTGCAGGAGCGGGATGAGGAGATTATTTCCGTCAAAACGGATCGTTAGGGTGGGTTTGCTTGCGGCTTATACGAGAGCGTTGGTTCAGGGTGACCCGAGATGTCCGGGGGGATATCGCAAGGATTATAATGACATTACCGGCTGAGGAGAGAGCTACCTCGACTTGAGCTCGGATTATCTTCCAGGCAAAGGAGCAGAAATTATGGCATCTGATTGGGAGGCGTGGAAGTACTTGTTGGGGGAATGGGAAGGCGGGCACGAGGGCGACCCAGGACAAGGATATGGAAGATTCTCATTCAGCTTCGAGCTGGATGAAAACATCCTGGTGAGAAGGAACCAGACGATATTCCCGGCGACCAAGGAACGAGCAGGGTATGCGCACGATGACCTGCTGATCATCTATACAGAATTTACCGGCGTTAGGCGGGCGATCTATTTTGATAACGAGGAGCATGTGATCCATTATGAGGTCGCCGTCTCAGCTGACCAGAAAGCGATCACCCTGGAGAGCGACCCGATGCCATCCACACCCCAATTCAGGTTCACCTATATCAAAACCGGGGAGGATACCCTGGAAGCCAGGTTCGAGATGGCGCCACCGGGTGCGGCTGGCGCATTTGCACGATATCTCGAAGGGACGGCTAAACGAATCAGCCCAAAATGAGCACCTTAGTGGCAATGTTACGCGGTATCAATGTCGGTGGGCAAAAAAGGCTGCGCATGGAGACCTTGCGAGGTACTTTCGGGGATTTAGGCTTCACCAAGATAAGGACGTATGTGCAGAGCGGTAATGTGGTCTTTGATAGCGCCGAACAAGATCGCTCAGCACTGACCAAGCATATCGAGGCGCACATCGAGCAAACATGTGGATACCCGGTGGAGGTCTTCATCCGACAGGAGCAGGAACTGAAGCGAATCCTGGCAGGCAACCTGTTTCTAAATAACAGAAATGAGGACCCGAGCAAACTGCACGTGACTTTTTTATACCAAGCCCCTCCAGATAGCACATGGAGCAAATTGATCCCTCCAGATGATACACCGGATGAATACGAGATTGGAGCAATGGCCATCTACCTCTTTTGCCCAAACGGGTATGCGAAGACCAAGCTATCGAATAGTTTTTTCGAAAGGAAATTGGGTATGCCTGTGACCACACGCAATTGGAATACGGTGAATGCGCTGTATAAAATGGCGATGGAACTATAGAAATTTCGCTGTAGGGGCACGATGTATCGTGCCCCTACTACGGAACATAACACGATTCACAATAACAAAAAGCGGGGCCTTTGAGGCAAAGAGCGTACCTCAATGACAAATAAAAGGATAGAGAATGCTGCCAGAACACTTCATCGAAAAACATTTAGAATATGTACAGCCCGAACTCAGGGATATCGTCCTGGAGGTCAGGAATATTGTGGCCAGCGTTGCCCCAGGGGCAACAGAAAGGCAACACAGCCGGGGATTCAGCTACTATTTCAAAGAACGCGGAGGTCCGGTGAGCGCGGGGATATGCCAGATCGGAATTTTCCGGGACCACGTACGCCTGGGTTTTATACACGGAGCTTTCCTGCCCGACCCAGAGGGTTTATTGGTTGGCGAGCCTAAGTATAAAAAACATCTCCGGATCTACCACTATGAGCAGGCACCGTGGGAGTATATGAGGAAGCTGATCGAAGCTTCTTCGCGATTCGACCCTTATACACTGAAGGAGCGATCTGAATGATGATGAAACATATCCAGCCAATCCTTTTGCTTGGAATAGTCGTGATATTGGGTATATCTGCATGTAAAAGCGTCGTAGCTGGTCCAACCACCGAGGCACCTACCCCAACTATGACAGTTACTGCACAAGCCCAAAGCCTGGCGACCCCATATGCTATGCAGCCAGCGGCGGGGATCTGTGCCAGCTTCGAGGGAGAGATAGTCGAGGTCACGTTGAACACCGACATGCCTGACCCCCGCTGCAGCAAAGTGAGACCTGACCAAAAGCTCAGGGTCATTAATCATACCCAAAATAAACTCGAGGTATCCATCGGGAGCTTCACTGCCAGCCTGGAGCCGGGCGCTGAAACAGTCTTCGATACTCCATTTGGCGAGTATCTGGCACCCGGGGTACACCAGCTGATGGTCTCACCCTGTTGTGGAGCCGAGATTTGGCTGGAGGGAAGTAAATGAAACTGTGCCCGAAAATCATCCTGGAAGGGACGCGGCTGACGCACAAGACTGACATCGCCTTTGCGCTCAACGAGCATCCACGCATTGTTGGACCGCGTAAATATCGCTATCACAGCCCGCTCATCTCAGCTGAATGGTGCGGATTTACCAATTATCCATGGGGGCGTGGCTTGATCAACTTCGAGGCACAGGAAGAAGCATTGGCATTGGATACCTACCGCACGTGGGCGCGGCTATTCCAGCAGATTCGCTATTACTCGTGGATCGTCGATCGTTTTCACATCTCTACCCAAACCTACCAGTACAGCCAGCGAGGAAAAACCTACGATTTCAGCTGGCTGGAGCAAGTGTTGAAGGAGCTAGGCTTCCGGCTGATATTCTGCACGCGCTCGGCCGAGTCTTTTGCACGGGCCAGGGAAGAAAGGGTGAAAGTATCGGGAAAACCTTCACAGTACGATGACCTGCAGGTTTTTATCAATGAGCAGGCGGTCATGCAACGATTTGTCGAGCAGTCGAGGCTGACAACCTTATGGGTGGACATCTCGGACGATAATGTTGGGGGTGCAGTGGAAAGGATCGCGGACTGGATGGAGCAAACGGGCGGCCTTAGCATGCAAGATTGATGCATTCAGATGAAAAAGACAGTCCCATTCACGTTCTACCTGTTATATTACACGGCGCTATCCTTTTGCGCGCCATTTGTCGTCCTGTATTATCAGGAGCTGGGGTTCAATGGGGCTCAAATTGGTCTGATGATGGGTATGTTTCCACTCATTACCCTGTTTGGTGCACCATTATGGACCGGATTGGCAGACGCAAAAAAGCGGCACAAGCTGATCATGAGCCTGACCCTGCTGGGGACGATAGCAGTTGTGTCCATGTTCCCATTGGTGAAAACACTTCCACCGATCATCGTCCTGGTTTTCCTGTTCTCCTTGTTAAGCTCCCCAACCACGGCGTTCGCAGATAGTGCTACCATGGCTATGCTGGCGGAGGAAAAGGCAATGTACGGGCGTGTCCGACTAGGAGGAACTCTCGGTTGGGGAATATTCGCAGTACTGGCAGGCATCATCATCCAATCCTACGGCATCCGGTGGGCTTTTTGGGGTTATGCATTGATCATGTTACTGGCTTTCATCGTCAGCCAGAAATTTACATTCGGGCATAGGCTCGAAAATGTAGCGCTCAAAGGGGATTTTCGGCAGTTGTTATCCGACCGGCGATGGGTGTACTTCCTCAGTCTGGCATTCGTGGGCGGGGTGGCATTCTCAGCCATGAGCAATTTCCTGTCCCCTTATCTAGAAGGGCTGGGAGCCAGCCGGTCGATGTTGGGTTTTGCACAGACCATAGCGATGATTGGCGAGCTGCCGGTCCTGTTCTTCGCCAACCGCCTGCTGAAACGCTTCGGAGCATACGGCTTGCTCGGGTTGGGAATGACCATCACCGGAGTGCGATTATTACTGTATGCCTGGCTCAATTTCCCGGCGGGAATATTATTCTTCCAGCTGCTCAACGGGATGGCTTTCCCCCTGGTTTGGGTGGCTGGGGTTTCGTACGCGGACGAAAATGCCCCTGAGGGGATGAAAGCCACTGCTCAAGGGTTACTGGGAGCAATGGTCTTTGGTTTCGGGGCGGCTACGGGGGGACTGGTGGGAGGATTGATGTTGGGAAGCATCGGAGGCCGGTGGATGTACCTGATCTTCGGGAGCTGCGTGCTGGTGAGCGTGGGAGTGATCACACTGCTTGAAAGGGCAGAGCGCTCACGCCAAGCCAGAGGCCTGATTTAATGTGGTGGTAGCAGGTGTGACAACTCTTGGGTTTTGTTATCAACTCTGCAGGCGCATTCACCAGCTTTTACTCACGCCAGCTGGTCGAGGGCAGGGCGGTGACTATCGTTGGGAGTGTCAACCTGCCCACATATCAGCAGCGAATAGAAGGGCCATGCCACCCATCATCAGGGTACTGAGGATAGTCCAGGCACGATCAAAAGCCGGATTCTTTCCAAGGCGGCTAAGAAAGAGGAACACCACCGGGGCAGTCATCACATAACGATGCATACCCTGGGGATAGCCACTCGTCAGAGAGATGAAGATGACTGCCAAGCTGAAGGAAGCGGCCTCCGGATAGCGGCGGAAGGTAAAAATACAGGCGAGGAAGCCCAGCAGGGTGCCACCCATTTCAATCATATAATAGGCGGCGGTCTGGTGATTGGCTCCAAATAAAGAATGGAAGGCACTCGTCCAGCCAGACAAGGACGGACCAATATCAAGGAACTGGCGCCCAAAGTAGTTATCCTCGACAAGCTGAAACATCTGACCCCAGGGAGAGAACCTCCATACAAAATATGCCAAGAGGGGTGCAAATAGCAATAAAGCGAGAGCAAGATATTTTAACCCCGACCGGGCGAAGCTGATCTGCCTCCACTGACCGGTGCGAACAAAAGCGATGACCAGGGGAATGACCAGGGCGACGCCCACGGCGCGGGTCCAGGTGGCCAGGACTGCCAGGAGGATAGCCCACAACCATTGCCGGCGCTTAATCAAAGCGAGGGCACCAAAGGCAAGTCCGACGAACAGACCCTCGGTATAAACCATGGCGAGGAAGAATCCAGCAGGGAAGATGAGCAGGTAGAACGCCGCACGCAACGCACCAGCCTGATCCAATTCCTCATGCGCCAGGTCGTACAGGGCGAGCATGCCTGCCAAGGTACCGAGCACTGAGACGATCACACCTGCCAGGGTGGAGGTGGCAATGGGGGTAAGCTGAAACAATTTCAGCGGGAAGGCAATCCCCTTCATCACATAAGGGTAAAACGGCATGAAAGCATAATTCAGCGGGACTTGCTTACCTTGGATATCACCCGCGGTGACTTTTGGATCCGCATATCCAACCGTGGCAATCGACAGGTAATATTCCGAATCGAAAGCCACCTGCTGGTTCATGAAGGGCTCGTTCAGGTAAGGCTTGTGGAGCTTATATGTGAGGGCGGTATCAATGGGGGTCCATTCCAGGACATTATCGGGATGTTTTATCTGAAAGCGCATCACCGTCCAGGCTTGAAACCCTAGCAGAATTAAGATCCAGGCTAACCAGAGGAAGATGAGGTTGCGAAGGGTTTGAGAGGACATGCATGACTCCTTGTCGAACAACCTGGAATAATAATTAACTCACACATTCAACTGCCGGATAGCAGTGTGATGGAAATATCCTTCCTTAGCTGAAGGGGGGTTACCTGAGCCAAATGCATGGCGACATCTTTGAGCGAGTCGCCATCGTTAGAAAGATAATCGGGGAATAACTCAGCTACAGGGACAGCCCGATGAGCATGCTGCCACAAATTAGGATCCAGTAGCGTCCCGTCAAAAATTATAATATCGAAATCGATCGGGCGTGAAGCGTTCTTGTCCGCGGTGCGCACCCGGCCCATTTGCGCTTCCAGAGGGCGGAGTACATGCTCTTTAAGCTGTTTCGCATCCATAGAGGATAAAACCGACAGAGCCATATTTAGATAATCGGGGTAGCAGCAATCCACAGAGGCAGACTCCCAGACGGAGGACACCTTGAGGATGGTCAGCTGCTCCTGGAGCAAATTCACCGCACGGGGGATATTGTGCTCAGGCTCGATATTTGAGCCGATCAGCAAGCAGGCTTGATGAGTAACTGTGCTCATTCCCTTCCCACTATACCAGATGGCGACCACCATCCATGTGAATGATCTCACCCGTGATATAAGCAGGACCTTCCAGCAAGAAGATCAATGCCTGTCCGACTTCATCCATATTAGCCCACCTACCGGCAGGGACATTTTCAAGGATATTGGGAGGCGCAATGCCCTGCATTGGAGTTCCGGCGGTCGTGACCGATGTTCCGCCGGTCTCAAGCGATGTTTCACTGGTCTCCACCGGTGTTCCGCCGGTCTCCACCGGTGTTCCGCCAGTCGAGACTGGTGTTCCACCGGTAGTGACCGGTGGAAGGATGGCACCGTGCGCCAGACCGTTCACGGTAATCCTGGGTGCCAAGGCAACAGCAAGGGAGCGCGTAAGAGCTGCCAGGGCAGATTTACTGATCGTATAGGGCAGGTGGTCGGCGCCTGGTCGTAAAGCACGCCAATCCAATAGGTTCACAATACGACCGGTTTTTCGGGATGGTAGCTGGCGGGCAAAAGCCTGGCTGAGCAGGAATGGAACGGTCAGATTGACCAACAGGTGGCGATCCCAGTCCTCGACTTTGGTATTGGCCCAGGTGAGGGGCTCAAAGATAGCGGCGTTATTAACCAGGGCAAACAAATAGCCATACTCTCTGGCGCGAGGAATCAGAGTATCCACCTGGGTGGGATCACTGAGCTCAGCCTGGAGCAAGTATGCATTTCTACCCAGGGCCTGGATCTCCTCACACAGGCTTTGCGCTTCAGTTTTCGACTGACCGTAATGGACGACCACATCAGCGCCTGCCCGGGCAACAGCAAGGGCAAGCACCCGTCCAATGCGGCGCGCGGCACCAGTAATAAGGACGCGTTTATTTTTTAGGGACATTTAGCCATACTTCCATTGTATTATCGTTTGTTAGTTTATAACGATTTTCATAAGCTGCAACAGGGTGCAGCTACCCAACGGTCTGCATTCAGCTACAACTGACAGGCTGCCATGAACTCCGCCCGCAGGGCTGGGTCATTCGCATAGTGGCCTCGCCAAACTGTAGTGCGCGTGAGTGGCGCTGTTTCTCGCACGCCACGCATCTCCATGCATAAATGGTGGGCTTCAAGATAAACCGCCACCCCGTGGGGATGCATCATGGTTTCCAAAGATCCGGCAATTTGTTGACTGATGCGCTCCTGAACTGTAAAGCGCTTGGCAAAGAGCCTCACCATACGGGTGAGCTTGGACAGGCCGATGATGTTCTCGTGAGCAATATACCCCACATAAGCCATTCCGTAGAACGGGAAGACGTGGTGCTCACAAAAAGAAAAAAAGTTAATTGGACCTTCAATCACCTGAGCAAGATGGCAGTCAGGCTCACCCCGGCATTCTGTGCTAAAAACCTTCAACAACTTGGGGTCACCGTCGTAGCCTTCGGTAGCATCAAAAAGAGCATTGATAAACCTACGAGGGGTATCTTTCGTGGAAGGTGAATTAAGATCCATGCCAAAAGCGGAAAAAATTTCGCTTACGTAACCTTCAAATTTATCAAAGGTTTCTTCAGAAATTTGGCGCGTCTGCAATTTTAGAGCATTATGTAAATCAAAGTCGTCAGGATCGTCATGGATATGCATCATAGCCTCCTGTTCGTAGTTCTATTACCGCAGGTCCTACTCAAACCTTATCAAGCTCGACACGAGAATGATTCTGGTCCAGGCGGGAGGAAATCTGTCACGATTATAATGGGTTCAACCTTTATAAGTTAAGACCCTACCCCAGAGGCTCTTGGTTCCCCAAATGCCTGCGCGTAAGGTCTCGAGCTGGACGATTTGACTGTGATCGACAAAAAGGTTGACCTCTGCGCCATAATTCTTGATGTACCAGGCGAAAACCTCCGGGTCGGCAGCTTCAAACATTGGCTTTTCAAGACCGATGGCATTGATGATCCTGGCTACCACATCAGTTCGCCAGGTGGTGACGTTTTCGGTAATCCCTTCCGATTCGATCATAATCATATAGGCGCCAGCATCCACAAAACGTTTGGCTTGCTGGATGGCCCACTCAGGATCGCGTGTGCCTTCAGCTGCCAGCTCGGCCGCGGCAGTCGCGCCGCCAGCGCCAAATTGGATGCCCACTTCAGGTTTCGCTTTTAGCCCGGCGTTGTGGACTTTTTCGATGAGGCGTAGCCAATCATCGGTGGGGATAGAGATAAAGCCACTGGAAATCTCGATGATATCAAATCCGAGCTGCTTACATTCCTGAATGTACTGATCGACCGCTTGTGGACCCAGGGTGAGAACGTGCTCGATAAAGCCACCGGTAGAGACAAGCACGTTATAGCGGTGGCAAAGATCCAAGAGGTCTTTGACGGCTTTACGTGGCATCAGGCTGAATGAACCACCGGCGAATTTCAGCACATCTACGTAAGCGCCCATGGTCTCAAGGATATCCTCCAGGTAACGTTTACCCATAGGGGTATAGTATGGACCGCGGATTTCAGTAACGCCTCTTTTACGAGGCTTGGCTTGCCGTTCGTTAATTCTCAAAAAAGGAAACGCCCGATCTTCTTGCGGGGTATTGGCTGGTTCCATTTTACAATCCTCCGATTATTGCTTATTTCTCCAACTCCAATAGCTGTGTAAGGTCACGAATACGTATATCTTCCAAATGGAGAACTGAGTCTTCGATCTCATTTTGGCGCGAGGGTGAAACAAACGCCTGGGTGAGCTGCTCGAACTTCTTCACTGCGGTCTCCCACTGCATTGGACGGGTACGAAAACCCTCATAATCATGCTTACCTTTGGTAAAGACACGCCCATCATCGAGGGTAATGGTGATGCGACAGGGCATCTCGGCGGGAAAACGCTGGCTGAATTCAGCCAGAGGATGAATCTTGACCTTGCGGAGTAATAATTGCACATCACTTTGCTGTATCCGCTGTGGCAGATACTGAGGGGGCAGTACTTGATCATCCAAGATGGCAACGGCGACAATGTAGGGCAAGCTGTGATCGGCCTCTTCCTTGGTGCGCACGGTGAATTTTTCGCCCTCTTCACCACCGCCGATAATGTTATAGGCGACATCAAAGGTCTCGATATTAATATTTTGGATAGCAGAGCCAGTGAATTGCTGCTCATGTTTCAGCTCCAAAACACCTTCAATAGTGGCCTGGGAATGGATTTCGGCATTGTAACGTTTCACCACGGTCTGAGTGATTTTCTCCAAGTCTTCCGTGGACCAATCCAGCGAGAAACGCCCGGAAATCGCGTCCATAAATCCCTTGTTGCCTTCAAAAACTTCACCTGGACCGGTAATGCCACGCATAGCGAGAAAGGCGGCGTGGGTTGCCCCGAAGGCTGTGTTGGGATAAGCCAGGCCTTTCCAATTGGAGAGCGCGCCGGTGCGGGTGACCCGCAAGGCATTAAAAGCAGTCCCAGAAATGGCAATGGCATGGGCGGTTTTTATCTGATCCAGCTGGAGGGCTTTGGCTACCCCTGCGGCAAGGGCATAAGCCCCCTGGGTGGTGTGGTCAAACCCCCTGGCACGTACAGGGGCGACATCACTCAAACGGCACTGTACCTGATAAGCGACGGTCAGGGAGGTCAATAAATCCTTGCCCGTCCCATCGGAATATTCACAAGCAGCCAAAACTGCTGCAAGGTTGTCGCTTGGATGGCAGGTTTCTCCTTTGGCAAGGTAGCTATCATTAAAATCCAGGAAGCGTACCAGGGCACTATTATAAAAAGCTGCCCGATCGGGGGCGGTCCGACCGCCTCCAATCAGGGTACAGCGCGGATTACCCCCAAAATCTTCATTCTGGGCGGCGATCATCTCGATCACGGAGGCGTCCAAAGCACCGAGCGCACAGCCCAAAGCATCCAGAACACGGATCTTCGCCTGCGTGCGAGCTGCAAGCGAGAGCTGCTCATAATCCGCTGCAACGACAAAGGAGGCTAACTCATTCACCATCGCCATAAACGATCCATCCCTTTTACAGCCGACCTTTTAAGTCAGTGGTTGTGATCGGACCTGGCTCAGCAATCAGTGCACGCGCCTTATCGACGGATTTCCAAACATTCCAGAGCAACACGCCCCGCACGCGCCCGCCCGCCAGGTAATAAATCACGCCCTTTTTAAAAGGATCTTTCCAATCCACAAAGGTCTCAAGGCGAGCGTCGAGGTCACCAACGGCTTCATAACCCAGCTCGAACAGATCGGAATAAAAAAATGAAAGGTGACGGTAGGGCTCATCGGCACCCGCCATATTGCGACCAGCCTGTTTGCCCATGGAGTTGGCATTATCCTCGTGCTCAATACGCAGGCGTTTGCCCAGAGCGGGATTTCGGAACTCAGCCACATCTCCGGCAGCAAAAATATCCGGAAGGCTCGTTTGAAGGTTATCATCGACCACAATACCGTTGCCAACCTTTATACCCACGGATTGAGCCAGCTCTATATTCGGCTGGATGCCGATCCCGGCGATCACCCCGTCTACAGGAATCTTGTCATTATGATCGGTTACCAGCACGTAGGAGCTATCTCGCTTTTGCAGATCCATTACACTGACCCCTGATCGGACTTCGACGCCTTTTTGGCGAAAATATTCGGTCAAATAATCAGAAAGCTCAGGCGGATAAATATGCGCACCAATCCCGGCTCCAGGTAAAAACATGGTGACTTTTTTGCCATTCATGGACAAGGCGGCAGCAATCTCTGAACCGATAAACCCCCCACCGATGACACCAAAATGATCGAGACGGTTGCTGAGCTCGCGCAAATGATGGTAATCATCCAAGGTGCGGTAGTAAATGATATCCTCCGCACCAAAAGGTAATTTACGGGGCGTACCACCCGTCGCCAGAAGCAGTATTTCATAGGTGTAATTTACTCCCTGGTCATCGCGGACCACTTTTTTATCCGGGTCGATGGACCGGACGGTTCGCCCCAGGTGCAAATCCACACTTAAATCCTGCGTTCCACGCCAGATGCTTTCCAATGGTTTTCCCTTCCAGAGGGCTTTGGTTAGGGGGGGGCGATTGTATGGAGGATTGTGATCGCTCCCAATCATCCCAATTTCACCCTCCATATCCAGCTCACGGATGCCACGTACGGCTGCATCGGCAGTCATACCGGCACCAACAATCAAGTATTTATATTGTGCCATCCATGCCTCCCATCGGCTGAGAATTAAATCATTTCTTCATATGTTTCGCAATAAAATATGATAAAATGGATTATATATCGTATTACGATGTAAGTCAACCTTTTGGAT
>Ga0153915_10004295_pt1 | contig 13106 bp, 8 predicted proteins | sample Opewatmetagenome_2_FD_107003 | JGI IMG/M metagenome (GOLD analysis project Ga0153915, IMG submission 107003) | Freshwater wetland microbial communities from Ohio, USA - Open water 3 Core 3 Depth 3 metaG | ecosystem: Environmental > Aquatic > Freshwater > Wetlands | place: USA: Ohio, Lake Erie... | reverse complement strand
GGTTCCGGCCTTAAGCCGATGATCTCGACTTCTTCGCCGACCTTTACTTTGCCGCGTTCGATCCTGCCGGTAGCAACGGTACCTCTACCTTCAATACTGAAAACATCCTCAACGGCCATGAGCAACGGTTTATCCATTTCCCTTGCCGGCATAGGAATAAATTCATCCACTGCCTTCATCAGGTCAAGGATAGGTTTAGCGTCTGCGCTGGCGGGATCAGCAGTAGCCATAGCTTTGGAAGCGCTACCACGAATGATCGGTGTTTTGTCTCCCGGATAGCCGTATTTGGTCAAAAGATCCCTTACTTCCATTTCCACTAAGTCTAAAAGCTCTTTATCGTCAACTAAATCAACCTTGTTCAGGAAAACGACCATCGCGGGCACGTTGACCTGCCTGGCTAAAAGAATATGCTCTCTTGTCTGAGGCATAGGGCCGTCAACAGCGGAAACAACAAGAATCGCTCCATCCATCTGCGCGGCGCCGGTGATCATGTTCTTGATGTAATCGGCGTGTCCGGGGCAGTCGATGTGCGCGTAATGGCGGTTATCTGTTTCATATTCAACGTGGGCAACGGAGATAGTCACGACTTTTGTCTCGTCTCTTACTGTACCGCCTTTTGCGATATCCGCGTAATCTCTCTTTGTCGCTTTACCCAGCTTTGACAAAACACTTGTAATAGCAGCGGTGAGCGTGGTTTTACCGTGATCAATGTGACCGATAGTACCAATGTTTACATGCGGCTTAGACCTTACAAATTTTTCTTTAGCCATTTCTCTAATCCTCCTGTTTGGTTATAAACTTTTTCTTGCGCCCGAAGTTGCAAATCCTGCTGTGATTTTTTCCGCTATATGTGCGGGTACCTCATGATAGAACGAAGGTTCCATTGTAAACGATGCGCGGCCTTGTGTCAAGGATCTTGTTACAGTCGCGTAATTAAAGACCTCAGACAATGGGACGTTCGCTCGGATAGTGCGCAGGTTAAGTGTCTGGCCCAGTGCGATAATTTTCGCGCGGCGGCTGGAAAGATCGCCGATAACTTGGCCCATAAACTCTTCCGGAACGATTACTTCAATGTCCATGATCGGCTCTAATAATATCGGATTGGCTTTTTTAAGCCCCTCCTGAAAAGCGATGGAACCTGCCATTTTAAATGCTAACTCCGAAGAATCGACCTCGTGGAATGAACCATCCACCAGGACAATCGCAACGTCAGTAACCGGATAACCGCCGAGCACTCCATTCTTGGCTGCGCCAAGCACTCCCTGTTTTACAGCCGGAATGAATTCGCGGGGTATCGCGCCGCTTTTGATCTTATCCTCAAAAGTTATCCCTGCGCCGGGAGTTTCCTGCGGGCTTATCTCAATAACGCAATGGCCATATTGGCCGCGGCCGCCGGACTGGGAAATAAATTTACCTACGCTGGAAACGCTCTTCTTGATCGTTTCCCGATATGCTACCTGAGGAGCGCCAACCTGCGCCTCAACATTAAACTCGCGCAGGATCCTGTCAATAATGATCTCCAGGTGCAACTGGCCCATACCAGCGATCAGGGTCTGTCCAGTTTCCTGGTTATAAGTCACCCTGAAAGAGGGATCCTCATCTTCTAATTTATGCAAAGCCAAACCCAACTTCTCCTGGGCGTCTTTGGATTTCGGTTCGATCGCCTGCTGAATGACCGGCTCCGGAAAACGCATTGCCTCGATCAATATATGGTTTTTCTCCGTGCAAAGCGTATCGCCGGTTTTTGTATCCTTTAAGCCAACAACCGCGGCGATATCTCCGGTAGAAATACTTTCCACGATCTCCTGGTGGTTAGCGTGCATTTTCACGATCTTGGTCACGCGCTCGCGTTCTCTTTTGGAAGCATTATAAATGTATGTGCCCGCTGTCAATGTCCCGGAATACATACGCACGTAATTGATCTTGCCCACGAATGGATCAGTAGCTACTTTAAAAGATAACGCCGCAAAAGGCGCCGCGTCATCAGCTTTGATCTCTTCGAATTCGCCTGTTTCCGGGTTAATCCCCTTGATCGGAGGCAGGTCTATCGGGGAAGGAAGATAATCCTTGACCGCATCCAGCATCAGCTGAACGCCCTTATTCTTAAAAGCTGAACCGCAAAGTACGGGCACGAATTTATTGGCGATCACTGTCTTGCGGATAGTTTCCTTGATCTGCTGATTGCTTACTTCTTTACCGGCAAGATAAAGTTCCATGATCGTGTCATCTGCTTCTGCCAGTTTCTCTACCAGGATAAGACGGTATTTCTCATAATCCGCCAGCATATCCTCGGGGACTTCTTTAACTTCAACATCTTTGCCCAGTTCATCTTTATAAAAGACAAGCTTCTTCTCCACCAGGTCCACAATACCTTTAAAATCAGCTTCTTTGCCAAAGGGAAGATGGATCGCCGCGACATTTGCGCCAAGGCGCTGGTGCATCTGCTTAACCACCTCAAGAAAATTCGCCCCTGTGCGGTCCATCTTATTTACAAAAGCGATACGCGGCACGCTATAACGGTCAGCCTGACGCCAGACAGTTTCTGACTGCGGCTGAACGCCTCCGACGCTGCAGAAAACCACCACCGCGCCGTCCAAAACCTTTAAAGACCTTTCCACTTCAATAGTAAAATCAACGTGTCCGGGAGTATCGATCAGGTTGATATGCACATCTTTCCATACGCATGTCGTGGCGGCGGAAGTGATCGTGATCCCGCGCTCCTGTTCCTGGATCATCCAATCCATTGTCGCCGTACCGTCATGCACCTCGCCTAATTTATAGTTTTTACCGGTATAAAAAAGCACGCGCTCGCTGGTCGTAGTTTTCCCCGCGTCAATATGCGCGATGATCCCGATATTTCTTATTTTACTTAAAGGTATTTTTCTCATCTTTTCTTACAATATTTCTTTGCTATATCCAGTTGTTCGAGTTTAAATTTACTGTCAAATTTACCAGCGGAAATGCGCGAAAGCTTTGTTGGATTCCGCCATCTTATGCGTATCGTCCCTTTTCTTGATCGCCGAACCTTCGCCTTTATAAGCGGCGATGATCTCATCGGCTAATTTCTCTTCCATGGCTTTGCCTTTGCGATTCTGGGCAAAATCCCTAATCCAACGTAAAGCGATGGAAGTACCGCGCTCCTGCCTTACTTCTATAGGAACCTGATAAGTCGCACCACCGACCCTGCGCGGCTTGACTTCCAAACGCGGCCTGGCATTATCCAGCGCTTTATAAAAAACCTTCAAAACGTCCTGCTCGTTAAGGTTCTTCTGGATGATCGTAAACGCGCCATAAACCATCTTCTCGGATATGGCTTTTTTTCCGTCGAGCATGACCATATTGATGAACTTGGCCACGATCTTGGAATTAAATTTGGGGTCCGCTAAAATATTCTTTTCCTGCGCTTTTCTTCTTCTCATTGTTTAAACCTGCTCCTTGTTTGCCTTTTGATGCCAGCTTTGGTTTATCAACCCGGCGATCGAAGGCTTCTGTTACTTATACGCTTTTAAGCTGCTTTGGGTTTCTTGGCGCCGTATTTCGAACGCGACCTTCTGCGCTGATTTACACCGGAAGCATCCAATGTGCCCCTGACAATATGATAACGCACGCCAGGCAAATCCTTTACCCTGCCGCCTCTGACTAAAACTATGGAATGCTCCTGCAGGTTATGCCCTTCTCCCGGGATATAAGCAGTGACCTCAATACCCGTAGTAAGCCTGACCCTGGCTATTTTACGCAAAGCGGAGTTGGGTTTTTTAGGCGTCATCGTACGCACCTGCAAACACACCCCTCTTCTCTGCGGTGAATTCTTTAAAGCCGGAGATTTGCTTTTCTTCTTTTGTGAAACCCTGCCAAACCTGATCAACTGAGCGATTGTGGGCATATTTATTCCTTTATACTGGTAGCTGTTTCCTCGTTTTTCTCTTCAATTTTTTCCGGGGCATTCTTGGTCACTTCAATTTCCCGGTGCGTGTGAAAACCTGTCCCCGCAGGGATCAGGTGGCCGACAATGACATTTTCCTTCAGGCCAAAAAGCTCATCGCTCTTACCGCTGGTCGCTGCTTCCGTTAATACGCGGGTAGTTTCCTGGAAGCTGGCCGCGGAGATGAAACTTTCCGTGGTAAGCGATGCCTTAGTGATACCTAAAAGTAACGGTGTTGCCTGAGCCGGTTTCTGGCCTTTTTTGATCACGCGGGTATTTTCTTTCTGGAACACCCACTTATCTACCTGTTGCGTGGCAAGAAACTCCGTATCGCCGGGATCCTCAACTCTTACTTTCTTAAGCATCTGCCTGATGATCAACTCAATATGCTTGTCGTTGATGCGTACGCCCTGCAGACGGTAAACTTCCTGCACCTCGTTTACCAGATACTCCTGCAGCACTTTGTCTCCGCAGACCCTTAATATATCCTGTAAAACCACCGGGCCGTCAGTCAACTGCTGGCCGGCGGCGACTTTATCACCTTTGTAAATGTTCGGATGCTTGCCATGGGGAATAACATACTCCCTGGACATCCCTGTCGTAGACCTTACAATGATCACGCGCTGGTTCTTTTTGGTCTCGCCGAACTCCACAAAACCATCGATTTCGCTGATCACTGCCGGGTCCTTCGGCCTTCTGGCCTCAAAAAGTTCCGCGACCCTGGGCAAACCACCGGTAATATCCCTGGTCTTAACTACGGTGCGCGGGATCTTGGCTAAAAGGTCTCCGGCATTCATCTTCTCGCCATCTTTAGCCATAACGTGCGCGCCGATCGGAATAGGGTATATCCCGGAAACTTCTTTTTTCTCGTCCAGCACGACGATCTGCGGATGATATTCCGGTTTATGCTCCACGACAACACGCTCGGATAATTTCGTGACCGGATTAACCTCTTCACGGATAGTGATATTCTCGCGCAAATCCTCATAGCGCACTGTACCGGCAACTTCTGTAAGCACCGGGATCGTATACGGGTCCCAGCGTACAAAAGCGACCCCCTTATTTATCTCCGCCGCGTCAGCGACATTGATGAAAGCACCCTGTAGCACCAGGTAACGCTCCAATTCCCTGCCCTGGGCATCATTAATACTGATCGCGCCGTTACGGTTTAAAACCACAAACTCGTTGTTCTTGGCGGTAAACCTTAAACCGTGATAACGCACAATACCTTTATTCTTGGACTTGATAACAGACTGTTCGATCGTACGGCTGGCTGTACCACCAATATGGAACGTTCTCATGGTCAGCTGCGTACCGGGTTCGCCGATACTCTGCGCGGCGATCACGCCGACCGCTTCGCCTAGCTCCACGATCCTTCCGGTAGCTAAGTTACGGCCATAACATTTAGTACAAACGCCCCTGCCGGATTCACAGGTAAGCACGCTGCGGATACGGATCTTCTCAATTCCTAATTTCTCGATCTGATCGGCTTTATCACCGGTAATGATCGAACCCTGCTCAACAATAACCTCGTCGGTAATAATATCCACGACGTTATCCAGGGCAACGCGGCCGACAATACGGTCACGCAGGGAAACAACCTCTTCGTCGCCTTCCACGATCGCAGCGACAGTAATACCATTAAGCGTGCCGCAGTCATCCTCACAGACAATAACTTCCTGCGCCACATCCACAAGCCTGCGGGTCAAGTAACCTGCGTCAGCTGTTTTAAGCGCGGTATCCGCAAGGCCTTTACGCGCGCCGTGGGTAGAAATAAAATACTCCAGGACATTCAAGCCTTCCCGGAAGTTAGCGGTGATCGGGTTCTCAATGATCTCGCCTGAAGGCTTAGCCATCAGACCACGCATACCAGCAAGCTGCCTTACCTGCAGGCGTGAACCACGGGCGCCGGAATCCGCCATCATGAATATAGGGTTAAAAGACGCCATACCCTTGAATAACAGGTCGGATATTTTATCCGTAGTATGCGTCCAGATATCAATAACTTTGGATTTACGCTCGCTATCGGTAATGATACCTTTGCGATACTGATCATCCACGCGCGCTACTTCAGCTTTAGATTCCTTGATCACTTCCGGTTTCTCCGAAGGGATGATCATATCATCTATGCCGATGGATATACCGCCTAAAGTACCCATCTCAAAACCTAAACGCTTGATCGCGTCAAGCAGCTTTATAGTCGCCGTATGGCCGAAACGTTTATAACACTCCACCACGATATCGCTGACCTTGCCTTTATTCAGTTCGCGGTTAACAAAACCAAATTCCAAAGGCAAAAGTTGGTTAAACATTGCCCTGCCCACGGTAGTAGTGATAGACTGTTTGCCGGGAATAACCTTTTTCAGGTCAAAATCATAAACGCCGTCAACGCGCAGTTTGATCTTGGCGTGTAACTCCACGACATGGTCGTTATAAGCGATCAAAGCTTCCTGGGCATTGCCAAAAGACATGCCTTCGCCAAGCGCGCCGGGTTTCTCTTTGCTTAAATACGCTACGCCAAGGATGATATCCTGGGTAGGCGAGATAACCGGCCTGCCGTCGGCAGGTGAAAATATATTATTGATCGCTAGGATCAATATCTTGGCCTCTAATTGCGATTCCAATGAAAGCGGCACGTGCACAGCCATCTGGTCGCCATCAAAGTCGGCGTTAAAAGCCGTACAAACCAGCGGATGGATCTTGATCGCTTTACCTTCGATCAGAAGCGGCTGGAACGCCTGGATACCTAAACGGTGCAGAGTGGGCGCGCGATTCAACAAAACAGGGTGATCTTGATCACTTCATCAAGGATATCCCATACTTCGATCTTGCCGCGTTCAACCATGCGCCGGGCGCCTTTGATCGTATGCACAAAACCTTTTTCCCTTAATTTCTTAATGATGAACGGCTCAAAAAGTTCCAGAGCCATCTGCTTGGGCAGGCCGCATTCATGCAGTTTTAATTCCGGGCCGACAACGATCACCGAACGACCGGAGTAATCTACGCGCTTACCTAAAAGATTCTGGCGGAACCGGCCCTGTTTGCCTTTAAGCATATCAGAAAGAGACTTTAATGGACGGTTATTCGCGCCATTCACTGCTTTGCCATGGCGGCCGTTATCCAATAAAGCATCTACAGCCTCCTGGAGCATGCGTTTCTCATTCCGGATAATGATCTCCGGGGCATTAAGCTCCATAAGTTTCTTTAAACGGTTGTTACGATTGATCACGCGCCTGTACAGGTCATTTAAGTCACTGGTCGCGAACCTTCCGCCATCCAGCGGCACTAACGGCCTTAAATCCGGCGGGATGACCGGGACGATCTCTAAGATCATCCAATCCGGTTTATTGCCGCTCTTCTTGAAATCCTCAATGATCTTTAAAGTCTTAATGGATTTACGGTTATTTAAAACGTCTTTGGATTTCTCCAGTTCCCTTCTTACCTTGCGGCAGACCGCATCAAGGTCTAACCCTTTTAAAAGCTCAAGAATGGCATCAGCGCCGATCTTAGCCTTAAAAGATGAACCGTATTTAACCACAGCGTCCTGATACTGCTCGTCGGTTAAAAGCTCGTTTTTCTTTAAAGGGGTAGTGCCCGGGTCAACAACGACATATTCCTCATAATAAATAATTCTTTCCAGATCCCTTAAACGGATATCCAGAAGCGCGCTCATCCTGCTGGGCACGGCTTTAAAGAACCAGATATGCGTTACCGGCGTGGCCAATTCAATGTGGCCCATGCGTTCACGGCGGGTGCTCGAACGCTCAACGGTCACTCCGCAACGGTCGCAGGTGATCCCTTTGAATTTTATGCCTTTGTATTTTCCGCAGCTACACTCCCAATCGCGCACAGGGCCGAAGATCTTCTCGCAGAACAAGCCGTCTTTTTCCGGCTTTAATGTGCGGTAATTGATCGTCTCTGCTTTCTTGACCTCACCCTTAGACCAGGACTTGATGATCTGGGGACTGGCAATCTTGATGCTTATACTATCAAAAGAAACGCTCTCTTCCATTATTTTGCCTTCTCCGTACGGATATCAAGGCATAAGCCTTGAAGTTCTTTGATTAATACATTAAATGACTCCGGAGTCCCGTGAGTCAAACGCTGTTCGCCTTTAACGATCGCCTCATAGATACGCGTCCTGCCCACGACATCGTCGCTTTTTACAGTAAGCATTTCCTGTAAGCTGAATGCCGCGCCATATGCTTCCAGCGCCCAGACTTCCATTTCGCCTAAACGCTGGCCGCCGAATTGCGCTTTGCCGCCTAGAGGCTGCTGGGTGACCAATGAATACGGGCCGATGGAACGCGCGTGGATCTTTTCATCAACCAAGTGGATCAGTTTCAAGACATACATATAACCAACGGTAACCCTCTGGTCAAAAGGCTCGCCGCTATAACCATCATAAAGTTTCATCTTACCGTCTTCCGGAAGGCCGGCTTTTTTAAGTAATTCCTTGATCTCGCCCTCTTTGGCGCTGTCAAATACGGGGCAGCTAACCTTTAAGCCTAATGCTTTCGCCGCCCAGCCTAAATGGCATTCCAGGATCTGGCCGACGTTCATACGCGAAGGTACGCCTAACGGGTTCAGCACTACTTCCACGGGCGTGCCATCAGGCAAAAACGGCATATTCTCCTCGGGGATGATCTTAGCCACGACACCTTTGTTACCATGGCGGCCGGCTACCTTGTCACCCTCGGAAAGTTTTCTCTTCGTCGCGATATAAACTACTACACGCTTAAGTATCCCCGCGGGAAGTTCATCGCCGCGGCGGACTTTCTCGATCTCCTGCGCTTCTTCCAAAAGCAGTTCATGCATCTGCTCGTCAAAAGAAGCAGCCAGGATCTTAGCTTCCTCATTATCATTATAATTGACCTTCTCGACCTTCTTTTTATCTACCCCTAAGATCTGGGCAAGGCGGGCAAGCTTCTCTGTCTGCAGGAACTCTATCTCCTGTTTGTAGTAAGCTTTCAATTCCCTGGTTTTAGCCAGCTCAATGGTCTTTTCTTCTTTGGATTTTCTGCCCCTGTCCTTACGCTGAAAGACGTGCACGTCAATCACCACGCCTTCTACGCCGGGAGGAACGATCAAAGAAGTATCCCGCACGTCGCCGGCCTTTTCGCCGAAAATAGCGCGTAACAGTTTCTCTTCAGGGCTGGGTTCAGAATCAGTTTTAGGAGTGATCTTGCCTACGAGGATATCGCCGGCGCTGACTTCCGCGCCTGAACGGATGATCCCGCTCTCATCTAAATTCCTTAAAGCCTCTTCGCTGACATTGGGAATATCGCGGGTGATCTCTTCATTACCTAAACGGGTTTCCGCTGCTTCAATTTCAAATTCCTCAACATGGATAGAGGTGAATGTGTCATTCTTAAGAAGCTTCTCGCTGATCAGGATGGCATCTTCAAAGTTGTAACCTCTCCAGGGCATGAAAGCCACCAGGACATTCTTACCTAAAGCGAGTTCGCCTTCTTTTGTGCCGATGCCGTCGGCAATGATCTGCCCGCGTTCCACATGGTCGCCTAATTTCACAAGCGGCCTCTGGTTCAAGCATGTATCGGCATTGGTACGCAGGAATTTCTTTAAATGGTAAATCGTTTTGCCTACGGTTATAGCGGATGAGTCAACGCTGGTGACTTTACCGGAATCCGTAGCGACGATCACCGTACCGGAATCACGGGCTACTTTTTCCTCCATCTCTGTATCCACTAACGCCGTCTCCGTGATCATTAAAGGCACTGCCTGACGCATCATGTTGGAGCCCATCAGAGCGCGGTTAGCGTCATCATGCTCTAAGAACGGTATAAGCGATGCGGCGACGGAAACCAACTGTTTTGGCGAAACATCCATATACTGGACCTGCTTAGGCGTCGCTTTCGGGAAGTCATCCTTAAAACGGCAGATCACTTCTTTTTCAGCAAAAGAACCATCAGGATTTAAAGGCACATCCGCCTGGGCGATCATCTTATCTTCTTCCAGGTCAGCTGTAAGATACTCGATCTTTTTAGTCACTTTACCATCTTCCACCTTACGATAGGGAGTTTCCAATAACCCCACGGAATTGATCCTGGCAAAACAGCTTAAGGAAGCGATCAGGCCGATGTTCGGGCCTTCAGGAGTCTCAATAGGGCAAACGCGTCCGTAATGTGAAGGATGAATATCCCTGACCTCAAAACCAGCTCTTTCGCGGGAAAGCCCACCCGGTCCAAGTGCGCTCAACCTTCTTTTATGGGTCATTTCAGCCAGAGGGTTGATCTGGTCCATAAATTGGGAAAGCTGGCTGCGGCCAAAGAAATCACGGATCTGGTTGGATAATAATTTAGAGTTGATCAAATAATGCACATTCAGGTTATCAAATTCACCCAGAAGGCTCAAACGTTCCTTGATCGAGCGCTCCACGCGTGATAGGCCTATACGCACCTGGTTCTGCACCAGTTCGCCTACGCTTTTTACGCGGCGGTTGCCCAAATGGTCAATGTCATCGATCTTTCCTTCACCGTTATTCAGCTTGATCAGGTATTCGATTACCTTTATTACTGTATCGGAATCAAGGATCCTTTTCTCAAGGGAGACCTGCATGCCTAACTTGCGGTTCAGGATGAAACGGCCGGCTCTTTCTAGATCATATCTGGCAGTGTCAAAGAAAAGCCTGTAGAACAGGTTTTCCGCGGCTTCTTTGGTCACTGGTTCGGTCGGCCGCATCTTGCGGTAAAAATCTAAATAAGCTTCTTCTTTATTTTTTGTGTAATCTTTCTTAAGGGTGTTGACGATCTCCGGATATTCTTTTCCAAAAGCCGCGATGATCTGGCTATCTTCTGAGAAACCGAGTATCCTTAAAATCTGCGTAGCGGGGAAATTCCTTCTGCGATCAACATAAGCGGTAATTGTTTCAGTAAGGTCATACTTGAACTCAAGCCAGGCTCCACGATAAGGGATAACGCGGCCATAAAATATTTTCTTGCCTGTGGGATGCAACTCTTCTTCAAAAGAAACGCCTGGAGAACGCTGCAGCTGGCTGACTACCACGCGCTCGTCGCCATTAATGATAAAAGTGCCTGTTTCCGTCATTAAGGGCAGGTCGCCGAAATAAGCGTCCTGTTCCTTGGTTTCACGAGGGGTAGTTAACCTGAACTTTACTTTCAAAGGAGCAGCATAGGTCAGCGAACGGTTCTTTGCCTCTGACATGGTGTATTTCGGCTTACCCAAAGAATAGCTGATGAACTCCAGCTTCACCGAGCGATCCGGGCTTTCGATGGGAAATATCTCCCCGAAAACCTCCTGAAGGCCCTGATTCTTTCTATCCCCTACCGGAGTTTCGATTTGCAGGAATTCACGGTAAGTATCAAGCTGAACATCTAAAAGATTAGGCAACCCGTATGTTTCTTTTAGCTTAGCAAAACTCTTGCGTTTAATCATAATGGATTAGTCAACCCCCACTTACTTAGAGTTACTTATATTTATCTATATTTACTTAAGCTTACTTTAACTCTACCGTTGCGCCAGCCGCCTCTAACTTCTTTTTCATTTCGGCAGCTTCATCTTTGGTAGCGCCTTCTTTGATTGCTTTAGGAGCGGCGTCTACTAAGTCTTTGGCTTCTTTCAGGCCAAGGCTAGTGATAGTACGCACCTCTTTAATAACAGCGATCTTGTTCGCGCCAGCGCTCGTTAATACGACTGAGAACACAGACTTCTCTTCAGCGGCGGCAGGAGCAGCACCGGCGGCGGCAGGAGCAGCGACCATCGCAGCGCTTGCGCTGACACCGAACTTTTCCTCTAACGCTTTTACCAGATCAGCCAATTCCAAAACGCTCATCGTTTCTATTGACTTGATCATTTCATCCATCTTTGCTGTTGCCATTTCTTCCTCCTTGATTTGCCTGATTCTACAGGAATCTTTTTTAACTTGCTGTCTTTTTCTGTCTGATTTGGTCCAAACAAACTACGAATTTCTTGTTCACCTGGCTTAAAACGATGACCAGCCTGAGAATAGGTGAATTGATCATTCCCACAACCTGCGCAAGCAACACTTCGCGTGAAGGCAGCTTGCTCATCGCTACGATATCTTCTTTGGCCAGCAGCTTATCATTAAGGTATCCGCCGGCAAGCACGAGTTTTTCTTTCTCTTTATTGAAATCACATAAAACTTTGGAAGCTTGTACAGGTTCATCCTTAAAAAAGATCATCCCGCATGGTGTTTCTACCGTCGCGACTAATTGCTCAAGGCCCAGGTCTTTCATCGCCCGGCGCGCTATGCTGTTTTTAACTACCAGCATATCCACTCCAGTGCCTTTAAGCGACTTCCTTAAAATACTCATATCCGGGCTGGAAACTCCCGAATATTTCACGATGAGAAATCCCTTAGAGGATTTGTAAATATCTTTTATGCGGCTGCCAGAAGTTTCTTTGATCAAAAGTCCGAGTTTTTTCATCTTAAGAAGGTATCCTTAAACCTGGGTTCATGGAAACTGTAATTGAAGAGCTCTTAATGAACCTGCCTTTAACGCTCGCCGGCTTCGCTTCATTGATCGCCTCGATCACCTTGGAAGCATTGTCATTTAACTGTTCTTCACTGAAAGAGATCTTGCCTACAGATAAATGGATACCGCCCTGTTTGTCCACGCGGAATTCCACTTTTCCTTTACGCACATCTTCTATGGCCTTTACGATATCATTGGTCACTGTGCCTGTCTTTGGGCTGGGCATCAATCCGCGCGGGCCAAGGACCTTGCCTAATTTGCTTAAATCCTTCATCATATCGGGAGTGGCGATTGAACAATCAAAATCAAGGAATCCAGCGGCGACTTTATCGATCAGCTCCATGCCGCCGACGAAATCAGCTTTTGCTTCGCGCGCCTGGCGCTCATGTTCACCTTTACAGAATACGGCGACCCTGATCTTCTTACCTGTGCCATGAGGTAAAACCACAGTGCCGCGGACCATCTGGTCGCTCTTTTTAGTATCCACGCTTAAATTAAAATGCAGGTCTACGGAGCTATCGAACTTAGGCTTGGGCAGTTTCTTAAGCAGAGCGATCGCTTCCTTCAATTGGTAAACTTTATCCGCTTCAACCTGTTTTAAAGCTTCCTTATATCTTTTGCTTTGTGTTTTCATTTTTTACCCTTCAACGGCAATACCCATACTGCGGGCTGTGCCTTCAATTATTTTAATTGCCTTATCCAGGCTG
>Ga0153915_10004294_pt1 | contig 13108 bp, 7 predicted proteins | sample Opewatmetagenome_2_FD_107003 | JGI IMG/M metagenome (GOLD analysis project Ga0153915, IMG submission 107003) | Freshwater wetland microbial communities from Ohio, USA - Open water 3 Core 3 Depth 3 metaG | ecosystem: Environmental > Aquatic > Freshwater > Wetlands | place: USA: Ohio, Lake Erie... | reverse complement strand
TCGATCAGCTATAAAAAATGAAAAAGGGATCAAGGTACTGGGTACTAGGTACTAGGTACTAGGTACAGGGTGCAGGGTACAGGGTGCAAGTTAATGAGACTGTTAATTCAGGAGTGAAGCTAACTGAATTAACATAGTCGAATTAATCCCGACAGCAAGCTGTCGGGATCTCATAGTCAATTACAGGCTTCTTATTAAAGAAATAAAAATATTAGAGTATTTTTAAATCCGTTAACAAACTGTATAAAACCAGCATGAAATGAATAATCTTAATATACCTCAATGCTGTCCAAATGGAGGAACCGGGCTGAAAAATCCCGTCGGGGTAACTCGAAGGGATTTTTTAAAGACAATGGGAGGATCAACTCTATCTGTAGTTGCCCTTTCTGGCATTGCATGGCCATTACTTTCGGGTCTTAGCCTGGAAGAAAATCCCGGAATTATCAGACGTCCGCTTGTCGTTAAACCACTTTTGATTTATGACACACCGGAATATCAGTACCAGACCAGCTGGCGCTCCTGGGGTGGCATCCATTCACAGCATGCGGCTGCTGAAGAAATTGCCAGGATAACAAATGAACTTGAGAAACTCCGCACCCAGGCTGATTTTCCTGTGATATTCCTTCCTGTGTCCGGAATACGTAATACTTCCGAATTGAATTCGATCGGCGATCTCGCATCTTCTGATACAATTATTGTCTATGCTGCAGGAGGCTGGATGGATATTTTCGATTTATTGAATAAAATGAACAAGGATATGATCCTTTTTTGCAGGCATAAATCAGGCCCAGTATATCTCTGGTACGAAATCATAAGTCCACGTTATCTCAGACAGCATACGGATAAACTTGCAGTTGCAGGAGTTGATGAAGAGGATGTGATCATAGACAGCCAGGATGAAATTCTCTGGCGCCTCAGGGCTCTATGTGGATTACATAACACTCTGAATACCAAAATTATAGCTATTGGCGGAGCTGGCGCATGGGCTCAACCTGAAGGAGTAGTGCCTGCATTGATTGAAGATAAGTTCCGCTTCAGGATCTATTCATACTCTTATGATGATCTTGGAAATCTGATAAAAGATGTAAAGGCTGACAGGGCGGCTGTCAAACGGGCTGAAAAGCGTGCCGGGGAATATCTCAATGGAAACAGTATTACACTTGAGACCAAACGCGAGTTTGTTGACAATGCATTTCTGCTTGAGGATGTTTTCAGGAGGATCATGGATAAAGAAAACTGCCGGTCAATAACTATAAATGGCTGCATGGGTACGATAATGCCATTAGCTGAAACATCAGCCTGTCTTACACTGAGCCTTTTAAATGATTCCGGCTATCCGTCTTTCTGTGAATCAGATTTTGTTGTTGTACCAGCAGGTGTATTGCTGGCCAATATAAGCGGTAAACCATCATTCCTTAATGATCCTACATATCCGCACGATGGCATAATAACACTTGCCCACTGCACAGCTCCAAGGCGCATGGATGGCATAAATACTGAGCCGGCAAGGATCCTGACTCACTTTGAGTCTGATTATGGAGCTGCTCCAAAAGTGGAAATGAAACTTGGCCAGACCGTCACAAACATTATACCTGATTTTCTTGTCAGTCATTATGTCGGACTTAAAGGCAGCATAACCGATAATCCTTTTATGGACATCTGCCGTTCGCAGATAGATATTAGTTTTAACTGCAATAGCAATATTCTTGCCCGGCGAATGCCAGGTTTTCACTGGATAACAGGATACGGCGATTACATTCGAGAGACCGGCTACGCCCTTAAGCGAATGGGCATAGATTTCGAAGTTCTGTAACTAATGCAGGTAATTCGCAGCAATCATTGTGACCACTGCGACAATTGTGACCACTGCGACAATTACTGCCATCGCGACAATTGCCTTTGTTGCAATAGAAGTATCCTGTATCCCAAAAGATCCCTGGATCCTTAGACCCCTAACTCTTCTTTAATTCTTTATTGATCTCCCTAAGCTGATCCAGGATCTCCTTAAGAAGATAATCCTGGGAATGTCTTGGCGTTTCTGCGGTGGTAAGGGGAGTATCCCCAAGAGGATGCAGGGTTCTGATTTTATTCCTCAAATCAATATGCAGGGATTCAAATTCTGCTAATCCGCCCATGACTCCTTCGTACATTGATGAAGACTGCACTGATTTGCCGGCGGTTTGAATTTTGATTGATCCCATATTCAGAATGCGGTCGTACAGTGTCCTGACAAGTTCAAAATCAGTTATTGCACGGAATGGAATATTCTGAATTGTCTTTGTCAGTATTCCCTTATGTATTGATACCCGGTCATCATAAATTACATATTGCAGATTTCTGAACCACAGATAAGTAACAGGCCAGCTGATTGCCCACATTAAAAGTATAGTGCCTGCACATACTATCCATGTGATGATTACTGCCTCAGGTGGAGTACCTGACAGGGCAAAAATCATGTGGATAATCCCTGCAATCAGAAGAAATATCCCGGTAAGTGTAAGCATTATCCAAACAACTTTAACCATATACTTGCGGTCTGGTTTAATAATTTTTTCCATTCTAACAGGTTTTGATTTTTATACTTAAAAATAATAAAAATAAGGACCTTAAAGTCTTCCACGGTTGACAATATAAAAAAGAATCGCCCTGGTTTTATCTCACCAGGGCGATTCTTATAATAATCTAACTCTCTGTACCTCTATCCCTCCGTCTCCTCTTCTCCTATTCTCCTCTTCCCACGTTCATCTTATTCAAGTCCGAAAGCATAGAACACTGTTCCGGGATAATTCTCATAAGTTCCTTCCATCAAAACTCCTCCCTTTACGTTATTCAGTTCCTTTTTCAGTTGATCAACAGAAGTCACTTTAGTCTTGTTAACCCCGGTAATTATGAATCCTTCCTTCATATCTGTCTGATTTTTCAGGACCCCATTCTGAATATTTTTAACCACAACACCACCCTCGATACCCAGTTTCTTTGCTTTTGCTGCATCAAGGTTTTCAAAAGATGCTCCCAGAATATCCAGAACATCACGATTTTCTTTTTCGACAAGTTTCTTTGTACCCTTCTGGTTAGCAAGAACTACAGAATAGGTAAATTCTTTGCCTTTCCTGTCAACCGTTACATCGACTTTATCTCCCGGGCGATGCGTTGCAATTTTTTCCAGAAGATCTGCAGATTTTGTTATTGGCGTTTCATCCACTTTTACAATAACATCGCCTATTTTAATCCCTGCAGCGCCAGCAGAACTATTTTCTGACAGACTGTCGACATAGGCACCTTCATTAACTGCAAGGCCTTTCTGATTTGCAAAGTCGCCGGTAACATCATGAATCATTACACCGAGATATGCACGCTGAACCATCCCGTATTTCATGATGTCTTCAACAACCTTGCTGACAATATTTGAAGGTATTGCAAATCCATATCCCATGTAAGTCCCGGTGAGGCTGGCGATTGCAGTGTTGATCCCGATCAGCTGGCCATCCAGATTTACCAATGCGCCCCCACTGTTGCCCGGATTTATTGCAGCATCGGTCTGTATGAAGGCTTCAATGGCAGATTTATCATTGATAATATTTATATTTCTGCCCTTAGCACTGATAATCCCTGCGGTTACAGTTGAATTAAGGTTGAATGGATTTCCAATTGCCAGGACCCATTGGCCAACTTCGACATTGTCTGAATTGGCAAGAGGCAACGGTTGCAGATTATTGGCTTTAATCTGGATCAGAGCAACATCTGTTGATGGATCTGTACCAATGACTTTTGCTTTATAAACTTCATTATTATAAAGTGACACTTCAATTTCATCTGCATCAGCAACCACATGGTTATTGGTCACAATATATCCGTTGCTGTTAATAATAACCCCTGATCCCGAAGCTTCCTGATACTGTGGTTCAGCTTGTCTCCTCTGCTGTCTTTGGTCGCGAGGATCGCCAAAGAAGAACTTGAAAAAGTCGTCACCAAATGGATCACCGCCAAACGGATCAAAACCATAGGACTGTTGACTTGGAGAGACTTTAATTTTGGAAGTGATATGTACAACAGAATTCATTACTTCCTTCGAAACTCCTGTAAAGTCAAGTGGCACAACTGTGCCGTTTTCGTTAACTGTGTAAACAGTTCTATGGGCTGGCGTTAAGCTTGTGTCTTTGGTAAGTGTCAATTCATGCTTATTGGTTCCAGTAAACATAAATACCGCTATTGTCAGGGCACTTCCTGCAACTGAAGCGGCAAACCATTTAAGAAAAGATTTCATTTCTATATCCTCCTTTATTTATTGAAGACGTTCTGTTTATATAACATTTAATGAACGCCTTTTGTTCTTCTGATTTTATACAATTTACATGCAAAATTATATCTGAAATTGACTATTTTATCAATGACTGATGTTAAAGATTCTTAAGGATTTGTTAAAAAATCTTAAACAAAAATTTTTACTTTTACCACGGTCTGAAAACTAATCTCATCTTTATGAAAAATTCATCCGACCGCAGCGGGTATCTTTTTCCCAGGGGATATTCCAATTATGTTTTTGTACTGCTGTTCCTGTTATACATGTTCGATTATATAGACCGGACAATTGTTACATCCATGTTCACCTCTATTGAAAGAGACTGGGGAATCAGTCATACCCAGAGCGGTATGCTGGTATCTGCTGTGTACTGGGCGATAGTAATCCTTACATTCCCGGTATCGCTACTTGTTGACCGGTGGAGCAGGACTAAAACTATTGCGATTATGGCAACATTGTGGAGCCTGGCAACTGCTCTCTGCGCATTGACCGGCAATTTTGTTCAGTTGTTCATGGCAAGACTGCTGATTGGTATTGGCGAAGCAGGTTATGCCCCCGGCGGAAGTGCTGTAATCTCAGGTTTGTATCCTATTGATAAACGGTCAAAAATGATGGGATTATGGAATGCTTCAATTCCACTGGGATCCGCTATAGGCGTTTTGCTCGGTGGGATTATTGCTACTCGTTTTGGATGGAAGCATGCTTTCGGGATTGTAGCTTTGCCTGGCCTTATAGTTGCAGTACTTTTTTATTTTATTAAAGATTACAAAACCGTTGACCTTTCCTTTTTTGATAAGAGCAATAACAGGATCAAAATGGAAAGGAAGGACATGTTTAAGGAATTCTTCAATAAACCCTCCATACTGTTTACCTATTTTGGAATAGCGACAGTGGTATTTGTTACTACCTCTCTTCTTACCTGGTTGCCGACTTATTTTCAGAAAGTAAGAGAATTGCCCCAGGATAAGGCGGGAACTATGGCCAGCGCGGTTATGTTACTTGCCCTGGTTGGTGCTCCTCTTGGAGGATATTTTACCGACCTGTGGAGAAAGAAACGAATAAATTCAAGATTATTATTCCCGGCCTTAACGACATTACTTTCAGCATTTATCCTGTTCTTTGCTTTCTTTGTTTTTAAAACCGGGATTATCCAGTTTATTCTTTTGTTAATACTTGGAGTGCTTATTATGGCATTCATTTCAGGCGCTGCCGCAGTGACGCAGGATGTTATTCACCCGGGACTGAGAGCTACCTCTTATGCAATCGCAGTCGTGGTGCAGAATCTCCTGGGTGCATCAATAGCACCAATCGTTATTGGCAAACTTTATGACAGAACAGATATTCAGACGGCCCTTTCTGTTCTGCCTTTTGTCTTGCTGATAGGGGCGCTTTTATTCTATCTCGGATCAAGGTATTATGCAAAAGACATGGATAAGGTGGCAAAGATTCAACTTGAAGCTGCATGAGCCGATGCAGAATTGATAGTTATCACATATTAAAACCTTAAGTTACTATTGCAGAATTTGAAAATTCTTTAATTTTACTAAGGTGCGATAATTATCATTACTGATTTATGAAAACAAGAATATTGTTTTTAATAATACTGTTACTACCTGAAATTACCTTTGCCCAGTTCGAACAGAAATTAAGCATTAACATTTCAGCCGGGTCTTTTAAAACAGTAGGCTCGAAAACTTTCGCTCCCGATTTTGCGCCGGAAGAAAGAGAACCTTTGCAAATGCCAAACTTCCGTCCTGGTTTCCTGGGTAGCGCTGGTATTCAATATAATATAAACAGACATTTATCACTTTGTACGGATCTTATTTTTATGTACTCAGGCAACTGGAATTACAAAAAAGATGATGGCGGTAACTGGTTTGATTTTCAACTATACCAGTACGACACAACAGATATACTTCTTGCTGAAGGCAGTAATGAGCTGACATTATTTACTGTGTCTGTTGGATTTTCGCCAAAATATTACATACTGCCTGGTAAAAAGTTTAATCCATATATTTTTGCAGAAATAACATATAACTATACTAAGTCAACTTTTTCTGATAACTACTGGAAAGCCAGGCGTGATTTTAATATGCTCGCGCCTGATGACACAGGACCTTCAAATGATTATCTCGAAAAAAATACAGGGATTGGATTCAATCCCGGTTTAGGGGTTGAATACAGTCTGAGCGACAACATCGGTTTTTATATCTCTGCCGGATATTTCTTTGTCCATCTTAAAACAGAAAATTTTAAATCCGAATCACGTAAAGAAAATCTTCATTCCATTAATATTCAGGGCGGGATCAGGTTCAGTTTTCTGAAATCTAAAGAACTATAATTATGAAACCACTATTCAGATATTTTCTGATAATTATATTCTCAGGAAGTTTTTCCCCGCTCTGTTCACAATACATTTTTAATGTCAAACACACCTATTCTGAAACCAGTCACCATATTTATCATGCAGAATATACTTCTGACGGGAAATATATTATAACTACAGGATCTGATAACAATATAATAATCTGGAATGCAAATTCAGGAATTATTTACAGGACTCTTGCGGGTCTAAAGAAGCGACCTAATATTGCACATCTTTCAGCAGACAGTAAAATTCTTGTCTCTGCAGGCGAGGATAATAACCTTACAATATGGGATCCTGTAACCCTTAAAATCACTGCAACTTTTACAGGTCACCAGGGACCCGTTAAATCATTGGATATCAGCCCTGATGGGAAATATATGGCAAGCGGAAGCACCGATCATACTATTCGGATATGGGACATTAATTCGGGCAACCTAGTTTACGAACTTAAAGGCCACAAGAAAGAAGTGACCTCGCTTCAGTTCAGCCCTGACGGGAAGAAACTGATATCAGGCAGTGCTGATCAGAATATAATCCTTTGGGATGTTATAAATGGGAGTGTCATTACCACAAGGGAAGCTCATAAAGGATGGATACGTTGCGTACGCTTCAGTCAGGATGGGAAAATTATAGGAAGCTGCGGGGATGATAAACTTATTAAAATATGGAACGTACCTGAATTGAATTCTCTCAGTACTTTGAAAGGGCACCAGGACTGGGTACAATCCATTGATTTCACACCGGATGGGAAAAACATGATAAGCGGAGGTCATGACCAGGTTATTATTCTATGGTCAGTCCACTCAGGAGAAATATTACATAAGTCAGAAAAGCAAGGCCAGATTGTCCTGTCGGTGGACATAAATCCTGTAAGGCCTGATTTTATTTCAGCAAGCCTGCTTTCTGAAGAACTGAAGACCTGGGCATTATCAGGACTTGATCAAGCATGGAGTATTACCGGTTCTAATACACAAATCACAGTTTTACCTGAAGAAAAAGAAGCAGAAAAAAATATTAATCAAGAGATTGATGAAGCTCAGGAAGAAGTTGAAACCACAAATTTATACCCTTTGATTGAAATTTACTCACCCTCATTTACAGGAAATTCGACTATATGTAATCAACCTGAAATCTTAATTATTGGAAGGATAAGTGATCCTGAGGGCGTAAATGCATTCCTGATTAATAACACCCCGGCTAGACTATCTGAAGCAGGAGTTTTCCAGCAGAACATGTCTCTAATTAAAGGCAATAATAAAATCGAGCTTGTTGCTATCAATCAGAAAGGGATAATGAAAAAGAAATCTCTGGTTGTAGAATGTACTTCAGATAACGCCGGTTCGGTACACCCAATCACCCCAGACATACAAAATGGCAAGTATTATGCACTTATAATTGGGATCAATGAATACCAGGATGAAGGGATCCTCGATCTGGAAAGACCTATAGCTGATGCAGATTCACTTTATAATGTTCTGGTGTCCCACTATAGTTTTGAAAAGGAAAATATTATATTCCTTAAAAATCCGGTACTCGATCAGATTATCCTTTCTCTTGATGAGCTTGGAAGAAAACTCACAACAAATGATAATCTGCTGATTTTTTATGCAGGACATGGTCATTGGGATGATAAAGGGGAAATTGGTTACTGGCTCCCCTCAGATGCAGAAATGTATAGCACAGTTAAATGGTTCAGGAACAGTACATTGCGTGATTTTATAGGCAGTATACAGACCCGGCATACCATTCTTATTGCGGATGCATGCTTCAGCGGTGCAATTTTTAAAACACGAGCCGCATTTACACAACCTTCACCCGGTATCGAAAGGCTTTACGAACTTCCAAGCCGTAAAGCAATGACCAGTGGTATACTACAGCAGGTCCCTGACGAAAGTGTGTTTATTAAATATCTCGTCAAGCGTCTGGAAGAAAATCAGGAAAAATATCTGCCCTCAGAAGTCCTCTTTAGCAGTTTTAAAACTGCAGTCATGAATAACAGTTCAAATGTCCCCCAGTTTGGCACAATCCAGAACGTCGGCGATGAAGGCGGGGACTTTATCTTCGTGACCAGGTAGATCTTCGATTTGTATTCTGTCGTTTAGCTAATCTTAGGCTATAATTTCTTTAAGGTGGTGCAAGGTACAAAGTGCAGGGTGCAAGTTGCAAAGAAATCAGAATCTGTCCTTAGGTTTTAAATGTCGACCTTAGATGTCGCCCCCGGATTTCACTTCTTGTATCTTTCCGTCCTGGCATCTTTGATCGCGCCATTGAAATCCATCCCAAATCCAAAATCGTAGAGGTTCCCCTCGGAGTCGGTGTAGCATTCCATATCATGCGGCATATCCTCCTTCTGTTCCTCAACTGTTTTCATATTTGCAGGCATCTGCATAGGCAAAAGTCCGGATGGGACTGCCGCACCGACAAGTATATCCATAATTACCTGGTCCTGCACATCAAACCTGCCCAATATTGCATTGGCATCCCTTTCAAACTCCTCAAAAATCATTGGCTTTGAAAGATTAATTATCACTATGACCGGCTTATTTTTCATTTTCTTGCGGGTTTCTATAACCATTTTCAGGTCATAATTATTATGGGAAATGACCGTTTTATTGCGGTAAGTACGATTCGTGAAGCTTTCGAGGGGATCTCCGCCGGCAATGCTCGGATCGCGTGCAAACGATGCCGTATATTGCCCGTATTGAAGCGTGATGGGCACATAGCCATTCCCGCCTCCTTCAGCATCCTTCCTGTCATAACCGGTGCCTCCATCAGGACTTTCAATGAAGACAAGCGCGCAATCGGCTTTATCAGGATTATCAGTTACCTTGAAAAATTTTTTGACAATCTCCATATTCACAGGATAATCAAGACTTTCCGGGATAGGTACACCAAACCAGTCAGTGCCTGCAGGCGTATATTTCTTTGGAACATAAACTGTAATGTCTTTCTTAAGAGGAAGGACTTTATTCCTGTTTTTCAGCATGACAATTGATTTAAGCTGGACGGCATAACCTGTTGCCATATATTCCGGGTTGCCTACTATACTATCTGATTTCACAGGATCCAGATAGGGATTTTCGAAAAGCCCTGTGCGAAAAATATTCTTCAAAAGCCTGACAGCTGATTGCTCAAACCTGGATCTCATGAATGCTTCCCCATGCTCGGCGACACCCATATTATAAGCTTCTATGACCGGACCTGCATCATTATTCCCCCCAAATTGGTCAACTCCTGCCATTATGATTTTATAATGTCTCTGCCCGACTGTGTATCCTTTTTCAAATCCCCAGCACCGGCCGCCAAGCATCATATTTGTTATATCCGGGCTTTCGTCGTTGGTTATTCCCCAGTCAGTGCAGACTACGCCTTCATATCCGTATCTTCCGCGTAAAAGATCGTCAATTAAATACTTGCAATACGCATTGCCGACATTTTCCCTATTAATCGTGTCCTGGTTCCATGAAATGGTATAATATGGCATGACCGCAGATGCCATTCCTGTACCACCTTCAAGTTTAAATGCACCGATAACGAAGGGGACAAGCTGATCATCCAGGTTATTCCCCGGATATACTGCAAATTTTCCATATGCAAAATGGCCATCACGGCCACCCTCCTCAGGACCACCCCCGGGCCAGTGCTTTACCATTGCGTTAACGCTTTTGTACCCCCATCCGCCTGAAATTTCTTCCGCACCGGTTGACGTTTGAAATCCATCCACATATGCACGTGCCATATCAGCTGAAAGCTGAGGATCCTCGCCGAAAGTTCCGTTTATCCGGCTCCATCTTGGTTCTGTTCCCAGATCTATCTGGGGAGACAGAGCTGTTGCTATACCAAGTGCCCGATATTCGATTGAAGCTATCCTGCCAAATTCCCTTACCAGTGCCGGATCAAACGTGGCAGCGAGTCCCAGCGATCCTGGCCACATCGAAATATCTCCTCCCGATCCTGCATTATATTCAGTACTGGCAATTGCATTATGACGGGGATCAGAGCTGTTATTGGAAGGGATCCCAAGTCCTGTCCCCTCAACCAAGGCTTGTACCTTATTGTTCCAGCGTGCAGCGACTGTAGGATTCAGGACACTCGTTATAAGGACGTGCCTTACATTGTCCTTAACCAGGAAATCTTTCTGGTTATCGGTCAGATCAGAAGGATCCGCGCCGCTTTCCTCGAATGATTTCCCGTTATATGTGCTTGAAAAATATCCTCCACTTCGGGCCGGTATAGACTGATGCGCGCTGTAAAGCATAAGCCCGGCAATCTGTTCAATAGTCATTTTCCCAGCAAGATCCTTTGCCCTTTCATCAGCAGAAAGACGCCAGTCTTCGTACGGATCAAGCTTGCCATTCCTGTTCAGGTCCTTAAAAGCAAGTCCCTTCACCGTTAATATCTGAAGGCCTGATTCAGTGGAATAACCAATGGTCTGTCCTTCCTGGTTGGCGATGATTCGCATGTTATCCGGACCGTCCTTTTCAGTCCATTTTGGTTTTATATTCAGGCAGGAAGTACTGATGATAATTATCATTAAAATTATTGGTATATAAACTTTCAAAGATGACTTGGATTTCATTATGATTTAGTTTAAATCATAAGGGAAATTACTAAAAATTTTAGCGCATGGAGTCCCGATATATCGGGATTAGTTCGACGATATATTTCACTTCGCAATCTCGTGAAATATAAATCTCACTGAACATGGAGCGGGGAGCATAGAGCATAGAGCTTAGAGCGGAGGGCGGAGGGCGGAGAGCCATAGGATGAACGGTTAAATTTCTGTAGGTAAAAATTTACTTACATAATTAATATATTCTAAAGACTTTATAAGAATGAGGTTTAAGGGGAAAAGTGAATTTGACTTCCTGTGGGGCTGATTGACGGGTTCCGGGTATATTGGAAGGGATTTGTTCTGCAGCAATTGATTCGCCAGAGATGATATCAGTTAATTTCGAGAAGTTGGTACCTGTCACAATACCTGCATTGATGGACTTGTCCAGGAAAGATTCGACTATCAGTGTATGATTATCATAAAGAAAAAGGCTGACTTTTGCTGGAGCTTCAAGACGAGCATAAAGATCTTTGGATAGTGTTTTCCTGATCTCAGTTAATACTTCAGGAGGAAGGTTATAAATGTCAGCAAAATTTTCAGGTATTGCCAGGACATATAATTTGGCTTTTGCATAACCTGCCATATGTAAAAAAGGCCATCCCAGTCCGGAATCCATACCTGATATCAGCTCCCATGAATCATTTGTAAGGTACCCGAGCTGTGGGATCAATATTTCAGTTTCAGCACTGAAGATGCCACTCCACCCTACAGAAAATTCCTTCACCAGTGATTTCCTGTCAGTATACCTTAATTCAGCAATGTCTTCTATCCCTTTATACTGAAGCGCTCTCAGCAAACCTGAAGTGATCATCACATCCTTACCATTCATCAGTTGGTTTTTGATCTTATTGACAATTTCCGGATCGAACTTTGCCGTTTCTGTAAGTAAAATGATTTTGTCATTTACTGGAAACTCGGGCACAAGATCCATCGGAATGCCTGCCATGCCAAGATATGTTTGCAGAAAATCCTCACCCGTGGAGTGATACGGTTTATAACTCTGCACTCCAATTGGTTTCCCAAGTTCTCCAAGGAATTTATCAACCTTTTCAAATGTATAACCTGCAGCTCCTGCAAAAGTTGCTGGTGTTACGACACTTCCATTAGGAAATTTAAAAGGACTAATCATTTCATCATAAGAGAAGCTCGGTTTTTCATCCTGCCATGGTGCCCTGTGGGATTCAGTGATCTTATACTGAAGCTGCCGGAAATCAAATAATGTGACCTCAGGAGCCAGTGCAAAAAGAGTGAGCCATAATTGTTCAGCATATCGGTCAAGATACCTGGATCCACCTGTATCCACCCAACCGCCCCCGTTCTTTCCGGGCTTGATATTCTCAAAATAGCGGAAAATAAGATACCCATGATACTGCTGGAGATGCTGATTGCTAAGCACCGGATCGCGTGTTTCTGTGCCAGTATATAAACCATCAAACATCGCTGGTTCAGTCTCAAGATTAAAGCCCAGTCCCTGAAAATGCTCATACCAGTTGGGATATTTAATGATAATCTTTACATCAGGATTTACAGCTTTAGCAGGTTTAATTATCAATTCACCTGCCGCCTCGTCCAGAAGTTTCAGGCGATAATCAGTCCAGCTGAGATCGCCTTTCCCCTTAATGCATAATTCACATTTGCAATTTGTAAAAAAGAAATCATCAAGAATGACTTCATCGAAAAGACTAGCAGTATACTCCACGATCTCCCTGACTTTCCTGCGATGGTCCGGATTGCTGTAGCAGAAAGTTTCAAACATATTCCTCTCATTCACTGTAAGTGTAATTCCTCCTGCAACCTCAACATTATGGTCCCTGAAAAATTTTCT
>Ga0153915_10004292_pt1 | contig 13118 bp, 7 predicted proteins | sample Opewatmetagenome_2_FD_107003 | JGI IMG/M metagenome (GOLD analysis project Ga0153915, IMG submission 107003) | Freshwater wetland microbial communities from Ohio, USA - Open water 3 Core 3 Depth 3 metaG | ecosystem: Environmental > Aquatic > Freshwater > Wetlands | place: USA: Ohio, Lake Erie... | reverse complement strand
CGCAGGTTGTTGATGTGCGAGACGAGCACGATGCCTGCGTTCACGACGACGCCGACGAGCACCAGCAGGCCGATCATGGACATGAGCGTCATGGGCGTGCCCGTCAGGCCAAGGAACCAGAAGACGCCTACGAAGGCGAACAGGATCGAGCTCAGCACCGCGATCGGCAGGATCGCCGACTCGAACATGGCGGAGATCACGAGGTAGATCATGGCCACCGCGAGCAGCAGATTCCTGTTCATCGTCGCCGCCGTGTCGTCGTTCTCCTCGCTGCCGCGACCGAGGTGCCAGCCGTACCCGGGCGGCAAGGGATAGGCGTCCATCACCTTCTTGACGCGATCGCTCACTTCATCGAGCGTCGCATCCTTCTTGAGATTGCCGGTCACGACGACCGATGTCATCTTGTTGATGCGCTGGATATCGCGCGCGCCCTGTGTGACCTGGAAGTGCGCAACCGACCCGAGCGTGATGCGTTCACCGTCCGGCAGGTACAGCGGCAGGCTGGCGAGATCGTCCACCGTCTGCTTGTCGCTCGGCCGGAACACGAGGCGCATGTTGATGTCGCGCTCGGCGCCGCGAAACTCGCGCAGGTTCTCGCCGCGCATTGCAATTGCGACGGCCATGGCGATGTCCGATGTGCCGAGGCCGAGCTGGGTTGCACGGTCGCGGTCGACGATGATCTGCACTTCCTCCTGGCCGCTGCGCGCTTCGGAGTGCACCGACTCCAGGCCCTGGACGGAATTGACCACGCGCGCGACGTCGACGCTGAGATCGGCGAGAAGCTCGGTCGATTCCCCGGTGAGCTCCAGTGAAAAGCCGCGGCCCGAGCTCTGGTCGTCGAACTTGAAGCTCGGCTTGCCGATGATGATCTCGGGCAGGTCCTTCTGCACGACGTCCATGATGTCGCGCGCCCGCATCTTCTGCTTTTCCTTCGGCGTCAGGATGAGCACGCTGTTGGCGCTCTGGGTGTCGAAGCGCGAATAGACGTTCTCGATCTCGAATTTCTCGCGATTCGCGTAGAGATAATCCTCGACGACGTTGACCGCCGCCTCGACGCGGTCGAGCGGGTAGGTGCCGTCCATGTGGTAGTCGAGCACGATCTGCCGGCTCGTGCCCTGCGGGAACGGATCCACCTTGACGAGACCGGCGGCCACGGGAATGGCGCCGGAGAACAGCGCGGCCACCGCGATGGCGCCGGTCCAGCGCGGGTGCCTCAGCACCCAGCGCAAGCCGCGTTCGTAGCCGCGCTGCAGGCCGGTGAGCCACCGGTTGCCCGCGATCGGCGGCGGCGGCGGAAAGCGCGACGCCAGCATGGGCACGATCGTCTGCGCGACGAACAGGGACGTGATCATGGCAACGACAATAGGCACGGCGACGTGGCTGAGGAACACCGTGACCATGCTGCGTTCGCCGAAAATGATCGGCACGAATACGATGACGGTCGCGGCGGTTCCGGCAAGTACTGCGACACCGACCTCCCGCACGCCTGTCAGTGTCGCCTCGAGCGGGTGCTCGGGGTCGAGCTGGCGGTGGCGAAAGATGCTCTCAGTCACTACGACGGCGTTGTCGACGAGGATACCGACCGCGAGCAGCATGCCCATCATCGTCATCACGTTGATCGACATGCCGAGGAAATAGAGCGCGCCGAGCGTGATGATGAGCGACACCGGCACCGCGAGGCTCACGATGAGCGTCGTCGGGACGTCGCGCAGGAAGATCATGAGGACGATGAAGCCGAACAGGGCGCCGAGCAGGCCCGCGTTGCGCAGGTCCTTGAGCGAGGTCTGGATGGCGTCTGCCTGATTGGCGATGACGAACACGCTGACACCCTGCATCTGGGGCAGCTCGCGTGCGGCGTCGATGACCTTGAGCGCTTCCCTGACCACGTCCACCGTGTTCGCCTTGCTGGTCTTGAAGACGTCAAATCCGACCGATGGCCGGCGATCGAGGTGCCGGCCGATCGTGCGCTCGGGAGCGAGATACGCGACGTCCGCGACGTCGCTCAGCCGGAGATTCCCCTGGATGACGAGGTCGCGAACGTCATCGAGCGTGTGAAACTCGCCGATCGGGCGGACGTTGAAACGCTGTCCGCGCTCGGTAATTTCGCCGGCGCTCACCGCGAAATTGCTTTTCTGAAGCTGTGCGAGCAGCTGCGCCAGATCGACGTGATGCGCGGCGACGCGCGCCGCATCGACGAGCACGCGAATCTCCTTGGGCTCCGTGCCAGCGAGCTCGACGCGCGCCACGCCGTCGATGCGCTGCACGGGCTTCTTCAGGACCCGTTCCAGCAGGTCGTACGAGTCCGACAGGTCCTGCGCGGCCGAGATGCGCACGGTGAGGATGGGCTCGTCGCTGGCGCCGCCGGAGAACATGAGGATTCGGTCAGCGCCAGCCGGCAGCTGGCCGCGGATCGAGTCGACCTTGGTACGCACCTCGAAGGCGGTCGCGTCGATGTCTGCATCCATGTCGAACTGGATGAAGAACTCGGCCTGATTGTCGCTCGACGTCGACTGTATGCGCTTGATCGAGCCGAGCGTCGACAGGGCCTCCTCGACGGGCTTGGTGATGAGCTGCTCGATTTCCTCGGGAGTCGAGCCCGGGTAGGGAATGCTGATGCCCATCCCCGGCCACGACACGTCGGGAAACTGCTCGAGTGGCAGAAGGCGGGCAGAGATGAGCCCGACGACGACCAGCGCGACGAACAGCATGATGGTCGTCACGGGACGGCGGAGTGCGGCGTTCGTGTGGATCATGACGCGATGCTCAGGTGGATTCCGTTGCCGGCTGAGTCGCCGCCGTGTCTGCGGCCGGCGCGACGTCAGCCTTGCGGTCGAGCGTCGCGTACACGACGGGAATGACGATGAGGGTCAGCAGGGTTGCGATCGTGAGACCCCCGATGACCGTGATCGCCATCGGCGCGCGAATCTCCGCGCCTTCGCCGAAGCCGAGCGCCATTGGCAGGAGCCCGAGGATCGTCGTCATCTTGGTGATCAGGATCGGACGCAAGCGCGTGCGGCCGGCGACGATGAGCGCCGTGATCTTGTCCATGCCTCGCGCCCGTGCCTGGTTGACCGCATCGAGCAGCACGATCGCATTGTTCGTGACGATCCCCGCCAGCATGATCATGCCGAGCGCGGCGATCACGTTGAACGTCGTGCCCGTGATGAAGAGCGCCCAGATCGCTCCGATGACGGCGAGCGGAATCGTGAACATGATGACGAACGGGTGCAGCAGGGACTCGAACTGCGAGGCCATCACGAGGTAGACGAGGAAGATCGCGAGCGAGAAGGCGAAAATGAGTGAGGCCTTCGCTTCCTCGAATTCCTCCGCCTGGCCGGCGACGCGCGTCGCGAGGCCCGTCGGAATGTCCACGGAGTCGACGATCGCCCGCAGGTCCGCCTTGGCGCCGCCCAGGTCGCCATACGCGAGATCCGCCGAAATGATCGCGACGCGCTCCTGTGACGAGCGGCGGATCTCCGCCGGGCCGGTCGCGAGTCTGACGTCGGCGACCGCGATGAGCGGCACCGGACGCTCGGAGCCCGGATTGACGATGAGGTTACGCACCTCTTCGAGCGACGCCTGGCGCGTATCGACGCTGCGCACCAGCACATCGATCTTCTTGTCACGCCACTTGTAGCGCGTTGCCAGCTCGCCGCGCACGCTCGCGACCACCCGGTCCGCGATGTCGCGCACCTGCAGGCCCAGCTGGGCCGCGCGCTCCTGGTCGAATACGATCTGGATCTCGGGATTTCCGGCTTCGATGGTCGACTTGATGTCGGCGAATCGGCCGTTCGCCTGCATGCGGGCCTTGATCGCGTCCGCGACCTTGCGCAGCCGGTCGAGGTCATAGCCCGAGATCTCGACTTCGAGCGGATTGCTGAAACTGAAGAGCGACGGCCGGCTGAACTGATACTGCGCGCCGGGAATCGACCCCATCGACATGCGCAGCTTTCCCATCACGGCATCTTCGTCGCGCCGCTTCGATCCTGGTTTCAGCGTGATGCTGAGCTTGCCGGTGTTCTCGCCGGCATCGACCGGATTCGCGTCGAGCCGGTTGCCCGTGCCTGCCACGGAGTAGGTGAGCTCGACATCCTCGATCTTCCTGGCTGCGTCCTGCGCCTGACCGACAGTGCGATCGGTCTCATCGAGCGGCGTTCCGGCCGGCATGCGGATGTCGACGTCAAAGCTGCCTTGCGAGAGCTGCGGAATGAGCTCCGTGCCGAGAAACGGCACAATCGCGAGCGTGCCGACGAACAGGGCGAGCGCGGTGCCAATGACCTTCAGGCGATGATTGAGCGCCCAGGTCACTACAGGCGGGTAGATGTCGTAGAGGTATTGATAGGCCGCCTGGGTGGCGCGCACGAGGGGCGACAGCACGAGTCCCGTGAATCTGCCGACGACGCGGGCGACGCGGCGCACGAACGCGCTCGATGCCGCGATTGCGCGACCGACGGGCCCGAGCCGCTTTTCCTGAAATCCGGGCGGCAGCACGGCGGCCGGCCGGCCGGCGACGATCATCGGCACGAGGGCGAGCGCGACGATCAGCGACAGGAGCAGGGAGAATGTGACGGTCAGCGCCTGATCGCGAAACAGCTGGCCGGCGATGCCGGTGACGAACACCATCGGAAAGAAGACGCAGACGGTCGTGAACGTCGAGGCGACGACGGCCATCGAAATCTCGCGCGTTCCTTCACGCGCCGCTTCGAGCGGCGATGCGCCGTGCTCCCGGCGCCGGACGATGCTTTCGAGCACGACGACCGCGTTGTCCACGAGCATGCCCGCGGCGAGCGCGATGCCGCCGAGCGACATGATGTTGAGCGTGAGCTTGGCCGTGTACATCAGCCAGAACGTGCCGACAACGGATACCGGAATCGCTATCGCGGTAATCCAGGTTGCGCGCGCGTCGCGCAGGAAGCAGTACACCACGAGCAGCGAGATCAGGCCGCCGAGGATGGCGGCGGTCCTGACTTCACTGATCGCCGCCTCGATGAATTGCGCCTGATCGTAGACGGTCTTGATGTCGGTCGCGGCCGGCAGGTTCTTCCTGATGTCCTCGAACCGCATCTGCACGGCCTTCGAGAGTTGCACCGTATTGGCGTCGCCTTCCTTGTAGACGGCGAGCTCGATCGATTCGCGGCCGTTGACGCGGGTGATGGCTTCACGGTCCTTGTAGCCGCGCCGCACGTCCGCGACGTCTCGCAGGTACACGGGCTTGCCATCGACCGTCGTGATGATGGCATTCGCGATTTCCTCGACCGACTGGAACTCGTTGAGCGTGCGCACGAGATAGCGCTGGCTGCCCTGTTCCAGGCGGCCGCCCGACAGATTGACGTTCTCGGCGCGAATGCGCTTCGCGACAGTCTCGATCGAAAGATTGAGCTGCGCGAGCTTGTCCTGGTCGGTAAAGATCTGGATCTCGTCCTCGAGGCCGCCGCTTACCTTCACGGCGGCGGTACCCTCGATGGATTCGATGTCGGGCTTCAGGCGATCCTCGGCAAAGCGGCGCAGGGATTTCAGCCGCTCTTCGACCTGCGCGGCATTCTGGTTCACCGCGGTGTCGAGCAAGGCGAAGCGCAGCACCGGTTCACTGGAAGGATCGAACCGCAGGATCAAGGGGCGTGTCGCCTCGAGGGGCAGCTGCAGGAGATCGAGCTTCTCGCGCACCTCGATGCCGGCGAAGTCCATGTCGGTGCCCCACGCGAACTCGAGCGTCACGTCGGACTGGCCGGCGCGGGACACGGAGCGCACCTGGCGGACGTTGCGAATGATGCCGACCGCCTCCTCGACCGGGCGCGTGATCAGGTTTTCCAGTTCGAGCGGCGCCGCGCCCGCGAGCTCCGTGCGTACCGTGATTGTCGGATACGACAGATCGGGCAGCAGGTTCAGCTTCAGGCGCGACAGGGACACCATGCCGAACAGCATGAGTGCGACGGTGCACATGATGACCGTCACCCGGCGGCGCGTGGCAAAGTCGACGAGTTGCATGAGTTTGCGAGCCTCGAATGCGGTGAGGGGCGAGGGGAACGCGAGCCCGTCGGGCAGGTGGCGGCGCCGAGAGCGGCTATCGCTTGGCCGTTTCGGCTTCTTTTTCCAGGGACACGACGCGCACGGCGTTGCCGGTCTTCAGGCCGTTCTGTCCGACGACGACGACCTGATCGCCCGCCTTGAGTCCGTCGGTGACTTCGATGAAGCCTGCGTTCGCGAGGCCGGTCTTGATGTCCCGCTGTTCCGCCTTGTCCTTGTTGACTACGAACACCGTCGCCTGACCGTCGTTGTCAACGATGGCGGTACGCGGAATCTGCAACGCGTTCGCGCGCCGCTCATAGACGACGCCTACGCGCGCAAACATGCCGGGCTTCAGCTGCGACGTCGGGTCGTTCACTTCCACGGTGATCTTGAACGTACCCGTCGCCGGGTCGACGACCGGGCTCACGCGGGCAATCTTGCCCTCGAACTGCCGACCGGGAAGCGAATCGACCGCGATCTGCGCGGGTTGGCCAGGCGAGAGCTGGCGCAGCTCACGCTCCGGTGCATGCACGTAAGCGAGAAGGGGCTTGAGGTCCGTGACCTTGAAGACCACCGTATTCGGCTGAATCGTGTTGCCGACCTTGATGTGGCGCTCGGCCACGACGCCCGAAATCGGCGCGCGGATTTGCGTGTAGCTCAACTGCAGCTGCGCGATTTCGTAAGTGGCCCTCAGCGCGTCGAGATCCGACTTCACGTTGTCGACTGCACTCGCGGCAATGAGACCCTTCGCGTGCAGGTCGGAATTTCGCTGATAGTCGCGCTCGAGCTTCTTCATATTGGCGGCTGACTGTGCAAGCTCGAGCCGCAGCTGATCGCCGTCGAGCACGGCAAGCACCTGGCCCGCGTGCACGTTCTCTCCTTCCTCGGCCAGGATGCGCTTCACTTCGCCGCCGACCTTGGCGACGACCACGGCTTCCTCGTCTGCCTCGAGCGCCGCCGTGCCCGCATAGATGGCGACCATTTCGCCGGTCTGGGGCGCGCGCACCTCCACGGGGATTGCCGCAGCCTCCGCCTTGTCGTCCTTGGCTTTGCCGTTAGCGCTGTCCCCACACCCAGTGACTACGAAGCTCGCCAGCACGATGGCAGCGGCCAAGATCGGTTTATTCATTGCGTGCTCCCTGTTGCCTGCGGCGGCCCGGCCAAGAACGTTTTGACAATCAAGCTCTTATGAGGCTCTTGCCCAGCTCAGCCTGATTCAAGTGCGCGCAATAGTAAGGTCAATTGGTGTTCTAGTCAAGTATAACACCGGATCGACGATTTCGCCGGCGGCTGACAAGCACGCCTTAGAGGCTCGGCAACGGGTCAGGGTTTGGAGGCGTCCGCGTTCTGCGCTGTCGTCGAAGCTGGGCTATTGTCCTGCGCCCAATCTGCCGCGATCTGCGCCGCCTCATCCAGCACGGCGTCTGGCAGATCGTCGTCATTCAACTGATCCAGTGACGCGACGGGCTTCAATCCGTGCGCCACCCGTCGCTTGTTCTCTCGATCGAGGCGCGCTTTATCCTGTGCCTCGCGCTCGAGTTGCCTCGTCTTGAGGTTGAGCGACACGGTCTTCTGGGCGCGAATCTCCTGCACGGCCGCGATGTCGCCGAGCAGGGCGCGATAGTCGATGTCGGAGGCGATGCGCTGATCATGCGAACGCGTCAGCTCCGGCACGACGGGCACGATGTGGCCTTGAACGTGAAAGGGGACCGATCCGATGCGATCCCACGGCAGCGCCGTGTCGCGCGTGCTTTCACCGACCTCGTTCGGATCGATCATCGATGCGAGCTCGATGTCGGGCTCGACGCCGCGATGCTGCGTGCTCTCGCCGGTGATTCGATAGAACTTGCCGCTTGTCACGGTTACCTGGCCGCGCGATGGCCGCCGCGCAAATGGAGAGTCATCGAGCGGGTAGAGCGTCTGCACCGTGCCCTTGCCGTAGGTGCGCTGGCCGACGATGAGCCCGCGTCCGTAATCCTGAATCGCAGCAGCGAATATCTCCGATGCCGAAGCGCTGAAGCGGTCGACGAGCACCGTCAGCGGTCCCGAGTAGATCATGCCGGGCTCCGGGTCATCGAGCACGTGGCGCGTGCCGTCCGTTTCGCGAATCTGCACGATGGGTCCGCCGTTGACGAATAGTCCGGTGAGCGAACGCGCTTCCGGAAGGTATCCGCCCCCATTGCCCCGCAGATCGAGCACCAGGCCGTCGATGCCGCTCTGGACGAGCTCGCCCACGAGGCGCCGCACATCCCTCGTCGTACTCTTGTAGTCCGGATCGCCGCGATCCTGTGCGGCGGCGTCGAGGTAGAAGCTCGGAACGTTGATCACGCCGATGCGCAGCTCCTGCCCGCCGCGCTTGACCGTCTGCACGGACTTCTTCGCCGCCTGGGCTTCGAGGGTAATGCGATTGCGCGTGAAATCGACGAGTTTCTGGGGCGATCCGGGCGCGGCGCCGGCCGGGAGGATCTGCAGGCGCACGGCCGTATTGGCCGGCCCCCGAATGAGCTGCACTACGTCGTCGAGCCGCGATCCAATCACATCCTCGAGGGCGCCTGACTTGCCTTGACCGACCGCCGTGATGCGATCGTTCGGCGACAGCATGCCGCTTGTCGCCGCCGGGCCGCCGGGCAGCACGCTGATGACCGTCACGTAATCGTCGACGAGCTGGAGCGAGGCGCCGATGCCCTCGTAGCTCAGGCTCATCTGGATGTTGTATTCCTCGGACGTGCGCGGGGAAAAGTAATTCGAATGCGGATCGTATGCGCGCGCATAGGCATTCACGTACGACTCGAATACGTCATCGGCGCTCACCTGATCGAGCCGTTTGACAACGCGCTGGTAACGCTTTTGCAGGGTGTCGTGGATTTCCGGCCACTTCTTTCCGGTCAGCTCGAGCGACAGGGCGTCGTTCTTGACGCGCTTGCGCCAAAGCTCATCGAGCTCCTGTGTAGAGCGCGCCCACGGCTCCTTTTCGCGGTCGAACTGAAAACTCTCATCGATCGTGAAATCCGGCTCGTGCTCGAGCTGCGCGAGTGCGAACTGCAGGCGCTCGCGGCTGCGAGTCTGCAGGCGAGCAAAGATCTCGAACGCCGGGTCGATCGCGCCGGTCTCAAGCATGTCGTCGAATTGACGCCGGTACTTCTCGAAGTCCCCCACGTCCTTTGCCGTGAAATAGCTGCGCCCGGGGTCCAGTGCCTCCAGGTAGAAATCGAAAACCTGGGAGGAAATCCGATCGTCGAGCATTGTCTGGCGGTAGTGGCGCGACTGCAGGAGATCTGCAAATTGCCGCGCGACCTGCCTCTGGCGCTCAGTCGGGGCGATGCTGTTCGCCGGCAGCGTCCCGGCCGGGCCGATGGTTGAGCCACCGAGCCATACCGACAGCGCGACAACCGCGAGGGCGGCCAGGACCGGCAGTCGGGAGCGGTGCATCATGAACGGTTTCTCATCTGCTTGGGCTTCCAGGATCAGACATCTGGGATCGGGTTGTACCGAAACTCGGACCGCAATCGAGCCTCGAAGATTCCAGCCGTGCGGTACGATTCAAGGCTAGAGAGGGGCGGGGCGCCGCGCAAGCCCGATTAACCGCAGCTTGACTCAAGTCACTGTGCGGCTGGCACCGTCCCGGGATCGAGGCATGCGTCCATTGGCCTTCGTTTTGGGTGTGGTGGCGGGTTCCGCGGTTGCAATAGCGGTCTGCCTCACCATGGTCCTGGTCGTGTTCGTGCTCCTGCGCTCCGACCACCCTCAGTTTGGTGAGGAGCTGCCCCTGCTCGCGCGATTCACCGCGCTTTTCGTGGTTCTGGGCGCAGTCGGGCTCGCCAGCCTCGTTGGCCAGCTGCGCGGCAGGCCCTGGAAGTGGTGGGCCATTGCCGGTCTCGCAGGCTGGTCGCTGGTCGTGATTGCCGCTGCCCGCTGGTGGCTGACCGGCGCGCGGTGATACCTGAGTGGGCCGACCTGGGCCCGCTGGCCCCGAGGGCTAGGGGGTTACCGTCCGGGGGACGGCTGGCGAGATTCTGACCGGGGAGTCGCGACTCGAAGGGGCGGTTGATCGCCACAGGCCGCCTGACTCGCGGGATCCTCGACGCTGGCGAAAGTGCAGGCCGGCGACTCCCTTCTGGTCTATGCCGAGGTAGACCTGCGTCCGTCGGCCCTGCCAGAGCGTCATCAAGGGCACCGAGCGCACCCGCGCGAGTCTGGCCGCCGGTGCGTCGACATTTCTGAACTCGAAGTCGGGACGGCTCGGACTGGCGGTCGACAGGACTGGCGTCGGGTCGGGCAAAGTTCTCGCATCGAGCCGCCGTGTCGATGTCGCGGGCTTTGTGCTCGGCTGCACGACCCAAGCGGGGCCCCTCAAATCGGCCGCGACTCGGTCAGCGGCGGCGCTCATGAATGAGCAAAGGCTCAAACCGACCGCGCACAGGATGTGCGAGCAGCAGGCTGTGCCCCGCCTGAATTCTCTGGAGTGGATGTTCATGCGACGGCCGCCACCATGACCGCGACAGTGGCTGCCAACTGTGACCGTCGTCGCAGGGCGCCGCCCGCGGACTGCCAGCGATCGCTTATGTCAAGGCAATGCGCACTTATGTCTCACGCGCTTGCGGGCTGGCCATCGAGAAGGACTCATCGGCGTTCAATGCGCAGCCAGGCGTGCCCGCGCGGCGATTGCTCAGCTGAGTTGTAGGGGTCGCAACTGCGCGCGCGCCGCTTGCGTTCCGGTTGATGATCAACGAGCTGCCAGGGCGATCCGGTGATATCGAGCGCGACGGTTTCTTCGTCGTCGATTTCCGGGTCGTACGCAGGAACGCCGGGATCGGACCGTGGCCGGTCTCTTTCATCGCGCATGGAGCCTTCCCCTGATCGAACCGCTTCCCCCGCGGTTCTTGGAGTATTTATGCGCAAATATTCTGACAGGACCGCTGCAGACGCGAGCGGAACTGTGTCACGGAAAAAATCGCGGTCGATTTACAGAAGCTGTGCCGCCGGACTGCGCGCCGATGTCGTGGCCGGGTTTGTCCCGCTGCGCCGCCGCGAGCGGTTCTCTAGTCCGCGTGCTTCGTGGGCGGTGCGGGGCGCAAGGTTTGCGGGCGGGAGGCGAGGTAGGTCCGCAGGCGCTTGCGTAACTGCCAAAGGGCGCGCGCAAGTCCAATCAGCAGATACGGGCCTAGCACGACCAGCCAGTAGGCGAGGTGCGGGCGAATCAGTCCTTTCAGGAAATCGAGCAGAAACATCCCGAGTCCGCCACGTTCGTAGGCGCCAAGCGTCATGTGGCCAGCGAGATAAATGAAGAATGGCAGCACGAACAGGCCAAAGCCGATTGTGAATGCGGCCAGCCAAAGTTCACGCTCGCCCTTGGAAGCAGAGCGCAGACGCTCGATGAACGCCTTGATCGAGAATGCCATCAGCTTTCCATTCCGGGCGACAGGACGATCCGCATGATGCGGGGCGCCCGCGAGGCTAGCAAGCGCGCGGGCTCACCGAGCTTGTGAATATAATCGCGCGCCCGCCCCCGAAGCGACCAGGTGACGGGCAATGATGCATGGGTCGCCCGAGCACATGTACCCGTCGAGGCCACAGGTCGCGCTTGGCGCAGGCTTCCGGCTCGTCAATCATGACGCAATCATTCTGGAGATGCGGCGCGCGCATCAAGAGCACGGCAAGTGGGTTCGCCACCAACGCGAACAGGACGAGAGACCTCGGCGATCAAATCATCATGGAAAAAATGCGCACCGCTGTCATCGGCACAGGTTACCTGGGACGCTTTCATGCGCAGAAATATGCGGCCATCGAGGGCTCGCAGCTCGTCGCAGTGGCCGACGTCAACGCCGAAAGCGCGCAGCGGGTGGCGGCAGAATGCCGCACGCAGGCAACGACGGACTATCGGCAACTCCTCGGCAAGGTCGACGCGGTCAGCGTCGTGACGCCGACGCCGACTCATCGCGTGATTGCAGCCGCGTTTCTCGAGGCCGGCGCGCACGTCCTCGTCGAGAAACCGATTACGACCACCGTCGATGAGGCGACCGAGCTCATCGCGATTGCTGAGCGCTGCCGCCGCGTCCTGCAGGTCGGTCACCTCGAGCGGTTCAACTCGGCGATACTCGCTCTCGATGGAATTCTGACGACACCTCGATTCGTCGAGTCGCACCGGCTGGCGCCATTCAAGCAGCGCGGCACCGACGTCAATGTCGTGCTCGACCTCATGATCCATGACATCGATATTATCCAGAATATCGTGCGCTCCCCGATTACGAGCATCGATGCCGTCGGCAGCAGCGTGTTTTCCGGCGAGCTCGACATTGCGAATGCGCGTCTGAGGTTTGCCAACGGCTGCGTCGCAAACACGACGGCAAGCCGCGTGAGCCTCAAGACGGAGCGCAAACTGCGCCTGTTTCAGGACGATGCATATCTTTCGCTCGATCTTCACCAGAAGATCCTGACCGTGATCCGCAAGGGCGAGGGCGTGGGCCCGGACGGGATGCCGCAGGTGTCCATCGAGGAACGCAGTCTCGGCGACGGCGACGCGCTAAAGGCGGAGATCGAGTCGTTTCTGCAGGCGGCCGCGACCGGCGGCGTCCCGGTGGTGAGCGCGGAGGACGGTCGCCGGGCGCTGGCGACCGCGATTCAGATCACTCAACAGGTCGAGGCGAGCCTGCGCGCCGTGGCGCGCTGAGTTCAGCGGCTCAGGGGCTGCAAAGCTGCGTCGTGCCGTTGTCGCGATGCGCCTCGATGCGTCACCCAATGCCCTTTGACCGGGGTATGGTCGGGCGCGGAAGAGCCCTTGGGCGCCCAAAGGTTCGCCTCCGACGCTGCTGCTCGGAGGCTCGTGTTGGTGGAGGCGGGGGGAATCGAACCCCCGTCCGCAAGCCCTACGCTTCAGGACCCTACGTGCGTATCCACACCTATTGATCTCGCCGCGGGCTACCCGATGGGCGGGGAAAACCAGCAGCCAGCCGAGTAACGTTTAGCGGGCCGGAACCTCAGCACGACCGGACCGCGAGCTTATGAGCGCGTCCCCTGATTTGGATGCATAAGCACATGCCAGTCAGAGGTTAGCCGGGATTAAGCGGCTAAGGCGTAGTTGTCGTCGTTGGCAACTATAAGTTTGCAGCATGTTT
>Ga0153915_10004291_pt1 | contig 13119 bp, 13 predicted proteins | sample Opewatmetagenome_2_FD_107003 | JGI IMG/M metagenome (GOLD analysis project Ga0153915, IMG submission 107003) | Freshwater wetland microbial communities from Ohio, USA - Open water 3 Core 3 Depth 3 metaG | ecosystem: Environmental > Aquatic > Freshwater > Wetlands | place: USA: Ohio, Lake Erie... | reverse complement strand
CATTCCCCCTCAGTCATTTCCTCCGCGAGCCCACCTATGAATATCCCCGCGTTGTTGAACAATATATCGAGCCTGCCAAACTTGGCGATCGTTCCGTCCACCATCTTCTTCGCATCCGAAGATTTGGAAACGTCCCCTTGGATGAACTCCGCCTCGCCTAGCTTCCTCAATCCCTTAGCGGCCTTGGTTCCCTTCTCTTTAGATCTGCCAGTTATGACGACCTTTGCGCCCTCCAAAAGGAACCTTTGAGCCGTTGCGTAACCTATGCCCTCGCTCCCTCCAGTAATGAGCGCGACTTTGCCTTTGAGCTTCATCCCAATCTACGCATCCCGCATCGATGCCGCGAACATAAGCCTTCTGTGCAGTTTCAGTGGGAGCATTTCTTCATTCCTCTTGGCCCGCATCGGGGTGCGACAAATTTTTCAATCGGCAGCTCCTGCAGGAAGCCCATGAAGAAGGCGCACCACCCGAAAGTCAATGATCGAATGGAGATAGACGCCAACCTCCTCGGACCGTGCGGATTCTACTGTGGTTCCTGTCTCGCATACAAGAAAGGAGTCTGCCTTGGTTGCAGGTATCAGGCCGAGAGGAGCGAGACCAAGGGAATAGTGGATGTATTCTGTGACACCCTCGTCTGTGCGACCGAGAAGGGATTGAAGGTCTGCGCTGAGTGCCCGAAGCACCCATGTGACAAGTTCGACGACCCAAAGGACAGCATCTTCTCCAAACTCTACATTGACTACCTCAAAGAGGCGAGGAAGAGATAAAGACGATTCCACCTGGAAGAGACCACAGGCGGGGAAATGGGAAGGCGCTTGGAGTATTTTGCGAGCATCGATTCCTGAGCTCTCGCCCCGTTCGAAGTACCTTCCGCATCGGGAGGGAAGACTTGCGGACGAGCCTTCACCATCACCCTCCGAAGGTGTGATCTCATTTCTTGATGTGCAGGATGCCAACCTTCTTGGCAGGGTCCGACGACCGCACTGATATGACCCTCTCTAGGCGCAGGAGTCCGATCTCGTTGCTCATCCAGACCTTCCCGCGCATCAGGTGGCCACCGAAGGCTTCGTGGGCCTTGTTCGCGACCGTCGCGTGAATGTGGATACGCGGCTCGCCCTCCGTGGATATCGAGCCTTGGAGGGCCAAGAGCTCGTGCGGCTCGACGAAACTCCGATTGATGTAGTTGCCTTGGTCGAAATATCCCAACTCGAAATCGGATATCATGCCAAGGCCGGTAACGATGAGCATAGTCGACCGCTCCTCCTTCATACTGTTCTTGATCGATTCCATGATATCCTCACCATGGTCAAGCCTCATGAGGATGAATTGGTCCTTTCGTGCTATTTCCATAGGTGTCAGACCTTCTCGAATACTGCCGTTATCCGTTCGATGGCCCAGTCTATCTCGTCCTCGGTGATGACCAAAGGCGGGGCGAACCTGATGGTCTTCTCGTGCGTGTCTTTCGCAAGCACTCCCTTGTCCATGAGCTTCTCGCAAATCGGCCTCACGGTCTCTCCCTGGCCGAGATGGAACTCGACCCCGATGAGCAGGCCCTTTGCCCGGATCTGCTTGATCTTCTTCGACCTGATTCCCTTCAGGCGCTTGACGAAGTACGCCCCCATCTCCGCGGCCCTGTCCGCGAGCTTCTCATCCAAGAGAACGTTGAGAGACTCCTCTCCGATTGCGGCCGCGAGCGGGTTCCCTCCAAACGTGCTCCCGTGGCTCCCCGGAGTGAAGACGCTCATGATCTCCCTGGAAGATAGTGCTGCGGAGACGGGATATAGTCCTCCTCCGAGCGCCTTCCCTACGCACAGTATGTCGGGCTTGACTTCCTCGTGCTGGAATGCGAACATTTTCCCAGTCCTGCAGAAGCCGGTCTGGATCTCGTCCAGGATTAGAAGTATGCCCTTGTCGCTGCAGATCCTCCTGAGCTCCCTCAGGTACCCGGGAGACGGAATGTTGATTCCGGCCTCGCCCTGGATGGGTTCGACCAGTATCCCGATGGTGTTCTTGTTGACTGCCTTCTTGAAGGCTGGAATATCGTTGTAGGGCACTGTTATGAAGCCAGGTCCGAACGGTCCGAAACCCTTCCGCGAGTCTAGATCGCTCGAAAAACTGACGATAGTGGTCGTCCGCCCATGGAAATTGTTCTCACAGACAATGATCTCTCCTTCGCTCTCAGGAAGGCCTTTCCTCTGATGGGCATACCTACGAGCAAGCTTGATAGAGGTCTCCACGGCCTCCGCGCCTGTGTTCATCGGAAGAGCCATCTCCATGCCGCTGACCTCGCAGAGCTTCTTCAGGAACGGTCCCATCCTATCGTTGGAGAACGCTCTTGACGTGAGCGTGACGCGCTTCATCTGTTCCATGGCGGCCTTCACGATTCTGTCGTTCAGGTGGCCCTGGTTTATCGCGGAATACGAGCTGAGCATGTCGATGTATTTCTTCCCCTCAACATCCCAGACCCAGACTCCCTTCGCCTTTGAAATCACGACTGGCAGCGGATGATAGTTATGCGCGCCGAACTTCTGTTCGAGCTCGATGTAGTCTTTCGCTTTCATGTAGCCGCCTCCGCGAGCCCGTCCGGACTCGGGTCGGGCGTGGAATGCGGTCTCCCGTTAAAACAATTGCCCGGTGACAACTTCAATCAGGCATCAAGGCGAGCCGCATGGAAATCAGGATCCCCCACACGACGATGTCCAGCACCGCAAGGGTCTCCACAAGTGGGGTTCCGCCGAATGGCAAAAGACAGAGCCCGAAGGCGAGGCAGGCTGTACACACGACCGGCCCAAACAATCCGAGGGATTTGGTCCTAACGAGCCCCAAATCAACGACTCCGACCGTTACCAGCGTCTCGAGGAAGAAGGCAACCGAAAGCACGCCGTGTATGTCTCCGGCGTCTTCCGTGAAGATGGCGATGCTGATTAGGAGGAGCGCTGAAAGCACCATCATGCCAGTTCCTAACTTGCCGACGATTCCTCTGCCAAGCTGACGGCTGAGACCGAACAGGGCGAACGCAATGAACAGGACTCCGGCAACGATAAGGGCCGAATTGAAGGCCCAAGCGCCGCTGCTCACGCCGAGGTCGCTCAGGTAGTTCTCTCCGAAGACGTATCCCTCGTCCAAGGACATTGCAGCGATGTAGAGCAAAAGGAACGCCACGGCTCCGAACAGGCCGGAGAGTCGCCAGAACTTGACTTCCGAGATCTTCATGGAACCTCGAGCACCAAGAGGGCTCGCTGGTTCATAACTGTTTCACGATCAGTATCAGAGCCGCAGTTCGCCGACAGCCGCGTTCGATACGGCATATGCCGGTTCAGGAACGCCCGCGACGACTTGATCTTGCGCCGGCGCTCGGCCGTCGTATGCGAGAATACCGATGGGCGAGAGGATTGGTTCAGGCTCTTCGGAATGCAGCCGTCCGTATGCCCACTGGAGTGCCGCTAGAACGAACACGACGAAGCCAGCAGCAGCAATGAGAGACAGCTCCCAGCCGAAGGACCATATGAAGACAATGAGAAGTACTGACGCCACAGCAGCCATTACCACACCCGCCGCGAGATTCGCGATGGTGCTCCTGTCACACGCCGACTTGACAGCAAGGTCCGAATAACTAATTCGTTGCGCAATTTCGAATGCCTCAGAACGCAACGAGAAGAAGAGCCATGAAACGACGGCGAGACCCACTCCCAGCAACGCCACGTGTGCGATCCCCGTCGTAATCAGTAGTGACATGCAGACGGCTACAAACAGTCCTAGAGCAACCGCGGTCGTCTTTGTTCCCTTGAGCTTCTCGAACTGCGTTGGCATTACCGCCTTGCCGAGTGTCCGAGAGACTACCGCGCCTGAGAACTTGATAGATCGCGGGAGAAGCCTGGATACGATGTTCGCAAGCTTGGAGGAGTTCTTCACGAGAGGTGGCGTGATCGCGCTCATGAGGAAACAGAACGCGCCTGCGAACGGGTTCAGCAGGTGGCCCATCGTCGCCCCACTCACTCGACTTCCCACGCTCGCATAGAGAATCGCTTCTACGCCCCGACCGGACATGCTCGTCCCGATCGTCGCGCACGCTTTCGAGGAGAATCCCAGGAAGTATGATACCGATGACATGACGAAGGCCTCGTACAGCAGCACCAGGGGTATCGCAAGCGCTATCATCCAGACTACGTCCTTGAACATAGCCGGGTCAATCATCATCCCGAACGCCGTGAAGAACACGGCGACGAAGGCATCCTTGAACGAATCGAGTTTTGCCTGGACCCGCTGGGTCACCTTGCTTTCGGCGAGGATCATGCCGATGAAGAATGCCCCGATGATTGGGGGCACGTTCATGACGGAGGCGATTCCCGAGGTCAGGAACACAATCCCGAGAACGAATAGTATGAACAGTTCGTCGTTCTCAATCTTGCTGAAGAACTCGACGACTTTCGGGACCGCCCACATCGCGATCCACACGAAGAACGCGTAGAATGCGGCGATGCTGAGCAAGAGCTGGCCATAGCCGGTTACGTTCGCACCAGGCTGGACGATCATCCCGCTCGCGACGGCGAGGATGATCATCGCTATGAACGTCTCGACCACGACGAGGCCGATGAGGAATTCCACTTCTGGACTGGACATCCGTTTGAGATCGAACAGCACCTTCATCGCGATACTGGTGCTGCTCATAGCAATCACTCCCGCGAGGAACAGCGAATCGATCAATGGCCAGCCAAGGATTGACGCGAACACGAACCCGACGAACAGACCGACGCTCGTGTCAATAACGGCCAATATGATTGCGGGCGTGCGCGTTCGCTTCAACTTGGAGAACGAGAACTCAAGCCCAACGAAGAACATAAGCATGACCAGGCCGACCTGCGAGAGCAAGTCGACGAGGCTCGTGTCCCTGATCAGGCCGTGGTACTCCACTCCGAACAGGTCCACACTGATTCTGGGACCAATGATGACGCCGATGATTATGTAGCCGATCATCACCGACTGGTTCATCTTCCCGGCGACGGTGGCCGCAATGAATGCGAGGAGCATGATGGCCCCTAGCTGGAACATCAGCTCCGACTCCGAAATCATCCCTCACCGACCTCCTCGAAGGGGGTGGAGATAGCCATCTCTGAGGCAGGAAGAATCGCTCTGCATCCCATCCAAAAGCGCTAATTGCCTTTGAACATACTTATAGATTGGGAATCGCGCGCGCGAGCCAGATGTCCGGAATCTAGTAGCGTAGCTACTAGACAGGCAGGGCGGGTGGGAAGAATATCAGCAGAGGGATGTAGATGATATACAGCGAACCTGAGGCGAGCATTACCCAGCAGCTGATGCCGTCGCTGCGCCGGATCGAGAAGAACATCCATGCAGATGCCGTCAAGGCGATCAGGATGCTGGCAACGTTTATCGCCTCGAGCTTCCAGTCTGTGAACAGGAGTCCGATGCTGACAGGAATGCTGCTCTGGAATACCATCGCGCCCGTGATGTTCCCAAAGCCGAGCGTGTCCTTCGAGCGCAAGTACCACATCACGCTGTTGAATTTCTCGGGGAGTTCCGTTGCGATGGGCGCGATCAGGAATGAGAACGCGATGGAGGAAATCCCGACCGCGGTCGCAATCACGGAGACTCCGTCCACGAATAACTTCGCACCGATGATGATTCCTATTAGAGAGGCCGCGACCTGCAGGACTATCATCACAAAGCCAAACCTGCCCTTGCCTGCATCGCCTCCGAACATGCGACAGAGATAGAGAGCGTCGCAGGTATTCTCCTGTTCGGTCTTCTCATCCTTCAGAGTACGGTGGAGATACACGACATAGGCAATGAGAAGGATGACTGCCAGACCGTAGTTGAGCGAGCCCGCATCGAAATACGTCTGCAGCCCAATCAGACCCGCCAGCAACGCCACGCTGTACATGACCATGAAGTACTTCATGTCCCTCTCAGCGTGGTCTCTCCTGAGTTTCAGATGCGGGCCCCGGCGGCCTTTCCGGTATCCGTAGAGCACGGCGATGCCGCCCACGAACATCGCGAGCGTGCCGAGCATGAACGGAGCTCCGAGGATGGCGCCCTCCCCGATCTTCTCACCCTGCTCCTCAGAGCCTAGGAAGATTGCGATAAGAGGCACGATGGTTTCCGGCATCGCAGTCCCCACAGCAGCCAATACACTCCCGGTCGCGGTCTCGGCCAGGCCAAGCCTCAACCCCAGCCACTCAATCCCGTTCGTGAATACCTCGCAGCTGACGAGTATGATTGCCAAAGCGAGAATAAGGACAAGCACCGTGAGGATGGCTACCAAGGGCGCAACACCCGACTCGGCCAACCGGCGTGACATACTTAAATGATTCCGAAGGAGTCCCAGGCAAGTCGGCGGATTTCATCCTTGAAAATCCCCCCACAAGTGTTAAGTAATCACAAATAGTGACTTTTCACATTCATGTTCGGCGCATTCAAGGGCAGAGGCATCCACACCCCCTGGCACCTGAGGGTCCTCTACATCTCAACATTCCTTCTCAGGACAGCGTTCGGGGCGCTCCTGCTCCTGATATCTGCGTACTTCAAGAACGACCCGGACGGCCTCCTCAAGGTGGCAATCGTGGCGGTCCCATATCCGCTCGCCGAGATGGCAACGGCGAACTATTTCGGCATACTGAGCGACAGGATTGGCCGTAAGCCAATCATCGTAGCCGGGACCACGCTCGCCGCCATAGTCGTGGCAATGTATGCACTATCGGACAATGTCTGGTACCTGACTACCCTGCATGGCATACACGGCATCGGCGCCGCTGCCACTGTGGCACCTGCGATTGCGATGATTGCGGACTACGCGCACTCGAATGACCGTGGGAGGCAGATGGGGTGGTTCGATTACTCAACCTTCCTAGGGTATATCGTGGGTGCGGTCCTTGGCGGATTCCTGACTGAGCTGGTTTCGGTCCCCATTGGATTCGCCATTATCACAGCCCTCCTCACGGGGTCGGCCGTCATGCTCTACACCCTCGTAAAGAGGGAGTCGGCCGCGAAGAACTTTGAGCACAAGTCGGGGTTCGCAGAGCTGAGAGAGGTTTTCAGGGTTAAAGAGGTCAGGCTCATGTTCCCCATCTGGCTGATCATAGCCACCCTCCTCGGTCTGGCCCTAACCTATCTGCCTATTATCATGATGAGCCGCGACATTGAGGGAACGACCATAGGGATCATGTTCGGGCTGGCCGGTGTCGCCCTGGGCCTGCTGCAACCATTCTGGGGGAAGGTTTCGGATCTTGTAGGTCGCATACCTGTGATGGCATACGGGGTGTTCAGCATTGCAGGCATCGTCGTCATGCTTCTGTTCTTCCCAAATTCCGCGATCGAGGTCAACGACGCTGGTGTGAAGTTCAAATGGCTGGGAATGATCCCTCTCGGCATAATGGGCCTCGGAGCTGGGGCTTTCGTTCCAGCAGCTCTCGCAATGATGGCGGACTCGTCTGAATCGAAATCCTACGGCGCGACCATGGGACTCTATTCCTTCGCGCTGGGCTTCGGGGCGTTCATCGCGGAGACACTCGGCTTGATCATCATATACCTCACCGGTAAGAACGATGCACCGGGCTGGATCTTGTACTTCGCCGCTGCTCTCGTGGGACTCGCAGTCCTGATGATGATCATCTTCTTCTTCGTCACCTACCTCAAGGGCCGCACGAAGAGGCAGCGAGCTGGAACGGTATGATAGAGATAGACGGATCCTACGGAGAGGGAGGGGGACAAGTCCTGAGGACTTCTCTCTCCATGGCCGCCGGCACCTCTCAGTCTGTGAGGGTCTTCAACATCCGCGCGAAGCGCCCGAACCCTGGCCTCGCGCCTTCGCACATCACCTCCGTTGAGGCTGTGGCGCAGATCGCAGATGCAGACGTCGACGGCCTCTTCCCGGGCTCGAAGGAGATTGTGTTCACGCCGCGCCAGCTAATTGGCGGGGAGTTCGAGTTCGACGTAGGCACTGCGGGGAGCATATCGCTTGTCCTCCAGGCATGCATGATCCCTGCCGCGTTATCGAAACGAAACGTCAGGCTGGACATCAAAGGCGGTACCGATGTGAAGTGGTCTCCACCGATCGATTACATGCGGTTCATCCATGCGCCGATGCTTAGCCTACTCGGGATCTCGTGCAATATCGCGGTCGAATCAAGGGGCTTCTATCCCGAGGGCGGTGGCAGGGTCAACGCAGAGGTATCTCCCGTGACCAAGATCGGCGCTCTGAATCTGGGGTCCTCTGGCAAGATTCTGGCCATTGACGGGATTGCCTACGCACAGAACCTACCTGAACACGTCGTCTCCAGGACGAAACACGCCGCCTCGAAGAGGCTCATCGACCTTCCGTCGGTTCGAATCGATTCCGATCTGAGGAAGGGACATAGCACCGGTGCGGGAATCGTCCTTGCGGCGAGGTGCGAGAACACGATCCTAGGCGAGTCTGCCCTCGGAGAAAGGGGGGTCAGGGCCGAGAGGCTCGGGGAGGACTGCGCCTCCAACCTGCTTGAGACCGTTCGTTCCGGGGCAACCGTCGACGAGCACATGCTCGACCAGATACTTCCGTATCTCGCGCTCGCAGACGGCGAGTCACTCGTGGTAGCAGAAGAGCTCACGATGCACGCCGAGACGAACATGCGTGTAATCGAGAAATTCCTGGGAAGAAGGTTCGAGACAGCAAACAGAGATGGATTGGTCGAAGTGAAGGTCGTCTAGCCGTACATGCTCGGCCGAGGTGGCCCCTTCTCATCCTTCTTGACGACCGCCTGCTTCTGTATCTCCCTGATGCGCTCCTCTATCCTCTGGGCCTCCTCGAACAATGGCTTGGTCTCGAAATCGATCCCGAGAAGGATGTCATCGATGGCCTCGAGCACCAGCGCGGCAGCCCTCGCATCCGGAAAGTCAGGGTGGGCCTCCGCCAGCAGGGTGATTACGTCGAAATCGCGCTTCCGCCCCTCATTGAGGAGTACACCTGCGACCCCGGAGATTACGCCCTCCTCAAAGGATTGGATGCCGTTCTGCTTCAGAAGCTCTCGGCTGCGTGCGGTGCTTGCGATGCCGAAGACGGTGTCGGATATCTCAGCACTATCCCTGAGCTCTGGGTCGACGACCAGGCCCTCAGGCGATACGATCATCCGGCACTTCTGCTCCTCGGCCCAGTCGACCAGTGAGTATGCGATCGGCCTTATAAGGTTCGAGGGCGCCTGGAACTCGGAGATGAACGCCACGATCTGGTCCCCATTCCTCTCCTTCCGACCGGCGTAGATCCGAACCGGACTTAGGGGCTTGGCATCCCTGATCAAGGATACTGTGGGAAAATGGGTCGAATCCATGATCCCAATGTGCTCCATGTTCAGAATTTTGATAAGGTAATTCGCCGCGATCGAGCTGACAAGACCTACACTGGGGAACCCGTCGATGATGGTGGCGCCCTTCAGGTCGACCCTCTTGAACTCGTATATTCTGATGTCGCTCCTGTCCATCGCTACCAGATTATACAATTCGCATATAAGTCTTCGGAGCTTTGAGGCGCCCACCCCCTCCGTTCTGGTTCGGCTCAGAAAACAAATGCGAATAGTGTCCTCAACGACTCGGAGCAGCACAAGGCGAGCAGTTGGAATCACTATTACCGACGGCAACCAGAGCCTCTGATTGAAGGGCTTGAGTGGCCGTCACCTGCAATAGTCCCCCAACGCAACCACGCCCCGGGTTCTAACACCCTGGGGCGCCCCCATTTTTCTCGTACTGACTTGTCGGCCAAAAGCTTCTTAGACCGTCAGGCCATGCTATGCTCGGTCGTCTTGAAAGTAGTCATCAACTGCGCTATGTCCGCCGATGGGAAGATCGCCCTCAAGACCAGGAGGCAGACCAGAATATCGAACGAGGCAGACAGGAAGCGTGTGCACGAGCTCCGCAACTCTGCGGATGCCATCCTGGTCGGGATCGAGACGATCATTGCTGACAATCCAAAACTGACGGTCAATCCGAAGTACGTGAAGCGGCCGAGGAGGCCGACTAGGATAGTGCTCGATTCATACGGCAGGACTCCTAGGAACGCACTGGTCCTCGACGGCGGAGCCGAAACCATCATCGTCACCAACGAGACCACGCGGACCACCTTCCCGAACGCCGAGGTCATCCGCTGTGGGAAGGAAGACGTGGATCTGAGAAAGCTAATGCCCCTGCTGGAGAAGAGGGGGATCAAGAAGCTGCTGGTTGAGGGAGGATCCAGGGTCATCTGGTCATTTCTTGATTCGAGGATCGCAGATGAGGTCAACCTCTTCGTCGGAAGCATAGTAATTGGCGGAGACAAGGCGCCGACACCCGCGGGCGGAGAGGGCGCGCTTGACGAGAAGTCGATCATCTCGCTCAGATTGAAGGATGCGAAGGTGGTCGGTAACGGCATTCTCCTCACCTATAAGGTGGTCAAGTGAGCGAGGGTGACCAGACCCCCAAGTTCATGGCGGACCACATGCTCGGCTCGCTCGCCAGGTGGCTCAGGATGATGGGGTACGACACCGTCTACGACAAGAGGATGGATGACGCAGCGATTGCTAAAGCCGCGAGGGCGGACGCGAGATTCATTCTGACCCGCGACCATGAGCTCTCGAAAGAACCCGGAGCGTTCTATGTCGAGAAAGACGATCTCGACTCTCAACTCGAAGCGGTCGCAGCAAAGTTCGGCCTTCGATTCAATGAGGAGAAGATTAGGTGTTCCGTCTGCAATGGTGAGTTGAAGGATCTCCCCAAGACTGAGGCGCCCGGATCCGTCCCCGAGGGGGCACTCCAGGCGAACGACAAGTTCTGGAAATGCTCCCAATGTGGCAAGGTCTTCTGGAAAGGGACCCACTGGAACGGCATCATGGACAGGCTGCGGAAGCTCAATCTAGCTTAGTTTCTACGTGCTGCTTGTTCCCGTGAAGATGCTCGCTGATAATCTTGCCGCTCGACGAGTTGACGATCATGGCGCCGCCTGGTCCTTCGACGCACCAGACCGGGAGGTACACCAGCCCCTTCGGCTCGATCGACATCGGTTCACCGGCCGGCCTTTTTCGCTCGATTATCTCCGAGTGACCGAAATCCTTCACGGTCTCCGTGTGTGACTTGTATTCCTTCGTGACCATGTCCCGCGCCAGCTGCTTGGCCTTCTCGTAGTCGATCTTCGGCTCTCGCTTCGAGTGCGGCACATCGATGGAATCCACGAGTTCGAACCCCCAACGCCATGTTTCAACATGGCTGGTCAGAGCGTTCACTGCCGCGATGCCTGCCTTCTGCTTGCCGTCGCCCAGGTTCAACACGTAGTGGAACAGATAGTGTGGAACGAGCTCCAAATCGAACTTGTGTCCTTGGATCTCGTGCCTCGCCAGGTATTTCACGTCCTCGAGCCCGAAGTTGGGCTTCACTATTCGCTCTGCCCGCTCATCGGCACTCTCGATGATGACCGGAACCGACTGTTCGTGGGGTTCGACCGGCTTCTGCGGGGTCTCATCAGATACAACATCGTCGATCAGGCTAGCGCCCCGGCGCTCAGTAACGCTCGAGAGCTGCATGCTGCCGATCTCATGCTCTATCTCCTCCCTCCCCCAGTAGTGGACTCCGCTGCGCTGCAGAAAAGTCTGGATGCTCTCGTCAGCCTTCCCCAGAGAAGCGACTATCTTCCTGCCAGAAAAGCTGGTTGTGTTCCGGACGAAGTCTCGGACATCGTCCTCGATCATGTCCCCCGTGGCGAGGATGACGACGGACACGTCCTCCCGATTGCCGTAGAGGTACCCGTCCCGCTCCTCTACTCTGAAGTCCCGGGATTGAAGGATCTGAGTGAGGTAGTCCTTCAGTGTGAGCAAGCTGGCCCCCAACCCGCATTGCGGGGCGCGGATAAAAGGGTTGGGAACTGGCCTCGGCTTGCGGAAATTACATAGCGTGGCCGACACGATATTGCTGGTAAGCAGGGACACGACGATGAAGAGCCGTATGTGGGTTCCAATAGCAGTCTTCCTGGCAGGGGTTGCGTGCATAGTAGTTGCTGCAGCCACTGGCGAGGCGCAGGTGCAACTCTTGATCATCTTCCCTCTGATATCTGGGACGAGCTGGCTGTTCATCCTCGGGGTCATGTTGATCATAGCCAGTTTCGTCCTGGGATTCGTCTTTGCGGCACCGGCTATGACGGAGGAGGATCAGGCGTCCCCTCGGACACCGGGGGTCAGGCACCCTGAAGATGCGCAACAGGAGCCACGGAGGAAGGCTCGTTATGGTGGCGTCGTTCTAATTGGGCCCGTGCCGATAGTATTCGGCTCGGACAGGAATGTCGCCCTCATCATGCTTGTCCTCGCGATAGTCCTGATCGTCGTCGTGCTGGCCATCGCCCTACTCAAACTGTAGATAGGAGCTTCTTCGCGGCTTCCTCGACCGTGATGGAATCGGTTCTGGCCAGTTCGCGTAACTCCCCTGTGATCTCGATGTATTTCTTGAACTCGAGGTTGCGGCGCCTTACCGTCCGCCCCACGGCCCTGTCAAAATCCTCGCTGCGGAGCTGCGTGTCAAGAGCCTCACGAATGATCCTCAGGCCCTCATCGTCCATCCCCTACGCCTTCTTGCCAGCCTCGCAGATATCCACGAAGGCCTGGAACATCTCATAGCCGTTGTCCGTGTGCTCGACCTCTGGGTGGAACTGGAGACCGTAAAGCGGCCTCGTCTTGTGCTTCATCGCCTGAATCTGGCAATTGTCCGAGTGCGCGAGCGCGACGAAATCAGGAGGCAACTCCGTCACCTCGTCGTTGTGCGATTCCCATGCGACGAACTCTGTCGGCAGGCCCCTGAAAATGACGTCTTCGTCATCAACTGTGACCATCATCTTCCCGAACTCGGGAACCTTAGATTGTTCGGCCTTGCCACCCAAGTGCGTCGCCATGAACTGATGCCCCGCACATATCCCCAGAACAGGCAGGCCCGAATCGATGTATTCGCCGCACTTCCCCATCTTCTCAGCGTTTACGCCGACCCTGGGAGCGCCCCCCGAGAGCACAAGCCCGTTCGCTTTGATGTCGCCGAGAGGCGTCGCATTGGGCACGATCTCGACCTCGACGTTCAGATCTCTGAGGACCCTCCACTCCCTGTGGGTCCACTGGCCGCCGTTGT
>Ga0153915_10004290_pt1 | contig 13119 bp, 6 predicted proteins | sample Opewatmetagenome_2_FD_107003 | JGI IMG/M metagenome (GOLD analysis project Ga0153915, IMG submission 107003) | Freshwater wetland microbial communities from Ohio, USA - Open water 3 Core 3 Depth 3 metaG | ecosystem: Environmental > Aquatic > Freshwater > Wetlands | place: USA: Ohio, Lake Erie... | reverse complement strand
CTGACCGTTTCAAGACACATCTCTTTTTGTCCCACATATTTCTCAGCCTTTGTTTCAGCGTTTATATTAAATGCAAGTAATTGAATACAAAATATAATTGCCATATTTATAATAAAGAATCTTTTCATATTTTGCCTCCTTAGATTAGTTTTAAATATTCAATCTCTAAGATTACTGCATCAATGAACAAAAAAATAATAATGATCCGGCATGTTGTCAATCCAAGGATTAACCATATAAGACTGCGTCCATATCCATATTTCATTCCGTAATCATCAAAGACATGTGATTAATATTTTTTATCATGTTTTTTGTAACCAAATAACGATCCTATACGTTATATTTTTATCTTATTTAATTCACCTTTAATCGGAGCTTAATTATATCACAGGCTAATAAACTCTTAAAACTTAATATCCATAGGAAGATAACATGAAGAATAGAAAAACAATAAAGTTGTATAACCTGTATAAATGTCTCCGGCGACGGTGTCTGTATTCTTTATTTGCGGCGCCGTGTTTAGTAATGTTGATCTCATCATCAATGTCCTCTGCAATGGATCTTATGGAAAGCGCTTCCGATGGCCGGTCACAAACCGGCGTCAAGGGCGATATTTATACGCCGAAGGCCATAACCGCCAGGATTGCAGCCGGTCTTTACCACAGCCTGTTTTTAAAGACTGACGGCACCCTGTGGACAGTGGGCTATAATAATGATGGTCAGCTGGGCACCGGCACAAACAATACCGGCAGTATCCAGGTGCAGGTCGCTACCGGGGTTGCGCAGGTTGCAGCAGGCAGTGTACACAGCCTATTCGTTAAGACGGACGGCACACTCTGGGCAATGGGCTGGAACAGAGACGGCCAGCTGGGCATTGGCACGACTGCTGACAGCAGTACACCGGTGCAGGTCGCTACCGGGGTTGCGCAGGCGGCAGCAGGCGTTTTCCACAGCCTATTCGTTAAGACGGACGGTACACTCTGGGCAATGGGATCTAATAATGACGGCCAGCTGGGCGACGGCACAACCAATTCCCGCAGTACGCCTGTACAGATCGCTGAAGATGTTATTCAGGCGGCAGCAGGCAGCGCCCACAGCCTGTTTGTGAAGACGGACGGAACCCTTTGGGCAATGGGATATAATAAAGACGGCCAGCTGGGCGACGGCACGACCAATTCCCGCAGTACGCCTGTACAGATCGCTGCAGAGGTTACACAGGCGGCAGCAGGCGGTTCTTACTGTCTATTCGTTAAGACGGACGGCACACTCTGGGCAATGGGATATAACAATTACGGCCAACTGGGCGACGGCACGACCGATACACGCAATAGGCCCGTTCAGATTGCCACAGGAGTTGTTAAAATAGCGGCAGGCTTTGATCACAGCCTGTTCGTGAAGACTGACGGAACCCTTTGGGCAATGGGGGCTAATTATGTATACCAACTGGGCGACGGTACGACCGACCTCCACATCACACCGGTTCAGGTCGCTACAGGTGTTGCCCAGGTCTCAGCAGGCGGCTCCCACAGCCTTTTCATGAAGACCGACGGAACCCTATGGGCAATGGGATCTAATTACCTGGGCCAGCTGGGCGACGGCACAATCAATAACCGCACTACTCCGGGGCAGGTCACTATTGGGGCCGCACAGGTTGCAACCGGAACTCATCATTAATATAGTTAAGGTAAAGGCGGGTCCAATGAAACGATTATTTTTTTTAATAGCAGGAATCTCATTGATGTTTGCAGGTGTTGCCAAGGCGGATATATCGGTACAAAATGCCAAATTGATGCAAGCCGCAGGGAATGGCAATCTTACTGGTGTGGATACTGCATTGTCTAACGGCGCTGATATAAACGCGAAAGACATTGCTAATTCCGGTATAACGGCCTTGATGTTGTCATCGAATAACGGCCATGAAGAGATCGTCAGACTCCTACTTGAAAAGGGAGCTGACGTCAATCTACAGAGGACTACAGACGGTGCAACCGCCCTTTGCATAGCAGCGCAGAACGGCCATGAAGGCATCGTCAGACTCCTTCTAGAAAAGGGCGCTGATGTCAATGTAAAGAGGACCATCGACAACGCTACTGCCTTGATGTGGGCAGCGCAGAATGGCCATGAGTCGATAGTAAAACTCCTTATTGAAAATGGCGCTGACGTTAATGTAAAGAGTTCCACCGAGAACGCAACCGCCTTGATGTGGGCAGCGCAGAACGGTCATGGGTCGATAGTAAATCTCCTTGTAGAAAAAGGCGCTGACGTTAATGTAAAGAGGACCATCGACAACGCTACTGCCTTGATGTGGGCATCCCAGAACGGCCATGTAGAGATCGTCAGACTCCTTCTCGAAAAGGGCGTTGAAATAGATGTAAAGAGGACCGTCAACGGCGTCACGGCTTTTTGGATAGCAGCGCAGAATGGCCATACAGAGATCGTCAGACTCCTTCTTGAAAATGGCGCTGACGTCAATGTGCAGAGGACCACCGATGGGGCAACAGCCTTGATGTGGGCAGCCCAGAACGGCGATATAGATATCATCAAACTCCTTCTTGAAAAAGGAGCTGACGTAAGTATAACTAATACCGCCAATGGCGCAACCGCCCTTTGCATAGCAGCCCAGAACGGCCGGGCTGATATCGCCAGACTCCTTCTCGAAAAGGGCGCTGAAATAGATGTAAAGAGTACCGCCGACGGGGCAACGGCATTGATGTGGGCAGCGCAGAACGGTCATGCAGAGGTTCTCAAGCTCCTTATTGAAAAGGGCGCTGACATCAATGTGCAGAATGCCTCCAACGGCGCAACGGCCCTTTGGATAGCAGCCCAGAACGGTCATGCAGATATTGTCAGACTGCTTGCCCAAAAAGGCACCGATGTAAATTTCAAGACAACCAGAGGCGCAACCTCCTTGATGTGGAAAGCGGAGAAAGCCAAGGATGATGACGGCGATAAAAAAGGCTCAAAGAACACCATATCGACCTTTCAAGTCCTTAAACTTCTTGGCGACATGAATAAACTCATTGATGAAGTCATTGGGGAAGAATATATTTCAGATGAATTGGAGGACAGCATAGATGCCCTTGAAGATCATATCGACGAGGGCTATGATGTGAATATAACGACCAAAGACGGCGGAACGCCACTTTGGATAGCAGCCCAGAACGGTCATGCGGATGTCGTAAAACTCCTTATAGAAATGGGCGCCAAGGTAAATGCAAAGACCTCAGGCGGCACAACGGCACTGTGGACGGCAGCCCAGAACGGTCATGCGGATGTCGTAAAGCTCCTTATAGAAAACGGCGCTGACGCAAATGCAGCTACAAATAAAGGCATAACTGCGCTTTTGATAGCATCGTTGGAAGGCCGTACGGATGTCGCCAGACTCCTTATAGAAAACGGCGCCAAGGTGAATGCATTTAAGATCTCCGATCGCACAACGCCCCTTTGGGCGGCAGCCCAGAACGGTCATGCGGATGTCGTCAGACTCCTTATAGAAAACGGCGCCTGGGTGAATTTTATAACTGGAGACGGCACAACAGCCCTCTGGATGGCAGCGCAGAACGATCACACGGATGTCGTTAAATTCCTCCTCGAAAAAGGCGCTGAGGTGAATGCAGAAAAGACCGCGTCCGGAAAAACAGTCCTTATGCTGGCATCGGAGAGGGGTTATACGGATATCGTCAAACTCCTTATCGAAAAGGGCGTTAATGTGAATTATAAGAGCGCCTATGGCCTTACTGCCCTTATGCTGTCATTGGACAAAAATTATACGGATATCGTCAGACTCCTTTGCGAAAACGGAGCTGACGTGAATGTAAAGGCAACTGACGGCACAACAGCCCTCATGCTGGCATCGGAAAAAGGCAACATGGAGATCGTCAAATTATTTCTCGAAAAGGGCGCTAATGTGAATGGAAAGACCGACGACGGAAGAACGGCCCTTTGGAGGGCATCATATAGAGGTCATACGGAGATTGCCAAACTCCTTATCGAAAAGGGCGCCGACGTGAATGTAAAGAGCGCCTCCGACGGCGCAACCGTATTGATGTGCGCATCGGAAAAAGGCATTATGGAGATCGTCAAGCTCCTTCTCGAAAAAGGGGCCAAGGTAAATCCAAAGACCAAAGACGGCATGACGGCCCTTTGGATAGCATCCCAGGAAGGCCATAGGTCTATTGTCAAACTTCTTATTGAAAACGGCGCAGAGGTAAATGTGAAGAGGACAACCGATAGTGTAACGCCGCTTTGGATGGCAGCGCAGAACGGTCATACGGATGTCGCCAAACTCCTTATAGAAAATAACGCTGACCTGGAGATAAAGTCAACTAACGGCATAACTGCCCTTATGCTGGCAGCACAGAACGGGCATACGGAGATCGTCAAGCTCCTTTGCGAATGGGGTTCCGATGTGAACATCAAGGCGACGGTTAATAATGTTGAATATACAGCCCTAAAGGTGGCAAAAAATATGGGACGGAAAGACAATGTGGGCATACTTGAGAGTACTGGTGCAAGGGAATAAGGAGATCTTAAAATGAAGATGAAAATATTATTAATATTAACGGGTTCAATTTTATTTCTTCAGAGCTGCGCCCCATCCCTGAAAATGGCGGGGGTTACATCCTCTGATCAGAAGATAAGTTATGACGGAACTATTATCTCCCGAAAGAAACATTCCGTTTCATTATCCCCCTATAGGGACCTCGACAAACTCAATTTGGCAAAAGATAAGACCCTGTTTATGATGAGTATTGAAAATGGCGGAAAAGAGCCGATCAATATTATTAATAATAACATCTCGGTGATATTCCAAGGGAACAGCAAGGACCAAGCCTTAAAAAAAATTAATATTCAACCGATTGATGACTTTATGAACGATTTAGTAAAAGAATATAGCAATAATGAAAACAGATATATATATTCCGCCATTCAGGATATTATATACAAGCTCGAAGAAGCCTCCGACTCCAGTTCCTCCTCCAGTTCATCATCAAGCTCATCTTCCAGTTCATCATCAAGTTCCTCCTCCAGTACCGATAGCCTTGAGGATGAGCTTGAGTGGGACGTTAAGGATCTCAATGATGAAATTGTTAGGATGCGTGCGAATAATGAACAGGTTCAAGATTCGCTAAAAGAAATTGTCATAAAATCCCAGCCTCAGGCCATAATGCCTGGAGATATCTACAGTGGGATTGTGGTTTGCGATACCCGCGATATGAATAAAGACGAAGAAGGCAATCTTCTGGTTGCAGTCTTGGTTGACAGCGAAAAACACAATTTTACCTTTAAGCGCGGTCTGAATAAATAGCAGGATATATGTAACAGGAAAATATCGGTGCAGATTATTTGAATTGGAGATTGTACCCTAATATTATTAAAGAAATCGCTATTTCTTTAATAATAACGCCGCTGGAAGGCATGTTCTTACTACACCAAACATCCTGGTCAGTCATTGTATTCATGCATTTTTTATTTTATGAAACGGATTCCCTGCGGCGTCATGACGCCGCAGGGATGATAGAAGGATTAATAATGGATTGTCAGAACTTTAACGACAATGTGGCCTCATAGGTCCTGGGATCGCCGAGCATCAAGACCTGTTGGTCCGCCTGGTAACTCTTTTTCACGGCATAATTGGTGATATTCTTCACAATGGCGTTCACACTCCATTTGCCGCTGGAATTATTGAACGACACTGACGCATTCCAGAGGAAATAGGCCTCCTGTTTGCCATAACCTTTGCCGTCGGTTTGATTGAAGGTCAGATCGAATCCAGACTTATGCTGCATGTCAATGTGCGGCGTCAGTACGCCGTAGCTCCCGATATTGAAGTTATGCTCATAGCTTGCCGTCATAGAGAGTTTCGGGGCATTGGGAGCAGTCGCGCCGTCATAATTTTGATCAGGAAAATAATCATCATAGATGTAATTAAATCTGAGGGAAGTCCACGTCATATCCAGGTAGGATACGGAAAAATCCACCATGTCCTTGGCCGACGCAACCCAGCTAACGGAGGCGTCTATTCCTATAGTGCGGAGTTTGCCCCAATTCATCCAGCCGCCGTCATTTACGTTATACGTACCGTCAGGATTTATTCTTCCTGGATCCGGATTTAACCATTCCCAATAAGTTAAGCCTCCAATATCGACTTTTTGTCCGTTAGAAATAGTAGTGGTGCCGCTGGGAAAGGTGTGAGCCCTTAGATCCTCTTCCGTTTTGCTGGTTTGGGTCATTGAATTCTGTGCAAGCCTATTTCTGTAGTCATAGTAATAGGCTGAGGTATTCAACTGGACGGTATTTTCAAACATCCTGGTCTTTGCGCCCACGGTATATGCCTTCAACTTCTCGGGCGGTCTTGTCCCATCGTTGTTGTTCATGGCCATGCTGTCCGTACGGAAACTGCTTGTATAACTTCCGTAATACATCATGGTGTCGGACATGTCGTATTGAAAGCCTAACTTGTAATCCGGATTTGTAATATCCATTTGTGTTTCGTCCTTACCTGTTGGATTCTGAGAGTTTGCCCTACCCGCGTCATACCCGAGTTGATGTGCATAGTCCCAGCTCCTGCGATAGCCCGCGGTAATAGAAAGCTTGTCATTGAACGGAAGCGGATATGTTATATTGCCATAAACAGCCTTTTGCTTTGTGTTATTTTTATTCGATGAGTTGAGTTGCGCCGAAAGATTCGGGTATTCAGTGGTGTTATTATAGGCCGTAATTGTATCAAATTGGCTTTTATAATATGAAAGGCCCACAATATATTGGAGCAATTCAAAATCCTCAGAAGAGGCAATGCGCGCCTCCGCCCCTTTCTGGTTCATGGCCCTGCTGCTATACCATGTCGCGGGAATTTGAATCTGATTGGGGCCGGGAGGGCCTGGGGGATAGCCCACGGTGCCTGCTAGGTCTCCTGATGATTCGCTTTTACTGGTACTGGACGTAACTGTAATATTTCCGATAGGGGAGTTCCAGGAAATATTGGCGTTCCCGCCCTTTGTTATCTGGTCTAAAGGATTGTTTGTTCCCTGGGCGTTCGGAGCCGTTGTCCATGCCGAGCTGGATGACTTATCAAATGCCGCAGCTTGCTGGCTCATCTCGCCTTGGTTCCCGTTTTTTGAATAATTTCCGGTTAATGTGATTTGGAAATCATCCGTGGCATTCCACAATAACTTGAGACGCGATGAATCATTTTTGGTCGATAGCTCATCCGTATACGGTTCCAGGAAATTATTTTCCCTTGTCCTGTTAAGGGACAACCTTATGGCAAGCTTTTCATTTACTATTGGAGCGTTCAAGGCAGCCTGGAGATCGCTGTGATGATAGCTGCCATACAGTGCCGAAACATCCGCAGAATACCTGTCGGTCTTGGGAGCGGTCGTAATGATGTTCACAACGCCGCCGGGCGAGTTTGCCGCATACAGGGTGCTCTGGGGACCCATGAGGACCTCAATGCGCTCGACATCGTACAGATTCTGTCCGGAAGTGTTCATGGCGTTATAGGCGCCGTCCACATTCATTGCAACAGTGGGGCTGGATGACTTCCTTCCGCCGTATACGGGATCGATATCAGTAATACCCCTGATAGAAATCCTCATGCCGTCCGCATTTGTGTTGATGAACACGCTTGCAAGACCTGAAAGGATATCGTCCACATTGTTTTTCGCTTCTGCGGCAAGGTCTTTGTCGGAAATAACGTCCATAGCGATAGCAACCTTCTGCAGGTTCTGCTCGCCGCGTTTTGCGGCCGTTACAACGATCTCCTCCAGGGTGAATTCATCGGTTGCGGATTCCTGGGCAAAGAGCCCTGACAGGTCAGCGAAAAAAAAGATCAGCCCGATGGATAATGATAAATACAATAATCTCTTTTTCATCTCTTTTATCTCCTTCTCAGTTAATTTTATTAATATATCACCCGCCATTCGGATGTTGGACACGCTGTTTGAAAAGGTAAAATCACTGGTAATGGGAAATATTTGCCGGTTAATTGTGTATTATATTTGTATTTATTAACATATGCGGTACCATGACATTTGTTAACAATTAAATTTAAGCCTATTTTTTATTATGTGGATTTTCGTAATTTTTTCCGCAGTTTTTTAACTTATAATCGTCATTTAAGGAAAATTAATATTAAAATATATGTTTTTATTTCAATCAGTTCTTCATTATTCCTGCATCATAAAGCGGTTTTCTTTAGATTATTTAATAATTTTCAATAAATGACCTATATAAACAAATTTATAGCAAAATCATGCGCCCAGCTGACATTTTTTGCTTAAACTAATGGATAAAAAAACATATGTCAACACATTTTTGTGTTTATTGTGTTGTAATTGTATATAAATTATGGTGATTGTCTTATCATCATTCCAATATTGATGCCATTATAATGAAGACTGAAGCTACAGCCCTTATGCGCCTGAATAAATAGCAGGATATATGTAACAGGAAAAAACTTATGCAGGTTATTTGGATTGGATGTCACGCCCTAATATCATTAACTCTGAACCGCTATCAACCCTTAATTATACTAAGCAGTTATAATTCATAAAAAAAACGCCGGCGGTGATACAAAATCACCGCCGGCGTTAAATCCAGAGGTTAATGATCAGAATTTTACCGACAATGTGGCGGAGTAGGTCCTGGGATCGCCGATCATCATCGTTTTCTGTTCCTTGTCATAACTCCTTTTCACGGCATAGTTGGTTGCATTCTTAACTATGGCGTTTATGCTCCATTTGCCGTTGGCATGGTTGAAGGCCAGCGAGGCATTCCATACAGTATAGGCCTCTTGGGTCGCATAACCAGGGTCAGCGCCGGTGCCAGCGTCATCGGATTGATCGAAGATCAAACCGAATTTTGACTTAAACTGCATGTCCACGCGCGGGGTCAGCGTGCCGTAGCCGCCTATATCGAAATTATGCTCATAGCTTGCAGTGGCTGAAAATTTCGGAGAATTAGGACCGGCTGAACCGTCATAATTTTTATCTGCCCAAATCTCCTCATAAAGATAATTAAACCTGAGATTGGTCCATTTATTATTAAGGTAGGAGACGGATACATCCACCATATCCTTGGTTGAAGCAACCCAGCTCACCGAGGCGTCAAGCCCTATGGTGCGTGCATTGCCCCAGTTCTGAAAACCTCCGTCGCTAATCTCGTAATACATTACGCCATCCCTATCTGATCCTCGCGTTTGATCTACGCGAGACCAATAGGTTGTCCCCGCAGGGATGGTAATGAAGCTTTTCGTGGTACTGTCATAAGTGACAGTGTCTTCAGTAAACGCAAGCTCCTCGAGCTCCGCCTGTGTTAAGCTTGTATTGGCCCTCCCCTCCTGAGCAAGCTTGTTCCTATAGTCATAGTAATAGGCAGCGGTGTTCAACTGAATGGTATTGTCGAGCATCCTGGTCTTTGCGCCTATGGTGTAGGCCTTTAACTTCTCAGCCGGCCTGACCCCATTATTGTTGGACATGGCCATGCTGTCCGTACGGAAGCTGCTTGCATAATTTCCGTAAAACATCACGGTCTCTGAGAGATCGTATTGTAAGCCTACCTTGTAATCGGGGTTTGAAACGTCCATCTCTGTTTCATCAATGCCTGTCCCCGGCCGGCCCGGGTCGTAAGTGATTTGATGCGCATAGTCCCAGCTCTTGCGATAACCTAATGTGCCGGAGAATTTCTGATTGAACCAGAACGGATAGGTAATATTTCCATAAACCGCCTTTTGCTTTGCATTATTGAAGGTATAGTTATCCCTAGTTTCATTGGGTGAATCATAGGATGCCTTCGAACCATATTCGTTTTTATAATAATTTACACCAACAACATATTGAAACAAAGTAAAATCGTCGGAAGAGGCCAGACGCGCCTCAGTACCTTTCTGGTTGGTGTACCTGAGGCTGTACCAGCTTGCATCAATGAGACTCTCCGGCTGGCCGGGAGGGGCGGTGTTTATGGTGCCGGACTGGTTTCCTGATGCATCGCTTTTGCTGTAACTGGGCACCACTGTGAGGCTGCCGACAGGTGACTTCCAGGCGATGTTGGCGTTCAACCCTTTTGTTATCTGGTCTAACGCATTTTCCCCGCCGCCGCCGCTGCTGGAAGATGCAGTCCATGAATCGTCAGAGGACTTTATAAAACGCACTACTTGTCCGCCCATCTCACCGCGGTTACCGGATTTTCCATAGTTTCCGGTTAATGTGATTTCGAGGTCATCTGTGGCCTTCCACAATGCCTTGAGACGTGCCGCATCGTTCTTGGTCGCCAGTTCATCCGGTTCCAGGAAGGAATTCTCTCTTGTCCTGTTTGTGGAAAGCCTAATGGCGAGTTTGTCCGTTATCAGCGGTGCGTTAAAGGCGGCCTGCAGAACGCTGTGTTTATAAGAACCGTATTCGGCAGAGGCATTTACGGAATATTGGTCGGTCTTAGGAGCGGTTGTTATGATGTTCACTATGCCGCCGGGCGAGTTTGCCGAATACAGGGTGCTCTGGGGCCCCATGAGCACCTCAATACGCTCAATATCGAACAGATTCTGTCCGGAACTATTCATGCTGTTATAGGCGCCGTCCACATTCATTGCGACAGTGGGGCTGGATGACTTCCTGCCGCTGTAGACCGGATCGGTATCCGTATAACCACGGATAGAAATCCTCATGCCGTCAGCATTCGTGTTGATGAACACGCTTGCAAGACCTGAAAGGATATCATCCACATTGGCCTTTCCTTCCGCGGCAAGGTCTTTGTTGGAAATAACGTCCATAGCGAGGGGAACCTTTTGCAGATTCTGTTCACCGCGTTTCGCAGCCGTTACGACGATCTCCTCCAAGGTGAATTCATCACTTGCCGTCTCTTGGGCAAAGACCCCTGACAGGTCAACGAAAAAAAAGATCAGCCCAATGGATAATGAACAAAACAATAATCTCTTTTTCATCTTTTATATCTCCTTTTCAATTAGAATTATTAATATAAACACACCCGCCATTCGGATGTTGGACCTGCTGTTTGAAAAGGTAAAATCACTGATAATGGAAGATATTTGCCGGTTGTTTGTGTTTTATTTGAGATATTTTTAACATTTATCGCACTATATTCTCTGTTAAAAATGTAATTTGAAATGTAAGTATATTTTATTTTATGGACTCGTGTAATCTATTCTGCAGTTTTTCCAGACTTTAATTCGTCATTCAAGAGATAATAATATTTTATTATATGTTATTTATTTCATATTGTTACGCATTATTCCCGTGCTGTAAAACAGTCTCCTTTAGATTATTTAATAATTTTCAATAAATGACTAATATAAACATTTTTATAGCAAAATCATGTGCCAGGCTGCCATTTTGTTGTTTAAAATAATGGATAATGTAACACATGTCAACACATATTTGTATTTATTATGAATATACTGTATATTTTATATGTTGCTTGCCTGCTCAATCTTTTAAGATTAGCGTTATTTTAATGGCGCATGAATCTCATGTTCTTCAGCAGAATGAATGAAATGACAGAAATGATAAAAAAGCAGGTTCAGGATTAAAAAGAGGCAACCTATATCCCCTTTAATTTCCTTTCGTTAACTTGCTGATATGCATGACCTCTACAGGAAGTCGGCTTCTCTTAATGCCATGGGAGAGATAAAACATACATCCGGGACATGATGTCACAACTGCCTGCGCCCCGGATTTTTTTATTGATTCCATCTTCTTTGACTGTATGGCGAGACTGATCTCCTTATGTGCTATACCGAAAGACCCTCCCAGGCCGCAGCATGCATCGGCGTTCTCCATCTCGACATATTTGATGCCATCAATTGAGTTAAGCAACTCCCTTGGTTCTGCATAGACGCCCTGGTGCACCCTAAGGTGACATGGGTCATGATAGGTCACAGTCATGGGGCCTGTATCACCGGCCTCACTCTTAAAACCATTTTTAACCAGGAATTCCGAGAAATCCGAGACCTTCTTTAAAAACGCAACGGCCTTGTCAAGCATCGGATCTCCTTCCTTGAACCATTTATGGTAATCTTTCAATGCAGACCCGCATGTAGCGCAACCTGTTATCACATGGTCATATGATGCAAGGGCCTCGATATTCCTTTCAGCCAGGAGGTTGGATGTCTTGGAATCACCCGCGTTATGTACTGATAGTCCGCAGCAGTTCAGTCCCTCAGGAAGGATCACTGTGAAGCCGGCTTTTGCAAGGGACATGATAATATCCTCTCCTATGTCAGGCAGAAAATACTCATACATGCAACCGGGGAATACGGCCACCTCTCCCTTCTCTTTCACACCTGCAAGGGGTCTTGTTATCATGGACACCCGTTTTCTTAATGGACGTGATGAGATCCTTGGAAGAGAAAGTGCCCCTGGCATGAATGATGCCATATCCGCCAGATGCCGCAAGGGCCTTCCGCCTTTTACGGATAGGCCGGGGATCAGGCCTGCGATGCCAACAAACCTTGCGATCAGCGAACGTCGATTAAGTATCCCCTTATAGATTTTATCCTGGAACCATGACGTTCCCTTTTTCTCGATTACATCATTCCTGGCCCCAAGGGTGATTTCGGCAGGCGAGAGATTCGCAGGGCACACTGCCTCGCATCGCTTGCACAGGAGGCATGAGTACAGGCATTTGCGATAGTCATCTTCCATAGGGAGTTCGCCTTCACGGACCATCCTGACCAGCATGTTGCGGCCTCGTGCCACATGGTTTTCAATATGATCGATATCATATACCGGGCAGACGGACATGCAGAATCCGCACTTCATGCATCGATCAGGATCTGTCTTCATCTTCTGATCAATCATGTCTTACTCCCATATCTTCCCTGGATTAAGTATCCCCTTGGGATCAAAGACCGTTTTGATCTTCTTCAATAGTTCAATCGCCTCGGGAGACATGGCCTTTTTCAGGTATTTCCTCTTTTCCAGCCCGATCCCATGCTCGCCGGATATCACGCCGTTCAGTTCCAGTGCCGCGTCAAATATCTCCTCGGCGGTCTTTTGCGCCTTTGCATAATGCTCGGGATTCTTTTTATCCGTAAGGATGCAGGGATGCAGATTTCCGTCTCCCGCGTGTCCCATGGTGACGATCATGATTTCATTTTTCTCCCCT
>Ga0153915_10004288_pt1 | contig 13123 bp, 12 predicted proteins | sample Opewatmetagenome_2_FD_107003 | JGI IMG/M metagenome (GOLD analysis project Ga0153915, IMG submission 107003) | Freshwater wetland microbial communities from Ohio, USA - Open water 3 Core 3 Depth 3 metaG | ecosystem: Environmental > Aquatic > Freshwater > Wetlands | place: USA: Ohio, Lake Erie... | reverse complement strand
GGTGTACGCCGTGGGCGAGACGGCGGGCCTCAAGCTGCCGTACATCGTGATGCAGTACGTCGAGGGGCCGTCCCTCGCGGACTGGATGACGCAGCATCCGCGCGTCAGCGAGCGCGACGCGCGCCGCGTGATCGGCGAGGTCGCGGCGGGGCTCGCCGCCGCGCACGCCCGCAACCTCCTGCATCGCGACGTCAAGCCGGGCAACGTGCTGCTCGAGGCTGAGTCCGGCCGCGCCTACGTGGCCGATTTCGGGGTGAGCGCCGCGCTGGGCCCCGCGTCCGCCGACACGACCGGGAGCCTCACCGCGACGGGGCATGTGGTGGGCACGCCCATCTATATGAGCCCCGAGCAGGCGGCCGGCGAGCCGCTGACGCCGCGAAGCGACGTGTACAGCCTGGGCGTGCTCGCCTACGAGCTGCTGGTGGGAGAGCTGCCCTTCAAGGCCGTCACCGCGATGGGCTGGGCTGCCGCGCACTTGCGGGACACGCCGACGCCGGTCCAGAACCGGCGCGCCGACCTCGCGCCCGAGGTCGCGCGCCTGGTGGACCGCTGCATTGCGAAGGGCCCGTCCGATCGCCCGCTCGCCGACGAGGTGGCGCGCGGGATGCTCCCCACCCTCGCCTCCGAGATCGAGTGGCCCCCGCCGGGGCTGCACTGGCTGCACGGGCGGTCGCGGGTGCTGAGCCGCCTGGCGCTGGCGACGTTCGGCGGCGCCATCCTCACGCTTTCGGCGCTCGCCTTCACGCCCCAGATCCTCCAGGCGCACGCCAACTGGCTGTGGCGGTTCCAGTTCCTGCGGTCGGCGCCGGGGCAGGACGCGGCGGCGGTGTCGCTGTTCCTGTGGCAAAGCGAACTGATCCTGGGCGTGAGCGTCCTGGCGCTGAGCCTGTTCGCCTTCCTCGCCCTCGGCGCCGGCGCCGTGGCGCGCCTGGTGCGACTGCGCAGCGTGGGATGGCGCTGGGGCACGCTGCTGGATATCGCAGCCGACCACGACGGGCGCAGCGGGCTCGCGCTGAGCGGCGCCCGGGAGTTCGCGTCGCTCGAGCCCGCGCAGCGTCGCGCAATCCTCACGGCGCGGCGCTGGCGTGCCGGCGCGCTGCTGGGCGCGCTGCTGTGGGTCATCGTCGTCGTAGGCGCCTGGGGCGTCATGCTGCTGGCCGGATGGCTGACGGCGGAGGGCGTCGCGCTGGTGGTGACGCCGCGGCTGTGGATGGTGGCGCTGGGACCTGCGCTGCTGGGGGTCGTGGCGGTCGCGGGCGCGGCGCTGATGGAGCGGCGTCTCACCGGCCCGCTGGGGCGGGCGCGGCGCGTGCGGGAGGCCGATACCGACGCAGCGGCGTGGTACGGAGCGCTCCCCGACGGCGGCCGCGCGGCGCATCCCGCGCGGCGCTCGCTCCGGCGCTGGGCGCGCGCCGGACAGGCAGCCGCCGCGCTGCTCTCGCTCGCGCTGGTCGTGACCATCGGCGAGGCCGTGGCGGCCAGCGTGTCGGCCGTGCTGTCGCTGCAGCGCCTGGGCCCGAAGACGGCAGAGCTGATCGCGGACCAGGAGCGCATCCAGTCGGACGACCCGCTGGGCACGGCGCGGGGGGCGTGGGCCGCGCTGCTGCCGGCGGCCGACTCGGTGGCAGACAGCACGGCGCGCGCCTGGATCCGCGCGCTGGCCGACACGGCGGCGTCGGGCGCGCCGCCCTACGCCCAGCGTCCCTCGACCGTGCTGGGCCGCAGCGCCTCGGCCCTGGCGCGGGCTTTCCAGGCCGCGGCCGGCGGCACGCTGCGCTCCAGCCTGAAGGACTCGCTCGCCGGCCTGGTCGTGCAGCCGCGCACCGAGCTGTTCCGGCGCATCTCGCGCGCCTCGCTGGTGGGGACCGAGATGGCGGACCTCGGAAACCCGTTCGCGGCGGCCGGCCTTCCCCGCACCGGGCGCACGCCGCGCGCCGCCCAGCTCCAGGAGGCAGCGCTGGCGAACACGGCTGGCGCGATCCTGGCGGTGGCGCGGCACGACCTCCCGGCCGCGGCGCAGCGCATCGGGGAGAACGCAGCCTTCGCGGAGCAGCTGCTCAGAGCCCCCGATGTCGGCGCCAACCAGCTCGCGTTCCGGATCCTCCGCGACCTCGTCGTCGAGCCGCTCGGCGTGCTGGTGAAGCTGGGCGCGCGCAACCTCGACCCGCAGGTCGTGCGCGACGCGGCGCAGCATCTCGACGAGGCGATGCCCTACACCGCCGGCGCGGCGGGCCTGACCGTGAACCCGCACGACCTCATCCAGTTCACCGCCGCCGTCCGGAACCCGCGCATCCCGACCGGGTTCCGCGTGGTCTGGCTCTACGAGGGCTGGGCGGGGCTGTGCGCCAATCCGTGGGAGCTGCTGACGGGGCCGAGCGCGGCGCGCCGGCAGGCGATGCTGTCCGCGGCCGACGTGATGAGCGACGTGCCTCGCGCCCGCGATCTGGCGCTGGCGGACGGCAGCCAGTGGACCCTGGGCGCGGGGCTGGGGCTCGCCGGCTGGCGGCGCGCGATCGTCGAGCGGGGGCCGTGGGGATTGATGTGGCGCATCCGGATGTGCGCCCAGACGCTGTAACGCCCGCAGGCGCAGCCGCCAGGCCCCGCAGCCCTGCGTCACGGGACCGCGCGACCCCTCGGCCCATCCACAAGCCGCGCCGGCTTCGCCTCGTCGAGGCGGGCGCCGGTTCGGACCCTGCAGCAGACCTCCTATGCTCTTTCTCGCCGCCGGTGCTATGGTATTGCCATGCCTTCCCGCAGCGAAACGCACGAGGTCTGGCTGGAGCATTGGCAGGACGAGGCAGACGCGGCGTTCCTCTACCGCGTGCTGGCGGAAGCGGAGCCCGCGGCCGATAGAGGGGAGCTCTACCGCCGCCTGGCGGACGTGGAGGACCGGCACACGGCGTTGTGGCGCAAGCTCCTGGCCGACGACGGCATCGAGTGCGGAACTCCGCGGCCGACGCGCCGCGCGCGGCTGCTCGCGTGGACGGCGCGCCGGTTCGGGCCTGGCCTGCTGACGAACCTGCTCCTGCGCGAGGAGGGGCGCGAGGTGCGGGGCTATCTCGCGCTGTTCCGCGACACGGCGCCCGGGGCGGCGAAGGACACAGCGCTGCTGCTGGCCAAGGAATCCGCGGAGCACGCGGAGACGCTCGGGGGCCTGGCCGGCAAGAGCGGCGAGCCGTGGCACCAGATGGAGTCCGGCGGCTTCGTCCGGAACGTGGTCTACGGATTCAACGACGGGCTCACCGCCAACTTCGGGCTGGTGGCCGGCGTGATCGGCGCGAGCGTCGCGCCGCACCTGGTCCTGGTGTCGGGCGTGGCGGGCATGGTGGCCGACGCGCTCTCGATGGGCTCGTCGGGATACCTCGCGGCGAAGAGCGAGCAGGAGGTATACGAGCACGAGATCGCGATGGAGGCCGACGAGATCCGCCTGATGCCGGAGGTGGAGACCGAAGAGCTGGCGCTGGTGTACGAGGCGAAGGGCGTGCCGCGCGCGGAGGCGCAGCGCATGGCCGCCGACGTGATGAAGGACCCGGCGCGCGCGCTCGAGGAGAAGGTCCGGGAGGAGCTGAAGATCGGCGCGCAGCACTCGACGCCGCTCCGGGAAGGGTGGATCACCGGCAGCGCGACGGCGGTCGGCGCCTTCATCCCGGTCGCGCCGTTCCTGGTGCTGCACGGCGCCGCCGCGATCTGGACCGCCTTCGCGATCGCGATGGCGTCCCACTTCGCGGTCGGCGCCGCCCGCAGCATGTTCACCGGCCGCGGCATCTTCAGGAGTGGCATCGACATGTTCGTGGTCGGGCTCGGCGTCGCCGGAGTGGCCTACCTGGTCGGGGACCTCATCGCCCGGGTGCTATGACCAGAACCATGTGGGTCGGACTGGCGTTCCTCTGCGTGGTCGGGTTCTTGGTGATAGCGCGGAGAATGAGTGAGACCAGGAGCTCAGAACAGCTGCGAGACGCCGAGTCGCGGAGGGAGAAGGAGGAAGGCAGCCTCGAGGACTCGATAGACTGGGAGGAGCTCGAAAAAGCGGAGAACGAGATTCGCGACGTGGATCCGCAGGCGAATCCCGAGGAGGGCTTCGAGGGCGACGACTGGGGCCCGGGCGCCGCGCCCAAGCCCCCCGTCGCCTAGCTCCTCCTCACCTCGTCACCCTTCGCACATCACGCATCACCTGGCCTCCAACATCCCGACGGCCCCCTTGGTGGCGTCGGCGAAGGCGTGGGTGACGAAGGGGTAGGTGCCCGGCTCGGCCAGCCGCGTCTCGAAGATCATCCCGCCGCCCACGGGCACGTCCACCGTCTGCACACCTTCCCACGCGTGCGCGGCCACCGCGTCCACGTAGACCTTCGAGAAGATGGCTCCAACCACGTGGAACGCCGACACCCGGTTCGGCCCTGCGTCCACCACGTACAGCCGGATCGGCTCTCCTACGGCCACCCGGATCGGGTGGTCGGCGTACTGGTGCGCGATGCCGTTGAACACGATGTAGTCGGGCGCGAGGCCGAGGAGCTTGTTCCAGTCGAGCTGCTGCGCGCCTGCCGTGTCCGCTGCCTTCTGGGTGTAGAACTCGCTTTGAACGAACACGAACTCGCGGGCCGCCGGGAGCGGCCTCGCCGGATCCACGATCAGCGCGCCGTACATGCCGTTGGCGATGTGCATGGCGACGGGCGCCGTCCCGCAATGATAGAGAAAGACCCCGGGCACCTCCGGCACCCACCGGTAGTGGATGGAGTCGCCAGGCATCACGTTCGTGTACACCCGGCTCGGCGCGACCTGCGCCGCGTGGAAGTCCATGCTGTGCGGCATCACCGCCCGGTTCACCAGGGTGAAGTCCACCGTGTCACCCACGGTCGCACGCACCACCGGCCCGGGCACCCGGCCGTTGAAGGTCCAGGCTTCGTAGACGACCCCGGGCGCGACGGTGAGCCGCGCGTCGCGAACCTCGAACCGGATTTTGGCCAGCCGGCCGGCGGCCGGCGCGGGGGCGCGCGGGTCCATCGGTGCGGGCGCTGCCGTCGTGCCGACCGCCGCCTCGCCGTGCGAGACGTCGGCCGGCGCCTCCGTCCACGGCTCCTGCGCGGTGCTGGTGGAGGAGGGTCGCGGCTGCCTCTGGCAGGCGACCGCCAGGAGCAGGGTGAACGCCGCGCCTATGCCCGATACACGCATGTGTCACCTCGAATGAGTGGCGTGCGCGAAACAGCCGGCTCAATCACAGGTAGCGCTGCCCGAGATCGTCCAGCATGCGGTGGAAGCGGCGATGGACGTCCGCGCCCATCTCCAGCTCCTCGTGTCGCTCGAACGCCGCCACGATCTCGAGGTCACGCTCCACGCTGAGCAGCGCGTCGGCGTCGGCGAAAAGCACCTCGTTCTCGATCGTGATGTGCTGCTCGAGCAGCGCTGCGTACTCGCGGGCCGCCGCCGCGAAGCGCTCCCGCGACCTCGCCTCGCGGGCGAGCGCGGGCAGCTCCGCGCGCAGCACGCCGACCAGTCGCCGGCCGCTGTCGTGCTGCTCCAGCATCACGGCGAGAGGCCCCTGGCCGTGCGGCAGACCCGCGGCTTCGAGCGCGGGGAAGAGAATCCGCTCCTCCTTCACGTGGTGGCAGCCGTCGGTGAAGTCGGTGAAAAACTCAAGCAGGCCGGCGATGTCGCGCTCCGGGGGCATATCGCCCGCCGCGACGAGCGCCGCGAAGGCATCCAGCACCTGCAGCGCCTTCCGGATGACGTCGTGCTCATGCTTCAGCGTCTGGGTCGCTTTCATGGGAACCGCTCCGCTGGACGGGCGCCGTCCGGGCCCGCGATGACGTGATGGCGCGCGCCGCGCCGGACCCCGCGAACCGTGGTCGCGATGAACAGGAGGATCGCCGCCACGTTGAGCAGGGCACCCCCGCGGCGCAACTCCCACCATCCGCCCAGGTCGCCGGCGGCGCGCAGGGCGAGCGAAAGGTGCAACAGGGCAAGGTGAGCGTAGTACCGCGGGCCGTACTCGACCACCACCCGGAGCACCGCCGGAAGGATGATGGGCGCGTGGCCGAAGATCATCGAGAAGACGAATCCGACGAACACGCTGTGCAGCGCGGCGTCGTACGGCGGCCCACCGACGAGGCGCGAGGCCTCGACGGCGAAGAGGACGCCGCCTACCGCCAGCCACACATAACCGGAGAGCATCGCCACGGCGATGAAGCGCGTGAGCCCGGCCTGCCGCACCGTGCGGCGCGCCACGTCGTGGCGCAGCAGCCACAACGCGGTCACGAGAAGCGCGAGCCCTTCGACGCGGCTGCCGGCCGCCGGCGCGACCGTGGTCAGAAGGACTCCGGCAAGGAGCGCGGCGACGGTCACGGCGAACGCGGCCCGGGCGCCGCGCGAGAGGAACAGCACCCGGTTCAGCTCCAGGCGCTCGCCCGCGATGGTCAGCACCAGGAACGCTGCCCACCACGGCACGACGCGGTACACAGGCCACCCGGTGAGCCACAGCAGGTTGCCCCCGAGCCAGGCCAGCGCGCCCAGGGCGAGCGTCACGTGGTGCAGCGCCGGCTGGCGGCGAGTGATGCTGAGCGATGCTCCCACCAGGCCGCCGCTCCCGGCCGCGATGAGGACCACGCCCCAGGGCCCCGGCAGGCCGGCGAGGAGCGCCAGCGCACCGAGCCCCGTCAACGCCGGAACGACGAAGCCGGCGCGCCGTCCGAGGGCGACCGCGCGCTCGACTCCGATCCCGGTGCCGAGGAATCCGCTGATCATCAGCGGACCGTGCGTCGCCGCCAGGTTCGCGGAGAGCGGCAGCAGCCCCCACCCTGCGCGCACCAGCCCTGCGTACAACCCGGCCAGGAGCGAGAGGATCGCGGGGAGGATCAGGGCCGGGCGCCCCGGCACCGGCCGCGTGAGTGATGCGGCCCGCCGTGCGCCCACCTCCGCTGCCGGCCCGCCTGCAACGGCCGCCGGCTGCGCGGAAGATGCCGGCGCGGGCGGGGACGTCATCACCGGATCATCGCCGGACTCCACCTCGGCTCCCAGACGATCCGCACCTCCACCGCGGTGACCCACGGCAGCTCGCCCACGACGCGGCGCACGTCCCGCGTCAGCACCTCGCCGAGGGGGCAGGCGGGGGTGGTGAGGGTCATGGTGACCGTGACGGCCCCGTCCTCGATCTCCATGTCGTAGACCAGGCCAAGCTTGATGATGCTGAGGCCCAGCTCCGGGTCCATCACCCGGATCAGTTTGCGGTAGACCTCGTTCTGGCGCGCCTCGGGCGAGCCGTCCTGCAGCGCCCCGCAGCTCACGCCGCTCTCTTCCCGATCGCGATGCGCCACACCTGCGGGCCCTCTTCCAGCGCCGTCCAGGTGAACTGCCCCGCCCGCTCGGCCTGGAACTCGTAGAAGAGCGGCTTGGGATTGTGGTCGTTGACGAGCACGAACTGCTCGCCCGGCCGGAGGGCGTCGAAGGCGCGGTGGATGGTGGGGTGCTTCTCCCGGGGCGGGATCACCCGGACGTCGAGCTCCTGCACGGTCAGGCTCCGGTTCAGTGGCGGCGGGAAGGTATCCGCGCCGGAGGACATTTGTCAAGCTTATAGTGGAAATTGCCACCTTAATTGACAAAACGAGCTGCCGCGGGGTAGATTGGCCCATGCTCACCGACCACCCCGCCGCCCGCGCCTCCGCCGCGCTCGGCGATGCGGGCTTCGGCCACAGCCGCCGCCGGCTGCTCGAGTCCCTGAAGCGCCTCGGGAGCGCGACGCTTCGCGAGGCGGCCGCGGACCTCGGCCTGTCGCGCGAGACCGTCCGCGAGCACCTCAATGCCCTGGGCGCGGACGGACTGGTGGCGCGGGCCGGGAGCCGGCGCGCCGGCCCGGGCCGGCCGGAGATCCTCTACCGGCTGACGGGACGGGCCGACGCGCTCTTCCCGCAGCGCGAGGGCGAGGTGCTGGCGGAGTTGGCTGCCCACCTCCTCGCCCGGGGGAACGAGGCCGCGCTGCGGAGGTTCTTCGAGGAGCGCGCCGCACGGCGCCTTGGGTCGGCGCGCGCGCGCCTCGCCGGGCTGCGCGGCCGCAAGCGGCTGGCGGAGGTGGCCCGCATCCTCTCCGACGAGGGCTACATGGCGGAAGTGGTGGGCGGCACCCTCCGGCTCGCCCATTGCCCACTCCAGAGCGTCGTCGCGGTCACCCGTCTCCCCTGTCGCGCCGAGCTGGCGCTGGTCGAGAGCCTGCTGAGCCGGTCCCTCAAGCGCACCGACTACCTCCCTGACGGCGGCAGCTCGTGCTCCTACTCCGCGGAGAGCGCGCCCCAGCGCCGCTAGCCATCAGCTCATGCCTCCACACGCCGGAACCCCGGAGGAGCGAAGAGCCCTGAGTCTGCCACGCGTCGTCATCGTGGGGAGCGGGTTCGGGGGGCTGTACGCTGCCCGGGGTCTGGCGCGGGCGCCCGCGGACGTCACCGTGGTGGACCGCACCAACCATCACGTCTTCCAGCCGCTGCTCTACCAGGTCGCGACGGCGAGCCTCTCGCCGAGCCAGATTGCGTACCCCATCCGCGGGGTGCTGCGGCGGCAGGCGAACACGCGGGTGCTGCTCGCCGAGGTTCGGTCTGCCGACCCGGCGGCGCGGAAGGTGATGCTCCGCGACGGCGAGCTGGCCTACGACTACCTGATCCTGGCCGCCGGCGCTCGCCATTCCTACTTCGGCCACCCCGAGTGGGAGCCGCTCGCTCCAGGTCTCAAGACGCTCGACGACGCGCTCCGGATCCGCGGCCGGATCCTCCTCGCCTTCGAGCGGGCGGAGCGCGAGAGCGACCCGGAGCGCCGCCGCGCGCTGCTCACGTTCGTGGTCGTGGGCGGCGGGCCGACCGGCGTGGAGCTGGCGGGCGCCATCGGCGAGATCGCCTGCCAGGTGATGGCGCGGGACTTCCGGACCATAGACACCCGCGAGACCCGGACCATCCTGGTCGAGGCGGGGCCGCGCCTCCTCCCGGCGTTTCCCGCCCAGCTCTCGGAAAAGGCCGAGCGGTCCCTGGAGCGGCTGTGCGTGGAGGTCCGCACCGGCGCGCCGGTCACGGCGGTGGAGCCCGGCGCGGTGCGGGTCGGTGGCGAGCAGATCTCGAGCGAAACGGTCCTGTGGGCCGCGGGAGTCGCGCCGTCTCCCGTCGCGCGGTCCCTCGGCGTGCCCCTCGATCGCGCGGGACGCGTGGTGGTAAACGCCGACCTCACCATCCCGGGGCATCCGGAGGTGTTCGTGATCGGAGACCTGGCCGCGTGTGCCGACGCATCCGGCCAGCCGCTCCCGGGCCTGGCGCCGGTCGCGATCCAGCAGGGGGAGTACGCCGCCCGCGCGATCATGGCCGCGACGCGCGGCGAGCCACGCCGGCCGTTCCGCTACCGGGACAAGGGGACGATGGCGACGATCGGCCGCGCAGCCGCCGTCGTGAACCTGGGCCGCCTGAGGTTGTCCGGCTATCCCGCCTGGCTGCTGTGGTGCTTCATCCACATCATGTGGCTGATCGGGTTCCGGAACCGCTTCCTGGTGATGATCGAATGGGCGTGGGCGTACCTGAGGTTCGAGCGTTCGGCGAGGTTGATTACGGGATCGGCTTCTCAACTCCCTTAGCCGTGACCCGCGCCGCGATCAGCGGTAGCGGCGCCGCCTTCCCCTCCCCGATCTCGATCGCCGCGTCCAGCGCGCGGCGGCCGAGCTCGATGCCCGCCGCGTCGCGCGCGAAGATGGAGGCCAGCGGTTCGGACATGTGCACGGTCTGGCCGGGGCGCGCGGTGATGACGAAGCCCACGGTCGGGTCCACCGCGTCCTCGACCTTGCGCCGCCCACCGCCCATCTCCACCACGGCGCGCCCGATCGCCCGCGGCTCCACCCGCAGCACCGTGCCCGCCCCGCGGGCGTAGTAGACCTCGACCGCTTCGGCCTGGGGCAACAGCGAGGGGTCGTCGACACACCGAGGGTCGCCGCCCTGGGCCGCGATGATCTTCTGGAAAGTCTCGGCAGCCTTGCCGCTGGCCAGCGCCTCCTCGAGCCGCCTGCGCGCCCTTGCGCGGTCCTTCTCGCCGGCGAGCAGCAGCATCTCGACGCCCTCCGCGAGCGTGACGTCCTTCAGGTCCTCGGGCCCCTCGCCCCTGAGGCCCATGATCGCCTCTTCGGCCTCCAGCGCGTTGCCGCAGGCGCGCCCCAGCGGCCGGTCCATCGCCGTGAGCAGCGCCACGGTGGGGCAGCCGCGATCCTCCCCCAGCTCGATCATCGTCCGGGCGAGAGTGAGCGAGCGCTCGGGGTCGGTGATGAACGCGCCGCTCCCCTGCTTGACGTCCAGCACCAGGCCGGTCAGCCCCTCGGCGAGCTTCTTGGACATGATGCTCGCCGCGATCAACGGCACGCACTCGACCGTCGCGGTGACGTCGCGCAGCGCGTAGAGCTTCTTGTCCACCGGCGCGATCTCGGGCGTCTGGCCGATCATCGCGCACCCGATGGCGTCCACCTGTGCCCGGGTCTCCTCCAGCGAGAGGTTGGTGCGGAAGCCCGGGATGCTCTCCAGCTTGTCGAGCGTGCCGCCCGTATGCCCCAGGCCGCGGCCGCTCATCATCGGGACCGCGACGCCGCAGGCGGCGGCCAGGGGCGCCAGGACCAGCGAGACCTTGTCGCCGACGCCGCCGGTGGAGTGCTTGTCCACCACCGGCTTGCCGAGGGCCGAGAAATCGAGCCGGCTGCCGGAGGCCATCATGCCGTCGAGGAGAGCGGCGGTCTCCTCGCGGGTCAGGCCCTTGAGGAAGATCGCCATCAGGAGGGCGGACATCTGGTAGTCCGGCACCTGGCCCGCGGCGTACGCGCCCATCAGCTCGCGCCACTCGCCCGGGGACAGCGCGCTGCCGTCGCGCTTGCGCTCGATCAGGCCGGGGACAAACATTAGGCGACCCTGGCTCCGGAGCCCAGCCGATGCGCGCGCTGCCGATCGCCGCCGCCCTCGCCCTCGCCGCGGGTTCGCTCGCGGCACAAACCGCCGCCGAGCACATCGCTGCGGGCGACGCGTCGCGCTGCCAGCGCAACTCCGCTGCGGCCCTGGCGCACTTCCGCGAGGCGCTGCAGCTCGACTCTCTGAGCTACGAGGCGAACTGGAAGGCCGCGCGGGAGCTCACGGACATCGGGAAGCTGATGCCCGACTCGCTGCGCAAGCAGCGCGACACCGTCTACGCGGAGGCGCTCGCGCTGTCCCAGCGCGCGGTGCGGGTGGATTCCGTCGGCGCCGACGGGCACTACATGGTGGCGGTGGCGGTGGGCCGCGTGGCGCTCACCAAGGGGCCGCGGGAGCGGGTGCGTTCGGCGCGCCTGGTGCGCGACGAGGCGCTCAGGGCCGTCGCCCTCGATTCCGTGCATGACGGGGCCCTGCACGTGCTGGGGCGGTGGAACGCGGAGATCATGCGGCTGCCGGGCCTCACCAAGTTCTTCGCCAAGACGTTCCTCGGCGCCTCGATCTTCAACGAGGCGTCGTGGGCCAACGCGGTGAGCTACTTCACCGAGGCGATCCGGATCAATCCCACCAACATCTACCATCACCTGGACCTCGCCGAGGCGTTGGTGGACGCCGACCGCCAGGAGGAGGCGAAGCCGCACCTGGAGGAGGTCGCCCAGTTGCCGCTCGGGTGCGACGCGGGGGATCCCGTGTTCAAGCAGGAGGCGGCGGCGCTGCTGCAGAAGATCAGCCGGCGCTAGTGTCGTCGCGCTCGCGCCGCTGCGCGCGCGCGTGCCGCAGCTGGCGCTTCACGTCGTCGTAGCGCTCACGCGCGTCCTCCGCCAGCCGCCGGGCGCGCCGCGCCAGCGAGCGGCGGGTTTCCTCGCCGCTCTGCGGCGCCAGCAGCAGCGCGATCCCGGCGCCGACCAGCGCGCCGATCAACAGACCCGCGGCGAACGTGCGGACGCCGCCGCTCCCGCCTTCCCTCTCCATCGCGTCCTCCCTGCCGTCCTTCGCCAGCATGCGCCTCACTCCTCCCGGCCGTGCCTGGTCGGTATCACGCCGACCGCATCGCCAGCCGCAGCATCAGACCCTCACACCGGCCCGTGCGGCAGCCGCGTCGGCCCTTCGATCCCGCGCCGGCGATCGACGTGCGCCGCGGCGCCTTCGGCCACACCGCAAGGGACGGGCAATGGCGTGGGTGGCAAGCGGCGGGCCGAGGCACACGAACGGTTCTCCGGTGAACCGGGGCGCGGAAAACGTAGCACGGGCCGGCGCGGAGCGGCAACTCGGGGGCCGGGTTATAAGAGAAGGCCGAAAAACTCTTCACCCCCCTGCCACGCATCGCGAAACACTAGCACTGGCGCCATTCTCACGAGTACACACCAGAAAGGTGGCCGAAATCCGCCATTTCTCGAGGTATCGCGCCCGCCTTTGCGTTTCCGCCGGCCGGCGCGATCGGGAGGGCTGACGGGTCCCTAACGGGGGCGCGCTAGCGTGTGCATCGTTGGGGAGTGTCAGCCGCAGCGGGGGCGCTCACGGAACCAATCGCGAGGCTGAACGCCGCGTTATCAGCTCGGTACGCCATCGAGCGCGAGCTCGGTGCGGGCGGGATGGCCACGGTCTATCTCGCCCAGGACCTGAAGCACCACCGCCCCGTCGCCCTCAAGGTCCTCAAGCCCGAGCTCTCGGCCGCGCTGGGCCCGGAGCGGTTCCTGCGGGAGATCGAGATTGCGGCGCAGTTGGCGCACCCGCACATCCTCCCGCTGTACGACTCCGGCGAAGCGGGCGGCTTCCTCTACTACGTCATGCCGTACGTGGAGGGCGAGTCCCTCCGCGACCGGCTGAACCGCGAGAAGCAACTCCCGCTCGACGATGCGCTCCAGATCGCTCGGGAGGTGGCGGACGGGCTCTCCTACGCCCACGCCCACGGCGTGATTCATCGGGACATCAAGCCGGAGAACATCCTGCTCGCGGCCGGGCACGCGGTGGTGGCGGACTTCGGCATTGCGCGGGCGATCGTCGCGGCGGGCGGCGAGCGAGTGACCGCCACGGGAGTGGCCATCGGGACGCCGCAGTACATGAGCCCGGAGCAGGCGGCGGGGAGCAGGGACCTGGACGGGCGGAGCGATCTCTACGCGTTGGGCTGCGTGCTGTACGAGATGCTGGCCGGCCAGCCGCCGTTCACCGGC
>Ga0153915_10004287_pt1 | contig 13124 bp, 9 predicted proteins | sample Opewatmetagenome_2_FD_107003 | JGI IMG/M metagenome (GOLD analysis project Ga0153915, IMG submission 107003) | Freshwater wetland microbial communities from Ohio, USA - Open water 3 Core 3 Depth 3 metaG | ecosystem: Environmental > Aquatic > Freshwater > Wetlands | place: USA: Ohio, Lake Erie... | reverse complement strand
ATGAGGCCGAGCGCGAAGCTCGTGAACGACTGCTGCATGCCCTGCACCATGCCGCGCACGTCGACGCGCACGCCGGTCGGCAGCGTCGTGGACTTGAGCACGCCTTGAATGCCTTTCGCGAGGTTGCCGAGGTCTTCGCCGTCAGGATTGACGTAGATGTCGACTACGCGCCGGATCTGGTAATGGTCGATTTCAGTCGGCGACGTGATGGGCGTCACCTTGGTGACCGCGTCGAGGAGCGTCGGATCCTTCTGGTGCTCGCCGTGCAGCGGGATGCCGCGAAGGTCGAGCATGTTGCGAATCCGGTTTTCCGGGTACTGCACGGTCAGCATGTAGTCGTTGCCCGAGCGCGGATCGACCCAGAAGCTCGGCGCGATCATCTGGTTCGACGTCAGCGCGGTGATGACGTTGTTCACGACTTCACGCTGGTTCAGGCCGAGATCCGCGGCGCGCTCGCGATCGATGTCGAGGCGCAGCGACGGGTAGTCCACGTCCTGGGGAATGTAGACGTCGCTGACGCCGGGAAGCTTGCGAATGCCGGCGGCCAGCCCGGACGCAGCGTCGAACACGCTGTCGATGTTCGAGCCGTTGAGCTGCACGTCGATCGGGGCCGGGAGCCCCTGGTTGAGCACCGCGTCCACGATGCCGCCCGACTGGAAGTACGCGCTCATGTTCGGCAGTTCCTGCTGCATCGCGCGCCGCATGCGCGCCATGTAATCGTAGCTGCCGATCTTGTGCTTCTCCTTGAGCGCTACCTGCACGGTCGCGGCGTGCGGCCCGGCGTTGCTCGTATAGAGCGCCGCGAAGTCGGGCACGACACCGATGTTCGAGACCACGAGCTCGAGATCCTCCGGATCCACAATCCGATGCACCATCGCCTCGATCCGGTCCACGTCGGCCGTCGTCACCTCGATGCGGCTGCCCGACGGCGCCTTGACGTTCATGACGAACTGGCCGGCGTCGGTGCGCGGGAAGAAGGCGACGCCGAGGAACGGATAGATGATCAGGCTGAGGGCGAACAGCGCCGTGATGGCCACGACGATGCGGCCCGGCGCGCGGAGGCCGGTGCGGACCCGGCGTTCGTACCACACGAGCATCTGCTCGAAGCGCCGGCCGAACGCCTGGTTGAACCGCTCGCTGAATCCCTGCGGCGGCGCCGCGGCGGCGCCCGCGCCGTGGCCGTCGGCCTCGGCATGATGCGGCGTCTTCATGAAGCGCGCGCAGAACAGCGGGACGACGGTCATCGCCACGAAATACGAGGCGCCGAGGGCCAGCACGACCGCGAGCGCGAGCGCGGAGAAGAGGAACCGGCTTACGCCGTAGAGGAACGTCACCGGGAAGAACACGACGGAGCTCGTGAGCGTCGCGGCGAGCACGGCCATCGACACTTCTTCGCCGCCCTTCTCGGCCGCCACCGCCGGCGGCTCGCCCATCTCGAGATGCCGGAAGATGTTCTCGAGCACGATGACGGCGTTGTCGATGAGGCGCGAGAACACGAGCGCAAAGCCGGCCAGGATCATCGTGTTGATGGAGCTCCCGCCCATGTAGAGCATGATGATCGCGGCAAGCACCGACATCGGAATCGCCAGAAACACGCCAATCGTGGCGCGCATGCTGCCGAGAAAGACCAGCACCATCAGGCCGGTCAGCACCAGCCCGATGCTGCCCTCGTCGCCAAGCGTCTCGATGGCGTTCTTGACGAACTGCGATTGATCGAACACCACGTTGGTGACGAGTTGCGCCGGGACGTCCACGAGTTTCGCAACCGCGGCCTTGATGCCGTTCACGACGGCGATAGTGTTCGTGTCGCCGCCCTGTTTCAGGACGGGAATGTAGGCCGAGCGCTGCCCGTCCACTTTCACGATGTTCGCCTGAATCTGACTGCCGTCCTCGGCGCGGCCGACGTCGCTCACGCGCACCATTTGCCCGCCCGCGGTCGCCTTGAGCGGAATGCGGTTGATGTCCGAGACGTTGCGCACCTGGCTGTTCGTGAAGATCGTGTAGTCGAGCGGACCGATCTTCACGTCGCCCGACGGCAGAATCAGGTTCGCGTTGTTCACCGCGCGCACGACGTCCATCGGGCTCATCTGATACGCCTGGAGCTTCGCGGGATCGACGTAGACCATGATCTGCCGGTACTTGCCGCCGAAGACCGTGGGCACTGACGCTCCTGGCACGCCGGCGAGCTGATTGCGAATCGTGAACTGGCCCACGTCGCGCAACTGCGTTTCCGTCAGGCCCTCCCCCTTGAGGGTGAGGAGCGCGACCGGCAGGCTGGACGCGTCGAACTTCTGCACGATCGGCGGCAGCGTGCCCGGCGGGAGCCGCCGCAGGTCGGCCATCGCGAGGTTCGCGATCTCGCTGACGTCGGCGTCGGCGCTCGTGCCCGGCTGGAAGAACACCTTGATGATGCTCACGCCCGCGAGCGAGCGCGACTCCATGTGATCGATGCCCGAGCCGAGCGTGAAGAACCGCTCGAAGCGGCCCGTGATGTCGGTCTCGATCTGCTCGGGCGGCATCCCGCTGTAGAACGTCGCGACGACGACCTGCGGGATATTGATGTCAGGGAACAGATCCACCGGCATGCGCACCAGGCTCGTAAGCCCGACGACGATGACGATGAGGCAGACGACAATGATGAAGTAGGGATTGCGCAGGGAGAACCGCGACATCAGCGTTCCCCTCCCGCCGCGGCAACGATCTTCGGCGTGACGACCGCGCCTGGCTTCAACTGCGCGCGGCTGCCGACGACGACGAATTCGCCCGCGCTGAGTCCGCGCGTCACCTCGATGCGGTCGTCCGCCTCGAGGCCGAGCGAGATCTTACGCTCTTCGATCTTCCCCGCGGTCTTGCCGTCACCGGTGACGACGAGCACGCGCGCGCCGTCCTCGCCGCGATCGATCGCCTGCATGGGCGCGACGAGCGCGTTCGTGGACGCATCGAGCACGAGCGTCGCGTCGGCGTACATGCCCGGGACCAGCTCGAGCGTCGGGTTCGGCACGTCCACCTCAACGCGCATCGTCCGCGTCTCGGTGTCGAGCCGATCGGCGAAGCGCGCGACCGTCCCGGCCACCGACTTGTGCAGCGACTGCACGGTCACGGCCACCGAGCCGCCGACGTGAATGCGCGAGACGGCCGACTCGGGAACGGGGATCACGAGGCGCAGCCGATCGTTTTCCGACAGCCGGACGATCGGCATCGCCTGGCTCTGCGACGAGGTGCCCGCCTGAATCATCGCGCCGGTGTCGGCATAGCGATGCGTGATGACGCCCGCGAACGGCGCGGTGATGCGCGCGTAGTCGAAGAGCGTCTGGGTCTTGCCTGCGCCGGCCTTCGCGACCTCGAGCTGTTCTCTGGCGGCCGCGACGGCGGCCCGCGCCGTGGAGACCTGCGCCTCGGCGACGCGATCGCGTCCCGTGGCTTCGTCGATGTCCTGCTGTGCGACGAGATTGGGCCGCACCTTCATGACGCCGGCCAGCCTGGCTGACGAGAGGTGCGCGACCTCGTGCGCCGACCCGGCGCGTTCGAGATCGGCCTGGGCCCGATTGATCTCTTCGGTCGCGCGCTTGACGGCGGCGGTGTCCCGCTTGATCTCGTCCTGCAGCTCCGGGATCTCGAGCACGGCCAGCAGCTGCCCGGCCTTGACGCGATCGCCGACGTCCACGCCGATCGACTTCAGATAGCCGGCGACCTTCGCGTGCACTTCGATTTCCTGAAATGGATGAAACTCGGCGGCAATCGTCAGCGACTGCGAGATGTCGCCACGCGCGATCTGTGCCACAGCCACCGTCGGCGCCTCAGGCGCACGCGCGGCCGACGCCCGCGAGCCCGAGCACGCCGCAGCAGCCAGGACCATCGCTGCGAGCGGCGCGGTCATCAGAATTCCTCGACTCATTTGAAGCTCCTGACGAGCTGCCGGAGCCCGTCGATTGAAAACTGCGGCGAGCGGCAGAACTGGGCAACGGCCTGCTCTCTGGCTTTCATGTCTGCCACCGCGCCCGGCAGTACGTTCACCAGCGACGTGGGCACCGACTGCAGCCCGTTGACGTCGCCAAATAGCAGGTCGCCGCTTGCGACCTGCAGCCCGCCGATTTCCACCGGCCCGCCGAAGTCGACGATGTGCGCGAAGGCGTGAGACACCGCGACGCCCGTCGCAAACACCTGCAGCCGGACGGTGTCGCACACGTTGGCGAGGTCGCGCACCGAGCCGTTGGTCGCATAGCCCTCGCATCCGAGCGCGCGAAGGATGTTCGCGTGCACGCCGCCGACGAAGCCGCCGAGCCCGGGGGTTTCGTCGATGTCCTGCACGACGACGAAGCGCGGCCCGGGCACGCCGGCGATGTAGTTCCACCAGTCGGTGCGATCGTGATAGTGATGCCCGACTGGCGGCGGCGACGAGCACCGGATGCGCGCGGTCACGGCGTACCCGATCGCCGGCGGCAGCGACGGAGACAGGCAGCGGATGGAGGCGTTCGCAAAGCCTTCGTTCCGCAGCCGCACGTCGAATGTCTCGACCGCATTGGCGATCGCCGCACCATCGAGCGCGCGAAGCGCATTGAGTTCCAGTGGGCCCACAGGGTCTCCTTCTTTAGCCGGAGTACGTCATACGTGGAGCGGGCCTTTCAGGCCCGCCGATCACCGGCCCGAAAGGGCCGGCCCACGATAAGGAGTGTTACGAAAGCTGGAGAGACGGAGGACCGCGAAGCGGATCGCGAAAGAGCGTAAGGACGGGATAAGGCTCTTGCTCGACGACAACAGGACGGCGCGGCCCAAGGCGACACGGTTCAGGCGCGCGCGTGATCGTCGGAAGCGCGACGACCGGCTCTGGGGCGACCGACGTTTTGCTGGGCGGCGCGACGCCGAGCCAGTTGTGCCTGATGCTCAGCCGCGTCGCGTCGCGATGGTCGACCTGCTGCCGCGCGCGCGCAATCGTGGGAACGAGCACGAGCGCGATGGTAATCGCCAGAACGCCGATGCGCGCGACAACTTTCACCATGTCGATCGAGGAGGTTACTGTAACGCCGTCAACGCGGCGAACGCAAATCCCTGTCTGCGTCAGCGCGGGCTGAGGCTCTCCAGCCGCCGCGTCGCGAAACGTGCCAGCAGCGAGCCCGTGAGCACGATGGCGACAAGAACCAGCGCACCCGCCCACGCCTGCCGGTGCCAGTCCTGGTAGGGCGAGCTCGCGTAGCTATAGACCTGCACGGTCAGCGACGACATCGGCTGCGTGAGCGTCGTGCTGAAGAAGCGGTTATTGAGCGATGTGAACAACAGCGGCGCCGTCTCGCCCGCAATGCGCGCGATCGCGAGCACGATGCCCGTAATGATGCCCTGCGCGGCCGAAGGGACGACGACCGTGAACACGGCTCGCGCGTGCGTCGCGCCGAGCGCCAGCGCGCCTTCGCGCATCGTGCCCGGCACGAGCAGCAGCAGCTCTTCGGTCGTCCGCGCGATGATCGGAATCATCATGATCCCGAGCGCGAGGCCGCCGGCCAGCGCGCTGAACTGCCTGAATGGCAGCACCGCGATGCCATAGACGAAGACGCCGACGACGATCGACGGCACGCCATTGAGCGTGTCTGCCGCAAACCGCACGAGGGACGCGAGCCACGTTCCCGCGTATTCCGACATGTAGATGCCGCTCATGATTCCGATCGGTACGGCGAAGATTCCACCGAGGCCGACGAGGATCAGCGTGCCGACAATCGCGTTGGCCATCCCGCCGCCGGGCTCGCCGACCGGCGCGGGCATGTGCGTGAAGAACGCGACGTTGAGCGACTGGATGCCCTGACTGACGACGAAGAACAGCACGAACGCGAGCGGCACCAGTGCCAGCAGCACCGAGCCGGCGCAGAACGCGACGAACACGGACGAGATGCGCTTGCGGCGGCCTGTTCCCGGCCTCATGCGGCAGACTCCGCGGCCGGCACGACGGTCGTGGCGGCGGCCTGCCGCTCCGACCGCGCCATGCTCCAGATCAGCAGCCGCGACAGCGAGTTGACGACGAGCGTGATGACGAACAGGACCAGGCCGATCTCAATCAGCGCGTTGAGATAGAGATCGTCGGCGGCTTCGCTGAACTCGTTGGCCAGCACCGCCGCCATCGTGTGCTGCGGGGCGAAGAGCGACAGCGTCACCTTCGGGCTGTTCCCGATCACCATCGTGACCGCCATGGTTTCGCCGAGGGCGCGGCCGAACCCGAGCAGCACGGCGCCGACGATGCCGGTGCGCGCGTAGTAGAGCGCGGCGGTGATCGCCTCGAAGCGCGTGGCGCCGAGCGCGTACGCGCCTTCACGCTGCGCGACGGGGACGGATTTCAGCACTTCGCGCGCGATCGACGAGGTGAACGGAATCACCATCACCGCGAGAATCAGCGCGGCCGACAGCATGCCGAGGCCGAACGGCGGTCCGCTGAAGAACGGCAGCGATTTCAGCGCCTGCGGAAACGCGGTTTCGGCCGCCCGCACGGCGGGCACCAGCACGAAGATGCCCCACAGCCCGTAGACAATGGACGGAATCGCGGCGAGAAGCTCCGTGAGAAAGACCAGCGGCGGACGCAGGCGATTCGGGCAGAGCTCGGAGATGAAGACCGCGATGCCGAGCGCAATCGGCGTCGCGAGGAGCAGCGCGAGCATCGAGGAATAGAGCGTGCCCCAGATGAACGGCAGCGCGCCGAATTCACCCGCAACCGGATCCCATATCGACGTCCGCCAGAAATTCAGGCCGAACGTCTCAATCGACAGCCACGACTGACGGACGAGCTCGGCGCCAATCGCGGCCACAAGCAGCACGAGGACGAGGCCGAAGAGCCCCGTCCCCAGTCGAAACGCGAGATCCCCTGCCGCCCTTCCCGCCCTCACGAGGTCCTGATCCTGGCGATCGCCGCCAGCTCGAGTTTGACGACGCTGTCGGGCAGCGGCGCGTAGCCGAGCGGCGCGCAGTACTTCTGGCCATCGGTGAGCGCCCACTTGACGAAGTCGACCATCGTCTTTGCCTGTGCCTTGTCTTTCGGGTTTTCATACAGCAGCAGCCAGGTGAACGACGAGATCGGATAGACGCCCTTGCCCGGCGCGTTCGTGATCGACACGCGGAAGTCGGCGGGCATCTGCGTGGCCGCGGCCGCGGCGGCCGCCGTCACGGACTGGACGGTGGCTTTCGTGAACTCGCCGGCCGCGTTACGCACGGTGCCGTAGCTGATCTTGTTCTGCAGCGCGTAGATCAGCTCGACGTACCCGATCGATCCTGGTGTCTGCGTCACGATGCCGGACACGCCCTCGTTGCCCTTGCCGCCGACACCCGCCGGCCAGTTGACGGAGGTGTTCACGCCGACGTTGCTCTTCCACTCGGGCGAGACCTTCGACAGGTAGTCCACCCAGATGTACGTCGTGCCCGAGCCGTCTGAGCGGTGCACGACGGTGATGTCGGTGGCGGGCAGCTTCACGCCGGCGTTGAGCTGTGCGATGGCCGCGTCGTTCCACTTGGTGACTTTCCCGAGATAGATGTTCGCGAGCAGCTCGCCGGTGAATTTCAGTTCGCCCGTGACGCCGGGGATGTTGTAGACGGGCACAATGGCGCCGAGGACCGTCGGAAGATGCATCAGCGCGCCCGGGGCGGCTTTCAGCTGCTGGCCGGTCATTGGACCGTCGCTCGCGCCGAAGAACACCGTCTGTCCGGTGATCTGGCGGATACCGCCGCCCGATCCAATCGGCTGGTAGTTGATCTGCACGTTGGGGTGCAGCTTGTTGTACTCGCTGAACCATTTCGAGTAGATCGGATTGGGGAACGTCGCGCCCGCGCCCTGAATCTGCATCTTCTGCGCAGCGGCGCTGGCAACGAGCACCGTAAAACCGATCGCCGCGATTCCAAGTGTCCTCATATTGCCTCCGGTTAGAAGTTCACGAGTCCGTGAACCGCGATTTTTTTCTGCGCCGGCTGCGCCGGCGTGAAGCTGTTGAACGTCTGACCGTCGTAATCGAGCATCAGTGCGGTCGAGACGCTGCCCTGATGCGGGAACCAGTACGCGACGCCGAGGATCGTCCGCGTGCGATCGGCGGGCACGAGCGCGTCCGGCTGCAGGTGGTCGTAGCGCAGCAGCGCCTCCCACGACGATCCGCTCGCGAACGGTTTTCTCGGCGTCGCCCACCACGACCATCCGCTGGACTCGATGTCGGCCACGCGAATGGACGGCTGATCGTGCGCTTTAATGGCGTCGAAGCCGGCGTTCAGATACGTCGACTCGAATGTCACCTGCCCGACCGCGCGCGTGCGCTCGGCGTTCTTGATGTAGTTGTCGCCGAAGTAGAAGCCCGTCACGCGGAGTCCGCGAAGAATCGGCGCGTTGCGCGCGAACGGCCGCACGGTGCCGCGAATCTCAACCGCCTTCTGATCGTTCGGATCCGTTTTCGTGTACCCCTCGCCGTTGTAGACGCCGACGTGCACCTCGCCGTAGTTCGATGGCAGGTTGTAATGGAACGACGCGCCGGCGTCAGACGAGTTGTAGAAGCCTTCGCGCTCGGTGAACGTCGTGCCCTGGAAACGGTACCGATAGATGGTCTCTTCGTAATCGATCAGCGGCGTCTGCTGGATCCCGAGGCGCGCCCACGATCCTTTCGTCATCCAGTCGTCGAGGTTGATCTGCGCGAACGCGTATTTGATGCGGAAGATGAGGCTGTCGTTCGAGATGCTGCCGCCCGGCGCGAGCGTGACCAGGCCGCTCTCGCGGACGATGTCGGGCGTGATGCGGAACGCGACGATGTGCGAGATGTTGCCCGTGACGTTGATGTAGCTGCGGGTGACATTGAAGGCGCCTGGATTGATGACGTTGCCGTCGGCGTCGGCCGACTCCGGATTCTGGGTGTAGGTGTAGTCCGCATAGAGCGTCACGCCGACTTTGATGGACGGCGTGTCGTCGGGCGGCGTAGACCCGACGGCAGGCGTCACCTGCGCGAACGCGGCTGCAGGCATCATCATCAGCAGGGCGACCAGAACAGCGAAGACAGCGGAACGAACCAAGCAGGCCTCCTCGCGGCCGCATCGGCCGCATGTGTCGAGGCTTTCAAGGTACGTTGCGGAGATGTCGTATGGAAGTCACACACGTTACGTGTATGTAAAATCCGGCGCGACAAGCGCAGACGATGGCGGTAATCGTCAATCGCGAGTGAGCGTACCGGCGATATGTAACACCGCCGTACCGGCGCGAGCACGCGGATGTTAAAAGTAGTGCAGACCTTGCAGGTCTGCCTAGTGAGAGGGTTTATTGAGCGGCGCGAGCAAGATGTACCAGCTCTCGCAATCGCTGCGCGAGCCGCCGGCGAGCGTGGCCGTGAACACCAGATTCAGCGACTGGATCTTCCACTCGTGGCTCGCGAGGTTGCCTTCGACGTCGAGCCGGTACGGCTTGAGCAGGTTGGCAGGCGAGTCATGCTCGCGATGCTCGTCCTGGACGCTTGCGAAGATCGCGAACTCCCGTTTCGGTCCCATGTGCACTTCGAACTTCGGGACGCCGTTGACGACGTGGTCGTAGACGCGTTCGCTGTAACGGCCGTCGGCCTCGCGGCACGACTGCCAGTTCCCTTCCAGAATGTTCTTGGATTTTTTGGAGTACGACGTGAACTGCGCGCGTGCGGAACCGGCAACGGCGAGCATCGCCATCACCCCTGCGGCAGACGCAACACGACACAACCGTCGCATGCCGTCAGAATATCACTGCGTTTCCGTCGATTAACCCACAACTAGGGACTAGATGTAGCGGCTGGTGTCGGTAGGTGCGTTGTGGTGCGGTTCTGTTGGGGTTTGTCGCCCCGCCGTGTCGCGCCGTGTGGTTGGTGCTGCCCCATATCTGGAAGTTGGTTAGCTAACCGTTAGCTGCCCGGCTTACCGGTCGATGCCATTCTCATCGAAGAACTTTCTCCACTTCTCAAGAACAGTTTCGCCAAGAGGAACCGGATAGACTCGTTGGCCTTCAACGAAGATGTGCCACCGAACCGGCTCTCCGCTACGAAAAGCGCCTGAGCGGGCGATGCCGGAGCGTGCTCCCATGAGGAGTTCGTGGTGCTCACGTTCGTTAGAGGGCTTCAGCTCAAGGTGCTTCCCACGATTGCAGAGAAATCGAACGAGCTGAAACTCATCATCCTTATACAGCGCATCGAGATCGGCTTCCGCTTCGCTGTTGGCCGCACGCACGTAATCAGCGATGTGGTAGCACGTAACAAAGAAGTTGAACAGGGTGTAAGCGTTCAACTCTTCTTTCATGCGCGCAAGGTCATGCTCCGCCTTTTGAAGCATGTCGGCTGGCGAACTGAGAAGTAGCAATGGCGTCGTCATCGAAACCCCGCCAGAGTATCTAGCTTTTCGCACCGTGCAGCAACGCGCCCAACGTGGCTGCCGCGTGCTGCTGTTGTTGCGGCAACACATGCGCATACACGTCGGCCGTCATTGATACCTTGCTGTGGCCCAATCGCTCGGCCACAACAGGCATAGGCACCCCGGCTGCAATCAGCAAGCTGGCGCTGGTGTGGCGCAGCCCGTGAGACTTGATGCGCGGCACATCGGCTGCCGCGATGAGTTTCGCAAATCGCCGCGTCGGGCGAGGTCATACGCCAGCCCGCGACCGATGCCCATCCACGCAGCCGCTTCATTCACGCTGAGTAGTTCGGGCAGTTGTTCGAGCGGAGTGTTACGTGTGATGCAGTTCATGCCGACACCTGTTCGTCGGCAAGAAAGATTTCGGCACGCGGAAAATTGAGCGCGTCAGCCACGCGCTGCCAGCGTTCGATGTTCGTGGGTGTCGCTTGAATGAACTTGGCGTGCAGCAGCGTGGAATACCGCTGCGGGTGCGTGAATCCTGCAATGGCCGCAATTTTCCACGACGGTATTTCGCGCGCGAGTTCGCGCAGCTTTGGATTTAGACGTCGTCGTGGCGCAGGTCGCGGTCCGGGCACAGGCACACCTCGTCAAATGAACAACAACGACATTCATTCTTCGAGGCGAGCGCGCGGGGAGAACTGTGCGGCTGGCAGCCCGTTGTTTACGCGTTTACCGCATTACAACACAGGTGCTTTGCGTTGTAAAGGTTGTGTCCAACCTAAAAAATCAACGCAATAGCTGGCGGCTGGTGGGGCGCTGGCGGGGCTAAGAGTAAGGGCGCGGCCCCCCGGCACAAAGTCGTTCCTGGGACCGCTGTGCGACTGGCCAAGCCGGGCGCAGCTACCTATAAGGCTGGCGGCTGCACCCGGCCCTGTGGTTCTTCAGTGAATGGCGTCGTCGGTCCTCCATGCTTCGCTCAAGACCTTTCGAGCAAACCGTACGTCCTTTTGTAGGACGAATAATTCATCGCGAAGAATAACTCGCCACTCCCACAGACAATTTGTGTAAGCTCTGCCGGAAGTGAAGAAGTGCCCTTTCTGCGCCGAGCAGATTCAAGAGGCGGCGATTGTCTGCCGATTCTGCAATCGCGATATACCAGCGACAGTCACGAGCAATGAGCCGCCAAAGAAAGCACGGCGTGGCCGTCTCGCAGTAATTGTGATTGTCGTCGTGTTGCTGGCCGTCGCGGGAATTGTGGTGACTGGCATGGTCTTGCTATCGCTCGCCACGCGCTCGAATGTCGCATCAACCGAGCAGACTGCCAGTGCCGGACGGCTTCGATTCTTCGTGCGACCAGATCGAGGCCTTCGCATAACAAACGACACCGATGAAGTCCTCTCCGGGTGCGAGGTCACAGTTGCCGGAGGTTACTCTGCGACTGAGACGTTCCTCGCGCGTGGAGCCGAGATTCTTCCGTATGAATCCTTCAAGTTACCCAGCGGGCACAGTATGGAGCCAAGCGAAGGCTTCTCGCGAGTTCGCACCGACCGAGTAACGATTAACTGCGGCGGTCGTGAAGCGTCGTATGGCCAGTAGCCCGAAACGCCGGGCTTATTCAAGGAGCGGCGATGAAAAAGTGTCCATTCTGTGCTGAGGAAATTCAAGACGAGGCGGTCAAATGCCGCCATTGCGGAAGCGACTTGCGAGCCGGTGCAGCGGCTGCCGCCGCTGCCCCCAAGCCACCGGCCAGAGCAGCCACCACCGCGCCCGAACGCACTATCTACGAGACTGGAATTCATTGGGCAGTCTTTCTTCGGCCACTCGCATGGCTCGTCGTTGCGGTAATCGTCAAGGATGTGCCAGCGCTCCCAGTGCTGTTTGTGCTCGTCATGATTGTCGATTTCATCGGACGTTTCCTGATGCGTTCGAACACTCACTTCACGCTGACCACGCGGCGGCTGTCGATGAGCACAGGTGTTCTTCGTAAGCGGTCGCTCGAATTAGTACTGTCGAAGGTCGAGTCAATTTCCGTTAACGAGCCACTGTTCGGACGAATGCTTGGGTACGGGACGGTTATCGTCGGCGGCACGGGCGGCACGAAAGAACCCTTCCCATTGGTGCCGCAGCCTCAGGAGTTACGCCATCGTGTTCAAGAGCAGTTGGCCGCGCCAGCCGCAACATAGATAACGGGGAAGCATCAGTGGATGTCCTTAGACGCAAGGTTCATTACCGTCTCGACACTCCGCCGTACGACGCGAGAGCGATGCAATTCGACTCGAATCCAGACAGATGGGTCGTTGTAATCCACAAGGACGGCGAAGGCTTCATCCGCGATGGACATGAAGGACTCGCGATGGACGGTTTCTTTGTTAGCAGTGGCGGCTTCCCGTCGGCTGACCTCGCCAAAGAAGAAGCCGAGCGAGTGCTCAAGGCTGAGAGTCCTGAGTTGAAAATCCAAGCGAGCGACTGGAAGGCGATTACAAGATAAACGCTGCCGACGGTTGCCGCCGCTGGCAAAAGCGGCCCCGTTAGCCATCCGTTAGCTTTTTCAGCGCCCACAACAAAAAGGGCCAGCAAATGCTGGCCCCTTTTGTCGCCCACCATTAACCCACAATTAACAGCTCCGATACGATGCGGAAACGCCCGGCCGATACCGTGACAGTTCGAATGTCACGGCACCGGATCCTCATTGTTGAAGACGAACACGACATCGCGGGGATGATTAAACGCACGCTCGAACGCAGCGGCGACACCGAAGCGCACGTGGTCGGCAGCGGCGACGCCGCGCTGAAGTCGGTGTCGGAAGCGCCTCCGGACCT
>Ga0153915_10004286_pt1 | contig 13127 bp, 11 predicted proteins | sample Opewatmetagenome_2_FD_107003 | JGI IMG/M metagenome (GOLD analysis project Ga0153915, IMG submission 107003) | Freshwater wetland microbial communities from Ohio, USA - Open water 3 Core 3 Depth 3 metaG | ecosystem: Environmental > Aquatic > Freshwater > Wetlands | place: USA: Ohio, Lake Erie... | reverse complement strand
GATGAACACCGGGAGCTGCGGAGTCGTGACGACCGTGATGTCGAAGGCAGCGCTTCCCGAGGCGAAGGAGACGAGGAGCTTCTGCATCTGCACGGCGATGGGCACGCCCGTGAAGATCAGCTTCATCCCCGTCAGTTGCTCGAACTGGTCCTTGGTGCGCAGGGGCGCGCCGATGTCCGTGCCCTCGAAGACCACCTCGAGGGTGGTGCCCCCGTATTGCTTCTTGATCGCCGCCCAATCCTGCTTCTTCACCCAATCATTGGGGAACATGTAGTCTTTGGGGATCGTGCCGGCGTTCAAGATCACCGGGGACATGACATCTTTGGTGAGGTAGTCCCCCGCCTTGGGCAGCGGAGAGGTGAACGTCGGGGCCCCGAACGCCACTTGCCCGGCAGGCGCAAGTACGAGAGCAACCGCGATCGCGAGTGACCGTGTTCTCATCCCGTCCTCCTTAGCTTGGTGAGCGGCAATCAAGAAAACAGTGAAAACGAAGCCAGCGGGCATCGAAGCACTAACGCACTAACCTGTCAAGCAACTCCTTTCCGCACGGAGCGCACTGCCGGATTTTACAGGAGGAAGCACGCTGGATAGTGCTCGGAGTTCTGACGTATCCCGTTGTGCGCCCGACCCATTCCCGCGTCACACGACGGTCGCTTCGAACGAGAACTCGTACTTGTCACTGCGGTAGACGGACTCCTCGCACTCGATCGGCGTTCCGTCGCGGAGGTACGTGACCCCTCGGACCAGGAACACACCCACGCCCATCGCGATCCCGAGCAGCGCGGCCGTCCTCTCGTCGGCGTAAGCGATCCGCAGCGCCTGGGCGTGCCGGCACGGCTTCAGCCCGTAGACGCTCTCGAAGATCTTCCAGAGGGAGCCCGTGAGATCCTGTTCCATGATCCCCGGGAACAGATCGAGGCGCACGTAGCGGGTCTCGAGCATCATCGCCAGATCGTTCCCGAAGCGCACCCGCTCGAGCCGGAGGACCTTCGCGCGCGGCCCCAGCCCCAACGACTCCTGCACGATGTCGTTGGCCGAGACCACGACCTTCTTCATCACGCGGGTGGTCGGGACGAGTCCCATCTCCTTCATGTTCTGCGTGAACCCCAGCACCTTCATGAGGTCCCGCTTCACCTTCGGAGTCCGGACGAAGGTGCCCTTGCCAGCCTTGCGCTCGAGCAGACCCTCGTTGACGAGATCGCCCAGGGCGCGCCGGATCGTGGTGGACGAGAGGCCGTACCGCTCGCCCAGCTCGCGCTCCGTCGGGAGCAGGTCCCCCTCCTTGTACTCTTCGCGAAGGATCCTCCGCCGGATTCCCTCCGTCAGCTGAAAGTAGAGCGGAACCCTGGAACTCGGATCGATCACGCCGACCTCTCTCTCCAGAGCTCGGGATGCGGCGCTCCCGATCCATGAAGGAGCGGCTCGATCTCGTCGTCCGCCCGAACGCCGGTGGATGTTCATCGTGTCCCGCACGCCGATGGCGCCCTCGCCGTCGGCTTCGCGGACCTCGCGGCAATGGTCTCGTGCTGCACCGATCCTTCGGCTCGAACTCTATTGAGATCGAGAGGCCTATTTCACCGGCTGGTACAGTTCCATCACGACATTGTCGGGACCGCGGAAGTAGCAGATCTTCGGCCCGTTCTCGCGCGTCACCATCGGCTCCGAATTGAAGCCGTATCCCATCGCCTTCATCCGGCGATACGCCTCGTCCACGTCGGAGACCTTCATGGCGATGTGGATGAGCCCCGGCGTGCTCTGGTCCTTGTAGGCGACCTGCTTCTTCTCCGGCTTCCCGTAGTCGATCAGCTCCAGCCGCACCGAACCCTTCCTCAATACGCAGATGTCGAGCGTGGCATCCGGGACGTCGACGACCCTGCTGATCTTTTCCCCCTCGTGGTGAGCCCTGTACTCGATTTCCATGCCCACCACGTCCCGGTAGAACCGCACGGAGGTTTCCAGATCGAACACACCGATCCCGATGTGGACGATTTCCCGGACCAGCTCCTCACGGCCCTCGTGCTCGGCGACGTCTGCTACCATCGCGGGTTTTCCCGTGCGAAATCGATGTCATGGAAGAGCATTTCTTCGCGCGTCTCCCCCGCCCTCTGCACCACGATGCCCCGCGGATCGATGATCATGCTCGTGCCGTAGCTCACCATGCCGCGATTGCTTCCCACGGCGTTCGCCTTGAAGACGTAGATGCCGTTCTCGTACGCGCGAGCAATGGGGACTGCGACGTTCTTCTCCAGCTTCATCCGCGATTCCACGGGCTCGTAGTAGTGGGCGCTGCAGAGGAACAGGCCGCGGACGCCAGCCCGCGCCAGGCCGCCCGCCAGCTCCGGCGCGTTCTGGTCGCGGCAGATCGCAACTCCGAACCGTTTCTGCTCCACCTCGAAGCTCAGCGTCGCGTTGCCCGGCGTGAACCACGCGTTCTCGTTGGAGGGCAGATTCATCTTGTGGTACACGAGGCGTCTGCCGTCGGGGAGGAGGACGATGGCGCTGTTGCGCAACGTCCCGCCCTCCTTCGTGGGCGTGCCGACCACGACCGCGAGACTCCCGCCGCGCAGCCGGGCGGCGATCTGGCTCACCGCACCATCGAGCTTCCCCGCATCGACGCTCGGAAAGCCGTCGAGGAGGTACCCGGTCAGCGCCGTCTCGGGGAACCCGAGGATCCGCACCCCGAGGCGCCGCGCCTCGTCGATGAACGCCAGGATGTTCGCCGTGTTGGCCTCGATCGTGTCGAGCGACCGTATCTGCGCGACCCCGATTCTCATGTTCAGCTCCAGTACTTCTTCTGGTGGGCGCCCATGCGACCGTAGACGTCGCTGTCCCGGTTGACCTGGAACGCGTAGCGGTACACCTCCAGCTGCTCGCGGTAGAGCTCCTGCGTGCGCGGGTTCGGCTCCACCGTGTCCAGCGGATGCACCATTCGCCCCACCCCGTCCTTGACCGAAGGGAACACGCCGCAACCGGCGGCGCCCAGGATCGTGGCGCCCAGGGTGGTGCATTCCGACACCTTCAGCCGCTCCACGGTCCTACCGTAGATGTCCGCCTGGATCTGGTTCCACAGGGGGGACTTCGACCCGCCGCCCGAGAGGCGCAGCACGTCGAAAGGCCTGCCCAGCACGTCCTCCATTGCGCCGATCACCATCTTCGTCTCGAAGGCGACCCCTTCCAGGATGGCGCGTGCAATGTCCTTGCGGTCGTGGACGAAGGAGAGACCCATCATCGCCCCCCGGGCGCCATCCGTGTAGCTGGGCGTTATCTGTCCCTGGAAGAAGGGGTGGAAGAGCAGTCCCTTGCTCCCGGGGGAGCTCTTGGACGCCGCGAGGGTGATGAGGTCGTACGGATCGAGCCCGAGGGACCTGGCCGCGTTGCATTCCTCTCCCGCAAACGTGTCGCGGTACCAGCGCAGCGCCGACCCCGCGGTGAAGGTGAGCCCTTCCATGTCCCACTTGTGCGGGATCCCCGAGCCGCCGATCAGGACCGTCCTCTTCGGATCCGGCTTGCGCGAGTCGATGTGGGCCACCATCACCATCGCGGTCCCGATGGTGATCTCCGCCATGCCCTCGCGCACGATGCCGGCCCCGATGGCCGCGCATTGCTGGTCGCCGGCGCCGATGGAGATCGGCATTCCCTCGGCGAACCCCGTTTGCTCCGCCGCCTGCCGCGAGACCTTTCCCACCGCGCGGGCCGGCGTGCCCATCTTGGGGAGCATTCCGATGGGCAGCCCGATCTTGGCGCAGAGCTCCGCGCTCCAATCGAGCTTGCCGATGTCCATCATGCCGTTCAGGGTGATGGAGGCGGGATCGGTGCTCAGCTCTTCCGCCCCGAGCTTGTAGAGGAAGTACTCCTGGCCATTCAGGATCCTGTGGGTCTTCTCCAGGAGGGCCTTCTTGTTGTCGATGTACCACTTCATCTTCGGGTAGGACCACATCCCGGAGATCGGGACGCCCGTCGTTCGATGGTAGCTTTCCGCGCCGATCTCCTTCTCGATCCACTTCAGCTCGCGGTCCGCCCTGCCATCCGACCAGACGATGGAGTTCATGAGCGGCGAGAGCGTCTTGTCCACGGGGATGAACGTGCCCCGCTGGCTCGAGATGCCCAGGGACTTCAGGGAGCGCGCGTCGACGCCGCTCTTGCCGATCAGCTCGCGGCAGGCCTCGCAGATGCTCGACCACATGAGCTCCACGTTCTGCTCCACCCATCCGGGAGCCGGGTACGCGCAGGGGTATTCCCGGTAGGCGAGGCCCACCACGTTCCCCTCGGTGTCGGCGATCATCGCCTTCACCCCGGTCGTCCCGATGTCCAGCCCTGCGACGAGCGTCTTGGCGGCCATGTCCGTCCTCCCTATTTCGGGACCTCGATGTCGTGCAGGTCGGCGAGGCGATCGAAGACCTGGTGCAGCGGTCCGTTCAGCAGCTCCTGCCGGATGGCATAGATCTTCTCGTAGGCTTCCGTGTTGCGGGCGATGGGAGTGAAGGTGTCCTTCACCTTGACCCATTCGCTGGCGGCCTTCTTGAGATCCGTGATGTCGCCGACCCCGTAGGCGGCCAGCAGCGCGTTCCCCAGCACCGCGCCCTCGGTCCGCTGAAGCGTCACGTACGGCGCATTCAGGACGTCGGCCTTCATCTGGTTCCAGAACTTCCCCTTGCTCCCGCCACCGGTGCCGACGATCCGCTTCAGGTCGATGTCCACGCTCCGCAGGATCTCCGTGTAGGAGAGGTACTCGAAGGCGATGGACTCGAGCATGGAGCGCCACAGGGTGCCGCGGTTGTTCGAGCCGTGCATGCCGAGCCACGTCGCGGAGGCATTCGGCCACGCGGGGGAGCTGCGGCCCTGGAGGAACGGGAAGAACAGGGTGAACTCGGAGCCGAGCGGGCTCTTCATGGCCTCCTTGTCCAGCGCCAGGTAGTAGTCCTCGTTCCCCTTCTCGCGGCCAATCTCGTCGCGGAACCACCGCAGGCTGAGCCCGCCGGCGGGGATGAAGCCCCAGTACATGTACTGGTCGTCGAGGGTGCTCATCGCGTTGATGATCACCTTCTTGTCGGTGACCTCGCGGCGGTAGTCCTTCACCGTGAAGGTGAAGATCGACGCGGTGCCCGCCACGTCGGAGCACATGTTGGTGTCGACGATCCCCGACCCGAGGTTCGACTGCATGAGGTCCCCGGCGCCGGCAACCAGCGGGATGCCCGCCCGCAGGCCGAGCTTCGCCGCCTCCGAGGCGGAGAGCACGCCCACGACGTCCCAGGGCTTCTTCACCTTGGGGAGGATCTCGTAAGGAATGCCGAGGAGCTTCATCTGCCGCTCGGACCAGTCCCTCTTGTGGGCGTCGAACCCGATCACCCAGCCCGACATGTGCGCCCAGTCGGTGAACGCGTCCTTCGCCTTCAGCCCGCCCAGGCGGCCCAGGACGTAGTGCGCCGCCGTCACCAGCTTGCGCGTCTTCGTGCGGACGTCCTTGTCGTGCGCGAGGAGCCACTTGCAGAACATCGGCGGCATGTAGGCCCCGATGTCCGCGTTGCCGCTCTCGTCGGCCCAGGGGCCGTCCCCCATGGCCGCGACCTGCGCCGCCTCTTCCTTGGCGCGCCCGTCCAGGTACGGGATGTAGGGCCCGACCGGGCGCCAGTCGTCGTCAATGGGGACGAAGCCGCAGACGATGCCGCTGCAGCTGATGCCCCGCACGTCCTTCGGGTCCACCTTCCCCGTCCGCACGCACTCCTGCAGTCCCTCGGAGACGACGCGGTAGAACTGGTCGGGCTCCATCTCCGCCCAGCCCGGCTTGGGATAGGAGATCTCGTGTGGCCGATATGCCTCCGCGATCAGCCGCGAGTCATCGGCATAGATCGCCACCTTCGTGCCCATCGTTCCACAGTCGAATCCGACGTAGCATTTGGACATATCCGCTCCTCTCCGCGGGACGCCAGCACCGATCGGCTCACGCCAGAAGGCTTTCCTCCGTCTTCGAATCGAACAGGTGCACGCGGTCGTAGCGCACCTTCATGAAGATCGGCGCGTCGATCTGCCAGCTCTGCCCGATGACGGTCCGTGCCTTCATCCTCTCCTTCCCCAGCAAGATGTCGATGATGATGTCCTCCCCGAGGGGCTCGGTGACGTAGACCTTGCCCGTCATCTCGGTCCCCGCGGTCTGGCTGGTGAACAGCTCGAAGGACTCGGGGCGGAGGCCCAGATCGACGGCCATGCCGTCCGGCAGGTCCTTCTTGGCGAGCTTCCGGATCACCAGGTCGGGCAGCTGGAGCTTGAACTGATCGTTGACGAGCTGATAGCCGCTGCTCCTGTGGAGAACGCAGGGGATGAAGTTGATCGGCGGATCGCCGAGGAACCCTGCCACGAACTTGTTCCTCGGGTGGTTGAACACCTCATCCGGCGTCCCGAGCTGCTGCAGCAAGCCGAAGTTCATCACCGCGATCCGGTCGGCCATGGTCATGGCCTCGAGCTGGTCGTGGGTGACGTAGATCATCGTGGCGTCCAGGTCCCGGTGCAGGCGCTTGAGCTCGCCGCGCATGTGCGTGCGCAGCTTCGCGTCGAGGTGGGAGATCGGCTCGTCCAGCAGGAACACCTTCGGGTCGCGGACGATGGCCCGCCCGATGGCCACGCGCTGCTTCTGCCCGCCCGAGAGCTGCCGCGGCCAGCGGTCGAGGAGGTCGCCGATCTCGAGGATCTCGGCGGCGCGCTTCACGCGCTGGTCGATCTCCGCCTGGGACCTCTTCTGCACTCGGAGGGGGTACGCGAGGTTCTCGTAGACCTTCTTGTGCGGGTACAGCGCGTAGTTCTCGAACACCATCGCGATGTCGCGCTTGTATGGCTCGACGTCGTTGACCACCGCTTCGTCCATGTAGATCTTGCCGTCGGTGATGTGCTCCAGGCCCGCAATCATGCGGAGGGTGGAGGACTTGCCGCAGCCGGACGGGCCGAGCAGGCAGAGAAACTCCCTGTCCTTGCATTGGATGCTGAGATCCTTCACGGCCTCGACGTCGCCGTATTTCTTCCAGACATTCTCCAGTTTCACTTGGGCCATAGGAAATGAAGCTCCCTGTCGTCTCGTGTGGTCGACGTCGAAGTGTGCCGGCGTTACTCCCTCACCGCGCCCATGGTGAGGCCCTGAATGAGGTATTTTCGGATGAGAATGCCCAACGCGATCATCGGAATGATCAGGATGATCGTGGCCGAGTTGAGCGGCCCCCAGAGCACCTCCACCGTCGTGCGAAGTTCCGTGATCCCGACCGGAACGGTCTTGGCGCTGTGGCCGCCGATCACGGCGGCGAACAGGAAGTCGTTCCAGGAGAACAGCACGCAGAGCACGAAGGAGGCGACGATTCCGGGAGCCGCCAGAGGCACGGCGATCTTCCGGAACACGGCCCAGTGGCTGTCCCCGTCCACGAAGGCGGCCTCCTCGATCTCCACGGGCAGATCGTCGAAAAACCCCTTGATGAGCCAGATGGAGAAGGACAGATTGAACGTCGTGTAGGCAATGATGAGGCCGGTGAGCGTGGACAGCATCCCCAAGCCCTTGAAGATGTAGTACAGGGGGACGATCACGACGACCGCCGGCGCCATGCGCGTGGAGATGATCCAGAAGGAGATGTCCCCCTCCCTCTTGAACTTGCCGCGCGAGAGGCCGTATGCGCCCAGGGTCCCCATGGTCACGGCAATCGCCGCAGAGCCGACGGAGGCCACCAGGCCGTGCCAGATGTACGCACCGAAGCCTTGCTGGCTGAACAGCCGCTCGAAGTGGACCATCGTGGGGGAAAACTTGAAGATGCTCGCCACGCCCCTCCAATCCCCGTAGGTCGGGGTCGCGAACGCCTCGCGGGTCGTCTTGATGGAGCCCAGCGCGGTGATGAGCAGCGGCGCCAGCGTCCAGACGATCCAGAGCGTGAGGACGACGACGGTGATGGCCTGGGCGAGCGGCGTGCGCTTCTTGATGATCGTGTCCTGCTCCATGGCCTTCGACCTCTTGCGCTTCTTCGGCGCCGCGGTGACGTCGACCGTCATCTCGCCATCCCTTTCCTCGACTTGTTCATGACGCTGACGAACACCTGCGCGATGATGATCGTGACGAGGAGCAGCACGAACCCGTGCGCGGCGCCGCGGCCGATCTCGAAGTAGCGGAATGCCACGTCGAACAGGTAGTAGCTCACGGTCTTCGTCGCGCCCGCCGGCCCGCCGGTGGTCATGACGAAGATGGTGTCGATGTAGCGCATGATGTCCATGAAGCGGATGAGGACGGCGATCACGATCACCGAGGTCATGTTCGGCAGGACGACGTCGAAGAACCGCTTCACGGGCGGCGCGCCGTCGCACTTCGCGGCCTCGAGCTGGTCGAGCGGCACCTTCTTCAGGCCCGCCAGGAAGATGAGCGCCATGAACGGCGTCCACTCCCACACGTCGGCGATGATGATGGCCGCCATGGCCCATTCCATGTCGCCGAGGATGCTGCCTCCGCTGAGGAGCCCGACCGATTTCAGGAACCAGTGGTACCACCCAAACGACGAGTTGAAGAGGTACATGTGGAGGAAGCCGACCGCCACCGGCGCGATCATCATGGGGATCAGGATGATCGTGGTGATGACGTTCGCCGTGCGCTTCAGGTTGTTCAGGAACAGCGCAAGCGCGAATCCGAGGACGAACTCCACCACGAGGGAGATGACCACGTAGCGGAGTTGGATCCACCAGCCGTTCAGGAACAGACCGTCCTTGAACAATCCTATGTAGTTCTTCAGGCCGACCCACTCGTCGTGCTGCCCCGGTTTGGTCGCCACATGGTAGAAGCTCTTCACGATCATCCAGAAGAAGGGGTACAGCGTGATGGCGGCCAGGAGGATGATCACGGGCATCAGGATCCAGCCGTAGAAGCTCATCCCGAACTTCTTCCGGTGGAGAATGGACAGTTCCTGTGGCGCGGGCCCCGTCGACGCCTTCCTCCCCTTCGAGACTCGTCGAAGGAGCCCGCCGTGGGAGCTCGTCCCGCTCTTCTGCTCATCGGGCATTGACGCTTCCTGTTCCGCCGGTCTCGTTGACACCGCTTTCCTCCGATTCATGACCACGTCGCGGATGCATTGGCGATGCGGGCCTTTCGAGATTCTTCTGGCTCGTGCTGCCGATGGGGCGATGCGGACGCGGCGAGGTCGAAGATCCGACCCTTTCCCGCGAACGGGACGGGCTTGGCCTCGAGGGAGCCGCGGGCCCTCGGGAGCGCCCGCGGCTCGGGCATCGGTCAGACGCCGTGAAGCTGGTCGAGCTTCTTCTTGAGGGTCTTCGCGGTTTCCGCGGGGCCCTGCTTGCCCGCCATGCACTTCGCGATCTCGATGCACTGGATCGTGGCGTACTCGTTCCACTTGGGAATCTTGGGCCCGGGGACGACGTGCGGTGCGATGACCGCCTTGAGACACGCCGGGTAGGTCAGCGCGTTGGGCATCGTCGTGGGGCGCTTCATGGCCTTGACGACGACGGGATCGGTGAGGACGCTCATGCGGGTGGGCGTTCCGCCGAGCTCCTTGAGAACCGACAGCTGCAGCGGCTTGGAGGTCGCCCAGATGGAGAAGATCCACGCCGCGCGCTGCATGTCCTTGGAGAGGTTGGCGTTGATCGCGATTCCGCCGATGCCGTAGTTCGTGGCGTTGACGGCCTTCTTGCCGTTCACGATCCAGCTCGGCTCGCCCTTCGGATCCATGCCGTAGCCGACCTTGCCGCCGGCTGCGACCGACTGCTTCGCGTCCTCCACGGAGGCGGCGAACTCTCCGTAGTTGATGCACATGGCGACCTTGCCGGTCTGGAAGGCGTTGTTGACGCCCGACCAGTCCCAGCTGAGGCTCTCCGGGTGCGCCAGCTTGTACAGCTGCTGCATCTTCGTGAGGGTCGCGACGGACTGGTCATCGCCCCACCGGCACGGTCCCGGATTCCTGGTGCCGATGAACTGATCCTTCATGTCCCACTCCTGCCACTCGCCGTGGGCATAGAGCGGTCTCTGGAAATCGAGCTGGCCGGCCCAGCCCTCCAGGCCCTGGAAGCCGTACCCGTACTCGACACCGTACTTGCCACCATTGAAGAACTTCATGAAGTCGATGATGTTCTTCCAGGTCGTGTCGTCCGTGTACACCAGCGGATAGCCGAACTGCTTCTCGAACTCCTTCGAGTGCTTCTCGAAGAGGTCCTTGCGATAGAACATGAGGGCCACCGCGTTGTCGTACGGCAGGGCCACGATCCTCTCCCTGTCGTAGAACCTTCCGCAGACGTCCAGCCAGCGGTATCCCCACTTGTCGTCCCCGTAGCCTTCGGGGTCCTGGGGCAGCGTGTGATCGTTCATGAACGGGGTCATGTCGACCCAGTTCTCGGCGAACTGGCAGCCCATCGGCTTGTCCTGGGCGTAGTTCAGCTGATATTCCTTGCCGCCGCCCCGGAGGTCGATGCCGACCTTCTCCTGGACCGTGGAGAGGACGTCCTGGCGGATGTCGATCTCGATGCCGGTGAGGTCGAAGAATTCCTTCTTGCGCGCGTTGATCGCGGAAGAAGGCGGCGTGTTCTCCGAGAGGAAGACGAGCTTCGAGCCGGCGTACTGCCTCCACAGCGCGGCGTCGCCGGTCGCCTTCGCCTCCTTGGTCGCTGCCCAGACCTTGGGTCTGCTCAGGAATCCGCCCGCCGCATACAGCATGCCGGTGCCCGCGGCCGCCTTGCAGAATTGCCTTCGGGAAAAGCGTCCTCTGAACATAGGTCAATCCTCCCTGAAGATTGGAATCGGTCAGCGCAGATCCAGAACAGAAACGGTCCCTCGCTCGGCGCACGCGCCGTGGCCTGCGACCTCCTTCCGTCGACCAGGAGTGTTCCTCGTCGCCACCCCCCTTCGGGGGCAGCGCGCGCAATATAGCAAGGTTGCTTTCGGCCGATCAACAGACCGAAGGTAGGTCGCACTCGTAGTCATGATGCAGGTCAAGTCCCGTCACCGGATCTGGCGCAGTGCCGCGACCCGCGGCTGCGCGTCCTGCGCCGTGGGCCTCCGCTTCTTAGGATCTCGGGACATGCACCTCCGACTTGGATTCGCTACGCTCCTCGCGATGGCCCTCCCAGGTCCAGTGCACGGCGAGGCGCGTCCCCATCGCGTGGTCCTCTCCGCCCCGGCGGGCGGTAGCGCCGCACTTGCGGGCATCTCCCTCGAGGTGCCCTACTCGCTCGGCACCCACAGCGAGCGCGTCGCCGCCGTCGAAGGCGAGCTCCAGCTCGACCCTGCGACGCTGGCGCTCGCCGGCGGCCGCCTCGTCGTCCCTCTGTCCGCCATCCGCAGCGGCGACGCCACGCGGGAGTGCCACCTCCGAGAGGCCCTGGGCCTCGACTACGCCCGATCGCGTTACCCCCGCGACCACGCCTGCGAGAACGACCGCTTGCCCGCCTCCGGCGCCGACGCCATCGCCTTCCCGGAGATCGTCCTCGACCTCGCCCGTGGCGGCCCTCTCGGCGACCCCGCCGCCCTCGACCGCGGTGGCGAGGTGCCGGTCGAGGCCGAGGGCACGTTCGCCATCCACGGCGTCACCCGTCCGGTGCGCCTGCGACTCGCCGCCTCCCGCGACCCCTCGTCGCCGGGCGCGCTGCGCCTCCGGGGCCGCCACGTCTTCCGCCTCGCCGACTTCGGCGTCGTCGTGAAGCCGGCGAAGGTCCTCTTCGTGAAGATCTCGGTCGGCGACGAGGTCACCGCCGTCGTGGACGCGCGGCTCGTTCCACTCGAGCCGAGCTCGACGCCGGGCGAGGCGCGCTGAACGGTGGAGACCGGGCCCGACGAACGTCAGTTGCGGAGTTGCGGAGACGTCAGCCGTTCCACGCGGGGCCCGGCCGGCAAGGGCTGAACCGCGGATCCCACTGGGCCTTGCGCACGAGGGCTTCGAGCTCGAGGTCGGGAAGGGGTCGGCCCAGGCCGCCGTCGCGCGCGAGGTGGCTTGCCTCGTTTGGGTCGGACCGTGGCCATTCTCCTCGGCCGGTGGTCCGAGAAGGCAAACGAACGTGGCCTCTGATCCGATCGAGGCCTGGAATCGGAGCCTCTCATGGAACGGAGATGCGAGCCCCGTCGGATTCCCTACCGAGTGAGCGCGGCACTCGCGGCTGTCGCGGCGGTGGCCGGATGCGGCGGAAACGGCGGCATGACCGGGAACGGTCCGACCATCGCCTCGGTGACCATCTCCTCCAGCGGATCGGCCACGCTCAACAGCGTGGGGGAGACCCTCCAGCTCGTGGCCACCGCCAAGGACGCATCCGATGCCGTCGTGCCGGGCGCCACGTTCTCGTGGCACGGTGACAACCCCAGCGTGGCGACGGTGGGACTCGCCACCGGCCTCGTCACCGCGGAGCGCAGCGGAATCGTCCACGCGACCGCTGCGTCCGGGGGCGCGACCAGCGCACCGTTCCAGGTCACCGTCGCGCTCCCCATCGCGTCGGTTGCGGTGACGCCTTCTTCGATGGTGATCGCCAACGGCAAGTCGTTCACGTTCCAGGGGAGCGGCCTCGATGCCGTCGGCGGCACCCTCAGCGGCCTCTCGTTCGACTGGTCGAGCGCAGACCCCGCGCACGCGCCTGTCGATTCGAGCGGGACCGTGAGCGCCTCGTTGGACACGAGCGCTCCCGGCGCTTACGGGATGGGGCCCATCACCGTGACCGCCGTCGAACCGGTATCCATGCTCTCGGGCGGCGCCGACGCGTCCGTGGCCGTCTACAAAGGGTGGACCTTTCAGGCGGAGACTTCCGCCGTGCAGGTGGACGTCGCCAATGGCCAGTACGTCATCTTCGCCAACACAGACGCGGCGCAGCACACGGTGGTGCTCGACTCGGGCTCGACGCTCGTCGGGGCGTTCACCGGTGACTCGGCGCCATACCACGCCAACCTGGCCGCTGGGAGCTACCCCTTTCACTGCAGTATCCATCCGGCCATGAAGGGAACGCTCACCGTCCACTGAGGGCGGCCTTGCCATCGCCCGGCACCCGGCGGAGCAGCTCAGATCGGCTGCTCTCCGCGGCGCGCCCCTACTCCATCTCCACCCCGGTAGCCACGACGAACCGGGAGACCATGTTGTACCCGGCGATGGTCCCGATCAGCTCGACGACCTGGGCGTCGGGCAGCACCGCTC
>Ga0153915_10004285_pt1 | contig 13129 bp, 9 predicted proteins | sample Opewatmetagenome_2_FD_107003 | JGI IMG/M metagenome (GOLD analysis project Ga0153915, IMG submission 107003) | Freshwater wetland microbial communities from Ohio, USA - Open water 3 Core 3 Depth 3 metaG | ecosystem: Environmental > Aquatic > Freshwater > Wetlands | place: USA: Ohio, Lake Erie... | reverse complement strand
TGCAGGGTGCATGCCGTTTAACGCATCAAGGTTCCCTGCGGAAACCAGGATGAAATCACAAGGGGCTGGTTCGGTTTTGACCATAGCGCCGAAGCTGCGTTCGGACTGCCCCGTTATCTGAAATTTTTTCTCCTGGATAGCGGTCAGTAGATGTTGTTGGGAAGGGAGACTGAGTGTGTTAATTTCATCAATGTATAACACTCCTTTGTGTGCGCGATGAATCGCACCTGCTTCTACCAGTTGATGGGGAGGGGTTTCTAATCCTGCGGATTGGAAAGGATCATGTCGGACATCTCCAAGGAGTGCGCCTGAATGTGCAGCGGTCGCATCAATAAAGGGAGGGACATCGTTTTTCTCATGGGAGACAAGCAGTTTCGGAATCATTTGTAATTCTCGTCTCTGAGAAAACCCACCACGTGCTACAATGAGATAGATCATGACTGCGGCGATTACACCAAAAATCGCATATTCGAAATGACCAGTTACCATCGCTCCTATGAGAGAGAGGGTGACGATCAATAATACAATCCCAAGGATCATGCTGTTTTGTTGTTCGACTTTTCGTTTCGCTTCCTCCCGTTGCATTCGAATGATTTCATGTGCTTTTCCCGCAGGAACGACTCGGATGGTTGGGGTATTGGTATCCTCATTGTTTGGGTAGACGATGATATCTTCAAGTTCTCCTTTTGGTAAAAACTCGGTCATGGCACGAGCGACCATTGATTTTCCAGTTCCAGGGTCACCGATGAGCATGACATGTCGTTTCTGCTCTGCTGCTTTTTTAACGATAGCCACGGTTTGGTCTTGTCCGATGACCTGATCAAGGAGGGTTTCTGGTACTTTGATTTCTTCAGTGGTGTTAAATTTGATGTTCTGGATCCACTCATTGATTGGTGGTAATTCCTCTTTATTTTGTTCAGGTTGCTCCGGTTGTATATCTGTTTGTTTTGTTGGCATGTCTAAAACTTCCACTCAACGAATTGATGATGTAACTTGTTCGTTTGAGATTCACCGACATATACGCATTTCATATATCAATTTTTTTCTTCCCTTGAAAATCGCTTCGCCGTTGGTTTTATAATACAATAGCTCATATCGATTGAATGATGGCTTTTGACAGGAGAACCCTGGTAATTCCAGATAAGACCTTGTTTAATGAAACGGTGATTATGACCAAAGGTGATGTGGTTATTGGTGACCGTTCGATGCTTCGATTCGGGGTGCAGACCGACGGTCGTATTTTTGTTGGGGAGCATGCAATCATCGACGGGACTCTTGATTCGCCTCATGACGTGCGTGTGGACATCTTTTCTACCATTGGGGGGGATGTCCGAAGTGGGGGAAATGTGTATATTGGTGAGAAGACAAAAATCAAGGGAGCCTTATCTCTGAAGGGTGACTTGGATGTCGGTGATAGTGTTGAAATTGAAAAGGGATTCGAGGCGAAAGGTTGGATTAATATCCGCAATCCCGTTCCAATGGTCATATATATATTTGTATATCTTTTACAGTTGTTGAAGATGGGGCGGAGCGAGGAAATCGAACGAATCCTTGAGGAACTCGAGCAGAACGAGGGGGGCACTATCCCGATTTCAGAGTCGTTTTTCTTTTTACCAAACAATACGATTATGAGCATGACCCATTCGAAAATAGACGGAAACCTCCAGGTTGGTAGAGAATGCAGACTTGTCGGCAATTATGACATTAAAGGTAATGTCTCAGTTGATGAAAAAGTAGAACTCTTTGGAACTGTGAAAGCCACAGGGAATATTTTCGTAAACAAAAAAGTAAAAATCCATGGGAATATCAGTTCTATTGGTACAGTCAACATCAATGATCAAGCGGAGATTCTCGGGGACATCTCCGGGGAAGAAATCTTCCTTTCAAAAACAGCCACGATACAGGGGACGCTTCATGCAAAGAAAGGTATTTCATTTATAGATTCCTCAAAAGAACAAGCGACTGAAAAGGTTAAACGCTTTGAAAACGATGTCGATGTCGTCGACCAGGTAAAAGAACTGTTGGAGTAGGACAATGCAACTTGGAATTGTTGGAAAACCAAATGTCGGAAAATCCACTTTTTTCAACGCTGCAACAAAAGCCCATGCAGAGGTCGCGAACTATCCGTTCACGACGATTGAGGCGAATCGAGGAGTCATGTACATCCGCAAACCATGCCCCTGCCGAGACGCTCGGGTCACCTGTACCCCTCATAACTCACGATGCATCGATGGGATCAGATTCGTACCCATCGAGGCAATCGACGTCGCAGGCCTAGTCCCCGACGCCCACAAAGGTAAAGGATTGGGAAACAAATTCCTTGACGACTTACGACAAGCACACGCCCTGATTCACATCGTCGATGCATCAGGAAGCACCGATGCAGAAGGAAACCCTTGTGAGCTCGGCGCCCATGACCCCCTCCTCGACATCGAATTCCTTGAAAAAGAGATCAATTATTGGTTGTTCGGCATTATAAAGAAAAGCTGGGAGATTATTGCCAGGAAATGCGAGCTTGAGAACAAAAAAATTGAAAAAATGCTGGCAGAACAGCTCACTGGATTAGGGATCCGAGAAGAACACATCACCGGGGCGATACGGAAAATCAACCTCGACATTACAAAACCATCGCAGTGGAAAGACGACCAGATTTTCAAACTCACCGACTATGTGCGCACGATTAGCAAACCAATCATCATTGCGTTTAACAAAAGCGACAAAGCGCCAGAACACCTCATGGAAAAAAGGAAAGAATTGACAAAATACATCGTGATCCCATGTAGCGCTGAAAGCGAACTTGCCTTAAGCAACGCCGCTGAGAAAGGAATCATCTCCTACACACCAGGAAGTAATACGTTTACGATTTTGAAAAAAGAGGAACTGTCTGAGAAGCAACTCAAAGCACTGGAATACATCAGGGTGCATGTGCTTGAAAAATACGGATCGACCGGTGTTCAACGCTGCATTGACGAAGCAGTCCGAATGCTGGACCTCATCGTTGTCTACCCCGTCCAAGATGAACATCATCTCACAGACAAAGAAGGACGAGTCTTACCAGATGCACACTTAATCCCACGAGGATCAACCGCAAAAGACCTGGCGTATAAAGTCCATACCGACCTTGGGAACCATTTTATCAGAGGTATCGATGCACGGACCCATCGCATCATCGGTGCAGATCATCAACTCAAAGATGGGGATATCATCAGCATCATCGCAGACGTTTAAATGAAGCGCGGATACCCTACCGAACATGTAGGTGCATACTAGGTTGCATGGGGAAGGGATAACGAGCTGCCCTGTAGATGCATAGGTATCTACAAAACAGCCTTTTATAGGTCCGATTGGTTGCTTTTTTGGGATCACTCAATAAAAAAAAATATATTCTTCACTAGGAGGAAGAACGGTGTCAATTAGAAAAATCAGCAATAAAAGACTGTCGCGAAATCTAAAAACAAAAAATGCACCTTTACGCGTGCTTCCTCTAGCACCATTATATAAACGGTATCATTTGAATCACTCTATCCGAAAACAAGAGAAGCGTGATTTTGTCTCTAAACAGTTTTCCTCAACTCCAGTACAATGTACGGTCGAAAAAATGATTCGGACAACCGGAAAAAACACGAAAAAAACCGGAGGAAAAAGACCACTGATCATGAAACCATTTTTAAGTTTCCATCGTTCTATGAAGGCATTACGATGGATTCTTCTCCTTATTTTTATCTATCTCGCATGCGGTACGATTGTTGTCATGATTCAAGAAGGAACCGAATTGTTGAAAAACATTGTCATCTACAGCATTATGGGATTTTTCACATTCTTCATGGGGTACCTCGGTTGGATCCTCGCTAGCGATGTGCTCCACATCGTATCAGGAAAGAGAAACACTCACAATGAAGCGAATCCTGAGACCTAAGCAAAGGATTTTCGCTTATTCAACTTCTTTATATCATGGTTTTTTATTCTCTGTTTGAGGTTTAAGACGTGATCTGCTTCGATAACCATCTTCATCTTCGAAGAGACGGGAGGTTTCTTGACGCTGTTCGGGAATTCCAAAACGCTGGTGGCACCCATTTCGTCCTGTGCCAATATCCGATGCCAGAGCGTGTCTTAAAAGAGAAGAGCTACCAAACCTGCTATCAGGAGACAATCCAGATGGCTGAGGAGATACGTGCGATCACTGGGATTGGTGTATTCGTCGTTGTCGGTCCATACCCCGTCGACCTGCTTGTACTGCAAGAGAGACTCGGGCGAGAGCCTGCTCTAACAATTATGAAAAAAGGGATGGACGAGGCAGCAAACCTCTGTATAGAACACAAATGCATCGCCATCGGTGAGATCGGACGACCACATTTTCCTGTGGATCAAGAAATCATCCAGGACTCCAATGAGTTGTTAATCTATGGGATGCAACAGGCAAGAGATGCAAGAGTCCCTGTCGTGCTCCATACAGAAGGTACTACACCGACACAATGTAAAGAGTTTGTCGAAATGGGGAGAAAGGTTGGTCTCAGTGCTGCGAAAATAGTCAAACACTTTGCCCCTCCGCTAATTACACTGAATGAAAATTATGGTCTGATGCCGTCGGTGCTTGCGACAAGAAAAAATATTGTTGAAGCAATACCGAAGGGACCACGATTTTTAATGGAGACTGATTATATTGATGATCTCCGACGTCCAGGAGCGGTTCTTGCTCCAAAATCAGTCCCAAGACTCACAAAAAAACTATTAGAGGAAAACATTTTATCTGAGCAACAAGCATATCGGATTCACGTCGAAAACCCACACACTACCTATGATATTGAATTAGGAGAGTAGAATACATTCTCATATAATTGAAGATGAAATACTGCTAAATAGAGGGTATACGTTTCTTGATATCAGAAGGAGGATCTCATGTCAATCTTTCGAGGGTTCATCGCTATCGATATCTCCCCAACACCCCAGATAATCACCTATGAAGAGGAGATAGGAAAATCAGGGGCGGATGTCAAACTCGTTGAACCAGAAAACATACACGTCACACTCAAGTTTCTTGGGGACACTGATGAAAAATATATGGATCCTATCGAACAAGCCATGAAGGAATCAGTAAGAGGTATCAAACCATTTTCGATTCAACTACGCGGAACTGGTGTTTTTCCAAATCAAAAATATATAAAAGTACTCTGGATCGGCATCATCGATAATGGTCAGATCGAACCTATTGCACGATCGATCGATAATTCATTAGCAACACTGGGATTTAAAAAGGAAGCGAGAGGGTTTTCTCCCCATTTGACTATAGGTCGAGTGAAAACCGCGAAAAACAAGGAAAAACTCCTCACCGTTATGCAGCAGTACCAAGGAGAGGAATTCACGGTACAAGAGATACAATCCATTGTCTTAAAGAAAAGTGAGCTGACTCCAAAAGGACCAATCTATTCAACCATAAGAGAAGTACGATTTTGAAATGGCGGTGAAAGCATAGAACCATGGGTTGTGATACTAGCACTCCTTAATATCATCTTATTCGTCTTTGGTTTGATTTTTCTGATTCCAAAAAACACCAAGAAAAAACTTCTTCCTTCCTACAAACAGATTTTTCCATATCATTTCATCTTCCTCAGTGTGATCATTTTTGTGGTCCTAATACATCTTCTTGAAGTAAATATCATCGATCCGATCACAACGAACATGATTGGTAGGACATTTACGTCAACCATCCAACTCATCGAAGATGGACTTGTCCATTGGATATCACAACAATGGACGACACCGCTCGTTTATTTCTTCGTCTTCGTCTATATCGGTCTGTATCCATTTATGCTCTGGTTCACCCTCTTATATTTCATCCTCGTTGATGAAAAAAAAGCGATGAAAACATTCGCATACTCACTCGTCGGGATCTATGCAATTGCTTTACCATTTTACCTTTTTGTTCCAATCACGAATGTTTATAACTACTACGGGACACCCTCCGCATTAAACACAGTCATCCCAACCATCGAACAATTTTTCTACACCACGACGACAACCAATAACTGCTTTCCTTCGCTGCATGTCGCTCTGTCACTGTTGCTTGTAAAAACAGTGTCTTTGACCACCAACAAAAGATTCATCTACCTGACGTACTTCTGCGCCATCTGCGTGATCTGCTCAGTTATCTATTTAGCTATCCATTGGATAACTGATGTCATTGGTGGGATACTTCTGACGTTAGGTGTATTCTATCTCGTACAACACTTCGCAAAGGAGACATAGATGATTCAGAGTGCAGAGCAAATAGAAATCACCGTGTTAAAAAAAATAACACCGACTCCAGCTGAAAAAAAACAATTAGCGGACATCATCACCTCCCTGAAAAACAAAGTGATGAAAGAGATTAACAAAACCAGGATACCAATCACCATTGAGCTCGTTGGATCCATTGCAAAAGACACCTTCATACGGACCGCGGTGGACATCGACTTGTTTCTTCTCTTCCCCCCAACGACTCCAAGGGAAATACTCGAAGAAAAAGGATTAATAATCGGACGAGCAATCCTTAAGGAACAGGAAGAATGTTTTGCTGAACACCCGTACGTCCGGGGGTTGTTCAAAGGGTATAAAACAGAAATTGTCCCCTGCTATAAGATAGAAGATGCGTCTCAGAAACTCTCTGCGGTGGACCGAACACCACTACATACACGTTACATTGAGGAGCACCTCAAAGAATCACAAAAAAAAGATGTACGACTCTTTAAGCAATTTCTCAAAGGTATCGGCTGCTATGGAGCCGAGGCAGAAATCGAAGGTTTTTCTGGGTACCTTACTGAAATTATCGTCCTCAAATATGGGACGTTTCAACACTTGATTCAACAGGTTCAACAATGGATATACGGAGAGAAACTCGCGCTTCAACCAGGAGGTTATACTGACTTTACCACCCCATTGACCTTCACCGACCCAGTTGATCCGGAAAGAAATGTTGCCTCAGCAGTCTCCAATGAAAAATTCAACCTGCTGATACAAGCATGCAAAGAATATCAAAAAAATCCTCGTCTCACCTTCTTCTTCCCCAATGAATTGAAACCAAAATCCCTCCAAGAAATTAAAAAAGAAATTGGTACAAGAGAGTACATCGGCGTACGATTCCCAAAACCAGAAATCATCCCTGAGAACCTCTATCCACAGATACGAAAAGCGGTACGGGTGATACGGGAGCTTTGCGAACAATATGGTTTTACAATCATCGATGCGACATTTGCGGTAGAAAAGAATGATGTGTACATCATCCTCCAACCAACGACAAAAACGATATCAAAAACAGTCCTGCATCCGGGACCACCTGTATCATTGAAAAGAAATGCTGATGATTTCCTTAAAAAATGGCGGGACAATCGAAAGACTATCCAGAAGCCGTTTGAAAAAGAGAACCGATGGTATGTCGAAATAGAACGCGAGTACATAGAAATCCAAGAATTATTAGAGGAGCACGTACGACAATTGAGCCTTGGGAAAAACATCAATGGAGATATTTCAAAAAAATTGACGATTGTCAACACCAATGATTTACTCACTGAAAATCTTCAGTTGTTTTGGACAGGGTATCTCGATTTACGCAGGACCTGGGAACGTTAAAAAATCCTCCCATCTTCTAAGAAATTCATAGGAATATTTTTATGATAAAAGCAGATATGCATATGCAAGTACATATGCATACGGATGGGATGAACCTTAGAAAGTTTCTGATAGTAATAACTGTATTTCTCCAACTCTTCACTTGCGTAAGTTATTTTGACCTCATTCAGACCAGTGAGGCAGGTTCACCACCAACCCTCTTCGTTGGCGCGGGAGAGACCTATCAACATATACAAGATGCCCTCGACGACGCAACTGACGGCTACAGAATTTTTGTATACAACGGCACCTATAAAGAAAATCTTATCATTAATCATCGAATCGATCTCTTTGGAGAAGATCGGAGCAACACCATTATAAATGGTAATAGGACCACTGTGATAACGGTAAATGCGGATAATGTCAATATCAGTCATTTCACGATACTCAACACGGACGCCTTGGAAGATACAAGCATCATCCGAGTCAACGGGGAGAATTCAATTATTACAGATAACGTTATTTCATTGGGGTACCACGGGATTCAATTGTATTATACCGACAACCACCTCATCTACGACAACGTCATTCAAGACAATGTTGGTGATGGAGTCAGGCTCATCCAATCACATAATAATGCGAACATCAGTTTTAACACGATTACCGGAAACAAAAACGGTGTGTATCTTTATGCATCCGACGGTATTGATATCTACCATAATGACATTCAACAGAACAACCAAAGCGGCATCTTCCTAAATAGCACGTGTCAAAACAACATCATCAGAAATAATAACGCCTCTGAAAATGGAAATCATGGGATTTACTTAAATGACTATAGTGATTACCAAACAATCGTTTACAACAGGGTGTTAAACAACAATAACTCAGGAATCGTGTTAGAAAATTGCAGCATGAATTTTAACATCAACAATAACATCGTCAGTGGAAACACCAACTATGGAATGATGATTGTAGGGTCCACAAACAACATCAATAACAACATCATTTCATCGAATAAAAAAGATGGACTCTATTTCTCAGCTGATGATAATAATACAGTTTATAACAATACGATCAGATTGAACACCATGGCTGGTATTCGATTGTATAATTCTACTCACGATGACATCCGAAACAATCGCATCAGCGATAATCTCCAGTATGGTGCCTACCTTGATTTTTTTACAATAGATAATATCATTTACAATAACTATTTCTACGATAACACCTACAATGCTGTAGATAAGAGTATCCAACGTAATTCCTGGAATATTCCTCTGTCAAACACAATCAATATCATCCAAGGGACCACCGTTAGTGGGAATTGTTGGGATGACTATGATGAAACAAGCGAAGGAGCATTGGATATTGATGGGGATGGGATTGCTGATACGCCCTATACCATTTACGCGTTGAACACTGACGATGGACCGCTGCTTGATACCGTTAAACCAACTATTGGAACCCCTAGTATCTCTCCGGTTTCACAGACGGTTGGGAAATTCACTAACATTTCTGTCTCCATCATCGATAATACAAAAATTAAAGAAGTGTACCTTAACATTATTTCTCCGAGTGGACAAGTATCTAACATCAGCATCATCCAAAACAAAACAGGGAATACGTATTTTTGTAACAAAAAATTTTCACCAACAGGTAACTATACTTTTTCTGTCGTCGCGAAGGATCCAAGAAACTGGAATAGCTCGATAAATCACACATTTACGATTCGCCCTGGGAATCCCCCCAGTATAAAGGATAATTCACCGACCACAGGGAAACCATCTAAATCGTTCACATTCAATGCAACGGTGACATCTGCAGATGCAACCGCATCTGATCTTCGAGTCTATGTTGTCTGGAGCCATGGGTCTCTTGGGAACAACACGACCATGACGTTATCTCGTGGAAATTATTTTGTAGGAACTGTGCTACTTGCGCATAGCGTTCAAAATCTAACTTATCATTATTATGTCTGTGATACCTGGGGGAACCACGCTACGACCGAGAATAAAAAAATTAAGGTTATCGATACCGAACGACCAGTGATACGGATTAATCGGTATGGATCGTCTTTCGAGGATTTACCAAATAGTTATACCATCGGTGCAACGGTCACCGATGATTCCATCGTGTCAACAGTGACAATCGAGTACTGGTATAATGGGAGCAATAAGATGAAGACTGCTATGGATTCAACGGGGAATAATTATTATGAAAAAGTTATTTTAATAGAAGAAAAACCTGAAAGAGTATGGTGCATCATCAACGCAACAGATATCGCTGGAAACTCAAATAATTCGAAGAACCCCCAAGCCTACCACGGTGGACCTTACTACGGGGACGTCCTAGAGGAAATCTCTTTCAACGGAACGAAAAGTTTTGATCTCGATGGAACAATCACCAATTTCAAGTGGTATTTTGGTGATGGTACGACAGGAAATGGGAGTATCGCAACTCATGTGTATCATTCGAATGGGACCTATCCTGTCCTCTTAGTGGTGACTGACGACCAGGGACGGAACGGGACAAGTCAAACAACCGTCACAATCGTTTCCCTTGACCGACATGTTGTCCCTGCCGGTCAACTCGACTATATTAACACCAGATATCAATTGACGCTTACTGAACAATTTTTCTGCTATGATACAGATGGGGACGGCCTCGTTGATACTTTTGTCGACCCAAGCCAAAAACTGATCGCAGTTCATGGCCAACCTGTGAATTACAATAATAATATCATTTTTTTAATCTCCATCGGTACAGATTCAATCCCCGAGTTCTTCTGGAACACCACCACCGATCTCATTTACCCGATTTCCTATAGCATCGGCATTGTCCAAAACAAGGTAGTTGATGTCGTCAACGAACAAGCACAAGTATTTGTGACTGTGAACAAAGGAAACTGGATTTATTTTGAAATCAACGATGAATATCCAAATGCAGAACTGATAATCACCACGATGGGAAGAACCATCTCCGCAGATAAATTTTGGAGAGAAAATGAGAAAATTTATGTATTTGATGATCCTGAGATAAACTATCAATTTTCGTTCTATAGTATCTTCCCACCAATCACGGCAGTATTTTCACCTGTAGATGGAGGAATCATAAATAACGACCACCCGACCATAAAAATCACCTATAATGTTCCTGTGATGATTCTGTCTGCAACGTTTGCATCAACAGGAGTAAAATCCGAGTTGATACGTTTGGATGATATGAATTATCTGTATACGCCTCCAGGTTATCTTGAGAACGGGACGTACGAATTCGATGTTACTGTTCAAGCATTACAAGGGAAAGGATCGTTTGCATCATCAATTATCTATCTGTACTTTGCGTATCTCCCTCCACCACAAAAGAGCTTCTTAGAACAGAATGGGCTATTAGTCGCTCTGTGCCTGATGATAGGTTCCATAGGAGGGTTATTGATCCTTTTCAAAGTAAAAAACGTCTCTATCGATGGATTTATCTATATCCGGAACAAAAAAATAATCCCCTTCTTTAAATCAGTCATCATCGGTCCAGTGAGTGTGAAAATACCTCATGAACATCTCAGCAGAGCAGAGTTCTATGTGGATGGGACGTTGAAAGATGAGATCTCAACATTCCCTGTGTTTTGGCAATGGAATGAAAAAGCGTTTTTGAAACATACGCTTGAGACAAAAGTGTATGATTCGGATGGGAATAGTAGTTCGAGTGGACAAATGGAGTTCTTTATTTTCAACCTTAGAGACAAAAAATAATCTCATACGAGTTTGCTTTCTTTTATCCCAGGTTCCTTTTCAGAGAGGAATCTAATGCCTTCCTCAGTCAGTTCAATCTCATTATAGGATACATAATGAAGGAGTTCATTTTGGAGTAATTTTTTTACGATATTTTCGAATTCTATTTTTGAGACATGGAGGACGACAGACGCGACCTCTGCATCCATATCTCGAGAATGAAGCATTTTCAACAATTCGATTTCTTTGTCGGTGAGCATGACATCCTCCTCATATTCACCAGAGGGATCTTCATATTCATCCGTGAGATTTGTAACATAACTTTCGATAATCGTGTCTAGATTGAGTCGGTCAAGCTCCCTTCCTTCTTTACTATAAAGGACACAGGTTTTTTGTAAGGGGTCGTATTGCCATGATCCTACATTTTTCCAGCTATACCCTAAGAGACTGACATCGTCACGATGTTCGTTTCCTTCACCAATCTTCCTCATGTGTGCTTGTTGTTTTCTCTTTCGATGTTGTCGATGCATATAGCGTTGCTCGGTTTGGAGAAGCGCAAGGTCAACACCGAAGTTTCGTAGTTCGCTGATAATTTGATCTCCTGCTTGTTCCTTTAATTCTTTCATGAAGAACAAACCAGTTTTTCCTACCAGGTCCATATAGACGATTCTGATAATCGCCTCAACCGCAGTGCCAATTCGGGTAGGTTCCACGGTGTCAATTTCATTGGAGATGTTGATGACAATCTCAGAGTTTGTATATTCAGGGTTTTCGATATTAATGTACTTTAAAAATTCATAGTTTTGCTCGAGAGTTTTTATTATTGCCCCTATGACCGTGGCAGCAAAAGTTTGCGAGGTTCGTCTACTTGCGACCATGTATAACGTACGTAAAATACCACCAATTACTTCTGAATTTTTGATCTCGGTCATAGTTCCTCACGTTTTGAAATCTATTATCATTTTGTAAACATATGGGAGTTGGATGATGAATCGACTTCCTTTTCCGATCTCGCTTTCTGCCCAAATCTCTCCATTATGTTTTTTTACAATTTCTTTTGAAATAAATAACCCCAACCCGGTTCCTTCGTTGTTCCTATCCTCACCGGTATAGGCTTGGTAGAATTTCGTAAATATTTTCCGTATCTCATCTTTCGAGATACCGATTCCTGTATCTTCGACGGTTATGAGAATATGATTATCTTTCTTATCCGCCTCTAATCCGATAAAACCACAATCGGTGAACTTTAGTGAATTCCCAATAAGATTTTTCAACACTTGTGATAAACGGTTTTTATCACCGATGATGTGGGGGAGAGGCGATGGAATATTCACCCGAAACTCTAGTTTTTTATTGACTATCGCTGGTCTCATATCTTCAGCGATTTCGTTGAGTAATTCGACAAGATCGATTTTTTCCATATCAAATCGCATCGTGTCGCTGTCCAGACGTGAAACATCTAAGATGTCGTTGACAAGTTTTAACAAGCGCTCTGCGTTCCGGAGACTGATTTTTGCCCAATTCTTTATTTTCTGATTGCTTTCATTATCATGAATGATGAGATCAAGGTACCCTTTAATCGGTGTGACAGGAGAGCGAAGCTCGTGAGCAGCGATGTTCATAAACTCTGTTTTTAATCGTTCATTTTTCTTTAGCTCATCTTCGATTTCTCTGCGTTGGGTGATATCTCGGACGGTACAGACGACACCACCAAATTCCTCTTGTTTGGTTAATGGTGCGATGTTTGCTTCAATGGGAATGATACAACCATCCCCGGCGACCAGTTCTAGTTCGACGTTCTCAATCTTATCATTTTT
>Ga0153915_10004284_pt1 | contig 13132 bp, 11 predicted proteins | sample Opewatmetagenome_2_FD_107003 | JGI IMG/M metagenome (GOLD analysis project Ga0153915, IMG submission 107003) | Freshwater wetland microbial communities from Ohio, USA - Open water 3 Core 3 Depth 3 metaG | ecosystem: Environmental > Aquatic > Freshwater > Wetlands | place: USA: Ohio, Lake Erie... | reverse complement strand
GTCACGTGGCCGGTTCCCGCGAGGGCGGCCCAACGGCGGCGCTGAGCAGCGGGTCGCCGCGCGACACGAACGCGACCAGGCGCCGCTCCAGGAGGCGCCGTTCCAGCAGGACGTGGCGGCCGCAGGCCTGGCAGCGCAGGCCGATGTCGGCACCCAGGCGGTCGACCAGCCAGGTGTCGCCGCCGCACGGATGCTGCCGCTTGAGGCGGACGACGTCACCGAGGAGCAGCGCGAGGACGGGGGTGTCTGGCATCGGGCGGGTCAGGGTATCAAAGGCGTGGGTGACCGTGGGCGGGCACGAGATCGCGGTCCGTCGCCGGCAGCTCGATCCGGTCGACCGGGGTGACCGTCAGGACGACGTCCGGTTCGGTGGCGGCGAGCTGCGCGATGACGCCGCCCGAACGGGTCAACGAACCGGTCAGCTTGTCGGGTGCGCCGATCGCCGCGAGCTCGAACGAACCACCCAGCCTGGTTCCATCGATGGCCGCCTCGCCGGGCGGCCCGGTGACCACCACGCCGGTGACCACCCGGACGCCGCCGGTCCCGATCGCCTCGGCTCCGGCATTGCGCAGCTCGTTGATCAGCTCCTCTACCCCGAACCCGTCGATGGGGCCGCTGATGGAGATCGTCACGCCGGGCCCCCCAACCGGGTCGAGGCCGGCGTAGGCGCGGATCCGGCTCAGCTCCGACCGCAGCTCGTCGACCGACACTTCACCTCGGGCCGCATTCTGGTTGAGCGTGCCCAGCTCGCGCTCGAGCGAGGAGACCTCGCCGCGGAGCTGGTCGTTACGCGCGTTCTGGTTCGCGACCAGCGCGGTCAGGTCCTGTGTCGACAGCTGAGCAAGACCGCCGGCGCCGCCGGCCTGCGAGCGCAACTGGACGACGACCAGCAGGCCCAGGGTCAGGGCGACGGCAGCGATCGTGAGCTGGCTCGAGAATCGACGCATCGCCTAGCCCGCCGGGCTCGGGTTCGGCGCAGCGGACGGCGCCACCGATGGCGGCGCCAGTGGACGCGAGTAGCGCAGGGTCACCGTGCCGACGAAGGCCGGCATGTCCACCACCGCCGGTTCCGCGAACGACAGCCGGATCCCGTAACCCTCGGCGCGTGCCCGCACGAAGTCGATGAACCCCGGCGATGAGCTCAGGCGCTGGTAGAGGTCCGCCGGGCCGAGCGCAGTCACCTGGTACGGCGGTGCGAGGTAGGCGGAGTTGACCAGCAGCGAGCTGCCGATGTCGATGATCGCGGTGGTCGGCGTCACCCGCTCGTCGTTGACCGCGATCGCCTCGGCGCCGGCAAGCCAGAGCTCCTCCACGACGGTCCGGATGTCACGCGAGCCGACGAGGTAGTCGGACTGGCTTCCATCCTGGGGAACCGGTTCCTGCGAGTCCTCGAGCTGGAGCACGATGCCGGTCCCGGTGAGCGGGATCAGGCCCGCCGCGATGCGCGCCTGCTCCAGGTCGCCGTTGAGCTGGCGGACCAGGTCGGCCGAGCCGGCGCCCTGGCCCTCCACGCCCTGGATCTGGTCGCGCAGCTGGAGGATCCGGGCGATCAGGTCGTCCTGCTGCGTCTGCAGTTCGCTGGCCGTCTCGAGCAGCGGGGTTCGCTCCTGGGTCGTGTAGCGGACGCGCGGTCCCTCGGACGACAACTGCGCTGCGATCAGGAAGCCGAGCGCCAGCAGGGCCGCGCCCAGGGTGACCTGCCAGCTCGGTCGAGTCCGGATCCAGCGGAGCGTCACGGCTCGGGTCCCGCGGCCGGCCGGCGCCGGCGTCGCCCCACGACCAGCGCGATGACGATCACGAGTCCGACGGCCAGGATCGCCAGGATGACCGTCATCGCATCGACACCGCCGCCACCTCCATGCGGAACCGGCGCCGCCGGCGCGGGCTGTGGACCGTACCGGGTGGGGGGCGTCGCGCCAAGGTCAGCCAGCCAGGCGGCCGCGAACGCAGCCGTGTCGACGCCCAGTCCTTTCCGGAAGGCCTCGTCATCCGTCTGACCATCCTTGTAGGAGCGGATCAGTGTCACGAGCGCATCGGTGCCATACGCCCGGATCATGAAGTCGACCGCGGAGACGCTCTCGGCATAGGCGAGGAAGAACCCGTCCGCGCTGGTCGGGAACTGGCCGACCAGGCCGTCGAGCGGGATCAGTGTCTGTGAGCTGACGGCGTCGGAGATGCGGCCCCGATCAGACGCGTCGTAGCCCTGGCTCTCGTAGACCGCGAGGCCTTCGTTGAGCCAGCGCGGCGGGAAGTGATACGGGTTGCCGGCCGCCGTGTCGACGACCAGGTGGGTGAGCTCATGCGGGATCACGATGCCGACCCAGACGTCGTTGATCTGGTTCGGAGGGATCAACGCGAACAGCGTCCGGATGCCGGCATCGGCTTCGCCGCCGACGTTCTCCCGCGTGCCGGGACCCAGCGCGTCGTAGAAGGCAGCCTGGTCCGCGTACACGTAGAAGTCGACGGGCTTCGACTCCGTCACACCGAGCAGGACGGATGCCTTGCGGACACCGTCCTCGCCCACCTTGAGGGCTCGGCGCCCGAAGTCCGTAGTGCCCTCGTACCAGTGCACCCGCACCAGGCCGCCGGCCTCCGTCTGCCAGGTGAAGCGGTCGTCGGCGTACGTGACGCGGAGGATCGGCCCGAGCGCCACGTCGGTCGGATCGTCCGACGCCGTGAGACGCCACCGGGCGACGATCGGCGTGTTCGGCAGCAGGTGCCCGTCGCCGGACGTGTCGAGGAGATGGCTGAGCGTGGTCGGCCCGGTCCCGGTCGGCACCGGCAGCTCGGTGACGACCGGACCGATGGCGTTGGCGATCGTCAGCAACAGCTCCACCCGGGCCACGGCCTTGTCGACCGTCACGGGCTGGCTGAATTCGACGCCGGTCCCGTACGTGGACGTGGCGCTGGGCGTCCCGAAGGTCGCCCACGTTGCAGCGGACGCGGCGGGCGCCAGGCTCAGCGCCAGCGAGGCGAGCAACCCGAGGACGCCGAGGCGGCGGGTCAGTCTGCCCATGCCAGCCCCGCCATCCTGACGACGCCGAGCCCGTTCTGCGTCGCACCCAGGAGACCGGTTCGCGACAGTGCCCAATCCGGCCCGTAGCCGACCGGCACGACGGGCACGTCATCCCGGACGATCGCCTCCGCCTTGTCGAACGCGGCCGACACGCCCGTCGGGTCGGTGGCCGAGCCCGCCTCGGCGATGGCCGCGTCGAACGCCGGCGAGCTCCACCGACCGTAGTTGGCCGACGCGCCGCTTCCGAGCAGCACGCCGAGGAAGTCGTCGCGGCCCGGATAGTCCGCCACCCAGCCGAGCGCCCACATCTGGGGCGGATCCTGGGCCAGCCGGTCGAAGTAGGCGTCACCCATCGTCTCGTACGACAGGTTGATCCCGAGCTCGCGTTTGACCTCGTCCACGATCGCCTCGTCGAACGGCCCGCCGCTCGTCATCAGGGTCGTCGCCGGAAAGCCCGCACCGCCCGGATAGCCGGCCGCGGCCAGCAGCTTGCGCGCTGCCGCAGGGTCGTACGCCGGCAGGAAGTCCGTGTCGCTGCGCCCGGGGATGCCGGGCGGCACCATGGAGTTGGCCACCTGCATCGAACCGTTGCCGCCGGCCAACGTGGCCAGCCGCTGCCAGTCGACGGCCGCGCCGATCGCGCGGCGGACGCGGACGTCGTCGAACGGCGGCCGCGAGGTGTCGAAGCCGTAGTACTGGACCGACAGCGAGCCCACCTGTCGAAGCTGCGGCCCGAGCGTCCTGTCGTAGGCGATCCACGACGCGTCGGCGCCGTTGAGCGGCGTGTAGTCGAGCTCGTCCGCCTGGAAGGCATCGACCTCGCTGCGGCCACCCAGGTCGCCCACGAGCTCGACCGTCCCGATGGCCGGGGGCCCCGCCCAGTAGTGAGGGTTGGCCGTCAGGGTCAGGCCGGTGGCCGTCGTGCCGGTCAGGACATACCCACCGCTGGCCACGAACGATGGGCCGGGCGAGAGTGCCGCGGGATTCGAGCCGACACCGGGTGGCACGACCCCGAACGCCGACGCGGACACGATGTTCGGGAAGTCGGAGGCCGGGCGAACGAGGTCCACGGTGAGCGTGTTGGCCGCGTCGTCGGCGTGGAGACCGACCGTCGCCGGATCGAACGACTCGCCACGCAGGAAGGCCTGGGCGCCGGCGATGTCCAGCGCCAGCGACGCGAGCGGCGACGGTGAGCCCGGATCGAGCAGCCTGAGCCAGCTCCGCACGACGTCCGAGGGGCGCAGTGGACTCCCGTCGGAGAAGGTCAGGCCCGGGCGCAGGTGGAACGTGACCCGGCGGCTCCCGGGATCGAACGCCCATGATTCGGCCAGTGCCGGCCGCAGGTGAAGGTCGCTGTCGAACGTCGTCAGCGACTCGAACAGCTGGGCACTGATCGCGGCGCTGGTGGAGTCGCCCTGGACTGCCGGGTCCAGTGACGTGGGGGTGCCAGTCAGGATCCGCATCGTCTGGTCGGACGATCCGGTCGGCAACGGCGTGCAGGCCGCGAGGGTCGCGACGAGCACGAGAAGGGCGACCGGAGGGCGGCGCATCGCGCGGAGTATACGGTCGCTCGCCGTTGTTCCCTGCGGATCGGTGAACAAGGCATGAGGCCTCGCAGGTCCACACCGCCGGGGGAACGATGGACGGGCCGCGAGGCCTCTGCAGCCATAACGACAACCCCGGCAGAACGTTAGGGCTCGGGGGCCGGATTTCGGGCGATTCCCTCGGCCCCCGTACGATGACCGGGCCCACCATGCCTGTCGCCCTGACGCTACGCCTCCGCAACACCCTGACTCGCCGGATCGAGTCGGTCGAGCCGCTCCGGGCGGGCCTCATCCGGATGTACACCTGCGGCCCCACCGTCTACCGCTACGCCCACGTCGGCAACCTTCGCAGCTTCCTGCTGGCCGACCTCATCCGGCGGGCCGTGCTGTACCACGGGCTCGAGGTGCTGCACGTCAAGAACGTCACCGACGTCGGCCACCTGCGCGACGAGCGACCGGGCCACGTGGTCGACCCGATGCTCGTTCAGGCCGGTCTCGAGGGTCGGACACCGGCGGAGATCGCGGCGGCCTACGAGGCCGCCTTCCATGCCGACGAGGCGGCCGTCAACATCCTCCCGGCCCACGTCTACCCGCGGGCGACCGAGCACATCGGCGACATGATCCGACTGGCCGAGGCGCTCCAGGACGCCGGCCACGCCTACGCGACCGCGGAGGGCAACGTGTACTACGACGTTGCCAGTTTCCCCGGCTACGGCCGGCTGTCGGGCAACACGCTGGCGGACCTGCGGGCCGGCCATCGCGGCGACGTGGAGCCGGACAAGCACGACCCGGCCGACTTTGCGCTCTGGAAGGCCGCCGGTCAGGGCCGACTGCTGAAGTGGCCGACGCCGCGCTGGGGCGAAGGCTTCCCCGGCTGGCATCTCGAGTGCTCGGCGATGTCGATGCGCTACCTGGGCGCTCAATTCGACATTCATACCGGCGGGATCGACAACGTCTTCCCGCACCACGAGGACGAGATCGCCCAGTCGCTGCCGATCGGCGGCGAGGTGCCGGCCCGCCACTGGGTCCACGGCGAGTTCCTGTTGATGGACGGCCGGAAGATGGCCAAGTCGGCCGGCAACTTCCAGCGCATCACGGAGCTGGCCGAGCGCGGGCTGGATCCCCTCGCCTTCCGCTACCTCGCGCTGACGTCTCGCTACGAGCGGAAGCTCGGCTACTCGGATCGGTCGCTCGGCGCCGCGGCCGCGGCGCTGGCATCGCTGCGGGCGCGCCTCCGGGCCCTCGGCTCTCCACCCGCGGAGGGTGCCTGGGCCGCACCGCATCCACTCGTTGCCGGCACCGCCGGCGATCGTCCCGAGGGCATTGCGCGCGGTCCGGCCGGGCACGGCGACGGCGCCGGGTTCAAGCTCGGCAACCGCGCCGCCGATCCTACGGCGCCCCTGTCGACAGCCGGTCGAGCGTTCCACGACCGTTTCGTCGCGGCGATCGATGACGACCTCGACCTGCCGACCGCGCTCGCCCTGGTCCGCGAGATCCTGCGATCGCGGCTGAGCGCCGACGAGCGGCGCTGGCTGCTGCTCGATGCAGATCTGGTCCTCGGCCTGGATCTCCATCGCGCCTGGGAGGAGCCGCGCGAGGCGGCGCCGCCCGACGCGATCACCGCCCTGGCCGGCGAGCGTGACACCGCCCGCGCGCGGCGCGACTTCGCCCGCTCCGACGCGATCCGCGAGGAGCTGGCGGGCCTCGGCTGGGAGGTCGTCGACGGCCCCGACGGCTCGTCGCTTCGGCGGCGTTCCTGAGGGGGGCGTCAGCCAGGCAGAGCTGAGCCGGGCAGGCTCAGCCGGGTCGAACCAGGAGGTCGCGACGGTCGCGGAAGCGATCGAGGATCCGATAGAAGTTGCGCTTGCTCTGGCGTTCGCGCTCCTCGGCCGGCAAGCTCGCATAGCCGCGATGCTCGTGCCGGTGGACCGGCAGACCGTCGAGGCTGACGGCACGCCGACGCGGCCCGGCTTCCCCGCCATCCCGGAGCACCAGGCTCCACCAGATGTCGAGGTTTCGGTAGAAGCGGAATCGCTCGTCGAGCGGACCGCGGGTCGCGTAGTCGACCCGCCGGAACGCCTGGCAGTAGCCCTCGATGGCGTCCACGTCGCCGGGAGGCGCGTCATCGAACTTGCGCAGGTCGCCCGACACGATCCCCCACCCGCCGGCCACCGCCACCGTGGGGTCGTCGAGCGCATGCACCAGGGGTGTGACGATGTCGCCGGTCGGCTCGACGCTCGTGTCGAGGAGGATCGCGACCGGGCCGATCGCACGTCGGAGGCCGATGTTCGTGGCGGCCGCATGGCCGAGGCGCTCGCTCGTCCAGACCACCTCGGTCGGCACGTGACGAGCATGCGGCTGCCCGTTCGTCGGCTCGGCCCCGATCCCCGCCAGGGCTTCCTGTTGATCCGGTGACGGGCCATCGGCGACGATCACGATGGACGTCCCGGCCGGCGACCAGGCACGCAACGCGGCGAGCGCGCGATCGAGATCGCCTGGCCAGTCCGTCGCGAGCATGACCACGGTCGCGACGCCGACGGGCGTCTCATCGAGCCTCGATGGCACGCTCTGGCTCGAGCCGTAGCGGATCCGGTCGCCATCCGCCACGTCCGGTGGTGAAGCCGGCGACAGGGCGAAGTCCGTGCCCCGATCGACCACCTTCCAGCCGGACGCCTCGATCTCGGCGCGGAGCCGGTCGGCCTCGGCCCAATCCCGCGCCTCGCGCGCCCGGGCCCGAGCGTGGGCTGCCGAGAGCACGTCGTCCGGAATTCGCTGGCGGGTCACCATCAGAGGATACCCGGGGCGTTGGCTAGGCCGACGTGCGGTGCCCGTCCAGCTCGTCGGTTGTCGCCGTCACCGGGACGCCCACGACCGACGGCACGCTCGACGGTCGTCGGACGGCGCGGTCCCGCCCGTCGTCGGCGTCACGCCCATCGACCAGGCTTCGATAGACCCGTTCGTAGGCCGACACCATCCGTTCGACGCTGAAGCGCGCGATCGCGCGCTCGCGGATCCGGGCTCGATCGAGGTCCTCGACCAGGCTCACCGCGAGCTTCGCCTCCGAGAGATCGTCGACCAGGTAGCCGTCGACGCCGTGCTCGATGATCTCGGCGAGCGCACCGGCACGCCTGGCGATGACCGGCGTCCCGGTGGCCAGCGATTCGATCGCCACCAGTCCGAACGGTTCCGGCCAGGCACCGAGCATCAACGTGGCTCGGGCGCCCGCGAGCAGCGGGTCGCGCTCGTCCGCTCCGACTTCGCCGAGGTATTCCACGCCGTTGCCCAGGGCCGGGCGAACGTGCGTGTCGAGGTAGGCTCGCTCGCTGGCATCGAGCGCCTTGGCCGCGATCCGCAACGGGAAGGAGCAGGCCGTGGCGACCTCGATGGCCTCGGCAATCCCCTTCTCCGGCGTGGCCCGGCCGACCACCGCCAGGTATGGGCCGGGCTCCGCGCCGAACGGCATGGCCTGCAGTGGCAGACCGTGCGGAATGGTCGCGACCCAGTTGGCGTGGGGGTGCCAGCGACGCTGGCTCTGGCTGATCGCGACGAGCGGTGCCCGACCGAAGGCCTCCACGGCTTCGTAGAGGCCCGGCAGATCGAGCCGGGCGTGGAAGGTGGTCAGGACCGGCACCCGCGCCTGGCGTGCCAGCGGCAGGCTCATGACGTCGACGTGCGAATGCACCACGTCGAAGCGGTCGGCCTGCTCCAGGGCGGCCATCGCGGCGAGCATCCCGTAGATAGCCGTATCGCCGGTGGACCGGCCGCGCCAGGCCGCCCTTGGAATCACCGCGACCGTCTCGCTGCCGGCGGTCGAATCACCCGACGCGAACAGCGTCACGTGATGACCTCGGGCGACCAGGCCGTCGGCCAGCGCGGCGACGACGCGTTCGGTGCCGGCGTAGCGCTGTGGTGGGATCGGCAGCACGGGCGGCGCCACCAGGGCGATCTGCAGGGTGCGGCGGGGCTCCGAATGCGAGTCGACGATCTGGGCGGCGTCATCGAGGAGGCGCTCCGGAGCGTAGGGGGAGCGTTGACTTGACACGGACGACCTCGACTTGGAGTGCGTACTATAAGATACTCATTGTCATTGTGCATGTGATCGATAGGAGGCTTGGTGACGCACGAGCCCGCCGCTCAGGTTGACGAACACATCGTCGCAGCGGTCGAACGGCTCATCCTTGGCGGCGTTGCAATCACCGCGCGAGCGTTGGACGGCGACGTCGAGGACCTGACGTTCTCGCAGTGGCGTGTCCTCATCGTGCTCGGCGAGCAGGAGGCGGCCTCGCACGTCCGCGGCGTCGGAGAGCGAGTCGGCGTCTCGGCCCCATCGGCCAGCCGGTTGCTCCGGCGACTCGAGGATCGAGGCTTCATCGAACTCCACCGCGATCGCCAGGATCGGCGGTTCATGCGCGTCCACCTCACGACCGCGGGTCACGCGGTGCGCAACCAGGTCGTGGAACGCCGCCAGGTCCTGATCCGCGAAGCGCTCGCCGCCTCCGATGGTCGCCTGCCGTCCGACCTCTCCGACGCTCTCGGCGCGATCGGTGAGGCGTTGATCCGGCGAGCCTGAGGCCCGTGATGCCGACCGCGAAGGTGCTCGAGCAGGCCGCTGGACTCGTCCGTCCGTCGTCACCGTCGATGCGAGGCTGCAACGGTCGGCCGCCGGATGGCGATGACGATCGAAACCCGCCGGAACGCATGCTGGCGCCGGAAGCGCAGCTCGAGGAGGATCTTGGTCGCGCCCGTCAGCCCGCCTGAACCCACCGGCTCTCCGGGGTCCCTGGCCCTGCCCGGGCCGATCAACCCGCCGCCGCTCCTGAGCCTCGCGCGTGACCGACTCCTCGCCTACCTCGGTAACGGACATCTCGGCCTGCGCGTGGGCCGAATCCCCCTGCTGGATGGGCTGGCCATCGTGAACGGCTTCTGGGGCAGCCACCCGAAGGACGGGATCCCGACCGTTGCCCCGGCTCCGTACCCGCTCGCCGGTGACATCAGCGTGGACGGCATCCGCGCGTCGGAGTCGCCCGATGCGATCCAGTTCGTCAGCCAGCACAGTGACTTCGCCACCGGCGAGCTGACCAGCCGGTTCACGTTCCAAAGCGGCGATACGCTGGCCGAGGCCGAGGTCGTGACGTTCTGCAGCCGGTCTGACCCGGCGCTGGTGCTGCAGGAGCTGCACGTCGGATGCGATCGGGATGCCGACCTCGTGCTCACTGCCTCGATCTCGACGATCGACGTGCCCGGCCGATGGATGGACGCCGGCCGGATCCCTCGGGGAGAGCCACCGACCGCCGATGCCTGGCTGGCCTGGGAGAGCATGGGCGCGACGACGCGCTGCGGCACCGCGATCGCCGCATGGCCCGATGGCTTCGATGGCGAGCCGATGGTCCAGACCCGAGCGGACGCCTGCGTCGTCTCGGTCTCGTATGCCGTTCACGTCCGTGCCGGCCAGCCGGTCGGGCTCCGCTCGATCGTCGGCCTGGTGCCGGCACTGGCGCATGCCAGGCCCGAGCGCCAGGCGGCACTGCTGGTGAGCCGAGGCCTGGTCCGGGGCTGGGACGGCCTGCGCGATGCGAACCGCCGAGCCTGGTCGGAGCTGTGGCGCGGCCGGCCGGTGATACCCGGTCAGGATGACTGGCAGCGTCGAGCCGACGCAAGCTTCTATTACCTCCACGCCTCGGCCAGCCAGGCGTCGCTGGCCAGCACCGGCGTCTTCGGCCTGGCCTATGCCCCCGAGTATCACTACTACCGCGGTCACGTCATGTGGGATGTCGAGTCGTTCGCCTTCCCGCCGCTCCTGCTGACCAATCCCGACGCCGCTCGCGCGATGCTCCGGTTCCGAAGCCGGACGTTCCCGGCTGCGCGTGCCAACGCCGCGCTCCACGGCCGCTCCGGCCTGCAGTTCCCGTGGGAGGCCGACTTCGACCGCGGCGACGAGGCGGTGCCGCGCTGGAGCAAGGCCGACAAGGACCACGTGACGCTCGACGTGGGCCTGGCATTCGAGCTCTATGCCAACGTCACCGGCGATCTGCTGTTCACCCGGCTCGAAGCCCTGCCGGCCATCGCCGGGGTCGCCGAATGGCTCCTGTCACGGGTCGAGGCGACCGAGCGCGGCCTCGAGATCCGGCGCGTCCGCGGACCGGCCGAGGCCTTCGAGCCGGTCGACAACAGCGCGTTCGTCAACCTCGCCGCGATCACCTTCCTGCGGCGTGCCGCCGAGATCGTTCGCTCGCTCGGCGACGAGCCGCCGGACGAATGGGAGGCGGCGGCTGAGGCGATCGTCGTGCCCCGCGATCGCAGGACGGGGGCCGTCGTCAACCAGGACGGCTTCCGGCTGGACGAGTCGCTGGCCGAGACGCCCGAAGCCGCCGCCGCGTTCTTCCCGCTCGGCTACCGCGATCGCCCGGACGTCGAGGCCGCGACGCTGCGGTTCGCCCTCGCACACCAGGCATCTCGCTACGTGGGCACCCCGATGTTCTCGGCGCTGCTCGGCGTCCATGCGGCGTGGGCCGGCCGGCGGAAGCGCGCGGCGGAGCTGTTCGAGCAGGGCTACGCGGCCTTCTTCGATGACCCGTTCGGCGCCCCCGATGAATACCCGGCTTTCGATCCGCGGTTCCCGCAGGCGAGCCCGATGCTGGCGAACCTCGGCGCGTTCCTGAGCAGCCTGCTGTACGGGCTGCCGGGGATCCTGCCGACCGCCCGCGATCCGCAAACCTGGCCGGAGCGACGCGTAACCCTGCCGGCGGGCTGGAAGGAGATCGTCGTCGACCGGCTGTGGGTCCGCGGCCGCCCGGCGCGCCTGGTGGCGGTCCATGGCGCCGAACGCGCCTCGCTCGAGCTCGGCGAACGAGACTGGATGCACCGCCGACGTCGGCGAGCGGTGCGGCCGCTCGAGCCCGCGAATCCGCGCCCGGGCCCCACCGCCGGTTCGAAGTCCCGACTGATTGCCGGGAAGGGTGCGACATCGAGCTGACCGCGATCGCGGATCAGCCCACGGACGCCTGGACCCACTCGATGGCGCCGCGCCGGCAGCGCGTGACGCAGAGGCCGCAGCGAGCGCACGCCGCGAGATCGATGACCGCCAGCTTGTCGACGACCGTGATCGCGTCGTACGGGCAGGAGACCGCGCACAGGTCGCAGCCGTTGCACGGACCCGCCGACACGACCGGCTTCCCGGCCGCCCAGGCAGCGGACATGCCGTTGGCGGCGAGTCCCCGGATTTCGGTCACCGCGGCAATTCCGTGGTCGTCGAGCCAGCCGTTCAGCTCCGCCGCGATCTTCCCGAAGACCGCAGGCCCATGGAGGATCGCGGCCGTGCAAACCTGGACGGCCGAGGCGCCGGCCATCAGCAGCTCGACGGCATCGATCCCGTGGCTGACCCCGCCGACGCCGATGACCGGGATGCGAACGGCCCGGGCGATGTCGCGCACGCAACGCAGGGCGAGCGGCTTGATCGCGGGGCCCGACAGCCAGCCATACCCGTCCGAGCCACCGAGCAGCGGGAGGCGGGTGTCCGGGTCGATGGCTAGGACCGGGCCGAACGAGTTGATCGCCACGATCCCGTCGGCACCGGCGGCCTCTGCCTGCTCCGCCGCGCGGACCATCTCGCGGCCGAGCGGGCTCAGCTTGACGAAGACCGGCACGTCGAGCGCGGCCTTGGCGGCCTTGATGGCGTCGACCATCGGTCCCGCGTCCTCGCCGATGTAGTGCGTCGACAGCTCGACGGCGTCGGCGTACATGCGGATCCGTGGAGCGAGCCATGCGATGTCCTCGGCGCTGTAGCCGAGGCTGACGATCAGCGGCAGGCCCGATCCGCGCGTCATCGCGTACTCGCGATCGATCCACTGCTCGGGCGGCAGCTCGGACCAGAGCTCGGTGTTCACCAGGCCGTGCGGGATCTCGGCGATGTTTGGCGTCGGCGGTGTCGCCGCGTGCGTCGAGATCGTCTTGGACACGAGCCCGCCGGCGCCACCGGCCACGCAGCGAAGCATCGCCCGGCCATCCCTCACCGGCGGACCGGCGGCCGGCATGATCGGGTTCGGGAAGTGGATCCCGGCGATCTCGACGCCCAGGTTTGCCATCAAGGTCCCCCGACCGGCTGGAATGGGTGGACGTCGATCTCGTCCAGTCGACGCCACAGGCGGGTCGCTCCGACGCGCGCTTCGCCCGCAAGGGCATCGGCATCAACGCGGACCGGCCGGCCGTCCCTGACCACCGGCTCGCCGCCGACGATCACGTCGCGCACCGCTCCGCTGCGCAGGCCGAACAGCCAATGGGCGGCCAGTGTCGCCGCGTCGAATGGGGTGACCGCCCGGTAGCGAAGGACGACCACGTCGGCCGGCGATCCGACCTCGAGGTTGCCGAGCAGCGGTTCGCCGAACGCCTCGCCGGCGACCCGCGCGCCGTCGGCGAGTCGATCGAGTGGCCAGGCCACGCCGGTTCCGTGGTCCGCCTCACGACGACGGAAATAGGCCGCCCGACCCTCCTCGAACATGTCGGCGTCGATGCCGTCCGTCCCGAGGGCCAGGCGATCGCCGAGCGCGGCGAGCGGAGCTCGACCGACCGCGTTGTT
>Ga0153915_10004283_pt1 | contig 13135 bp, 10 predicted proteins | sample Opewatmetagenome_2_FD_107003 | JGI IMG/M metagenome (GOLD analysis project Ga0153915, IMG submission 107003) | Freshwater wetland microbial communities from Ohio, USA - Open water 3 Core 3 Depth 3 metaG | ecosystem: Environmental > Aquatic > Freshwater > Wetlands | place: USA: Ohio, Lake Erie... | reverse complement strand
CCGCGGCGGTGATCTTCGATGAGGCAGCGGCCGAGACCACCCATGCCGAGCGGGACGACGAGGCCGTCATCATCTGGACCGATCCGGCCGCCCCGGTCGAGGCCCTGCTGTTCACCGCCGCGGAGGAGGCGATGCCCCCGGACGCCTTCGCCGATGAGCCATGGGACATCGTGGTATGGGCCAGAAGCGGCGACCCCGTGGTCCCCAGATTTCGCGCCGCACTCGGCCGGCTGGGTGCGATCATCGACGAGCGCTATGAGCTGGGGGGAGAGGACGATGCCTAGTATCCGCCCCGACTCGCCCCTGAGTGATGCCGCCCGCGAGCTGCGGTTCACCACCAGGCTCAGCGTCGGCCTGGCCGCCATGCTGCTCCTGGCGAGCTTCGCCTCCGCGAAAGGGTGGCTCCCGCCCGAGCTGGGGGCGGTCGTCCTGCCCCTTTTCGTGGCCTCCGCCCTCTTCGCGGTGTGGTTCGGCATCAAGACTCACAAGCGCGCCCTGGTCGACCGCGAGATCCAGAGTGACCGCGCCATGATCGTCGCCATCGCCGCCCAGCTCGGGCGCCAGGACGACGCCTCTCTCGAGCGCATCCAGAGCAAGGGTGGCCCCGTGGGTGAGGCCGCGGCGATGATCCTCCAGGGCCGGGCCGAGAAGCGGCGGGGACAGCAGTGAGGAGTGAGGAGTGAGGAGTGAGGAGTGAGGAGTGAGGAGTGAGGAGTAAGGAGTAAGGAGTGAGGAGTGAGGAGTGAGGAGTAAGGAATAAGGAGTAAGGAGTGAGGAGTGAGGAGTAAGGAGTGAGGAGTGAGGCGTCAGCGAGACCTGAGATGGGAGCGGACGGAGCGGTCCATGAGCTGGGGGCCTTTCACGTCTCACGATCACTCCTCACTCCTTACTCCTCACGCCTCACCTGAAAGGACCATGGCTTCCAGCACCCTTCAGCTCTACACCCGCGCCATCCGACTCCGCTGCCCCGGCTGTGGCGGAGGGCCGGTCTTCGTATCCTGGCTCAAGATGTGCCCGAGCTGCCCATCCTGCGGGCTGCGCTTCGACCGGGAACCCGAGGGCGGCTACTGGGTGGGTTCGACGACCATTAACCTGTTCACCACGGAAGGGGTATTCGCCATTGCCTTCGTCGGCGCCCTGATCCTGACCTGGCCGTCACCACCGTGGGACCTGATCGTCTGGGGTGACATGGCGCTGATGGTGGTCTTCCCCATCTTCTTCTTCCCCTTCAGCAAGACCCTGTTCATCGCGGTGGACCTCACCTTCAGGCCGCGGGAGCCGGGCGACTTCGAGCAGCCGCGCGAACCCTCCAGGCGGCCATCGAGTCGGCGACACTGAGCGACGCTCCCCGTCGGTGCCCGGTCCTCGGCCCCGTTGCAGGGGCAGCCCACATTAAGTCATCTTAATGCCGGGTTCAGGTGATGGTCAGTCCCGCAGGCCGAGGTTGTATTCCATGCGTGTAGCGTCCCAATTCGTCGCGCTCCTACTGGCGGTGCTGTTGGTGGCCCAGGCCACCTCGGCCGTGCCGGAGTGTGATGCGATGTTGGACATGGGCGCGCACCACGGGATGGACTCATCGCACCACTCCGGGAGACCCGCTCCGTCGGGACACCATCTCCCGTGCCAAGCCGCCGTGTGCGCGACGATGACAGCGTGTGTCCAGGTCGCCCTGGCGGAGCCGGCTCAGCCCCCCGTTCCACAGCTCAAGCACAGCCCCCTTCGGCCGGTCGCCCGAACCGGCCTGCTGCCCACGGCGTTGCGGCCACCGGAGCCGCCCCCTCCTCGCGCCTGAGCCTCGTCGTACAGCTCCGCCGGTCCTGACGTAGGGTTCGTCAGATCCCGCGGCGTCCGCCCGGATTCCCCGGGTGGGCGGCAACCGAGGCACGGGAAGACCGAAGTCATGCGACGTCCAATGCTGTTGCTGCTGGCAGGTTTGGCTTCCGGCGCTCTTCAGGCTCAGGAGCCTGCTCGCCTGACCCTGGCACAGGTCTACGCGGAGCTCGCGGCTACCAGCCCGCGCATCGCAGCCGCGCAGGCGCAGGCCGCGGCGGCACGGGCCCGGATCGGTCCCGCGGGAAAATGGCCCGACCCAGCCATCCAGCTCGGCTTGATGAACCGCAATCTCCCTGGCCTGGGCCTGCAGGATCCGCTCGGCATGAACCAGATCCAGGTCATGCAGATGGTCCCGATCGCGGGCAAAACCGGGCTGGCCGTCAAGGCGGCCCGCGCCGATGCCCGTGCCGAATCGGCCCGCGCGGACGAGGTGGGATGGGAGGTTCGCGCCCGGGCAGCAATGAGCTTCTACGACCTCTATCAAACCGATCGATCCATCGCCGCGATGCGTCATGGCCGCCGGCTGCTCGAGGACGTGGTCCGCGCCGCGGAGACGATGTATGCCGAAGGCCAGGGATCGCAGGCGGCTGCGCTGCGGGCCCAGGTGGAGCTCGCCAGGATGGACGAGGACCTGCTCCGGATGGGGGCGATGCGGGAAGGGATGAGCGTCCGGCTGAACGCCCTCCTCGGCAGGCCATCCGACGCGCCGGTGGCGAGCCCGTCGCTGCCCCGGCTTCCCGACTCCCTGCCGGTCCGCGATTCGCTCGAACAGCTGGCCCTCTCCGGCCGTCCGATGCTGGCGGCAGGCACGGCGAGAGTGGAGGCGGCCGACGCCCTCACCCGCCGGGCCGGCCGCGAGATCTGGCCGGACCTCACCGTCGGCGTGATCTACGGCCAGCGCCCGATGCCCGAGGGCGGCACCGACCGGATGGCCAGCTTCATGCTCGGGTTCACCCTGCCAATCGCCGCCGGCAGTAGACAGCGCCAGATGGAGAAAGAAGCGCGCGCGATGCAGGCCATGTCCGCCGCGGATCTCAACGACATGCGGGCGGAGACCCGCGGGCGGGTCGGAGAGGCGTATGCCGACCTGCTTCGGGCCCGCCTGCTGGCCGACCTCTACCGACACACACTTCTGCCCCAGGCGGATGCCACCAGAGAGTCGGCCCTCGCGAGTTATCGCGCGGGAGCGCTCGACTTCATGACCCTGCTCGACACCCAGATGGCCAGTATCCGCGCGCACCAGGAGCTGTTCCGGTTCGAAGCCGAGAGCGGCAAGGCGATCGCGGAGCTGGAGATGCTCACTGCAACCGTGCTGATCGATCCGGCGTCCGCCGCCGAGTCCGGAGAAGACCAATGACCACCTCGCTGCATCACCCCATGCCCCGCATCGGCCGCGCGCTCGCTGCCATCCTCCGGGTGGGCCTGGTGGCCGCCGCCGTCGTCGCCGCCTGGTGGTTTACCCGCCGGCAGCCTCCTCCGGCGGCGCCGGCCGGTCACCAGCACGGCGCAGCGCCCGCCGCCGACAGCGCCGCTCCGGTGCACCTGAGTGACCAGGACCAGCGACGCATCGGCGTCACCTTCGCGCCGGTGGTCGAGAGCCGCCTGGGCCACAACGTGCGCATCGTGGCCCAGGTGACCTTTGACGAGACCCGGGTGGCGGCGGTATCTCCCCGGATCGAGGGCTGGGTAGACCATCTCTTTGCCGACTTCACCGGCCGTGAAGTGCGCGCCGGCGAGCCGCTCCTGACGGTGTACGCCCCGATGGTGGTGACGACCCTGGAGGAGATCCGTCTGGCTCGGCGGCTCGCGGCCGACGTGGCCGGCGGCAGCACGGACGCCCGGACCCAGGCCGAGCGGCTGGTGGAGTCCGGCCATCGCCGGCTGCTCGCCTGGGGCATCCCGGAAAGCGAGATCCGTCGGATGGAGGAGGCGGGCGACGCGGCCCGCGACGTGACACTCCGCGCGCCGGTGAGCGGCGTGGTGCTGGAGAAGAACGTGCTCGCGGGCCAGCGCATCATGCCGGGCGACGCCTTGTACCGCATCGCCGATCTGAGCGTGGTGTGGCTCGAGGGCGAAGTGTTCGAGCAGGATCTTACCGCGGGCCGGGTGGGCCAGGAGGTCGTCGCCGAGTTCCAGGCGCTTCCCGGGGTGCAGCGCACCGGCCGCATCACCTACGTGTATCCCACGCTGAACCCGGAGACGCGCACCGGTCGGGTCCGGGTGGCGCTGAGCAATCCGGGGCTCACCCTCAAGCCCGGGATGTTCGCGACGATCAGGTTCACCACGCCGAGCACGCAGGCGGTGCTCTCGGTTCCGCGCTCAGCGGTGCTCTCCACCGGCGCCCGCAACCTGGTGTTCCTCAAGCGGGCGGACGGGATGTTCACTCCGACCGACGTGGTGCCGGGCCGCCAGACCGAGGATCGCATCGAGATCCTCAAGGGGCTCACCGCAGGTGACACGGTGGTTGCCTCGGCGACCTTCCTGGTGGATGCCGAGTCCAACCTCGGCACCCTGCTGGGCGGAATGGGAGACATGCCGGGCATGGACCTGACGGCCCCGGGAGCGCGGTCGGCGCCGGAGCCGAAGGACGGCGGCATGAACGACATGCCCGGCATGGACATGTCGCAGCCGTCCGAAAGCACCGGCCATGGCAATCCGCGGATGCCGGCGACAGACAGCGGCACGAAGGCCGGCCACACCGGCCACCGGGAGTGATCATGGGACGCATCATCGACTGGTCGATCAGGAACCGTGTGGTGGTCCTGCTGCTCACCGCCGCGGCGATCGTCGGCGGCGTCTGGGCGGTGCGGCACACGCCGCTGGAGGCCCTCCCCGACCTGAGCGACGTACAGGTCATCGTGCAGGCGGAGTACGCCGAGCAGGCGCCGCGCATCGTGGAAGACCAGGTGACCTACCCGATCGCGGCGGAGATGCTCAAGGTGCCCGGCGCCCGGACGGTACGCGGCTACTCGTTCTTCGGGGTGTCGTTCGTGTACGTGATCTTCGACGACGGCACCGACCTGTACTGGGCCCGGAGCCGGGTGCTCGAGTACCTCAGCGGCATCAAGGGCCGGCTCCCCGCTCCGGTCACCCCGACGCTCGGGCCGGATGCGACCGGACTCGGCTGGGTGTACCAGTACGCGCTGGAAGACACTACCGGGCGGATGGACCTCGCCCAGCTTCGCAGCGTGCAGGACTGGTACCTGCGCTACGCGCTGACCGCGGTGCCCGGTGTGTCGGAGGTGGCCTCGATCGGCGGGTTCGAAAAGCAGTACCAGGTGGACCTCGATCCGGCGCGGCTGCAGGCGTACGGCATCCCGATCACCCGGGTCATGTCGGCTATTCAGAACGCCAATTCGGACGTGGGGGCAATGGTGGTCGAGCTGGCCGAGCGGGAACACATGGTCCGCGGGCTGGGCTACCTCAAGTCCATCGGCGACATCGAAAACGTGGTGGTGGGCGCCACCACCAGCGGCACGCCGATCCGGCTGGCCGAGCTCGGGCGGGTGACGGTAGGTCCGGCAGTGCGGCGCGGCATCGCGGAGCTGGATGGCCGGGGTGATGCGGTGGGCGGCATCGTGGTGATGCGATTCGGCGAGAACGCCCTGACCACGATCGACGGCATCAAGCGCAAGCTGGCCCAGGTGGCGTCGGGGCTTCCTCCCGGGGTAATCGTCCGGCCGGTGTATGACCGGAGCGATCTCATTCACCGGGCCATCGAGACCCTGCGGGGCAAGCTCCTGGAGGAGAGCCTGATCGTGGCGCTGGTGTGCCTGGCGTTCCTGGTGCACGCCCGGTCGGCGCTGGTGGCGATCCTCACGCTCCCGGTCGGCATCCTGCTCGCCTTTCTGGCCATGCGCTGGATCGGCGTGAACGCGGACCTGATGTCGCTGGGCGGCATCGCGATCGCCATCGGGGCGATGATCGACGCGGCGATCGTGATGATCGAGAACATGCACAAGCACCTGGAGCGGGCCACCGCGGCGCGGGGCGCCGACCCGGCTGCTGCATCCTTCGGGACCGGCGGTCTCAGCTCGGCCGAGCGGTGGGAGATCGTGGCCCGCGCGGCGCGGGAGGTGGGACCGGCGCTGTTCTTCTCGCTTCTCATCATCACGGTTTCCTTCCTGCCGGTCTTCACGCTCGAGGGTCAGGAGGGGCGCCTGTTCAAGCCCCTGGCGTTCACCAAGACCTTCGCGATGGCCGCGGCGAGTCTCCTGTCCGTCACGCTCGTGCCGGTGGCAATGGGGCTGTTCATCCGCGGGCGCATTTTCCGGGAGCACGCCAACCCCATCAACCGCCGCCTGATCCAGCTGTATCGTCCGGTGATCGGCGTGGTGCTCCGGCAGCGCTGGACCGTCGTTGCCGTCGCGGTCGCGATCGTGGTGCTCACCTGGATCCCGTGGTCCAGGATCGGCAGCGAATTCATGCCGCCGCTGGACGAGGGGACCTTGCTGTTCATGCCGACGACCCTGCCGGGAGCGAGCGTCGCCCGTGCGCGAGAGATTCTCCGGATCCAGGACGGCGCGCTCAGCCGGATCCCCGAGGTCGCGAGCGTGTGGGGCAAGGCGGGCCGGGCCGAGACCGCCACCGATCCCGCGGGACTCGACATGTTCGAGACCACCGTCACCCTGAAGCCCGAGTCGCAGTGGCGGCCGGGAATGACCACCGACCGGTTGATCGCGGAGATGGACTCGGCGGTACGGCTGCCGGGCGTGACGAATGCCTGGACCATGCCGATCAAGGGCAGGATCGACATGCTCGCCACCGGTATCCGGACGCCGGTGGGCGTGAAGATCTTCGGGCCGGACCTGGCCGAGCTGGAGCGGCTCGGGCGGGAAGTCGAGCGGGCGGTTCAGATGGTGCCGGGGACACGCAGCGCCTTCGCCGAGCGGGCCCAGTCGGGGTACTACCTGGACATCGACATCGATCGCGCCGCCGCAGCACGCCACGGACTCAACGTGGGCGACGTCCAGACCGTGATCGCCACGGCGATCGGTGGGATGACCGTCACCCAGACCGTAGAGGGGCGCGAGCGCTACGGGGTGCGGATCCGTTACCCCCACGAACTGCGTGACAACCCCGAGCGCCTGCTGGATGTGCTGATCCCCGCCGCGCACGGCACCGCCCGCGGCGCCTCCGCTGCGGGTGGCATGGGCATGGCGCCGGCGAACGCACCCGGGACCCAGCCCGCCTACGTGCCGCTGGGCCAGGTGGCGACCATCCGGGAAACCTCGGGCCCCATGGTTGTCCGCACCGAGGGCGCGATTCCGACCGCCTGGGTGTATGTGGACGTGACCGGACGCGATATCGGGACCTACGTTGCCGAGGCGCGAAGAATGGTGGAGAGCATGGTCGAGCTGCCCCAGGGCTATTCCATCGTGTGGAGCGGGCAGTACGAGTACATGCAGCGGGCGGCCGCCCGGCTCAGGCTGGTAGTCCCCGCAACCCTCGCGATCATCTTCCTGCTGCTGTACCTGAATTTCCGGAGCGTGGGCGCGAGCCTGGTGGTGATGCTGTCACTGCCATTCGCCCTGGTGGGCGGGATCTGGTTCCTGTATCTGCTGGGCTATCACTGGTCGGTGGCGGTGGCGGTGGGGTTCATCGCCCTCGCGGGTGTGGCGGCGGAAACCGGAGTGGTGATGCTGCTCTACCTGGACCAGGCCTGGCGGGAACGCCGGGACACGCATCCGACACTCGCCGGTTTGTATGCCGCGGTGATCGAGGGAGCGGTGGAGCGGGTCCGGCCGAAGATGATGACCGTCACGGCGATCATGGCCGGCCTGCTGCCGATCCTGTGGGGCAATGGCGCCGGCGCCAGCGTGATGAAGCGGATCGCGGCGCCGATGGTCGGCGGTATGATCAGCAGCACGATCCTGACGCTGCTGGTGATTCCCGCGGTGTATTCGCTGTGGCAGGAGTGGGAAATCAGCCGTCGGCCGTCGGCTGTCAGTCTTCAGCCTTCAGGGGTGAACGCTGAACGGCTCGTGGCTGACCGCTGACGGCTCACGGCTCACCACCGGGCCGGTGTCCCCCGCACGTCCACGTGCACGAAGGGCCCGTGCACCGCGTTGGCCCGGTAGATGCCGATGCCACCGACCAGGGACGGCTGCCTGGATTCGACCCGTTCGGCCACGCGCGCCAGCCACGCCGCGTCGTTCACCGTGATGCGCCCATCGCCGTCCAGGTCGTCCATGCGCCCGTCGCCGTCGGCGTCCACGTAAATGTCGGCGGCGTCGCCATACATGTGGCGGCTGTCCCGGGCGCGGCCACCAAGCCGGCCCACACCGAGGGCGTTGTACTGGGGCGTGCGGAAGCCGGACATCACCCGGAGTGCGCCAGGACGACCGAGCCCTTCCAGCGCCTCGGCAATCAGCTCCAGCTTGTCCAAGAGCGGGAGGCGAAGCACCAGGACCTTGGGCCAGACGTCCGCCTGGTCATGGGTCAGGAAATCGCGCAGCCGGAAGCTGGTGCTGAGGGGCAGGTCCTGATTCTCGCGGGTCACTTCGATGAAACCGGCAGGGAGCATGTATCGGGAGGAGCGGCCGGAGGCACGCTCCCCGGGCCAGAACCCGACCCGATACCCGCGCCAGGTAGCGCCCAGCTTGGCGCGGAGCGGGATCATTCCCAGGAGCCAGATCGGCGCGCCATCGGGCGCCGCCAGACCGGTCTCTCGCACTCCGGGGCTGACAGACGCGAGCGCCGGGACCAGGGCCGCGAGGGGCGACACCCGCTCCTCACCCGGGGTGAGGGCCACCGCGCGAAGCCGCCCGCTCAGACCGAGCAGCCTGCTCAGCCCCGGTGCGATGCTGTCGCGCGCCGGCACCGAATCCGGCGACGAAATCCGCGTTGCGGGCGCGGCCATGGCCAGCACGCTGACGAGCCCGGCGCCGACCAGCGCGACCACGCCCGTGGCGGCGAACAGCTTCCTGATGGACCTGCCGATCCTGCTCATGCCCTTATCCTCGGCCAGCGGGTCGCGAAACCTAAACCGGGTGGGTCAGAGTTCCGAGTTCCGAGTTCCAAGTTCCGGAGTCGCGCGTGAAGATTCTCTCATCGCTCACCACTGACGGCTGACGGCTGACGCCCTCACCGCGAATACGGATATCCTCTCCTGAGCAGCCGGTCGAGGGTCCGGTCGTGCCGGTAGAGATCGGAATAGAAGTACACGTCGCCGTTCTCCCTCGCGATCGCCGTGGCGTAGAAGATGAAGACCGGGATCGGATGGTTCAGGTTCACTCGCAGCGATGTGTCGCTCTTCATCGCCTCGCGGATCCGGTCGTCGGTCCAAGCGGGCTGGTCGCGCAGCACGAAGCGCGCGAGCGCGAATGCATCGGCCACCCGAATGCAGCCATGGCTGGCGTCCCGCCGGCTCCGCTCGAACAGCGACCGGCTCGGCGTGTCGTGGAGGTACACCGCATAGTCGTTGGGGAACACGAACTTCACTCCGCCCAGGGCGTTGTATGGCCCCGGAGTCTGCCGGATCCGGACTCCCTGGCCGATCAGCCGCACGTTCTCCGGCCAGGGGAGCACCACCGCCCCGCCCCGCACCAGCTCGTAGTGGTTACGGTCGAGGTACGTCGCATCCTTGAGCGCGTCGGGCTTGAGCTCCTTGAGCGCAATGCTCGTCGGCACATCCCAGTACGGAGCGAAGATCAGGTACTTCATGTCGGCCGCGAAGACCGGCGTCTCGGTCTTGAAGGCCTGACCCACCACCACGTTCATCCGGAGCATGCTCGATTCGTCGCTCTGCATGCTGCTGAAGGCGGCGAGCCGGAATCCCGGGATATTCACGATGATCGGCGGCATGCTGACTCGCCGCGGCATCCAGCGGAATCGCTCCAGGGTCAGCTCCATCTGCCGGATGGGCCGATCGAACGGGTGCAGCATGCGGGACCTGGTCGAATCACCGATGATCCCGTCGGCGGTGAACCCCTGCCGGAGCTGGAAGTGCCTGACCGCTTCAACGACCGAGCCCGAGTAAGTGCTGTCGAGAGCGAGCGGCGCGAGGCTGTCGGGGTCGTCGCCCAGCAGTCGGAGCAGTCGGCGGAGTGTCGGGAGCCCAGGGTAGATGTCCCCCGGACGGAGCCGACGAGGCATGGGCGGCAGAACAACCAGAGCGGAGTCCCTGGCCAGCCTGCGGTAGCGGACCAGCGCCGATTCGAGCAGGTAGTAGTGTGGCTGCTGCGGTTCGAGGGCCTTCAGCAGTGTGTTCGGCTGGCTGCTCTCCGCCAACTGGACCACGGTGCTGTCGAGGGCAAACGGCTCCTTGGGAAGATGCAGCGTGGCATGCACGGTGATCGGGCTCACCCGGCCACGCCGGAGGGCGAGCGCAAAGCGGGCCGCGGCCACCGAGAGCCCGGCCTCGATCCGGACGGCGAGTGTGGTGTCTCCGCTTGGGATCGGACGGTTCGTTTCCGCAGTGAGCCAACCGGCGTCATAGTCGGCTGGATCGAGTCCGCGGTCCGCCGCTTCCGCCAGCACCCGCACCATCATCCGCGCGGCGCTGGTAAGCGTGTCTCCGGCGAACCAGAGCGGCCGCCATTCGCGCCCCACGTACAGCCGCTCCAGGTCTGCCCGGACGTCGGAGAAGTCGGGCCACCTGAGATTGGGGTGGTACCCGGAGCTGACCAGCGCCTCGATCTGCTCCGCCGGGCCGGGCCGGGCGGGCGCCCGGCCAGAGGGCTCGAGCGCGGCCAGCGCGCCCAGGATGAGTGGTACGACGGAGAGTCGCATGGCGGGCGGAGTATACCCGGGCCCGGGATTGGCGGTAGGGCTGACGCCTCGCACTGGCGGACCACGCTATCGTTCAGTAGTTCCGAGTTCCGAGTGCCGAGTTCCGAGTGCGCGATGCGCTGATTCCGGGCACAAGGATCCTGCGGCTTGAGCTCGGAACTCAGAACTCGGAACCCCAGTGCCATGACCCCAGACTCAGCAGCGCTCGACCAGGATGAGCTATTCCGTTACAGCCGTCACCTCCTCCTTCCGGAGGTGGGGCTCGACGGGCAACGTCGGCTCAAGGCTTCGAGCGTTCTGCTGGTCGGAGCGGGCGGCTTGGGATCGCCCCTCGGCCTGTATCTGGCCGCCGCGGGAATCGGGCGACTTGGACTGGTGGACTTCGACCGGGTGGACCCGAGCAATCTGCAGCGCCAGATCATCCATGGGACCGCCGATGTCGGTCGGCCCAAGCTCGATTCCGCGACGGACCGTCTCAGGGACCTCAATCCGCACGTCAATGTCGAACCGCATGCCACACGACTGACCTCCGCCAATGCGCTGGAACTGGCCGGGCAATATGATCTCATCATCGACGGCAGCGACAACTTCCCCACACGGTACCTGGTCAACGACACCTGCGTGCTGCTCGGGAAGCCATACGTGTACGGCAGCGTGTTCCGCTTCGAGGGCCAGGCCTCGGTTCTTGCCACCTCGGATGGGCCGTGCTACCGCTGCCTCTTCCGGGAACCGCCTCCCCCCGGCCTGGTCCCCAGTTGCGCCGAGGGAGGCGTGCTGGGTGTGCTCCCCGGGCTGATCGGGGTCATTCAGGCGACCGAGGCGATCAAGCTGCTGCTTGGCATCGGCGAGACTCTTGCTGGGCGGCTCCTCCTGGTGGATGCACTCACGATGCGGTTCCGCACGCTGACCCTGACCCGAGACCCCGATTGCCCCGTCTGTGGGACCAGGGAGATCACCGGGCTGATCGACTACGAGCAATTCTGCGGCATAACCCAGGAGCAGACCGGAATGACCCAGGACCCTGCAGACATCACTCCGCCTGAGCTGGCGCAGAAGCTTGCCCGGGGCGACGACTTCGATCTCATCGATGTGCGCGAACCGCGGGAGTGGAACCTCGCTCGGCTGCCGGGCGCGAGGCTGGTCCCGCTCGGCACCCTCTCGCAGGTGCTGGACACTCTGGATCGGGAGCGGGAGATCGTGGTCTACTGCCGCAGTGGGGCCAGGAGCGCTCACGCCAAGGGCCAGCTCCAGGCCGCCGGGTTTCAGCGCGCCCGCAATCTCACCGGTGGAATCCTCCGGTGGAGTGACGAAGTGGACCCGTCGGTGCCGAAGTACTGAGGCGGGAAGGCGGAAAGGCGGAACGGCGGGAAACTCAACGCGGCTTCCTGCCCTCCGCCCATTCCGCCCTCCCGGCTTCCCGCCCTTCCGCCCGATATGAGCCGCTTCCGCCGCTGGCTCGGCCGCCTCACCGGCACCCACATCTTCCGCACCCTGCCAAGGGGGATCGACCTCCCGAGCGATCTCGGGCGCTGGCTGCCCAGGTTCAGCGCCGAGGTGGTGTTCGACGTGGGAGCCCATCACGGTCAGTCCGCGGAGCAATTCCTCCGCTGGTTCCCCGGCGCACGGGTGTACTGCTTCGAGCCGGTGGCCGAGAGCCTCGCTCTGCTGCGCGAGAGGCTGGCGGGGGAGAGCCGGGTACGCTGTTTCCAGCTGGCGCTCGGTGCCCGGTCCGGGGAGGCGGCCATTCGTCGCGACGGCACGCCCGACAGCTACAGCATCGAGGAGTTGCCGGAACCGGCACAAGCCGGATCGGGGGATGTGGTTGCGGTGGAGACGGTCGACCGGTTCTCCGCCCGGGAGGGGATTGCCCGAATCGGCCTGCTCAAGGTCGACACGGAGGGACACGACCTCGCAGTCCTCGAGGGCGCCGAGGGTCTGCTGGCGCGGCAGGCCATCGACCTGGTCCAGGTGGAGGCGGGATGGCACGCCAGTAACCGGAGGCACGTTCCGGTGGAGGCCTTCAAGGCCCATCTGGAGCCCCGGGGATACCGACTCTTCGCCGTCTACCAGCAGGTCGGCGAATGGCCCACCGGCGAACCCTACCTGCGGCGGGCGGATCTGGTGTTCATCTCGATGGGGTGGCGGCCGGCCGGCGGCTGAGTAGGCTGCCTCGTCCGGGTATCAGGATCAGCCGGATTCGAAGAGGGGGCGGGAAGGGCGGACGGGCGGAGCGTCAGGCAGCGACGCTCCGCCCTTCGTCCTATCCGCCCTTTCCGAGTTCCGGCGGGCGCCCGGGAGTACTCCCAAGCTCAGGCCCGGTCGGGATCGACTTTGCGGTGGCGCAAACTGAGACAATTACTACTCATAGCTTACAGGCAACAGTGTGCGATCTCGCAGTGAAGCCGAGCATTTTGGGAGAAGTGCACTCTATTCTCTGCAGTTTCTGCACATTTTGCTGTGCATGGCTCTTGCGCGATCGGGGACGAAACGCTATCCTGTCCTCGGCACGCAGACCCGACCAGCAGTCCCCCGTTCTCGCCAATGGAGGAGGCCAGACCCCCATGACGGT
>Ga0153915_10004282_pt1 | contig 13136 bp, 9 predicted proteins | sample Opewatmetagenome_2_FD_107003 | JGI IMG/M metagenome (GOLD analysis project Ga0153915, IMG submission 107003) | Freshwater wetland microbial communities from Ohio, USA - Open water 3 Core 3 Depth 3 metaG | ecosystem: Environmental > Aquatic > Freshwater > Wetlands | place: USA: Ohio, Lake Erie... | reverse complement strand
CGTCTCGGTGATGACCTTCATCCCCGCCTCGATATTCCCGGAGGTGACCTCGGTCAGGCGGCCGTTCGACGCGCCCACCGTGACCCGGAGGGACACGGGCTTGCCGTCCTTGAGGATCCAGAGCGTCTGCTCTTTGTCCGTCGAGGTGACCGCGCCGGCCACCTTCTGCTTGTCCCGGTCCGGGGGACCCGGCATCAGGCTGTTGACCAATCCCTTCGAACTGGAGGACGACGCCGCGGCGCTCGTCGCCGGCGGCGTCCAGCGGAAGGCCGCGGCCGGGACGAGGATGACGTTCTCGCGGTTGAGCGTCGTGATCTCCGCGTTTCCGGTCATGCCGGGGCGGAGGCTCAGGTCATCGTTGCTGAAGGTCAGGACGGCCTCGTAGGAGACAATCCCCGACGTCGTCGTCGAGCCCAGGCGCACGCGCTGGACGGTCGCCTGGTAGGTGCGGTTCGGATACGTGTCGACGGTGAAGGTCGCGGCCTGCCCGTCGCGGACGTCGCCCACGTCGGCTTCGTCGACGTCGACCTCGAGCTTCATCTGCGCCAGGCTCTCGGCGATGGTGAAGAGCTCGGGGGCGGAAAACGACGCCTGGACCGTCTGGCCCGGCTCGACTTTCCGCTCCAGGACGACTCCGTCCACGGGCGAACGGATGGTCGCCTTATTGATGTTCGTCTGGTTCACGCTCAGCTCGGCGCGCGCATTCGCGACGTTGGCCTTGGCGCTGGCCTCCTCGGCGATCGCCCGCTGGAGGTTGGCCTCGGCCGTGTCCATCTCCGTCTTGGCCGGCACCTTGCCGCCGGAAAGCTTCTGGACTTCCTGCATGCGGGCAAGAGTGGCCCTGGTTTCGGCCACTGTGGCCTGCTTCTGGGCCATCGTCGCCTCGGCGGAGTTCAGGCTGGCCTGCGACTTGGCGACTTCGTCGTTCAGCTTCGAGAGGTCGATCTGGGCCAGCAGCTGTCCCTTCGTGACCTTGTCGTTGTCGTCGACGTTGACGGCGACGAGGAGGCCGGAGACCTCGCTGCCGACGGTGATCTCCTTGGTCGGCGCCAGATTGCCGGTGGCCTGGACGGTGACCGTCAGATTGCCGCGGACGACATCGGTCGTGACGTACTCGACCTTCGTTCCCCGATTGTGGAGCCAGATCCAGACAAGGACCGCGAGGACAATGGTGAGAACGGCGCCGCCCGCGACGAGCAGGCGTTTGAACTTGCGGGAGCGCCCCGATGAGGCGTCCGTACCGAGGACTTTGGCCATGAGGTCGTCGGAGTTGTTGGTCGTGTTGGTCATCGGATCTTTCCTTTTTCCACTGCGGCATCCGCCGCCGTCCAGCCGCCGCCGAACGCCGTGTACAGTTGAATGAGCGCCGTGGTGATGTCGCCCTCGCACGATTTCAGGCTGTCGGAGGCCGTCAGCTGAGTCTGCTGCGTGCTGGCGACGCTTGTGTAGTCGATCAGGCCGGCCGCGTACCGCTGGCGCGCGAATTGCGCCGCGTTGCGCGCCGCCTCGTCGGCCGTCTTCAAAAAGCCGTGCCGCTCGCGGTAGCGGCGGAGCGAGACCAGCGCGTTCTCCACGTCCTCGAGCGCCGTGAGCACCGTGGATTCGTAGGTCGCCAGGGCCTCTTCCTGAACGGCGGTCTGGATCTGGATCTGGCGGCGGATGCGGCCGCCGTCGAAAATCGTCTGGGCCAGCGAGGCGACGAGCGAGCGGACGACGGAGGTCCCTTTGGTCAGGGCGTCCAGCGTGACCGCCTCGACGCCCAGCGTGCCGCTGAGGCTCAAGCTGGGATACCGGGCCGCGGCGGCCTGGCCGACGAGCGCGGTCTTGGCGACGAGCGTTTGTTCGGCCGCGCGGACGTCCGGCCGCTGACGGAGGATGTCGGCCGGGATGGCCGTGGTCACCGTCTCCGGAACGGCCGGGATCGGAGCGTCGGCGGCCAGCTTCCCGTCGAGGGCCCCGGGCGCGGCGCCGAGAAGGACGGCCAGGGCGTTCCGCGCCTCGGCCAGGCTCGTCTCAAGAGACGGGATATTGGCTTGCGTCTGGGCCTCGGTCGCCCGGGCCTGATCGTAGTCCAGGCCGCTGACCAGGCCCGCCTGGTAGCGCCAGCCGGCGATCGCGCGGGTCTCGGTCTGGAGGGACAGGTTCTCGCGGGCGATCGCGATCCTCGCCTGCAGGGAGCGGACGTTGACGTAATCGACAGCGACCTCCGCGGCCAGGGAAACCTGCGAATCGTGAAGGGACGCGACCGTGGCCGCCAGCTCGGCCGTGGACGCCTGCAGGGCGCGCCGGGTGCCGCCGAAAATGTCCGGCTCCCAGCTGGCATCGATACCTGCATTATAGTCCGAGGCGGCCGGATCCTCGCCGCTCTTGGACCGGCCCGCGCCGGCCGAGGCGGTGACCGTCGGGAAGAAATCGGCCTGGGACAGCTTGCGCTGGGCGCGCGCTTCGCGCACCTTGGCCCGGGCCAGCTCCATGGTCGGGCTGGCCTGGAGCGCCTGTTCGACGAATTCCGTGAGGAGCGGATCGCCGAGCTGCCGCCACCACGTCGAGAGATCGCCGCCCGCCGTATTCTCAGGCAGGGCGGCGTGCCAGGCCGCGGGAACCTTCATCTCGTCCGGCGTCCGCGGCGTATATTTCGGCCCCGGCAGGCAGGCCGCGAGCCCGAGGGCCAGCATCAGCGTCAGCCATCCGTTTTTCTTCATGACATGCCTTCTATCTATACACATAATATTCAAGAGCCGGCTGCATACTTCTATGTCAACGACTGCCCGCGAAATAGAGTTGCCTCGGGAACGGCGCTTCTTCAGGACAAAATAGCATCCAAGACAAAGTAGTATAAGGATTCGTGGCGAAAAAGTCCAACCGGCTGAACGGGGCCCGGACCGGCGGGTCCGGGGCAGGGGCGATAACCCCGCCTAGCGTTTGGCGTTCAGCTCCAGGGCGGCCTTGACGGTCTTTTCCGCGTCGATCAGGCCGTTGCCGCACTCCGTGGAGAAGCCCTTGAAGCCGACCCGCTCCGGACTGGCGTTGCCGATGACCAGGTCCATCAGGAGCCGGGAATAGGCGCCCGGAGCCTCGTCGCCGCGCCGGGGATGGACGGAGACGGCCAGGGCGAACAGCGAGGACACGACCGGGATGGCGGCCGAAATGCTCGGGATGTAGGCGTCCTTTTCCCCCACATACGTCGGGAAGGCCCCGAAGATGTCATTGGGAACGGCGACGATGTTCCGCCCCTCCTGGGCGGCGCAGACGTCCCAGTACCCGTACGTGCCGTCCGGCTTTTTCTGGGCGGCCGTGACCGCGACGACGATCGGATACTGGCCGGGGAAATTGCGGCTGTTGCCCATCTTGAACCACTTGTTGTAGAGAACCCCGGAAACCAGGATGCGGTTCTGGTCGAAGGCGTACTGGCAGGCCTCCCGGAGATAATCGGGGTCCAGGGAGGAGCCCGAGGAGCTGATGCTGATGACGTCGTTGCCGTCGTGAACGGCGCGGTAGATGGCGGCGGCGAACGTGCACTGGATCAGAAGCTGATAGGCCGGGTCGTTCTGGGTGTCGCCGTCGAGGACCTTGTAGACCGTCAGCTGGGCCTCCGGCGCATAGCACGCCGCGATGGAGGAGATGAGCGTACCGTGCCAGCCCCAGTCGGCCATCGGCGTCGCGTCCGACCAGGGCGGAACGTCGCGGCCGACGAAGGTGAAGTTTCGGCCCCACTTCGTGTTCTTGAAGATCGAATGGCTCTCGTCGATGCCCGAATCCAGGATGGCGATCTTGGCTCCCTTGCCGCGGGTGAGGGCGAGGGCCGGCCGGAAGCGGGCCCCGTCGAGGGCCCCCTGGCGCTCGAACTCCGGGCTGACGGGATTCTTGAAGAACTCCCGAGCCGGCGGCAGGTCGAGCTTGGCCTGGTACCCGACGGACCGCAGGACGAGGTCCACGGCGTCGAGGTCCTTGTAGTCGGCGTGCAGCTTGCGGACCTTATCGGTAGTGGCGTCCGTCGTAAAGAACGCCTGGACGAACATGTGGCCGGAGAAACGCGCCAGGTCCAGATACATATCCGAAAAGCGACGCCGCGACTTTTTATCGTCTTTCCGCATCAGGTTCAGGAAGGTCGGCTCGTCTTTCTGGTAGAAGACATTGATCAGCATCCCGTAAAGCCGCGGATAGCGCGTTTCCGCCTCGCGGATCTTCTGGAGTTCGGCGTCGGTCAGACGGGCGCGCTCGGGATGAGTGGCGATCTCGTCGCGGACAATCTGATAAAACGCGGCCCTTCCCTTTTCGAAGACCGAATCCGGCCAAGCTTGCCCCTGGACGGCGTCCTTTCCCGCGCAGGCGGCGAAGAGAACCATGTTCGCGAGACATAAAACGATGAGCCCTCCGACGGGCGAAATTTTTCGATGCATGATTCCCCTCTCCTTTTCGAGAATTCCGCTATTTTCGAACCTTTGCTTAATAAGACGAAGAAAACTCGCCGATTGTACCAACGCCGGCCCCGTCTTGATCACCACGGGGAACAAACCGCACTTGTCCTTATCGGAACCGACCCGGACGATCTTCCGATTCCGGAAGAACGGGCAGCTTCCGGCCATCGGACCTGCCCTGTTTCCCCGGGGACTAAAGCTTGCGATTCTTGATGACGAGGTCCAGGAGATACCGGGCCATGAAGCCGGTCCAATGGATCTCGGTCACGGTCTTCCGGTCCACGGCGAATTCCGCGAAGGGCTTCCACTGACCCGGCTCGGAGGAGACGTTGGCCGTCACCTGAAGCCGGATGCGGTCGAGTGTCTTGAATCTCCTGTAGAGGAGCTGGATCTTCTGTGCCAGTTCGGAAGCGAAATCCGTCTCGTAGTTTTCCTGGTCCACGTCATAGTAGCGGTAGGCGATGATGGTCTCGCCGTCGCCGTTGGTGACGTCCAGGACGCCCGAAACGTCATCCATGGCCGTTCCCAGCACGGCCCTGATCTGATCGAGCGTGACGGGCTCGACGGCCGGAGCGTTCCTGGGCTCCTGGGGTTTCACGCCCTGGGGCACGGCCGGGCCGGCGAAGGCCAGGAAAGCGAAAAGCGTGACTCCCGCGATTCCAAGCCGGCGCAGTCCTGATCTTTTCACAATAGCCTCCTCATATATTTTCGTCGGATAACTTCCTCGGAGCTGAGCTTCATGACGTTCCTCCCTCTCTTCCTATTATCCAAGAAACGTGCCAAAGCGGACGGCGGAACGGTCCAGACGGAAGGAAGACTTTTCGGAGGAAGGGAGCGGATGGCGGGGCGCCGGGGATGCCGCCAGACGGGAAAAGTCCCGACGGGCAGGACAGGCGGCGGCCCCGGAAGAAAATCAGGCCTTGACGGGAAGCACGCGGCGGATCGTTTCGGCGATTTCCTTCACCGAAAACGGCTTCAGCATGAAGGCGCTGACGCCGGCCGCCAGGGCCTCCTTCTCGTTGATCGTCTCGCTGTAGCCCGTGCACAGGATCACGGGGAGACGGGGTCTCGTCCGCAGGATTTCCCGGGCCAGGTCGATACCCAGCATCTGCGGCATGGTCTGATCCATGATGATCAGGTCGAAGGCGTCGGGCTGGCGGCGGAAGACATCGAGCGCCTCGCGGGGATCGGACAGGCCCACGACCCGGTAGCCGAGGTGCTCCAGGAGCTTGTTCATGGCCCGCACCTGGATATTCTCGTCGTCGACGAAAAGGACGCGCTCCGTCCCCGTGGGAAACGGCCGCGACGGTTCTTCCTCGGCCTGCCGGGCGCCGATGATGCGCGGCAGGAAGATCGTGAAGGTCGTGCCCTTCCCGGGCTCGCTGTTCACGGTGATGCCGCCGCCGTGGCTTCTGACGATGCCGTGGACAACGGGCAGGCCCATCCCCGTCCCCTCCCCCTGTTTCTTCGTCGTGAAGAACGGCTCGAAGATCCGCTGCAGAACCTCGGGGGGCATCCCCTGGCCGGTGTCCGTCACCGCCATGCGGAGATAGGCCCCCGGTTTGAGGTCGATGTGCCGGGCGGCGGCCTCCTCATCAAGCCAGACTTCGGACAGGCCGACCTCCAGCAGGCCGCCTTTTTCGCGCATGGCGTAGGCCGCGTTGCTGCCGAGGTTCATCAGGATCTGGTGGATCTGGGTCGGATCGGCGACGGCCATGGCCGACTCGGCTTCGATCTTCTCGGAAATCTCGATGTTCTTCGGCATCGAGACGCGCAGGAATTTCAGCGATTCCCGGATGATGGGCGGAATTTCGACGGGCTGTCTTCCCTGCTCCTTCTGGCGCGAGAAGGTGATGATCTGCTTGACCATGTCCTTGCCGCGCCGGGCTGCCTCGAGGACCTGGCTCAGGCGATGGACGACCGGACTGTCCTCCTTCTCCCCGGCCAGCGTCAACTCGGTGTTGATGATGATGGGCAGGAGAATGTTGTTGAAGTCGTGGGCGATCCCCCCGGCCAGCGTCCCCAGGGCCTCCATCTTCTGCCACTGGCGGATGCGCTCCTCGAGGATGGTCTCCTGGGTCACATCCCGCTCGACGGCGATGGTGTTGACGAGCCGGCCGGAGCCGCCCCGGATGGGCGAGACCGTCAGATCGAGCTCGCGGACCTGGCCGTCCCCCGCCTTGCGGGTCAGATGCCAGTTCCAGGCCTTCCCCGAGTCCAGGGTTTCGAGCATCTTCCTGACGATCTCGCGGTTCCGCGCGTCGATGTCGAGGATCTCGGGCAGAGGCCGGCCGACGATCTCCTGTCCCTCGAGGGAGTGGTGGCCGGCGAAGGCGGGATTGGCCGACAGAACCCGGCCGTCCATGTCCATGATCGCGATCCCCTCGGCGATCTGCTCGACGGCGGTCGCCAGCCTCCGGCGCTCCTCCTCCGCGGCCCTGAGCTCGGTGACGTCGCGGGCCGCGGCGAACACGCCGACGACTTCGCCGCGTTCGTCCCGGTAGACCGCGGCGTTATAAAGGACTTCGGTCACACGGCCCGAGGCATGGCGGATGGCCAGCGGATAGTCCCTGACGGAGCCCTTCTTGAAGACTTCCTGATATCCCTCGCGCGCCTTGACGGGGTCCGTGAAGTAGTCGGAGAAGTCGCTGCCGATGAGCCGGGCCCGCGGCACGCCGGTGACGAGTTCCGTGGCCCGGTTGACGTCGGTGATCTTCCCCGCCGGGCTGATGGTCACGAGGGGATCGAGGCTGGTTTCGATCAAGCCCCGGGTGTAGGCCGAGGCCGCTTTCAGGGCCTCCTGGCTCTCCTTGCGATCGGTAATGTCGCGGCTGATCTCGAAAATGGCCGCGGGCGTCTTGTCGTCCTTGCCCGGCAGAACGGCCCAGCGGCTCTCGACGACGATCTTGCCGCCGTCCTTCCGGCAGCGGATGATCTCTCCCTCCCAGTGGCCCTCTTTCAGGAGGCGCTTCTGGACCTTCGCCGGCGGCTCGGGGAATTGGGACTTCAAAAAGGTATGGGCGACCTGGCCCAGCGCCTCCTTTTCCGTCCAGCCGTACGTCTCCCGGGCGCCGTTGTTCCAGAAGGTGATCCGGAACTTATGGTCGCGGACGAGGACCGCGTCGCGGGCGAGATCGAGGAGGGCGGCCTGTTCACGCCGTTTCTTTTCTCCTTCGCGCCGCCGAGTGATATCCTGGTTGATGACGAGGGCTCCCGTGATCTTGTTCCCGGCGTCGCGGATGGGCAGGGCCGAATTGAGGATGAACTTGCGCGTCCCGTCGAAGCATTCGATCTCGATCTCCTCGTTGATCGACGTCTCCCCCTTTGTCACGGCCCGGGCGGCGGCCCATTCCTCCGGCTTGATCCGCTTTCCCGTATCGGCCCACCAGCCCTTGTACACCCCGTACCGACCGACGCCGACGAGCTTCGTGCCGGCCCATATCTCCCGCCCGGCCGGGTTTCTGGTGACGATGCGTCCGGTCCTGTCCGTGATCCAGACGCCGATCGGCAGTTTCTCGAGGATGGTCCGCAGGAGCGATTCGCTCCTCCGCAGATTGTCCTCGACCTCCCGGCGCTCCTTCAGGTCATCCTGGGCCCGCCTGGCGACCGAGTTTTCCACGAGCGTCCATTTTCCGTCCCGCCGGAGCAGGGCCTGCCGATGGTTGTTGATGACGTCGATGGCTTCCCGGGCCCCGCACTTGTCCAGGGAGTAGGTGCAGAGGGCCATCATGGGATACCGGGATATGACGGCGTTGATTTCCTGCTCATAATCGGCGAAGGCCTTCCAGTCTTTTTCCTCCAGCCAGGAGGTGTTGCCGGACAGCCGCAGCCCGTCGAAGCCCCGGGTGAGCGCCGCGTTCAGCCTGGCGGCCCAGCCCTTCAGGACACGGCCGGAGTTGAACTTCCCCCGGCGGAGATACCATTCCGTGTGCGGCAGGATCTCGATCTGGCCCTTTCGGACAAAGCGGGCGAAACCGGGCACGGCTTTGCGGAGGGCCTTGCGGGCCTCGTCGACGCCGAGGGGCTCCGAGCAGATCCACATGCAATATTCATTGGCTTCCAAGCCCGCCCGGAAATAGGGCACGAGGATATCCAGGAGATCCCGGCGGGTCTGATAGAACTGGCAGAAATGGGTTCCCCAGGGCACCCGGCCGAGAATCCTGATGCCCGAGTTCCTCAGAGCATGATCCATGGCCGCTCCTCTCATCGCGCCGGCCGAGGCTTTGAGGGATGATTTTATCACTTTGTCAGCTGCTTGAGCACGGAAACGATTTCGGAGATGTCGTCGTCGATGTAGGTGATATACGCCGGAAAGATCTTATGGGCCAGCGCGACCGTTTCCGGATCTTCATCGGGAAGGACGAGCAGCGTCCGGAGACAAAAGGCGCCACGGCGCTCAGGAGTTCGCCGCCCTTGGCGTCCTGTCCCGGCATGTAGATGAACAGATTCATGGCCTCCGCCGTTCCCGGCTGGATTTCCGGACGCTAGCCAGGAATCCAAGAAACATGCCAACTTCGCCGAGGGCCCGGCGTCCATCCTTTGAAGCCGAAGGACAGGGGGGAAGCCCGTCGCGGGCGGCGCGGAACGCCGGGTCCCGATAGAGAAATCGTTCCGCCGGATGGGACGAGTCGCGCCGGAGAGGATGATCTCCGCCGGCGGCAGCCCACCTGGGAGGCGCCGCACGGGTCATGAGAGCGGAATCTGGTGCTTCTTGAGGAGGGTGTAGAGGCGGGAACGGGAGAGGCCGGAAATCCGGCAGGTCTCGCCGATATTCCCGGATGTCGTCCGCATCAGGGACTGCAGATAGCCTTTCTCAATCCTGGCCAGCGCGGTCTCCCGGAAGTCCTTCAGGCTCGCCGGACTCCCCGACCGGTCCGGGACCTCCTCGGTTTTCGGCTCAGCCGATTTCTTTTTGAGGACTGAGGCCCGGGCCAGATGAATCCGGATGTGCTCGGGAAGATGCTTGGGAAAAAGAACAGGCTCGTCCTTGGCGGCGACGATGGCCTTTTCCAGCGCCTGGATGAGTTCCCGGACGTTCCCGGGCCAATCGTAGGCCGTGAGGACTTCCTGGAATTCCGGGGAAAAGCTCTTCATGGCGACGCCGTACTGCTCGCAGAACTTGACGACGTAGTGGATGACGAGGTCCTTGATGTCCTCTTTCGTCTCTCTCAGGGGAGGCAATTCGAGGACGAGCGTCCGGATCCGGAAGAGGAGGTCCTCGCGGAAGCCGCCGGACTTGACCATGTCGTCGAGGCGGCGATTGGTGGCGGCGATGAGGCGGAAATCGCTCGAGACCTCCTGGCCGCCTCCGACCGGCCGAAAACGACGCTCCTGGAGGACGCGCAGGAAGGCCTTCTGGATGGACAGGGAGAGCTCGCCGACCTCGTCCAGGAAGAGCGTGCCGCCGTCGGCCTGCTTGATCAGCCCGTCCCGGAGCTTGTCGGCGCCGGTGAAGGCGCCTCTGAGGTGGCCGAAGAGCGTGCTCTCGACGAGCGTTTCCGGCAGCGCGGCGCAGTCGACGACGACGAAATTCCGCTGGGCCCGGGCGCTGTTCTTGTGGACGGCCCAGGCGAACAATTCTTTTCCCGTGCCCGTCTCGCCGGTGACGAGGACATTGGCGTCGCTCGCCGCGGCCTGGGCCAGCGTGTCCATGCAGGTCCCGAGCTTCGGGCTCCGGCCGACGATGCCCTCCGTCTTCAGGGCAACGGGCTTGGCCGCGGCCTGTTTCTTTTCCCGGTACTGCAGGGCCCGCTCGATGGCCAGCCTGGCGTCCTTGACGGACAGGGGCTTTTCAATGTAGTCCCAGGCCCCCTTCTTGATGGCCAGCTCGGCCCCGTCGGGATCGCCGAAACCCGTGAGGATGATGACTTCCGGGGCGGACGCACCGGCCCGGATCTCCGGCAGGATGTCCAGGCCCGAGCCGTCGGGCATTCGGACGTCGCAGAAAACGATGTCGAAGGGCCGGGAGCGGACCGCGGCGAGAGCCTCGGCCAGACCCGCGGCGCTGGCCGCCTCGTGTCCGGCTTTTTCGACGACCTGCCGGAGAGAGTCCACGACCAGGCGGTCGTCGTCGATGATCAGGATTCGCGCCATCTCAGGTCTTTGCCTCGGAAATATCTTCCCCCGGACAGGAGTTTCTGGCGGCATTATAGATGATGCATTCTCAAGGTGTCAACCGGCCCTCCGTAACCCTGCCCGGCGGACTTTTTTCGTGTCATCGCGAGGCCTTCGGACCGTGACGTTCTCCGCTCGCGGTATCCTGCGCGACGGAAAAAAGTCCCGCTCGACGGAATAGCCGGGAGACGGAATCCAGCCTTTCCAAGCCCCTCCCGCGCGCGCCGCCCGGGAGAAGCGGAGCGGGGGGAGTCCTCGCCCATTCTGGCACGTTTCTTGAATTATAGTCCGGCAGAGGCGAACCCAGATGAGAGCAAGGTCGTTCAGTTCGGACGTCCCGAAGCGCGCGCAAGCAAACGGCCGCATCACGCGGGCTTGCCCAAAATCATTTATCCGTTGAAGGAGGATACAATGAAAATCCGGATGTTGGTCGCCATCGCAGCCCTCGTCGTCATGAGCTGCGCCCTGGCCTATGCGCAGACGCCGACATCGATCGAGGTCGGCTTCCCCTTCGTGGCCGGCGGCAAGACCCTCGCGGCCGGCAAGTACACGATCGAAATGCCGGACGTCAATACGGTCTCCATCTACGGCCCCGGCGGCAAGTCGATCATGGTCGTCCTGACCCAGCTCGGACGGCACGACAAGGACACGGACCTCGAGCTGGTGTTCGACAAGCTCGACGGCAAGTACCACCTGTCGGAAGTCTGGTTTCCGGAACAGGACGGGTATCTCCTGCTAGCCACCAAGAAGCCCCACGAGCACGCGGTCATCGGCGGATCGTACGCCAGAAAGTAACTCGGCAGCGGATTCGGCGGCCGGATCGGTCCGGAGCGGTCGGGCCGGCCGCCGATGACAACGGCGTATGCCGGGTTTCCGGCAAGGGCGCACCGCGACCCCGGCCCGGCACACGGCATTTTTCGATCCCCCCCTCCCATCAAGACCAGCCCCTCGCAGGAATCCCCGCGACACGGCCATGACGGTGATTCAGATACGAGTCATCGTCAGTCACTCGTTGGGCACGTTTTGTCTGATACGGAATATTTCTCTTCTTCCCGACGTAGTTCTTGCTTTTTTATCGATGTTATAGTTTATTGAGGGGGGCTAAGGACAATGGAAAAGGGAACGAAGGAAGCGGTCGTTCTATACATGAACGTCATCAGTCAAAATCTCCGCAAACTCCGCGGCACCATGAGCCAGGCGGATTTCGCCAAAAAGGTGGGCGTGTCCCGGACGACCGTCCACCGCATCGAAAGCCGCAGGAACTTCAAGGTCGACAGCCTCGTCCGGATCGCCTTTTTGTTCGATCTTGCCCCCTACGAACTGTGCCTGACCGAAGAAGAGAGGCAGAAGCTGCGGCTCAGATCGGAGGTCCTCGTGGAATCCTTCAAGGAGGACCTCAAGAAGGATATCATCGCCGAATTGAAAAAATAGCGATCAGACGACGCCTAATGCGAACTCACGGGTGATGAAGGCATGAAACTCGGAAGAATTCCGAAATACGGAGGCTTGTACAGGGATCTCGTGGAGCAGGCCGAGATCGCGATCCTCATCGACGACCAGCGAGGACGCTTCATGTACGCCAATAGCAAATTCGCGGATATCTTCGGCTATTCCTTCGGCGAGACGCTCAAGCAATCTCTCCGGACGCTCGTCCATCCGAACGACATCGGCACGGTCCTGAAATACCATCGGGGCCGGATCGCCGGACGGAAAGTGCCATCCCGGTACGAATTCAGGGGCATCAGGAAGGATGGCTCCATCATCTACCTCGAAGTCGTCGCCTCGAAGCTGAAGAGCGCGGCCGGGATCAGCGGAACACGATCCTATCTCTGGGATATCACGTCCCGCAGGCTGGTCGAAGGCAAGCTGAATCGCACCCTCGAAGTCCTGCGGAAGACGACCGGAACCATGATCCGCGTCATCGAGAACATGATCGAGATGAGGGATCCGTACACGGCCCATCATCAGCAGCGGGTGGCGGATCTTGCCCGGGCCATCGCCGAGGAGCTTGCTTTTCCTCCGGACACGATCGACGGCATCCGCATCGCGGCGCTGATCCACGATATCGGGAAGATTTCCATCCCGACGGAGCTGCTGACCAAACCGACCAAGCTGACGGAACTGGAGTTCAGTCTGCTGAAGACGCACCCGAGGGCCGGCTACGAGCTCCTCAAGTCCATAGAATTCCCCTGGCCGATCGCCCAGATCGTCCTCCAGCACCACGAGCGGATGGACGGCTCGGGATATCCTTCGGCCCTGAAAAGCGGCGAGATCCTCCCGGAAGCCAGGATCCTCGGCGTGGCGGACGTCGTCGAAGCCATGGCCTCCCACCGGCCCTACCGGCCGGCGCTGGGGATCGACGCGGCGCTCAACGAGCTGACGAGGAATTCCGGCGTCCTGTACGATCCCGAGGTCGTCGAGGCCTGCCTCAGGGTGCTTCAGAAGAACAAGTTCGCGTTCCGATTGGACGCGACCGGGCCCGGTCGGAACATTTAGCCCCTGAAGGCGTGGAACACGCCTCCCGCCAAGGGAGGTTGGGTCGAATGAGCTGAGCGTTCCGTCCCCGATCGCCCAGGAACAACCCGAAGGCATTGACCTCCGGCG
>Ga0153915_10004281_pt1 | contig 13137 bp, 14 predicted proteins | sample Opewatmetagenome_2_FD_107003 | JGI IMG/M metagenome (GOLD analysis project Ga0153915, IMG submission 107003) | Freshwater wetland microbial communities from Ohio, USA - Open water 3 Core 3 Depth 3 metaG | ecosystem: Environmental > Aquatic > Freshwater > Wetlands | place: USA: Ohio, Lake Erie... | reverse complement strand
TAAAATCAATGTGGATGATGAGATCGATCCCCTCATGTACAAAGTCCCGACAATGTTGATTCAGCCTTATGTCGAGAATTCGATTTGCCATGGACTTATCCCCGGAGAAAACAGGGGATTTGTTAAAATTGATCTTAAGCTTAACGAGGATAATATTTTATGTACTATTGAAGATAATGGCATAGGTCGTGAAGCAGCCAGGGAGAGGAGCAATAAACGGGGAGAAAACCACAACTCTCTGGGGACTCAGATTACCAGATCACGATTGGATCTGGTAAACGATCTGTACGGGACAAGCCTAAAAACGATTTATACCGACCTGAAAAATGAAAAAGGTGAACCAACCGGAACACGTGTAGAGATCCATATACCAATTATTACATGAACCGAAAGCTGAAAACAGTTATTATTGACGATGAGCAGGATGCTGTTGGTTTCATCAATTCCATTATAGAGGAGTATTGCAGCTCTCTTGAAGTGGTAGGGAAAGCATTCGATGTCAGCCAGGGGGTGCAGGTTATTACTGAAACAAAACCTGACCTGGTATTCCTGGATGTTGAAATGCCCAATGGTTCCGGATTCGACCTGCTTGCACAATTTCCTGAGAAGAATTTCGATGTGGTTTTTATCACTGCCTTTAACCATTATGCGATCAAAGCAATTAAGTTCAGTGCTGTCGACTATATCCTGAAGCCGATTAATATTAACGAATTTATAGAGGCAGTAAACAAGGTGATAAAAAAACGTTCCGAAAAGATCTCCCAGGGTAATGAAAGCCTGAAAATCCTTATGGAGAACCTCAGGTCAAGTCCTCCGTCACGTCTGGCGATTCCAACAGCTGATGGAATGGAATACCTTAACCCGAAAGATATAATCCGGATTGAAGCAGACAGAAGTTATTCCTGGTTTTTTCTTAACGGCAATCGTAAAACTCTTGTATCCAGGCATCTAAAGGAATTCCAGGAACTTCTGAGTGACCGAAGTTTCTTCCGGTCGCATAATTCACATCTTATTAATCTCAAGTATGTAAAAAAGTTTATACGCAAGGAAGGCGGATATATTGAAATGTTAGACGGTTCATTAATCCCTGTTTCCCGTAACAGAAAAGACTTGTTCCTGGTTCATATGGCCAGGTTCAAAGGTTGAAAATAAAAAGGGGCTTTTCAAAAAGCCCCTGTTGTTAAATACAAACCTGAAACTAAGATCGGCCGGATAGCCAGTTGTAAGTTTTACCTTGAAGCAGTAGTTTCGCGTGTGTCGTTGAGGAGAAGCGGGAAATATGCTGCAATGAGCTGGGTGGCTTCAAGTTCACCTCTTTTCCCGGGTGTAATAACTTTCTGATGGAAGTAAGCACTCCTGTTCAAAGCAGAATCTGATGTCTTAAAGCCATCTTTCTCAAATGATTTGTCAAGCTTTTCAACACCGAAATAGCTTGCATTGCAAACATATTGTACCGAAAGCTTATCTGACAGGACCACATATTTTTTGCATTTGCGTTCCTTGCAAACTGCAATTGTTACTTTCATCGGGGAGTTTTCGTAGCTTATTATATAAGCCGTACATTCTTCACCTTTAACCATAAAAGGGTTATCGGCTACTTCAATACTGTAATCACCAAGTGATGTGTAGGTTTTTCCTTCAGCAACCACTTTTTTTGCAAAAGAAGCGGTACAGAATAAAACTAAAAGTACCACTGCTGAAATCATTCTTTTCATAGCTTATAAAAATTAATTGTTAATAATTTAAGAACGCTTTTTACTGTCTGTTTGTCCAAAATATTCTTTTTCCGGTGGGAGTGATTATTCATAAACCCATACCGAAAGTATTCTATTATCACATATGAGAAAATAGCTGTCCAACCACTGACATGTTTGACTTAACGGATAGCAGTTATCATTATGAAAACTTAACAGCTTTTGTCCTGACTGTAAGATTTACACCTATTTAAAAAAAGCGTAACTTTGGCCTGAAGTTTGATCGTTCAACCAAAAAGGCGATATTAATTATCATAGATCTATTAAAATGAAAATAAAAACATTATTTCTGGTTCTGCTGACTCTCTTGTGCGTAGGCAGTCTGAATGCACAGAAAGTCAGCAAAAGGATTACAATTACAGGAACTGTACTGGATGCTTCCAAAAGTCCAATAACGAATGCAATTGTCATGATTGACGGCAACAGGACAAGCTCGGTAACTGATTCTAATGGCAAATATAAAATAACGGTAAAGAGAGATGCAAAAACAATTGGAATCTTCACATTTGGCAGCGGAATCAAGGAAGAGGAAATAAATGGAAGGGAGGAGATAGATTTCAATTTTGGTGCTTACTCAGTAAATCAAAAACCAGATCAGGAAACAAAGCCTGGTGATGAGGCTGTTAATGTTGGTTACAGTCATATTAAGAAGAGTGGCGTGACGAATGAGGCGGCTAATATTGACGGCACTGATAAGAAATATGGATCATACACCTCAATTTATGAAATGATCAGAAGAAAGGACGCAAGTATCAGGATCTCCGGGGAAAGTATAATAATACAGGATTCCAAAGATTTCTTTGGACAAGTTCCTGCCTTGTTGGTAGTTGATGGTGTTTATGTCAATTCAATTTCCAGTATCCCGCCTGCAGCGGTGGAATCAATAACCATTTTAAAAGGTACATCAGCAGCAATTTATGGCTCACGCGGTTATGGAGGGGCAATAGTAATCAAAACAAAAATAAAGAATAATTGACGTTTGTCCGTTAAGAAAGCTGAAACTGCAAATGCAATATAGTATCATTAACTATGCATATGTTAACGCAATGGAGATTAATTAATTCTTTTATACTTTTTTAGGATTTTGATTAATTTGTCTTCCGGCAGAGCGTAAATTTTTGTATCGTTTATTCCTATCATATCCTCAGCGGCAATAAGAGCATTTAAAATTGATTCTTCTGTTGCCTGTGCTGTAGCTTCAAATAGCGGATCTATTTCATCATTCGGAATCATTTTTACATTCTGTTCAACCTCTCTGTTTGCTGCTCCCGAATTAGCAACTGAGAATGCAATAAAAATATCTCCTGAAGAATTACCGCCATAACCACCCATTCTGCTGATGCCAATTGGAACGTGCCTGGCAATTCTTTTCAGTTGATGCGGAAGCAAGGGAGCATCAGTAGCAACAACAACGATTATGGATCCACTCTCTTCTTCATTTAATGAATCCAGTTCAGGCATAAGATCTGAAATCTCTTTGCCAACAGGAACCCCGGCAACGGTCAGCGATTCTCGGTTCCCATAATTTGCCTGAACCAGTACTCCAAGGGTATATTCATTTGAACCAATTGTTACTTTTCGCGAAGAAGTACCAATACCTCCTTTGAAACCATGACATATCATTCCTGTACCACCACCTATACTTCCCTCAATTACTTTGCCTGGTCTGGAATTATTCAATGCATTAAAAACATGCTCTTTTTTTACATGAAATCCATTTATGTCATTCAGATCCCCATCATAGGTTTCGGCAACCACAGGAAGTGCCCAAAAAATATCCGGTTCATCAGGTATAGGATCAAAATATCCGTTTTTATACTCCCATTCAATTACTGCATCTCTGACCACACCAACACTGTGTGTATTTGTGATCAAAACAGGGCCTTCCAAAAAACCGGATTCTTCGACCCATGTTGTGCCCGTCATTTCTCCATTGCCATTAAGGGTGTACCATCCTGCAAAAACGGGATCATATTTTTTCCCTCTCGGCAGGATAGCAGTAACACCTGTGCGTACAGGTCCTTTCCCAACAATTAATTTACCCTGACCTGAGATCAGGGTTACATGTCCAACCTCAACTCCCCTGACATCCGTAATCGCATTTAAATCACCAGGTATTCCATCCAGGGGAATCCCTAATTCCCGGGCTCTAATTTCTTGTCCTTTAATATTTAATACTGCTGCAGAGAACAAAATTATCAGAATTGAAGATTTCATATCAAGGTATTTTTGCAATTGGTAAAACAGAATTATAAATACAATTCAGTAACAGCTTGAACATTGAAGATAATTATAAAATATTAAAGTACTAAACTGATGGATAATCTACGACGATTTACAGATATTTATTTATCTTTATATTAACAGATAAATAACTTTATAATAAGTTGTATGAAAAAGTTATTTCATTTTAACGGAAGGCTCATGCAGGTCGTTTTGATAGCCATTCTGGCAAATATCTGTTTCGCATCAGGTCAGACCAGAGTAAAACAACAATTTCCAATACCTGAAAATATCAATAAAATTTTTCAAACCTCCTGTATGCAATGTCACGGTATTAATGGGGGAAGATTTCCGAGATCAAGGCTGAACTTTTCAAGATGGGCGATATATGGTGCTGCAAAAGAAGCTGAAAAGGCTATTTCTATCTGCTCTGCTTTAAGGAAAAGTGCCATGCCTCCAAAATCAGTAAGGAATTTAAAACCTGAGCTTATTCCTACAAAAGAACAGATCGATTTAATCTGTAACTGGGCTGAATCGATAAAATCGAAGAAGGAGCAAAAATAGGCTTTGGCCGGCAACCATTCAGTACAACCTGATGGAAAGCTCTTTTTCGTTTGGATCAATAACTCCTGCATCCCGTTCCAGAGAATCAGGGATCACAATTTTAAAATGCGATTTTACGAGCCTTTCCATTAATTCCCGCTGTCGCTGAATCATCTGAACTGCCTCCTCATAGGCGTCGCCGTAGGTTTTCCCGTCCGTCATAAGCTGGCGTTCCTTAAGTTCAAGAGCTATTGAATACTCAGTTTCTTCACACGATACCTGACCATCAATCCAGATTTCCTTTGGCGGGATAAAATGATAAGCCATGTCATTGCCGCTGAATCCAAAGTCGGGATAAAAATTCTTACGCACCATATAACCATCCACAATCCAGATTGAAATTCCATCCCTGATTCCTTCAGGTACACGGTAAATATTCTGAAGCTTTATGCTGTCGGGGAGATTCCTGATTTCTTTATTGTTGTAAGAGTCAAGTACTGAGACTCTTTTAAGTGAAGATTCATGTGCAGAACAGATTTCCTGATTTTTATGCCTGATGACCTGTTCGAGGGATAGAGATGAATCGTGTGCTATTTCGTAGGTCCATCCGAATTTCGCCATCAGGTGCCTCTCATTCAGTTCATGTGCGACAGTAAGGTCAAACTCTTCACACGAGATGGCATTGTCAATCCATATTTCGCCTCTCGGATTAAATATATATCGCTGTTCATTGCCTCCATAAAGGAATTCCTTGTAGATTTTCTGCCTGACTCTGTTGCCATCAATGATCCATATTCTGTAATCCTCCTTTTCTCCGCAGAAATAACGATAAATACCTCCTATCTTTTTAGGACATGTCCAGCTTATTGCAATCAGACCAACAAAAATGAAGAATGTCGTTTTTTTCATATTCTTCAAATTAAATTAATTTCAATAAAACGATCCGTATAAACAGCTGCATGAAGTATTATTTTTAATAACATTTATTCTTTAAATTCTGTTTGTAAACCGGTTTAATGGCATTATTCATTACATAGAACAATTGTTGATAGTTATTAGCACATTTTATTGGTTGAATTTTAATATTGTATTGAGCCCGGGATTCCTGTACTGCACCTGTATTGACGTGGATCGTCAAAAAATTGAAAATCTTGGGATTTAAGGTATTGACTTTTATTTGACGAGTCATTAATTTTGACATAAGCATTTTACGAATCATCAATTTAAACTAAACGTTATGAAAGCATTAAACTGGATTGCATGGATTTCTGGAGGGATTGGAGTATTATTTGTCTTGCTGGCATTAATTCAGGCAGGTTTTACAGGAAGATTTAGTTCCGGTACGGAAATTATAAACTATTTTCATACTGCTGACAGCTTCTTCCTTATTACGATTGCCTTGTTTATTTTTATTTACAGATGCGAATGTAAAAAATAAAATTAAAGCACTAAACACAAGATTTAATTATGTAAATGTATTGGTTGTTGCCCTGCGCCAAGAATTCAGTGCTCATTGCTATGAAAAAACTTATTGCACTGTTACTACTATTAATACCAATGTCTTTGCTTTCGCAAAACATTGATATTAATATACTTCGTGCAATTCATTCACCTGAGACACTGACTTCTGATGGATTCTTTAGGGTAGTGTCAAATTCCAATATCTTTGTAATTACAGGCGTACCAGTCACTATGGCAATTGTTGGATTTGCTGAACATAATAATGAATTATTACGAAATGCCTGCGTGACAGCAGCAGGAACAGCAATTACTTACGGAATTACAGCTGCATTAAAATATACTGTTAAACGTGAACGACCTTTTGTTACTTATCCGGAAGATATTATTGATAAATCAGGACATACCAATCATGACCCATCATTTCCATCCGGGCATGCCTCAACAGCATTTGCTACGGCAACAGCATTAAGCCTTAAATATCCAAAATGGTATGTTATTGCGCCTTCTTTTGTATATGCGGGTACTGTGGCATATTCCCGGATGGATTTAGGTGTTCATTATCCTTCTGATATATTTGCAGGGGCATTGATTGGAAGTGGATGTGCTTATCTTGCTCATGTGGTTAATAAGAAATTAAATAGTAATTCAAAAAAAGGTAGAGTACAATGATATCCCGGCAAAAGAGAGGCAAGAACTGGTTGATGATTTTTGAAAAGAAGAAGAAATAGAAATCATTAAGTGGCAGAAAATCCTGAAGAGCGTTTGTCAGGGCTTAGAATGACCGTATGATCACTAAAAACATAAATAAAAGTTCTGGAATTTTAGCAGCATTAGTTGGATTAGTATCACTGATCTGGTTTTTATTACGTGTTATTCCAAAACCAAGCCGTGCAACATATCCATGCCAAAGGGTAGCCTTCCCATTAGCTTCAACTTTTGTAATATGGATGACTGGAGTATTATGTGGGAAATACTTTTTTAGTAAAGTAAGACATAACTTTTTGAGAGCTAATTATTTGTTAGTCATTATCTTCTTTGTTGCATCAATATTTTCATTTTTTATAATTACATTACCATTTTCACCTGTAAAAGCATCTTTCAATAAGAGTATTTATTTAGAAGATTTTACGCCTACAGATAATCCAAACACTCCCATAGGTAAAGCAAAAGGCGTTTTCCCGGGAAGAGTAGTATGGTGCTATAATCCGAATGCCACTAACTGGAATGGCATTACTGGAAAATGGCGTATCGATGGCAAGTCAGGAGCTACTTCACCAAATCCTGCTGGTAACTGGTTCCTGGAAGGAAACATTATTCAATCACAAGTTGATTTTATGATTTCTGAGGCAATTTGTAATCTTACAGGTAAGTCTTCGGATATTCTGGCCTGGGATGCAATTTTTAAATATTTCAATACAACTCATCAAAAGGGTGAAACTGGCTATAAACAAGGTGAAAAGATTGCAATAAAAATAAATCTGAATAATTGCGTAACCCATGGAACAATGGATGGGAGGTCAAATATTTCACCTCAAATGGTTTTGGGCTTGCTGCGACAATTAATCAGGAAAGCCAATGTTCCTGCAGAGAATATTACCTTTTATGATGTGAGCCGTTATATACCATCAACAATATTCGATTTATGCAAACAGGAATTTCCGGGAGTAAATTTTGCAGACAAGGTGGGTGGAGACGGGAGGATTAAAGGTGAGCCTGATGTCAATCATCAAATAAATTGGTCTCAGGAATTGGTTTTGGAACCTCTGAGCAATCCCTCACTTAACGCTTATTTACCGACTTGTGTTACCGAGGCTGAGTATATTATAAACTTTGCAAATTTAAAGGCACATTCATTGGCGGGAATAAGTCTTTGCTCCAAAAATATGCTGGGTTCTTTTATCGCTGATAACTCCTTAGGTCTGGAGCCGCCTCAGGCTGCTGGTGTACACCCATATATTGCCGTTAAAAACAGTGATGGCTATAATCTGCGACCTATGCAATCCTATAACGCATTGGTGGATTTGATGGGAGAGAAGAATTTAGGCGGAAAGACATTAATTTATTTAGTTGATGGATTGTTTGCTGCTCCACGGCAGGGAGCTGTTCTTGATTACAGATGCAAGTGGAAGTCCACTCCTTTTAACGGGAATTGGACATCAAGTCTTTTTGCATCATTCGATAATGTAGCTATTGAATCCGTTTGTCTTGATTTCTTGCGTACCGAACAGGATATGTCAGAAGAAATGACAGAAGTGTCAGGCAACGTAGATAATTATCTCCATGAAGCTGCATTGGCCAATAACCCACCATCGGGTGTATTTTATCATCCAAATGGCAGCACAGGACTTGAGAGCCTGGGAGTGCACGAACACTGGAATAATGCGGAAGATAAATTATATACCCGAAATTCAGGCACAGGCAATGGGATTGAACTTATCTCTGTTTTGCATCCCTGGAATCCAACTGCGATAGGCTCTTTAACAGGAACTGAAAGTATTGTTGTTTTTCCAAATCCGGCCTCAGATTTAATCAGTATAAAATCCACCAATCCTAGTACCGGGCAGGGGAAATTGGAAATATATAATCAGATTGGTGAGTTGCTATTCAGGGAACAAGTTACTAAAGATGGGTACGACTTCTTTCATGAGATTAATATCAGTGAATTTAAAGGAACACTTATTTTGAAAATTTCCATGAAGAATTATATCTATTCCAAAGTAATAGTCAGAAAATAATTACAACAACTGCGTATTTTGACACAGTCTGGTTGTAATTTTTATTAGGAACTCTAAATTGTTGATGCCTCCCGTCACGGAAAATAATTCATATCTTCCGTCTTAATTAAATAGTGATTGAACTATTTCTTTTGCTCATAAAAGAATCAAGTTTTAAAAATAATTAGCTAATAGGGCATCAAATCCCGAAAACAAAAGTCTTTAGACAGGAATGAAAATATTGAAACGTAAAAAGAAATTGTTATGGAAGAGTCAAAAATGAAAAAGCATGTAACAGTTGTTGGTGCTATTCAAATAGGTTTCTCAATCCTCGGTCTGATTGGCGCTCTTATTGTTTTCTTTGTTTTGAGTTTTGCAAAGGGACAAGCGGGAGATGATGAGACGGGTAAAATGGTTCTCTTGTTCTTATCTATAAGTCTACCTTTGCTAATCGGATTTATATCGACTCTTGGATTGGTTGGAGGAATTGGACTTCTGGCATATAAACCCTGGGCAAGATATCTGGTTATCGTTGTTTCAGCACTGGGTTGTTTGAATATCCCATTTGGAACAATTAAAGGGATTTATGCATTCTGGGTTTTATTGCAGGATGAAACTGTTAAATTGTTCAATAAGGAATAAAATTTGATTGATATTAGGCAAAGAATCCCAATGGCCATCGGGCATTCGTTAGCACTTGCAATCTTCATTAGAATTTCGACTGATATTCTTTAAAAGAATCTCCGATTCTTGATGATCCGAAGGAGGTGGTTAAGGACCAGAAAGAAATACCTGAATACTGGTTCGAAGATCAGAAGAATAGAAAGTAAAGTTTTCTATGTCAGGCAAATAATGAATTATATCATATCCGGCTTTCAGTTGATTGTGTTAATCTATTGTCTATTATTTATTGAATTGATATTAAAATTAGGTGCTCAATGCAGCCAATTATAATTTTTTATACAAAAGAAGTTGACTTTGTCATTTGGTTAGTCGAACTTTGTATTAGTATTTGTTGTGTTATAATAAAATAAACTTTGGAATTTACCTGGAGTAATCATGTAAAAGTTATGTTACAATGTACTCCCATTGTCGCAAAATAATCCTCTTATGAAGGAAAGAAGATCGGATTTAATAACTGAATGCATCAGGGAAAAAATAAAACCAGAGTCCTTCGATCAGAAAATGGTTGTTAAACCAAAAAAGTCAAAATGGCTCAAAAGGTTGCGGGATGTTATCGATAATGTTGTTACTGCTCGCACCTAGAAGGTAATTCCTTCACAGAAGAGGTATCATATTACCTGCAACCTCCTTTCTCTTTACCTCTCATTATTTCCACGATCATCATTTCATCATTTGTCGTAATTGACTGACAATGAATAAATGAGGAGGTGTCTAGTTTACGAATTCAGTAGAAAATAAAATTCTCTTTGGGTTAGACAGGGTGTAATTTTTATTGCAATGATCCAGTTTAACCGGGCAGATTTGTCTGAAAAGGCTGGTTGCTATATTTCACAGAATTTAATAGGATAAAGATAAAGGGAAAATATCAGATAAAAATTGTTGATTCTTTGATAATTTTACCATTTACGTCAGTGCCATAAGTTTTTATGCCTATACTGATTTTCCCCTCACTTATATTATCTACTAACTGACCCACGATATTTTTAAGTTCCTCCATATCCATGGTTTCAAAATCTTCAATATCAAAATAGAGGTGAATGAATAAGACATAATCATCTTCACTGATTTTGCTTAATGCATTAACCATTTTAGCAAGCCAGATAGACGAGGAAGTATTAAAGTATTCGAGGTTCAGACGAAGATTAGTTGTATGGCGCGGAGATTTTATATAGTCATTGATCCAAGCCAGGAGAGGCTCATAAACTTTTGCTGCATTTTCGGGAATTGACTTACCAAACAATATCAATTCTCCTGTAAGCTGATTAAAATCAACTTGTGGAGTTTTTGCGGTTTTTTCAATAAATATATTCTTAATTTGATCCATTTAAAGGAAGTATCAAGTTTAAGAAAACAGATAATTGTCAAAGTTAAAACAACTTATTTATGTTATATTATCTATTTATTAAGCTATATTATTTATTTATCAACAACAAATACAGGCTATCAGATAATTTTGCCTTTTTCCTTTTTTGGTACTGCATTAACCTTGTTATTTGTTTTCAGGTTGCTTTGTTAATCCCTGCACAGGATTTCAATTAAATCAGATTTTACTTCCACGCTCTTCCAGTATTCGAGTATCCCTTATTCAATAACCTGACCCTCACTTGACTTTGGTATCAGGATAGCGTAATTTTACGTGTACAATACCAGCTGATGGCTCGGAAACCGAATGATATTAAAAGATTCTGGCATGAGCTGAAAAGAAGAAATGTAATTCAGGTAATTGCTGCTTATGCTGCTGTCTCGTTTATAATCCTCCAGCTTGTTGATGTTGTTACAGAACCTTTGAGATTGCCAGTCTCGACTAAAGCATTGGTAATAGTCTTGCTGTGTATAGGCTTTATAGTTGCGATATCCCTTTCTTGGATCTATGACATTACAACTGCGGGTGTCAGGAAAACGAAATCTTTAAGTGCAATAAGGCATTATGATAAGACAGTTGTTCCCGCTTCAAGTGGATGGAAGATTGCAACGTATGTCAGTGTTGTCATTATCGTAGCTTTGGCAACATTTAATATCGTGACAAGAAAGAACCTAACAGGAGATCGCACCGGATCAGAAAAATCAATAGCAGTACTCCCTTTTAAATTGCTTAGTGATGAACCAGATAAACAATATTTAGCAGATGGTATTATGGATGCGATTACACTTCATCTTTCAAAAATAAAAGATTTGCGTGTTATAGGTAAGACATCGGTTGAACAATACCGTAATCCCACAAAAACAACCACGGCTATCGGAAAGGAACTTGATGTGGAATTTTTACTTGAAGGCAGTTTTCAAAAGTTTGGAGATAACGTAAAATTAATTGTCCAGTTAATTAAAACTGGGAAAGAAGGTCATGTATGGGCTAATGAGTACGATCGAAATTGGAGTGATATTTTTGCTGTTCAGAGTGAGGTAGCACAAGCTGTTGCTGCGGAATTGTATGCTTCAATAACACAAGAAGAAAAGAAGCTAATTGAAAAAAAACCTACTTCAAATATGGCTGCATTGGACTTGTATCTGAAAGCAAACGATTTCCTTAAGGAATATGAGAAAACCCGTGATTTAAGTTCTTATCAAACTGCTGTCAATTTATATAACGCTGCCCTTTCGATAGATACTGCTTATGCTAAGGCTTACACTGGATTAGCAAGTGCATATTATGACAGATATCAATGGGAAACCTATTTCAAAGAAAACTATTTGGATTCAATGTTGGTACTAATAGATAAGGCTCTTGACATTGACGATCAACTGGATGAAGCGTGTTATTTAAAAGGCAGATATTATCAGGAAAATGGACGCATTGAAGATGCTTTGGATAATTATGATAAAACATTGAAAATTAATTCAAATCATTTTCTGGCATATCAATCTAAGGGAGATATATATTCACGGGTATTGGGAGACTATGTTAACGGTTTAGGTAACTATCATAAAGCGTTAACCCTTGTACGTGGAAAGGAGCGGCCAGCTTTATTAGGATCATTAGGTGGCAGATATATGGAGATTGGTTTCACTGATAAAGCAAAGTATTATTATCAGGAAGCATTTGAGCAAGATAGCAATAAATCATTGCACTTTAGAAGATTGGCATGGATAGAATTTAGTCTTGAAAATTTTGAAGAAACTTTAAAATTAGTGAAACAGGGGTGTGAAATAGACTCTTTGAGTTGTATAAATGCGGAACTTATGTTTTTCAATGTACCCTCTGGTCATAAAGAGGAAGCCTATTTGTTTGCTAAGAAAAAAATTGAGCATTACAAGAGAATAGGTACAATAGCTTTGCAAACGGCTTTTCAAATTGGATACGCTTTCTGGCAAGTCGGTCAATATCAGGAAGCAAAAGACTATTTTAACCTACAAATCAAATATGATGAAGAAAGCATCAGACTCAGGAGACCCATCTCGCAAGTGGGGAATGCTCAGTACGATCTTGCTTCTACCTACGCCTTCTTAGGAGAAAAGACAAAAGCATATACGTATCTGGAAGAATTTGTGAGTATGAATTTTCCTAAATTATGGCAAATAAGTTATGCAAAACACAATCCCTTTATGAAAAGCATTAGTAACGAAGAACGATATAAAAAGTCACTACAGAACATGGAAGCAAAATATAAAGCTGAGCATGAAAGGGTGAGAAAATGGCTTGAAGAACAGGGAATGCTTAAATAAAACGCAATCAACTGTATTATTGCTGATTGCGTTCTTAAATAGTCGGGGTGGCCAGACTCGAACTGGCGGCCCCTAGCACCCCATGCTAGTGCGCTAGC
>Ga0153915_10004280_pt1 | contig 13137 bp, 9 predicted proteins | sample Opewatmetagenome_2_FD_107003 | JGI IMG/M metagenome (GOLD analysis project Ga0153915, IMG submission 107003) | Freshwater wetland microbial communities from Ohio, USA - Open water 3 Core 3 Depth 3 metaG | ecosystem: Environmental > Aquatic > Freshwater > Wetlands | place: USA: Ohio, Lake Erie... | reverse complement strand
TCGATCTCGGCGCCGAGAATGGTTTCCTGTTTGAAGGTTCGGGCGAACCAGCCGTCGAAGGCGTCGCCGCCCCAGTGGACGGCGAGTCCGATGAAATTGTAGAGCTCGCGAGCCTTGACCGCTGCCAGGGCGAAGAAAAGGAGGCAGGCGGCCAGTCGGACGAGCGTAATGACGTTGGGCACGCTCGCAAGGGACTGGGGGCTCCTTGGCCGCATCTCATCTTCCCTTGGTGCCGTTCCCCGCTCCTGGCGAGGCCGGACGGACTCCGACCCTGCCGGCGAGCGGCGGGTCGAACCGGCCGTTTCCGTCGACGTCCACGAAAACGGGGTTGGTCAAGGCGTAGGGCAGCGCGGCGTTCTTGTAAGAGCCGCTCCGCGAAACCTGTTGGACCACGGGATAAAGGGAGGACATTCCCAGGACCTCGAGCGCGAGATAGGCGTCCCTGTCGAGGCCGAAGCTGACCTCCTCCGAAAAGACAATCGGAGTCCCGTCCGCCGCCTTGACGGGGAAGATCATCTTCCTTTCGCCGTTGACGACGAGCCGCACCTCGCTGACTCGCACCCAGGGCGCCGATCGGACCTTCATGACCACGTCCACCTTGCCGCCCTTGTCGGTGAAGGAATCGCCGGGGACGTAGCGACCGTTAACCGTAAGCTCCGGGAGCGGGCCGTTGGAGACGAAGGCCCGGCCGGCCCTGAGCGCCGCGGCCAAAGCATTCCAGTCCAGGTGCGCGGCCTTGGCCCCGGAGTAGAAAATGTAGACGCGGGAATAGCCAGGTTCGCCGCCGTCGGCGCCGTGGGAATCCGATGACCCGGCGATGGCCAGGGCGTACCCCCGGTTGAGGAGGTGGAACCAGTCATCTACGGCCTTTTGGTTGCCGTCGAAAAAGGCCGGTCCGTTCATGACCTCGAGGAGGTCGAAGGAGACGTCAAAGTTCCCAGCGGCCAGGGCCGCAGAATCTGCGTCGAGTCTGGCATTGTTAAAAAGGCCGAGCCTCCCGGAGCGGGGATGGTTGAGTTCGAGGAGCGCTCCCGGGAATTGCCTGCGGACCGCAGCGAAGAGCGTCCGGAGGGGCCCCGTGGCGAGCGGGGCGGGAAAGGCTCCGTTGGCCTGCTCCCCTTCCCTGCACGGAAGGGGATAGACGTTAAAATGGAGGTAAGAATCGCGGGGCGTGATTTCCTCTCCGCTGAGGACGGCCAGATAGGGACTGAGGCCGAGACTGTTTAAGGCGGCCGAATAATCGGTCACGTAGTTGTGATCCGTGGCCAGGGCCAGATCGATGCCCTCGGCCACAATGCTCCTTAGCCGCTCGGGGACGCCGAGGGCCCCGTCGGAGAACTGGGTATGAAGATGAGGATCCATAGACAGCAGCCCGGTCGTCTCCAGGGCCTTGTCGATCCTAAACAGAAGCACCTCGTCGCGGTCCTTGAAGATCTCGATGACCTTCTGGTCGGTCCCGTATTCCGGCCCTCGGGAGGCAACGACCAGATAGGTCCCGACCGGGAGCGATACGGTCCGGCCTTCCTCCTTTGGATAGCAGGAATTCTTCACCGTTTCCCAGGCCCGGCCGGTCTCGATGGGGTTATCGGGCTCGAAATAGGGGGATTTGGTCGGGTCGAGACCGATGAACGTCACCTTTCCCGGGACGTAGCCCCCCGCGGCGTCCCGAATCATGACCCTGACCGTGCCTTTCGGGGGGTCCTCGAGAACGACGGAATTGGCCTCGCCCTTTTTCGCGATCAGGAGGCTTTCCACGACCGCTGGGAAAAAGTTCGCCCTGACCCAGTAAGTTCCTTCCGGGAGGGCGAACTCGAAGGCCGGCCGGTTGCCCAGGAACGTCCGGAAAAAGATGGAACCGGTCGAGGCTTCCCTGACGACGATTTCCATCAGCCGGCCCTGGAAATCCTTGAAGGACGCTTTAGCCGGGAATGCCTCCAGGCCGAGGAGCCGGTAAATTCGCTCGAGGAGGTTTTTTCCGTCCGGATCGGCGAGGAGAGTATAGCGGACTTCGAAGCTCTTCCCTGGGTCGATCACCCCGGGCACCGGGGCGTCCTCGCTCTCCGGCGGATTGTGGCTGATCCAGGCCATGAAGAGGCCCTTTTTCGGGTAAACCCTGAACTTCAAGTCAGGATGATTGTCCTTGCTGAAGGGGCTGAAATTGTAGGAATGATTGGCGCTGAAGTAGACGGAGTAGTTAAGATCCTTGAGGAAGCCCGCCCCGGTATTGGTGACTGTGGACACGATCTCGACACGGCCGTCGGGAAAGAACTCGTAAACAGTCCGGACCGCGGCTTTCTTGTCGCTTTCGCCCAGGTAGGAGGCGGCGGCGACGAGCCTTGGCCCGGCCCCCTCCTCCTTTGGCGCATCAGGTGTGACTGACGAATAAACCAGATATTCGGGCTTTTTGTCGAAGAGAAGGACCGGGGCTCCGAGGTTGATGTCGTTCGTGAGCCCCCGGCCCGACGGGACGAAGGCCAGGAGGCTCCCCATGGCGTTTCCGGCCGGCTGGTTCATCGGGCTCCGCATGGGCCGCCGCGTTCCACCTACAAGAGCAAGAATCCCGTCCGTCGTCACGAGGAGGTCGCCTTTGGCCCAGGCCGTGGAGAATTTCTCCGGCAAGTCTTCGGCCCTGGTGACGGTCTTGACGTCAGCCAGGACAGCTCCTCGAAGGGCCACGAGGACGACAAGCGGGATCATTGCGGATTTAAAAAAACGCTTCATCGCCTTCTCCTTAAACGGAACTCAACGGCCGAACCTGTACGATATAATAAAAGGGACGCCAATTTCAATTTGTCATAGGCTAGGCGGCTCATGTCCTTGGAGCCCGGGGGATAAGGGCGGCCTTGGCACCGACCCAGCGGCGACTGGCACCGGGCCATCCGACATTCTTCATTCTAGAATCGTCAACGGTTTGAACGGCGGCGGTCCTTAAGATAAAATGGGACCGCGAAGACATGAGCGACCTCGAAACAACAGTCGTCTGCCAGGGCCGCAAGTTTCTCCTCCGGGTCGAGACGTCCCACGACGCAGGCGATTACCAGAAGTACGAAGATCTCCGGAACGAGATCTGGGGGTTCCCCGACGACCATCTGGCCGGAACCAGGAACATGATGTGCGAGAATTTCCTGGCTGAGGGCTCCAGCCTCTTCATCGGGGCATTTGCCGAGGATTCCGGCGGCGGCTTCGTCACAGATGGGGTCCACCTGGCTGGATTCTGCTATGGCTTCGTGGGCACTGTGGATAAGGAACTCGGCTTCCGGGACCTCTCGAACCTTCGCTTCTATTCGCAGTTCACGGGCGTCCGGAGGGAGTATCAGGCGCTTGGGCTGGGAATCGAGATCAAGGAGTTCCAGCGTGCCATCATCTTGAACCGCTTCGGCATCGGCAACGTGATCTGCACCTACGATCCTTTGACCGGCGTCAATGCTCACCGGAACGTCCACTACTTCGGCATGGAAGTCCTGGAATACAGGGTGGCGACGTACGGCGAGTACGGGGGACTCCTCAACAGGTCCGACATCCCGTCGGACCGGTTCCTCATGTCATGGGACTTGAAGATACCTCGAAGGCGGGAGAAGACCTCGTCCAGCGATTCGTCTGGAAAGACCGGGAAGGTCCTCCGCGTGGAGAACCGCCTGGTCAGGGGGAGGACCTCGAACGTCGAGCTGGAAGTCGTTGGAGCGGCGGCCCTCGACTCCGGGCAGGCTGAGCTACTTCTCCAGATTCCCCTGGATTTTTATCGCATGCTCCAGGAAACGGATGTCGAGGATCCCGAGATCAGGCGGATTCCCGTGGACTGGCGGCTTAACACCCGGAAAGCTTTCCAGACGCTGTTTGCCGGGGGCTATCGGGTTTCGGATTTTCTGAACAAGAAGGGAACACCACCCGCCAACTATTACCTCCTCCGGAAGCGCTGAGTGGACGGCGCGTCTAACCTGTGCGGCGGTGACACGCGACCGGGATGGCGCCTCTAGACGAATCCGCGGCTTCTGGTATAATCCCGTTCTTATGGAAAACCGCCGCGAGCTGCGCGTCATCGAGGAGTTGATATGAAGTATCGTCGCTTGGCCCTGGTCCTCTTGGGTCTTTGGGGATTGACGTCCGGCGGCTGCCGGGTCGGACAGCAGCCGGCGAGTATCGAGGCGAGGGCCCGGGCGCTCCACCGGAAAATCCTCACGGTGGATACCCATTGCGATACAGCCTTCAACCTCCTGCGGACCAACTGGAAAATTGGCGACCGCCATGATCCGACGAAAAGGGAAAGCGGCAAGATCGACCTTCCCCGGATGAAGGAAGGGGGCCTCGACGCGGAGTTTTTCGCCGCCTTCGTCGGCCAAGGACCCCGAACTCCTGAAGGGTACGCGAAAGCCAAAGAAACCGCCGTCAAGGTCATAGATGCCGTCTGGAAGATGACGGAGGAGTATCCCCAGATGATCGGCCTCGCCCTGGCCCCCGCGGACGCGTATCGTCTGAAAGGCGAGGGCAAGCTCACCGCCTTCATCGGAATGGAGAACGGCTACCCGATCGGCCGGGACCTTTCCCTCATCGATTTCTTTTATAGAAAAGGGGTCCGCTACGTCACCCTTTGTCATTCCTCGGACAACGACATCTGCGATTCCTCGACCGACCGGCAAGATCCCGAGGATAAGGGGCTGAGCGAGTTCGGCCGCCAGGTCGTCGCGGAGTGCAACCGGCTGGGGATGATCGTGGATGTCTCCCACGCTTCGGACAAATCTTTCTCTGACGTCCTTGAGGTGGCGCGGGCGCCCGTCATCGCCTCTCATTCGAGCTGCCGGGCCGTCTGCGACAGCTCGCGAAACCTCGCCGACGACGAGCTCCGAGCCCTCAAGAAAAACGGCGGCGTCATCCAGATTTGTTTTCTCGCGAGCTACGTGAAGAAGCCTGCCCCGAACCCAGAGCGTGACAAGGCCCTCAAGGAGCTCGAGGCCAAGTACGGGAATTTCCGGGCCATCCGCGACGAGGCCGTCCGGGAGGAGGCCATGGCGGCCTTTGCGGCCATTAACGAAAAGTTCCCGCAGGAGCGGCCGACGGTCAAGGATCTCGTGGACCACATCGACCACGTCCGAAAGACGATCGGCGTGGATTACGTGGGAATGGGAACGGACTTCGACGGAGGCGGCGGGGTCTCCGGCTGCGAAGACGTCAGCGGCATGATCCACGTAACGGAGGAATTGATCCGCCGGGAGTATACGGACCGGGAGATAGAGAAAATCTGGGGCGGGAATTTCATGAGGGTTTTCAATCGAGTTCTTGAGCTTGGAAAGCCGCAGATAAAAGCTGTAAAATAAATTTACAGTCAAAACCAGCCCCCTTCCTATTCATGGCAAAATCACTCGTTTTAATCCGGTACGCCTTTCCCCCCTCTTGGCATGAACTTTGCTCCCTAATTGTTCCCGGAGACAGACACCCGGAAAATGCTCTCTTTCGCGAGGTGCAATTTATGCGGATTTTGGCTAATATGATGGCTATCCGATGTTGAATCCACGACGGCTCCTCCGCCCCGCGCTTTTCTTTCTCTGCATGGCAGTCCTGGAGCCCGCCGACCTCGTCTTCCAAAGGGCCCAGGAGGAGAAGCCGCAGCCGGGCGGCACCCTCCTGATCAAGGCCTACCAGACACCGTTCAACCCGGTTTTTGACCCGGCTGCGCCCGCGACACATTATTTTGTGGTCGAGCAGCTCTTCGACGGGCTGGTGAAGTTCGATAACAATTTCGGCATCGTCCCCGCCCTGGCCGAGTACTGGACGATTTCGGAGGACGGGAAAAGGATCACCTTCTACCTGCGGAAGGGAGTCAGGTTCCACAATGGCAGGGAAATGACGGCCGAGGATGTCAAGTTTTCGCTGGAGCGGCTGGTCCAGAACCGTCCGGGCAACGCCTGCTACCAGTATTTTACGGGCACAGTTGTCGGCGCCGCGGTATTCTGGCAGGGTAAGGCGGCCGAGGTCGCCGGCTTCCGGGTGCTCGACAAGTCCACCTTCGAAATCCAGTGGATGCGGCCCTTCGTCTCCGGTCTCTATCTGCTGGGGATGTACTACTGCAAGGTCCTGCCGAAAGACCTCGTCCTCGCCCAGGGCCGGAGCTTCTTCCAGAAGCCGGTCGGGACGGGCCCGTTCAAGTTTGCCTACTGGCTGCGGGACGAGCGGACCCCGAGGCTCGAAGTCCTGGGCGTTCGGCTCGAAAGGAACGCCAACTATTTCGGAAGGAAGCCATACTTGGACGCCCTCGAGTATTCACCTGGCTTCAGCGAGAACCAGTTCCAGGACGGGCTCGTCCATATCATCCCCGTGACATCCGAAAGCATGCTCCACAGGAGGTTCCAGATCCTGGAGAACAACTCGCTCCGGTCGGCCTCACTAGCCCTGAGCTGCCACATCGCTCCCCTGGACAGGGTTGAGGTCCGGCGGGCTTTGGCCCTGGGCATCAATAAAGCCAGGCTGGCCGCAGCCGCATACTCCGCCTCCTCCGTCCCCCAGGCGATGGAAAACTACATCCCGCCCCTTCTGCCTGGCTTCTTTCCGAAGGATGTGGGCACCGTCTACGAACCGGAAAAGGCCCGGATGCTCCTGGCCCGGCTCCTGCCCGAAACCGGCGGCCGCATGAACCTAAACCTGGTCTTCCTTTTGCCGAGGAGAGACACGTATCTGAGCTTAAGCCGGGAGCTCGAGAGAGAGCTCAGCGCCATGGGTGTCGGCCTGGACGTGCGCTATCTCAAAACGGCCGAGGACATCCGTGAGGTCCGAGGCCCATATCTGAAGTTCCTGGAATGGAACATGGATTTCCCGGACCCCGAGAACGTCGTTCTGCCTTTATTCGCCACCCAGTCCCGGGTCAATGAGCTCAATTCCCATTACTCGAACCCCCGGCTGGACGCCCTGCTCGAGCAAGCGGAGGTCGAGCCTAGCTGGGAGAGGCGGATCGGCCTTTTCCGGCAGATGGAACAGATCCTCTTTGAGGAAGTCCCCTCGATTCCGCTCTACTCGGAGCGGCTCAGGATCGCCCTGCTTCCGGCGGTTCGAGGAGCGAAGCTCCCGGCCCTGGGGTTCTATTTCCTGGACACCAAGGAGATTTGGCTGGAGGAAAGGGAAGGGCCCGGTGGAACTTAAGCTCTCGATCTACAAACGCCTCATCTTTTGGATCACCCTCCTTGTCTGCATCCTCGTCGGCGCCGTCCTCTTCGTCGTCCAGAGACGGGAGGTCCAGACGCTCTTCGAGCAAGCCCGGGGCCGGGCCGTCCTGATCGCCAGGTACATGGCCGAGATCAACCTGCAGCCCCTCGTCCGGTACGATACGGGCACGGTTCAGGCGAACATCGATCAACAGGTCAATGACCAGCTGCCGTACATCGTCTTCTATAACAGGTCGGGGGCGCCCCTCGTCGCCAACGAGCTCGTTCGCTCCCAGGCCGACGTCCTGGGCAGCAGCCATTTTGACGAGGACGTCCAGCCGGGCGCCGAGTTTACGGCAACCCGTCGCCTCCGACTCCAGGACCAGTGGCTGAGGGTCCTCGAGGTCGAGATCCCCGTCTTCCTGCCAGGCAGTGACCAAAAGTGGGCCTCGGTCAAGATCGGCCACTCCCTCGAGCCCATGTATGCCGACCTACGGGAGGTCCGGGTCGTCCTGATCCTCGTCGGGTTCGGAGGATTTCTCCTGGGGGTCCTCGGAGCCACCGTCCTGGCCAAGAGGATCACCCGGCCCCTCCACAAGCTCGTCGACGGAACCGTCAGGATCTCCAAGGGGGATTTCTCCCAGGCCATCGACATCCCTCCCGGGGACGAGATGGGCGAGCTGGCCAGAAGCTTCAACGACATGACCGGCCAGCTCCTCCAGACCCGCGAGCGGATGGCGGCGGCCAACCGGAAGCTCGTCCAGGCGGAGAAGCTGGCCAGTATCGGCCGCTTGGCGGCGACCATCGCCCACGAAATCCGGAACCCTCTGACCTCCGTCAAGCTCAACATCCAGAAAGTTGCCGAGGACGAGAACCTCGAACCTGCCGAGCGCGAACACCTGAGCCTTTCTATGGAGGGCATCGGGCAGATCGAGAAATTCGTCAAGGAACTCCTCAATTTCACCCGGGTCGCGGACCTCAACCTGGACCGCTTCCCGCTCGAACAAATCCTCGAAGAGTCCTTCAAGCTGCTGAGGGACACGCTGGACCAGAAGGGGATAAAGGTCGAGAAAAACTACGCCCCCGGCGTGCCCGCGGTGCTCGTGGATGGAGACAAAATGCGGCAGGTCTTCCTCAATGTCCTTCGCAACTCCGAGGAGGCCCTTGAGTCCGGCGGCCACATCACCGTCTCAATCGACGCGGCCACAGAAGGGGGACAGAATAAGGTCCGGGTCCGCATCTCCGACGACGGCCCGGGCATTCCCGAGAAAGACAGAGAAAACATCTTCGAGCCGTTCTTCACGACCAAGCCCGCGGGCTTCGGCCTCGGGCTGGCCAACGCCCGGAAGATCGTCGAACAGCACAACGGGACGATCAAGCTCGCTCGGAAACGGGGACGCGGGACCTCGTTCGTCATTCTCGTCCCGTGCGAGGAGGGGACATGAAATCCATCCTGATCATCGAGGACGACGCGCTTGTCCGGAGGACTCTGACTTCTCAGCTCGCCAAAAGGGGCTTCGAGATCATCGCCGCCGAGAACGGCGAGGCCGGAGTCCAGGCTTATGGCGAGAGCGCGCCGGACCTCGTCCTCCTGGATGTCCGCCTCCCGGACATCGGCGGGCTGGAGGTCCTGCGCAAGATCAAGGAGAGGAACCGCCGGGCGATCATCCTGGTCATGACGGCCTTCGACGACATGCAGACCACCGTCGAGGCCATCAAGCTCGGCGCCTACGAGTACCTGGTCAAGCCGCTGAACACGGCCGAGCTCGACCTGACGATCGACAAGGCCCTCCAGGTGCGGGCCCTCGAGGAAAAGGTCAGCTACCTCGTCGAGGAGAGGCAGAAGGAGTACACGATCGACAACATCGTCGGCCACTCGCCCCAGATGCGCGGGGTGTTCAAGATGATCGGCTCGGTGGCCAACACCCGGACGAACATCCTCATCCAGGGTGAGAGCGGGACGGGCAAGGAGCTCGTCGCCAAGGCCATCCACTACAACAGCCCCTTCCGCGACGAGCCCTTCATCGTCATCAACTGCTCCGCGATTTCCGACACGCTGCTCGAAAGCGAGCTTTTCGGCCACGTCAAGGGCGCCTTCACCGACGCCGTTTGCGAGACGAAAGGCAAATTCGAGATCGCCGGGAAAGGGACCCTCTTCCTGGATGAGGTCGGCGATGTCTCTCCCAACCTCCAATCCAAGCTCCTCCGGGTCATCGAGACCAGGGACTTCATGAAGGTCGGCGGTGAGAAGGTCCTCAAAACGGAAGCCCGGATCATCGCGGCCACGAACCAGAACCTCAGGGGCCTCATCGAGAAGGGCCGGTTCCGGGAGGATCTCTACTACCGGCTCAAGGTTGTCGAGATCATTCTGCCGTCCCTCCGGGAAAGACGGGAAGACATCCCGGACCTGGTGGCCTACCTCCTCGAAAAGATCAACCGCGAGCTCCGGCGGAACGTCAGGAAGGTCCCGCCCGACGTCATGAAGCTCCTCCAGGACCTCCCCTGGAGGGGAAACGTCAGGGAGCTCGAGAATGCCCTGACGCGGGCCGTCATCCTGGCCAAGGGGGACGTCGTTCTTAAGGAAAACCTGCCGGTCGATCACGAAGAGAAGAGCGCCTTTCCGGACGAGCTCGTGTCCCTCGACGAGGTCGAAAGAAACTACATTAGACACGTTCTCAAAGCCGTCAAGGGGAGCAAGACCAGGGCCAGCCAGATCCTGCAGATCAGCCGCCCCACTCTCGACAAGAAGATCAAGGACTACGGCCTGGATATCGGTGAACAGCCGTGACAATCCCCGTGTCAACTCTCTTGGCGGCCTGTAAATAATCTTGGGGAGCCTCCCCCGGGGAACCTCCCTTTCCCCCCTGGTCAGCGATCCCCCTCCTCTTGGCACAAAACGTGCAATCATCTTGATTGGTCCCCGGAGAGAGGTTAAACATGACAGGGAAAAAGATCGTGATCGTGGACGACGACGAGACCATCAGGAAGACGTTCTTTCTTCTCCTTAACAAGAGATACCGGGTCTACCCTGTCAAGAACTCCGAGGAAGCCCTGGCCAGGTTCGGGCACGCCAAGGTGGACCTGGTCATCGCCGACTACAAGCTTCCCTCCCTGAACGGCCTGGAGCTCATCAAGCGGCTCCGGGCGTCAGGTTTCGAGGGGGAGGCGATGCTCATCTCCGCCCACCCCGACCTGGTGAAGATCGAGGACTTGAGCCGCTTCTCCATCAGCCATTTCTTCGTCAAGCCGCTTGACCTCGACATCCTCAACGCGTCGATCGACCGGGTCCTCCAGCCGAAAAAGCTCCTGGAGACTGGCGCCTAATGCCCGCGGCTCCAGCCCCCCACCATCGTGTAAACGAAGTTTACAGGACGAAAGGAATTTTGCGCCGGGCGGAATGGTTTCGACGCGGCTTCAGGCAGCGGGCCGGGTGGCATAAAATATGCAGTCGATAAGGCTGTGATGAGGGAAGTTAATCAACGGGTCCAATCCCCGATACCCTTCCATAACCCTCCTTCTTTTTGTTCCGGAGCGAGGGGTGCCGCGGGGGCACCCCTCCTCTGCCTTTCTTAGCCGCGATCTTCAGCTCAGCCCGGAAACCCAACCCTAAGACTTTTCGGCCGGCTTCTTCGCCCAGAACGTTCCGAAGATCGTTCCCGACCAGATGAGCTCGCAGTGGACAAAGCCGGCCGCCCGCAGCCATTCGAGCCAGGTTTGCAGGGAGTCCAGGGAGTAGGCCCGGCGGTTATCCAGATGCCATTGCTGGATATCCTGCCTCCGGGCTCCCGTCCCCAAAACCTCGAGCTCCCATTGTTTCCAGAGTCCGGACCCGGTCCCGTTCGAACCCACGTCCAGCATGACGGAGAAGGCGAACAGGCCGCCCGGCCTGAGCGACCAGAAGACGTTTTGACAAACGGCCTCTTTGTCCTCGGCGGACTCGAGGAAATGGAGGGACAGGTTGGAGAGAACGTACTCGAACGCCGCCGCCCTGGCATAGCGGACAAGGCTCTTGCACTCGAGGTCCACCCAGTCGGCCGACCGGCCGAGCCGCTCCCTGGCGGCCTGGATCATGAACGGCTCCGGGTCCACGGCCGTCAATCTCACGTACGGCTTTTCTTCGATCAGGTGCGAGCTGAGGATCCCTGACCGGCAGCCCAGATCGAGAACGGGGGTGCAGTCCTCCATGAGGAGCAGGGATTCGACGAGCGACTCCAGGATATCGGCCTGGCTGGGGACGAAGAACCGGATTTCCCTGTCATAGGCTTCCGGGTCGCGGAGAAGCAGGTGACGCCCGGGCTCCGGGCGGTCTGGGGCTTGCGACTCATTCATCAAGACCTGATCCTCTACGGGCGGACACTCCCGCCGATGCTTTAGTCGGACGGAGCGGCCGGATATTGGCGATTAAGCGTCCCTTAAATCCATCAAATTTGTGCCTGCCCGCCGTCCTTGGCGGTTGAAACACTCCCGCCGATGGTTTATGCTTGGCCCTTCAGGAGAAAGGAGAACGCGTGCCATGAAACGGAGCGTTGCGTATCGGCTGATCCCGACCCTAATCCTGCTTTGTTCCTCGACCCCCATCCTCCTCGCCCAACGGACCGGCTACTCGGGGGACGAGTTCGTCCGCCGCCGGGCCGCTCTGATGGACCGGGTCAAGGAAGGCGCGGTCATCCTCTTCGGCGACGTCGATATCCCCGCCGGGACCCATTTCCGGCAAGACAACGACTTCTTCTATTTTTCTGGGAACGAGGACCTTGGAGCGGTCCTCGTCCTCATCGCGGAGGCGAAGCAGTCGTTCCTCTTCCTCCCCGAGCAGTCCGCGCGGGAGGTGATGGTCGACGGGCCGAATCTGCTCAAGGACCCGGCCGGGAAGGCCAAAACGGGCCTGACGGACATCTATCCCCTGGCTTATCTAGACGAGTTCCTGGCCCGTCGCATGTTCCGGTCAAGCAGAGCCCTCCATCTCCGGCTATCCCCGCGTGACGCGATGGATGAGGCCCGCTCCGAGACCGCGCTGTTGGCGGCCAGGAAGGCCCGCAGTCATTACAACAGTCAGATTTCCCTCGACCAGGACCGGATCGAAAAACTCCGGGCCTGGTTTCCCCAATTGACATTCCAAGACATCGCCCCGGTCATCGATTCCCTGCGGGCGGTCAAAACCCCGGAGGAGATCGAGGTCATGCGGCGGAACGGCCGGATCTCGGCCGAAGGCGTGCGGCAGGCCATGCTGGCCACCAAACCCGGTGCTTTCGAGTACGAGATCGAGGCCGCGGCCATGGCCGCCATCCTGAAGAGCGGCGCCCGGAGCGCGGCCTACGCGCCGATCGTCGGCTCGGGCCCCAACAGCTGCACGTGGCATTACGACGAGAATTCGCGGCGGGTCGAGGCCGCTGACCTCGTCCTCATGGATTTCGGGGCCGACCTGGACCACCTGGCCATGGACATCACCCGCACCTGGCCAGCCTCGGGCCGTTTCACCGCGGAGCAGAAAGAAGTCTACCGGGTCGTCCTCGAAGTCCAGAAGGCCTGCATTGAAGCCTATCGGCCGGGGGCGACGCCCAAGGATGTCCGAGACCACGTAGCCAAGGTCATGAAGGCCAAGGGGATCGATCCGCGGGGCCTCGAGGGAGGTTTCGGGCACGGCGTGGGTCTCTCTGTCCACGATGTCCCTCTCGGCGGAGCGCTCAAGCCAGGGATGGTGTTTGCCATCGAGCCGGCCCTTTACTATCCCGAGAAGGCCATCGGAATTCGGATCGAGGACACCGTCCTCATCACCAAGGACGGCTGTGAAGTCTTGACAAAGGACGTCCCCAAGGAGATCGAGGACATCGAAAGGCTCCTCGCCGGGCCGGCCAAAAAATAATCGGTTCGAAGCCCGGACGGCCATGCTCGGGCGGCGATGGTAATCCCCTTTATCCCCCGGGCCCCCGGGAACCAGTCCCGTCGGTTCCCCCGTCGGAAGCCGACGGGTCCCCCTCCGCTACGGGGGCTTTCAGGGGATTATCATCGCCGC